>ENA-OQNM01000084-OQNM01000084.1-human-gut-metagenome-genome-assembly--contig:-NODE-84-length-32442-cov-4.654711_pt1 | contig 32442 bp, 35 predicted proteins | sample MGYA00242632_ERZ504886 | MGnify/ENA primary metagenome ERZ504886 (study PRJEB26092, sample SAMD00036424) | human gut metagenome | host: Homo sapiens | study: EMG produced TPA metagenomics assembly of... | reverse complement strand
TTTTGTTTTACTGATTGCACTGTCTGCAAAAGCCGTTGTCATTGGCAAATTTTGTAAAGCGGCTACTGTTATGCCTAAACATAAAGTTTTCAAGAATTCTCTTCGAGATACATCTTTCATATTCTATCACCTCACATCGTTTTTGATATAATGTCTATCATATGAGTTTAGTTGCGATCAAGCGATTCAGGGACATCCGGCTGATACGCTGTAAAGCAGCAGGTGCTATTCACACTTAAGACTGCAATCGCCATTGCAAAAGCACATGTAATTTTACTCAGGAAAAAAATCAGTTTTTGTGAATTCTGTTTCATATTGTCCTCCACATTACATAGAATACGTTACATCGACTTCATTGTTTGTTCCGCGAGGAGTTCCCTTCAGCCAGCAAGTATGAGAAGCAATACCATTATAAGCGTTACTGGTAAAGGTGAGTTTTGCCGAACTGGAGTTATACGTCAAACTTGCATCACTATATGTGGAACCCAAAGTTGTAATCGAATAGTCCCATGCATTTGTGACTTTGTTATTCGTCACTGTCATATAAAAATATGCATGAATCACCACTCCCTTATACGAAACCTTCCAAGAATTCGACGATTTCGCTACACGAGAAATTGAATTGTCCACTGACTCGATAGTAATAGTTGCTGGATCACCATTACTGTCAACTACCGCAATTGCGAGCTTCTCGTTTGCCTTCAGTTGATCGAGATTGCTAAAAGTAACAACATTGTTCTTAACGGTAGCTTTCGGTGAATTCGATTCAGCGAAGGCAGACTGAACGCCAAACGACATTACAACCGCAATAAAAAGCAGACTCGCCGTAAGTTTTTTGATGAATTTTCTTGTACTCATGATCACATTTTCCTTTCCTTATTTTGATTTGATTGCTTTTACGACTAAATAAATGACCAGTATACCGATGCAGAGCGAAATAATTGTCAATGCCTCTGCCGTTGCATTAAGGCAAGCACCAATAAAATAAACCAATACCAAAAATGCAACAAAAGCGATAAGAAGCAGCACCCATTTGTTTTTTTTCATGTTATCACCTCCCTATCTACAAAAGTTGGCATTAAATTTTTGTTGAACCAAAGGAATTGTTGAGAATACAATCAATACCCATTTGGAGAGATAGTAGCAAACTACATGACGTGTATACGGAAGCACATTAAAAATGGCAAGCAGGAAATCTATTGACGAAAGAACAGATGCGACCATCTTGTAACTTGACCGCTTCTTTTCACTTAAAGGCTTATTCTTTGCTTCGATAGGTGAGAGAAAGATAGAGATGCCCAAAAGAGCTACTGTTGTCAGGATACGGAAAAGGTGATTTGCTGCGATTGCCTTACTTAGCAAAATGCAGATAAGTGCCAGTCCGGAGAATGCCAAATAGCATCTGGTGTGCGATGTTGCATGGTATCCGCCAATGTAGATTCGCTGTGGGATAAACCCAATCAAAAATGAAAGTGCGTACCGCACATCACCACACACAACAGCGATTAAAACAACAAGCAGAACGCTCACAACAGATGATATGAGCAACTCGTACCCATAGACATACGCATCCGCCTTTGCTTCATCTATCACTTTTTGCTCGCAGAAAAGACGGACTGATTTTTGAGACAGCGTGCGTTCCCACATTGCAGTTGCGCCACCTTATCTTCTGATTTTTGCTTCACTGTATCATAAATTTCAGCAAAATCAAGAGGTTTGGCAAAACTGGTCGTTCTGGTGACAAAAGTGGTAGGTCAGGCTACTTGTAAGGAGCCTTTACACAGCCTATAATGGTAGCAGGACATTATTTTGTGGAGGTTGTCAAAATGCTGAAGTACCACGTTGCAGTCTGCGATGATGAGAAATCAGACCTTGATGGCATTGTTCAAAGCGTCCAGCAGTACGATGTGCAAGGCTGCTTTGACATTGAAACTTACATGGATGGAAACGAACTTCTGAGCGAATTGCAAATGCAGAAGAAATCCTTTGATCTGCTTCTTCTCGATATCGAGATGCCATCCAACGGTTTTCAGCTGGCGCAGTCTTTGATTCAGATGGAGAAGCATCCTTTGGTGGTATTTGTCACGAAGCGGCATGAGTACGCTGTGCAGGGATATGGCATTGCATTCCGCTACCTTGTCAAACCTTTGGATCAGACGCTGTTCGCTGCGGCAATGGATGCCGTCCTTCAGGAACTGAACTCCAAACATTTCACGATCGAATACGATGGTGTTACCATGTCCTTGGAAACATCGGACATTTACTTTCTGGAAAGCCACGGACATAAAGTTCTGATTCACTGCAAGGAGCAAGACCTTACATTGCGAATGAGCATTCCTGAAGCCTTGGAGCAGCTTCCCAAACGGTGCTTTGTGTCACCACACAAAAGTTATCTCGTCAACATGGAACACATTGTTTACGCTACGGGAACCGCTGTTTTTCTTTCCAGCGGACATCAGCTGCCGATCAGCAGGAGGAAGCGTCAGGAGTTCAATCAGATCTTCAACGCTTATTTGGGAAGATGATGCTTTATTATTTCGTTGAGTTTGCAGGGAGCTTTGCCAACATTGCCCTGTTGCTGCTTTTTATCGGTCGGCTGTTTCCCAAAAAGGAGCCCGTCTCAAGGTGGTTCTATGCCTATGTTGCACTCTTGATTGCTGGGCAGTGTGCTTTGAGTTTATTCCCGGATTGGGTGACGCAGCGCACGATCTATCTTTTAGTTGGCGGATTTTTCCTTGCATTGCTGTTCTATGAGGTTCGACCGTGGCAGGCGGTTTTTGCAAGCGGAGCTTTCTTCACACTGATTGCTTTGGTGGAAGTGCTTGCAATGCTTCTGATTGGGCTGCGTATCCCGGATACCGACATTCTGATGCAGGCTGGGGCAGCACGGTTGGTCTATGTTGTTTTTTCAAACCTGATTCAAATTCCACTCGTAGTCCTGATCTCACATTTTTTCAGCCGAAAAGGAAATGCTCTGCGTATCCTATGGCTGCTGCCGATCATTGCGATTCAAATCGCAAGTATTGCTGTCTGTTATGTGGCACAGTATCATGCTGCGGATGAGTATTTCCCGGATTATATGGTCGGCCTTATGGCTGTACTTCTCCTTATAAACATCCTGATCGTGTTCTATGTGGAAGCTCTCCGGGAAAATGAGCTAGAAAAATTCAAAGTCAAGTTCAATGAGCAGCAGTACAACCTTCAAATGGAATACTACCAGCAGCTCAAAGAACGTCAGGAAGAAGTCCGTTCTCTACAGCATGATGTGAAGAAATACATTCTGGCGATGCAGGCAGTTGCAGAACACGGTGATACCGAAGAACTTCACAAGATCGCACAGGCCGCCACGAATGTTTTCGAGCGTTCCACAAATATTTCTGCTGTCGGAAATCCTGTTGTTGATGCTCTTTTGAATTATTACTTACGAATTGCGGAAAGGAATAACATCAACGTCAAACTGGATGTGACGATTCCTGAAGTCCTGACGATCTCATCGTTGTCTTTGAGCATCATTATCGGAAACACATTTGACAATGCCATCGAAGCCTGTTGCGACCTGCCAGCGGAACAGAGAATCATTCATCTACAGCTGCGCAAGCAGTATCGAAGCCTCTTCTATCGGCTGGAAAACCCATACAGTGATACTTCTCGCGGAATCCGCATCGGAGAGTATCACGGTTACGGACTAAAAAATATAAATCGTATCGTTCAGGAGAACCATGGTGACTTCTATACGAAAAAGAAAGACGGTGTGTTTACCGTCCAAGTCCGCCTGAACTGCGAAAATTAAAACATTCTCCTAAAACATTGCTTTGCTTTTGCTTGTACTTTGTGTGTTTCATTCATCTGATGTATTCATTATCCTGAAGTGTTGACACACATCAATACTTATGTTATCATTCCCAACAAATCCACAGCGATTTCTGTAAAGAAACGATTCTGTGCGGTTTTATTTCCTGCGAAGATTTACCGCCCCGCAACACACCCGATCATTTTGCCGTCTGTTTCACCCGACAAAATCCTTCGCCTGTACTGCGTGGGCGGTATTTTCTTTTTGGGGAAGCCGTACCTTGAGAATTTCATGAGCCGTCCGAGCGTGATACCGGCTTTTCGGCCAACGCCGCTGCAAAACAGGGGCAGGAACTTCGTTCGGAGCAAACGGCGATCAACATACACGAGCAGCGGAACTCTCTACTTATTTTTGCGTCTTAACAATTCGGAAACAACTTTCGGAAATGCGTTTTGAGCGCAGCGGTGGAGAGCAAGAACCGTCCCGTGGCCACAAATTTTCAATTCTTGAAAATGTTGTGCTCCACCGGGACTTCACATCTGCAACTCTTGCGAGTTTTGATGTGATCTTGTTGGGGCGTACCTGCCCCAAACCCTGCTCATATTCGCACCTTGCGGTGCGAAAGAACGGCGTGTCGTGCTTACATAGCTCCACCGAGGAGCCAGCAAGACGACAGGAGGTTCAATGAACAAAACGAATGTCAAAGCGAATCCCAGCACAACCCACCGCCACGACACGCCGAACAACAAAACGCACATCATCAAGTTCCGTGTGACGGAAACTGAAAAGATGGAACTCCAATGCACAGCAAAACTCCTTCATCTCTCCCTGTCCACCCTCATCCGCCGTGCGCTGCACAATGCGAAGATCGAGCGCACCGTTGTCGTTGCCGGCGGCGGAGAAGAAACCCTGACTGCCGTTTCCACTCTGCTTGCCCAGTGCAGCAGGGTGGGCGGCAACCTGAACCAACTCGCACGACACTTCAACTCCGGCGGAGCAGACACCGAACAGCTCCGGGCGAAACTTCTGGACGAACTTGCAGACCTGACTGCCTTCCGGCTCAACGCCGAGAAAGTTCTGGGTAAACTGTATGGCAACGCTGAAGCATATCGCCTCTAAAAATTCGGACTACTCTGCCGCTGAGACCTATCTGGTTTACCAGCACGATGAATTTTCCGGCAAGAAAATTCTGGATGAACAGAGCAGACCCAAGCTGCGGGAATCGTACATTCTGGACACCCTTGAATGCGGCGAAGCCTCGTTTGCAATGGCCTGCCTGCTGGCAAACCGGAAGTACGACAAGAACAACCACCCGGATGACATCAAGAGTCACCAGTATATCATCAGCTTCGACCCGCGGGATGCAGCCGAAAATGGGCTGACGATGGAAAAGGCACAGGCCCTCGGCCTGAACTTCTGCAAAGAGAACTTTCCCGGTCATCCTGCTATCGTCTGCACCCACCCGGACGGACACAACCATTCGGGAAATATCCATGTCCACATCGTGATCGGCAGCGTCCGGACACGAGAAGTGGAGCGCAAGCCCTATATGCAAAAGCCCCGTGACTGGCGTGAGGGCATGAAGCATTCCAGCACAGCCCAGACCATGCGGCACCTGCGTGTCGCAGTCATGGAAATGTGTCAGGATGCCAAGCTGTACCAGATCGACCTGCTCAGCTCGAAAAAGCGTGTGAGCGAGCGTGAATACTGGATGAAACGGCGCAGTCAAATGAAACTCGACCGTGAAAACGCTGCCCTGCTTGCCGCCGGACAGCAGCCTACACAAACGGAGTTTGAAACCGCAAAGGAGACTTTGCGGAAACAGATCTCGGATGTGCTGGACAATGCAGCGAGCTTTGAAGATTTCTCGGACAGGCTCTTGCAGCAGTACGGCATCACGGTCAAGAAAAGCCGTGGGCGGCTCAGCTACCTGCCAGCCGGAAGAAAGAAGTTTATCCGGGCGCACAGCCTCGGTGACAAGTTTGAGAAAGAACTCGTGCTTGCCACCTTGAAAGAAAATGCCAAGAGCCAGCCCATTATCCTCCACAGCAATCTTGAGGAAAAACCCGACCGAATCAAGAAGCTGGTGGACATTCAGGCAAAACTGAAGCAGGGCAAGGGCATCGGCTATGAGCGTTGGGCGAAGAAGCACAACCTCAAAGCCATGGCGCAGACCTTGATTCTTTTGCAGGAGAAAGGTCTGCTCAACGAGGACGCACTCGACCAGAGAATTGCAGAGCTTGACACCAAGTTCCATGAATCGCTGGCCGTAGTGAAAGACCTCGAAACCCGCATGGCAAACAACCAAACACTGCGCCGTTATGCTGCTTCCTACAAGCAGTACCGACCGCTCGCGCAGAAACGGAACGCTGCCAAATCCCCCGCAACCTTTGAAGAACAGCATCGTGCAGAGCTGACAGCATACCGGACAGCAGCAGCCTATCTCAAGGCAAACAACATCACTAAACTGCCAAGTCCGAACAAGCTGGAAGCGGAATACTGCGCTCTTGCTTCCGAAAAGGCCCAGTTCTATGAGCAGTACAAGGAAGCCAAGATCGAACTGCTCAAGCTGAAAGATGCAAAACAGAATGTTGCCCTGTTCTTCCGGGAGGACGAACGGACGCAACATCACGAGAGATAAGGAGTTGTGCGTATGATCAATCTGAAAATCGACCCGGAGTTCCAGAATCAGATCCCGCCGCTGACGGACGATGAGTACAAGCAGCTTGAAGAAAACATCCTCAAGGAAGGCAAGCTGCTCTCTCCTTTGATCGTCTGGAACAACACCCTCGTTGACGGCCACAATCGTTATGCAATTCTCCAGAAGCACCCGGAGATTTGCTTTTCCACCATGCCGCTCCGATTTGAAAGCAGAGAAGAAGTCCTCGCATGGATCTGCAAGAATCAGTTGGGGCGGCGCAACCTCACCCCGGAGCAGAAGCTGTTCCTCATCGGGAAGCAATATGAAGCGGAAAAATCCTCTCATGGCGAAGCCCGCAAAGAATCGCATGATGAAAATGGCCGATTTCACCGGAGTTCTCAAACTGATAACTCCGGTGAAGCCATGAAAACCTGCGAACGAATCGCAGAGGAAAATGGTGTAAGCAAGGCAACTGTACTTCGCGCATCGAAGTACATGAAAGGTGTTGAAATTGCTGAATCCCTGATTCCCGGTATGCGGGAGAAGATTCTGAACAAACAGGTAAAAGTCAGCAAGGCTGATATGCACCGCCTTGCACGAGCCAACTATGATGCCCGCGCACAGACCTTGCAGGAAATCCTGCACCCGGAACTGAAAGTTGAACCGAAACCGGATGCCGATGGCATCATCCGGGAACCGGGAAAGGCACCTGTATTGCCGTTTCAGAAAATCGAATCGGTTTACGACAGCGATGCTTACCCGGAAGAAGTGCGGCATGATTATGTCGCACTGGAACACGTTACAACACGTTTCCGCACAGAGTTTGACTATCTTCTGAGAACTATGCCAGACACAGCACAGCGAGAAGTCATTCTCGAAATCATCCACAAGCACAAGGAGTACCTTGCTTCGCTGGAATCTGCGCTCGCAGAGGATGAGCAGACAGCATAACAACAGGCACATTGTATGCTGTCAACAGAAATCCAAAGGAGTGTGCGTTTGAACAAAAAGAAAAAGTCCACAAATATTTCCCCTTACCCCGATGAAGCCATCGAACGTCTGGCACGGGCATTTTACCCGGCGATCCTTGCCTGCTGGAACAGCGAGGAAGGTCAACGGGAGTTTGCCGCATGGCAGGCGGAGCAGGCTCATATTGCAACCAAAGAAAAACAGGAAGTTCCCGCTGGGGAACTCCCTGCCTTACTTATCGTGTGTGGATTTTTGCAGGGTGCGTCCGGCAGGGCGCACCCTGTTTTTGCGTTCAATCCTCTAATCCGTGACTACCTGTTACATTCCTCAGATACTCGTCCGGCTCACCGTTCAAGATCAGTTCGGCATACGCCAGCGGGTCATTGTAGATGAGATAGTCCAATTCAGTCCGCTGTGCCATGGTAACATCCAGTGCATCTTCGACCCCGGTGCAGTCGATAGAAACTTTTCTGCCATCCCGGAGCAGCAGCTCCACACAGCCGGTATCCATGTTGAACGAACAGGCTCTTGCATCGTACTTCATAATCGTGTCCTTCCTGCCTTACGGCACTCTTACAGTTGTGACCTTCGTGATACGGTCTTTCTGATAAGGTTTTGGGCACACAGCCGTCAGGGAAGAGCCGTTGTTCTCGTTTCCGAAGAAAACAAAAAATCCGAACCCTTCTCCTATCGAGAAAAGGTTCGGATTTTCATGGTTTGGTGCACCGGCGGGGCTTGAACCCGCACTCTGTCTCCAGAAAGGGATTTTAAGTCCCTCGTGTCTGCCAATTTCACCACAGTGGCTTCTGAATGAGCTGCCGCTCACGATCCTGCGAGCGGCAGCTCATATAATACAATAGAAATGCTGTTTTGTCAAGTTTACACTTTGCCGCCGTGCAGCTCTGCGTACATCTTGGAGCGGCACTCAGCCACAGCAGGGGTCATATTGACGTAGTGCTTGTGGGGCATCTCGATGCGCAGCTCGCTCTCCCAGGTCTCCTCGGTGAGCTGCTTGGCGATATAGGCCTTTTTCTCCGCAATGGAGGGCAGCTCGATGGCCAGCTCACCGTTCAGGATATGCGGCACCAGCAGCTGCTTGACGCGAGTGGGAACGATGGTGACGGTGCGCTCGATGGCATCAGAGTCGAGGTTGACCATCGTGACCGGCTTGCCTGCCTCGATGACCTCGCCGTCCATGGCGATGAGGTCGCACTGCGCCTGGCCGTTCTCATCGTAGAGACGCCACGGCATCTTCTTGCCGGGGATGATGGCCTTGCTGGCGGAGTCGGAGCACTTCATCTTGGGCTGATAGCTGCCGTCGGGGCGCTTGACCGCCACCAGCTTGTACACGCCGCCAAACACGGGGTCCGAGGCCGAGGTGATGAGGTTCTCGCCCACGCCGTAGGAGTCGAAGTGTGCGTGCTCGTACAGCTCCATGTTGGCAATCTTCTTCTCGTCCAGACCGTTGGAGGCCACCAGCTTGATGTAGGACTTCCCTGCTGCATCCAGTGCCTTGCGCAGGCGCTTGGAGCCGCGGGCCAGGTCGCCGGAGTCGATGCGGGCGCTCTTGACGCGGCGGTTGGGGTCATCAGGATATTTCTCAATGAGGTAGTCGTCCAGCTTGATGAGGTTGGGCAGACCGCTCTCCATGATGTTGTAGGTATCCAGCAGCAGGCTGACGGAATCCGGGTAGGTATCGGCGAAGGCCTTGAAGGCATCGAACTCGGTCGGGAAGAACTCGATGAAGCTGTGGGCCACAGTACCCACAGCCTTGACCTCAGAGCCGTACTTCATCTCGGCCAGACAGTTGGCCGTGCCGATGCAACCGCCCAGAACGGCAGCATAAGCGCCGTCGTTGCCTGCGCTCTCGCCCTGTGCGCGGCGGGTGCCGAACTCCATGACGCTGCGGGGGGTGTGAGTGTTGAGGCCGGTGATGCGGGTGGCCTTGGTGGCGATGAGGCTGTGGAAGTTCATGGTCTGGAGCAGGTAGGTCTCGATGAGGATAGCGCCCACGAGGTCGCACTCGATGCGCACCATCTGCACATGGGGGTAGCAGACCGTGCCTTCGGGCAGAGCGTACATATCGCCCTTCCAGCGGTACGTGCGCAGATACTCGCAGAACTCCTCACTCATGCCCTTGGTGCGCAGCCAGTGGACATCCTGATCATTGAAGTGGTAGTTCAGCAGGAAACGGGTCAGCTTGCGCTGGCCGGCGCTGATGGAGTAGCCCTGGTTATCCGGGTTCTTGCGGAAGAACATATCAAACACAAGGGTCGTATTCTTAAAGCCGTTCAGAAACAGGCAGTTGGCCATAGTGAATTCGTAAAAATCAACGACCATTGCCGGATTGTCGTAGTCCTCATCCGGGATATACGGCACAACTTTGATCTCGCTCATGAAAAGTTTCCTCTCTTTTTTCCGCGCACCCCTGCGGCGGGTGCAGCCAAACAAACTCTGCGCTGCCGCGCGTTTTACCCTGTCATGACAGGACGTTTGTACCACTATAGCATCTTTGTCGGGCAGACGCAAGAGGTTTTGGCAAAAAATGACGACGAAAGAAAAATGTTTTTTGCGGAATCTTTACCAGCACCTCCGGCAGTGCTCTTCTGTCCTCGGATAAATCACGGGCATCGATGCCGTCCCGGATATGACAAAAACACCCGCAGCGCCTTTCCGTGCTGCGGGTGTTTTGATATTTCAGATTCAGCCGTTCATGATGCTGGGGGTGGCATTCTTCAGCACGACGTCGTGGCTGCCGCCCTCCACGATGGAGGTGGAGGAAACGACGGTCAGCTTGGCCTTCTGCTGCAGTTCGGGGATGGAGAGTGCGCCGCAGTTGCACATGGTGCTCTTGACCTTGTACAGGGTGGTCTGGACGCCGTCGGCCAGCGGACCGGCGTAAGGAACATAGCTGTCCACGCCCTCCTCAAAGCTCAGCTTGGTGGAGCCGCCGAGGTCGTAGCGCTGCCAGTTGCGGGCGCGGTTGGAGCCTTCGCCCCAATACTCCTTCATATACTGGCCATTGATGCGGACCTTGTTCGTGGGGCTCTCGTCGAAGCGGGCGAAGTAGCGGCCCAGCATCACAAAGTCAGCGCCCATAGCCAGTGCAAGGGTGATGTGATAATCGTGAACAATGCCGCCGTCGGAGCAGATCGGCACATAGATGCCGGTCTCCTTGAAGTACTCGTCACGGGCCTTGGCGACCTCGATGACGGCAGTAGCCTGACCGCGGCCAATGCCCTTGGTCTCACGGGTGATGCAGATGGAGCCGCCGCCGATGCCGATCTTCACGAAGTCAGCGCCTGCCTTTGCGAGGAAGCGGAAGCCCTCGGCATCCACGACATTACCGGCGCCCACCTTCACGGTGTCGCCGTAGTGCTCGCGGATCCAGCCGATGGTGCGGCTCTGCCACTCGGAGTATCCCTCAGAGGAGTCGATGCAGAGGACATCCACACCGGCCTCCACCAGAGCAGGCACGCGCTGGGCGTAGTCGCGGGTGTTGATGCCGGCACCGACGACATAGCTCTTGTTCTTGTCCAGCAGCTCGTTGGCATTCTTCTTGTGGGAATCGTAGTCCTTGCGGAAGACGATATACTTCAGGTTGCCCTCAGCGTCCACCAGCGGCAGAGTGTTGATCTTGTTGTCCCAGATGATGTTGTTGCAGTCATGCAGGGAGGTGGTTCTCCGGGGCAGTGACCAGCTTTTCCAGCGGGGTCATGAAGGTGGTAACGGGAGCGTCATCCGGGGTGTGGTTGACGCGGTAGTCGCGGGAGGCCACGATGCCCAGCAGCTTGCCGTTGGGGGTGCCGTCAGCGGTGACCGCGATGGTGGAGTGGCCGGTGCGGGCCTTGAGCTCCAGCACATCGTGCAGGGTAGCGGTGGGGGCCAGATTGGAGTCGGACACGACATAGCCGGCCTTGTAGCTCTTGACGCGGCGCACCATGGCAGCCTCGTTCTCGATGCTCTGGGAGCCATAGATGAAGGAGACGCCGCCCTGACGAGCCAGTGCAATGGCCAGCTTATCGCCGGAGACCGACTGCATGATGGCGCTGATCATGGGGATGTTCATTTCCAACGGGCACTCTTCCTGACCCTTGCGGTACTTGACCAGCGGGGTCTTGAGGCTGACAGCCGTGGGGATGCACTCCGAAGAGGAATAGCCGGGGACGAGCAGATACTCGCCGAAGGTACGGGACGGTTCACTAAAATAATACGCCATTTCGCAATTCTCCTTTACCCTTTTCGTTGCCTGATTTGCTTATTGGTTATTGTACCACATTCGCGTACAATATGCAAAATTTGTTGTATTAAATCTTTTTTTGGCCTTTTGGGCAAAAGTTGTATAAACTGCACCATGGCCAGGCGCAAGAGTATGACTAATCAAAACATTTTGCACATCGGCACCCGTCCGCCGTTTGGAACGGGCTCCAAACGCGTTCCGGCATGCCGCACATGTGATGCTCTTTTCCCCGCTCATTCCTCAAAGTTCAGGGTAATATCCCCCAGCGCGGCATCCAGAATCACAGCGTTGGCTGCTTTGCTGTTGGCGCTGTAAGGGCTTGCCTGCTTGGCGCCGCTTACCGTAATGCTGCCCAGGCCGCATGCAGCCTGCACGCTGTAACCGTCTGCCTTTTCCCCCAGGGTCAGGGCAATATTGCCCAGCTGGTCGGTTACCTGCACCTGGCTGGCCCCCACCAGGCGGCTGATCGTCACATCGCCCTGGGCGTTTTCAATCGTCACGCGCTCTGCCTGCACGGTGCCAAGCTCTGCACTGCCCAGGGCAAGCGTTGCATCCAGCTGCCCGGTTTGCAGCTCATCCGCATACAGGCTGCCAAGGGCAAGGTCTGCCTGTATGCTTTTGGCTTTCAGTGTACCAAGGTCGGCGCTGCCCAGGTTCAGATTCAGCTCTATCTGTTCCAGTTCTATCTCCGGCAGGGCGATGCTCAGCGTGGGCGTGGGGTCACTGCCGGAAATATAGCCTTTGGGTATTTTGTACCGCACGCTAAAGCCGCTCTCGTCCACGGTACGCTCCAGCCAGTCGGAATAGAAATTTTCAAACCGGAGTGTTATCTCATCCGCTGCATTGCTGCGCACAAAAGCAATCTCGCCGCAGTCCAGGTCCAATACCATCGTTTGGGCCTGCTTTGCATCCAGCGTCATCGTGCTGCTTTCCAACCGATTGGTGCTTTCGCTTTTTGCACTTTCCTTTGTGATGGCTGTTTCGGTATTTTCATCCGTGCTTTCGTCCATATTTTCGGTTGCTTCCCCGGTGGTTTCCCCATTGGCTTCCCCGGTGGTTTCCTGCGGGGGAACCTCCTCTGCCGTTGCGCTCTCTGCAATGCTGTACTGATATTTTGTCACAATTTTGAAAGAGCCGATGAACACCAGCAGCACAACAATCAAAATTGCAAGGATAGCCAGCACAATCCACACCGGGCTTTTTCTGCGTCTGCTGCCCTGTTCTGGCATGCTGTTATCCGGCATCGGCGTGCCGGACTGTGCCCCGGTACCCTCCCATATCTTTTCCGCCACATTCTGGGGGCTGCCCAGTTCCTGGATGGTATGGGCCTCTTTTTCGGGGCCTGCAGCATCAAAGTATTCTTCGTAATAATCCAGGGCATCCCGGCGTTCGGCTTCCGGCATTGCGGTCAGCAGAGCTGCCAGCTGCTGCATATATTCCTGCCTTGTCATTTTGCATCCTCCCCAAAAATATGGTCAATGTTGGCGGCGTAAACTTTCCACTCTGCCTTGTAGCCTGCCAGCTGCTGCCGCCCCAGCGGGGTAATTTTGTAATAGCGGCGGTTGCGGCCATTGAACGGTTCATCGTAAATGGTCAGGCAGCCATCTTTTTGCAGCCGCCGCAGCACCGGGTACAGTGTCGATTCGCTCAATTCCAGCGCCTGCTTGATCTCCTGGGTGATCTTGTAGCCATAAGTACCTTCTTCCTCGCGCGATACGACCGCCAGCACCACGGCATCCAGCAGCGCCGCGCCTGTGGTAAAGCTCATTCGGGGCCCCCTTCCCTGTTGTATTAGCCCGGCAGTGCCGCTGCATGTGGCGGCGGCTCTGCCGGTATTATTTTGTTCTATATATTATATATCATATAATATTATGTCAGTCAATATATTTTATCTGGTTCTTTCCCACTGCTTCAAAAATGGCAGCAAAAATGCCGCAGACACACAGCCTGCGGCATAAAAGTGATGCTTATTCTGTTTTAGCTTACCTGATGCTGCTCGATCCAATCCGCCACCGCGCGGGAAAGCTCGGTCAGGCTGCCCTTGGTAAAGGGAGCTTTCATTCCGGCGCTTTCGGCCAGCTCGGTATAGGTTGCCATACCGGCCAGGTTGGTCAGCTTCATATAGCGCTGCCAGGCGTCCTTGTGGTCCTTCAGGCTGGCCACAAAGAACTGCAGGGCAATGGCGGTTGCCAGGCAGTAATCAATATAGTAGAACGGGCATTCAAAGATATGCAGTTGGCGCTGCCAGCCTGCGCCGCGGCCATAGAACGGCAGGTCGCCGAACTTGTTCCAGGGGCGGTATTTCTTTTCCAGCTCCAGCCAGACGGCATTGCGTTCATCCGGCGTAAGATCTGGCTGCTGATACATAATGTGCTGGAATTCATCCACCATGCAGCCGTATGGCAGGAAGATAAAGCTGTCCTCGGCGTGCAGCAGCTCGTATTTATCCGTATCCTCCTTAAAGAAGAGGTGATGCCACGGGGCGGTCAGGAACTCCATGCTCATGGAGTGGATCTCGGCGCTCTCCATACCGGGGCACTGGATATCTTCGGGGATGTTCTTGGGGCTGCGGGCAGCCAGGTAGCCTTCCAGCGCATGCCCTGCTTCATGGGTCAGCACATCCACATCCCCCGCCGTGCCGTTCCAGTTAGCAAAGATGAAGGGGGTCTTGTAATCGGGCAGCATTTCCTCATAACCGCCGCTCATTTTGCCGGGGCGGCTGAGAACGTCGAACATCTCGTTATCCTGCATGAAGTCGATGAACTCTGCCGTTTCGTGGCTGAGCTCATGGTACATCTTGCGGGCACCGGCCATCAGCTCGTCATAGCTGCCGTGCGGCACGGGGTTGCCGTCCGCAAAGCTGATGGTGCTGTCCCAGAACATGGGGTTCTCAATGCCGGTGCGCTTGTTGCGCAGAGCCAGAGCCTTCTGGATCATGGGCACCACCTGCTCCACCACTTCCTGGCGGAACGCGGCAACCTCCGCCGGGCCGTAACCGATGCGGTTCATGCGGATATAGCTCAGCTCGCTGTAATCGTTGTAGCCCAGGATGCGTGCCTGCTCGTTGCGATTCTTGACCATCTTATCATAGATCTCGTCAAACTCGGCGCGGTGGGCGTCAAAGTAAACGGCTTCCGCCTCGTAAGCCTTACGGCGCATGGCGGGGTCAGTGCTCTGCTTATACAGCGTCAGCTGCGGGATGGTCAGCTGTTTGCCGTCCAGCTCCGCCATTGCACCGCCGTACAATTTCTGGTAAGCACTGGTCAGGGCATTTTCCTCTTTCTGCAGTTCGATCACCCGGTCGTCCATGCTCAGCACCAGGTTGCGCAGGCTGGGCAGAATGCGGGTACCGAACGCTTCTTCCAGCGCTTTGGCGTGCGGGTTGGAAAGAATCGCCTCCGCAACATTGCGTGCTGCATTGCTGACCGCCGGGCCGGTTGCATCAAACCATTCCTGTTCCCCGCTCCAATATTCATCGCGGGTATCCTGGGTATAATGGATGGATGCCAGGCAGGATGCCGTGTGGTAATGGGCCATCATGGCGTTTTCTTCGCGGTAAAGCTGTACCAGTTCTTCGCCGCTCTGGGCAGCGGCCATCTTTTTGGCATACTCTTCGCACTGGGCCAGAACCTTATCCAGGTCCGGGCGTTCGTACTTCATTTCTGAAAATTTCATAGCGATTCCTTTCTATTGTACATCCATTTTGGGGATACCGGAAATTCAAAAAGTCCGCCACGTTGCAAAAACAGGCCAGTTTTTTTGCTTTTTTCGGCTTTCCCAACGGATAAGTATTTTTCCGTGCAGGCACGGGCATTTGGCGCTAAACCTTGTTATGTTAATATCATAGCACACCAACAGGTATTTGGGTAGCCCCCTGTGCGGCGGGCAAAATGCACTTGCGGGTTTGCGGCAAATAGGCTACAATGGCAGTGAGCAAACACTGCGGCTTTTGCCGCCACAAAGGAGCAAACGACCATGACGTATAACGAAGTACTTACTGCAGCGCGTGGCCAGATGGGGCCCTGCAAAGCGTGCCCTGTGTGTGATGGGCGTGCCTGCCGCAACACGGTGCCGGGTCCCGGTGCCAAGGGCGTGGGTGATGTTGCCATCCGCAATTACAGCGCATGGCAGAACGTGCGGGTGAACATGGACACCATTTGCGAATCGGGTGAGCCGGACACCACGCTGGAAATGTTCGGCCACAGTTACCGCATCCCGGTTTTTGCCGGGCCGGTGGGTGCCATGCAGCTGCATTACGGCACCAAGTACACCGACCTGGAGTACAATGATATTCTGGTTCCCGCCTGCCACGATGCCGGGATCCTGGCTTTCACCGGTGACGGCACCAATCCCGCGGTTATGGTCGGGTGCCTGCAAGGCGGTAAAAGCCAATGCCGGGTTTGGCATTCCAACCGTAAAGCCTTGGGATGCCGGGACGATTGCAGAAAAGATGGCCCTGGTGCGTGCCACCGGCGCGTTTGCCGTTGCCATGGACATTGACGCCGCCGGTCTGCCGTTTTTGAAGAACCTGAATCCGCCCGCCGGCAGCAAAACGGTGGAGGAGCTGCGCGGCATTATTGCGGATGCCAAGGTTCCGTTCATCATCAAGGGCGTCATGACGGCACGCGGCGCGCAGAAAGCGGTGGAAGCCGGTGCTTCGGCGATCGTGATTTCCAACCACGGCGGGCGCGTTCTGGACCAGGTGCCCGCCACAGCAGAAGTTCTGCCGGAAATTGCGGAGGCCGTCAATGGCCGCTGCAAGATTCTGGTGGATGGCGGCATCCGCACGGGTGTGGATGTATTTAAGGCGTTGGCCCTTGGCGCAGACGCCGTATTGATTGCCCGCCCCTTTGTGAACGCCATTTACGGTGCCGGTGCCGAGGGTGTTCAGGTGTATGTGGACAAGCTGGCCGGTGAGCTGGCCGACACCATGAGTATGTGCGGTGCACATTCCCTGGCCGAGATCACCCGCAACATGGTGAGAGTGTGATTTTTTACGAGGGTTTGTATTCCTTCTTTGAAAAGAAGGAACCGAAGAAACTTTAATCTCGTATTACATACAAAATAAGATCAAGGCCCGTTGCACAGGATTTTGGGATGCAGCGGGCCTTGGTTGTTTTAGATGATATTTTTTATTGCTCTGTAGGGAGCGGTCTTGACCGTTCCCTACAAATTGGGCAGGGTTTCTGCCCTCTTTTCATACTATACAAATACAAAACCAAAATAACCGCCCGCCTGCCGGAATGTCATATTCCAAACAGACGGGCGGTTATCTAAATTTGTCTTATAATTTTGGGTGCTTTTGTCTCGCTATCCCGCAACCTTACTGTGCGTGGTTGATGGGTTCCATGATGGCGTGTACCACAAAGCGCTGGTTGTTGGAAGCATAGGCGGAGCGGCAGGTGGAAAGCGTCAGGATATGGCTGCCGCTGGAAACATCCACGCCGGTATCATACAGCGAAAGTTCTTTCAGATACCGCAAAAAGGCATCGTAATCTTCGCCCTCACTGTAATCCAGCGCATAGCACGGGTCGTCCGATTTGGCATCGTGTGCCGAGAAGATGCGGCACTGGTAGTCGCCATCCGGCGTGTACAAGGTAAACGTTGGGTTTGCGCTGTAAAAATCCTGCTTGCGGTAAGCATCCAGCTTGCCGAACATGGCGCCGTTATGGATGTTGTGGCCATGGATCACATGGCACAGACCGTCCGCCCAGCTGGTGGAATCCCACGAAGGGCGGATCAGACAGCCATCGTTGCTGCTTCTGCCGGAAAAGCTGCGGCGCAGGTAATAGTTGGAATCTTCCTTCTGCACCACCGGCAGCGAAAGTTCCAGCCCCGGCACACTGAGCCATGCGGTAACGTCCGGGTTCTGCTCTTTCAACGCGGTAAAGTCCAGGCGGGAAGCCGGGGCGTTATCGCCGCCGGTGCTGGTATCCATCCAGACAAGCTGGGTGCGCAGGGTCTGGTATTCTTCATCACTTTTCTGGTAGCTTGTCCACTGCCAGAAGAACAATAGCAGGAACACCACCGCGGCAGCCAGCAGCGCGGTACAATAAACTTGGAAAGCTGCGCTGCCGTTACGCCATCCGTACTGCGCCGACGGCGCGGCTTGGGGTCGTTTCTCCGGCGGCTCACGGTACATGGTGTACTGCTTTTCTGCTGGATTTGTGGGTGGGTACTGCTGCCTGTGGAGCGGCGGGGCTGCCCCGCTATAAGAGGGATTTTGTCTGTTCATGCTTACCCCCTGTCGGAATGCGAGGCATCATCGCCGTTTTCTTTCTTTTTGCGCACCACGGTCACACCAACAGCCGCGCCAATACATACAACTGCCAGCGCCAGGAAGATCCACATCACCGGGCTGTCACCGGTGGGCAGCCCGTACTGACCGTTTGCAAAAGCCGGAACATTCGGCGGGGCCGTGGGGCTAATCTTGGGGGTATCACCATTGCCATTGGGTATTGCGTTACCCGGCGTATTCGGGTCGTCGCCGGGGTTACCCGGGTTGGGCGTTTTGTCCGGTTTCTCCGAAGGATTGCTCGGTGTCGGCGTTGCGCTCGGCTGGTCCACCATCTTGACCAGATGGTAACCACAGTTGGGGATGGTGCCGTCACCGTTAAAGTAGAACTCTACATCCGCAGCCTGAGCATAGCCCTCCGGGGCGCTTTCCTCGTGCATGATGTAAGTATAGCCTGCCACCAGCACTTCGCCGGTGTTGCCGGTCATCACCAGCTTTTCCGGTTCTGTACCGGAAACCCAGCTGTGAACCAGCTTGCCGGTGTTCTTATCCGTCAGCGTCATGGAAGCCCCTGCCAGAGAGTTGCCGTTGGGGTCCACCTTGGAAAGCTTGACTTCCAGTGGCTGGTCAATAACAGTCAATGTCTGGCCATCCAACTTGCCGGATTTGGAAGTTACGGCAACGGTAAAATCCGAATTGATGGTAAAGGTAATATCGCTGGTCATGGCATAGCCTGCCGGAGCGTAAGTTTCGCGCAGCAGGTAGTTGCCGGGCGAAAGCTGCATCTCGTGCGGAGTGCTTTCGGTCTTCCAGCTGTCGATCTCGCTCTGGGTGCCATCGGAGCCTACGCTGTAAACCACCAGTTTTGCGCCGGGCAGTTCATCGCTGCCGGTGGCGGACTTTTTGCTCACGATCAGCTTTTGCCGCTTGGCATTGGTAAAGGTAAAGGTTTTGCCGTCATCGCTGGTGGTCATGGTGGAAACATAGCCATCCAGGCCGGTCATATCCTCGCTGATGTTGCAGTTGGTCATGCCCTGGCGAATATCAAAGTAAGCGGTGCCATCCCCTGTGATGGTACGGGTGGCGCTGCGCTGCTGGCCATCCTGGGTATAGGTCAGCACAATTCTGGCCGGGCCGTGGTTGCTGTCATCGGTAATCCACTTTTTCTTGACCGTGATGCGGCCATAGCTGCTGATGTTGCCGGAGTAACTGTTTTCCACATGTTCCTTGACCATAATGTACACGATCCAGCTGGTACGAGAACCAAAAAAATAGTTGGGTACCGGGATGGTAATGCTGTCCATCGTGCGGGAAAGGGTTGTGGTAATGGTAAAGTAGCCGTTCTCAGCATAGGTATCATTGCCGATGCCGTGCGGGAAGTAAACATACAGATAGCGGTTGTTTTCGCCGCCCTGATAGAAGCTGACGTTGCCATCCGTATACTCGATATTATAGTTGCCGGGGCAGGCATCCAGCAGCCAGCCGATATCCATACGCAGGTAGCTGTTGCCCTTGGTGGTGTTTTCTTTCATCAGGCTGGAGTCATCCAGGATTGCCTGGCTGCCTGCTGCCACCGTTGTGCCATCCAGCATGGTTGTATCATGGGTATAGGTCACATAGGTCGAATTGGACTCATCCACCAGTGTGGCATCGTTCGGGTCATAAGCGCGGCCCTGCAAACCGAACAGCACGTTGAAAGAGATGGTATCGCCAACCTGCATGGTCAGCGGGGTTCCCTGCTGGCGCATCTGGTCCAGCTGGTTCAGGGTATAGTCCACACCATTGACCGTAACGGTAACACGCTTGACGTAATTCATCAAGTCCACACATCCATTGGCCGATGCATCATAATTGGGATAATAGTAATCATCCTGTGCCGCATGGGCACCTGTTGCAAAGGCAAGCACCAACAAAATCAGCAACAGGCAGTACCGCACGCCGTTCCGTAAGTATTCCATCTTCTGGTTCAACGTTTTCAACCTCAATCACCTGACATCCTTGCTTTTTACAGACGCTACAATGTATTTTATCATTTTATAACGTCTGCTCGTCTTATCTTGTTCCTTTAACTATGTAGTTTATTTTATCATATCCTTGTGCGGCTTTCAACCTGCAAAGCTTCCAAATTTACACTTTTTTGTCACAGATTCCTTGGGTGCATCTGCTATTTGTTTCCCGCGGCAGGCAACAAATGTCCGGCATTTTTGCTGTGGGCAATACCGCATAATTCTAAGTGCCGATACGGCGAGCGAGGTGCGGCAGATGCCAAGCCAAAAGCGCAGATAATACTGGATGCTGCAAAGGTGAGCGCCGCCAGTGGCGGAAACAGCGAACCGAAGCAGGGGCAGCGGTCGCAGAGTGCGAGGGGCTTTTGCCCCGAAGCACGATGCGGGTACCGCAACCCGACATTATCGAGCATTTTGGCAACGCAGATGCCGTGCCGCAGCTGCCGGAGCGGTGCTTAAGCCGCAAGGCGGGAATTGTGCGGTGTTGCCTGTGTTCACGCCGGATTGCGTCAGCTTTTGTGAAGTATCCTCACATGCAGCAAATAGCAAAGGCCGGCGGCTCCGTTTTTTGGGCAGCCACCGGCGTATTGTCATGTTGTTTTACTTGATTTTATTTGCCCCAGACAGTTTTCGCAATCTCTTTAACCAGCTTGAGCTTGTTCCACTGTTGCAGCCCGGTCAGCTTGTTGCCGATCTCGCAGGAGACAAAACCACACTGCGGGCTCAGGCAGAGGCGGTCCACTTTTCTGCTTCGTGGATGCGGGCAATCACGGTGTCCTTATGCAGAAAACGGCCTAATTTTGAGCAGCGAGGTTGTTTCCACCAACGGGCAGGGCCATGGTGCGCTGGTAGGCTTCCTGGTTCAGCATCAGGTCAATGTGGTTTTATGCGGCGGGATTGGTGCCGGTGCCCAGGCCGCCCTTGCGCAGGCTGGCATCCAGCTGTTTGGCGGTATTTCCGGCAGTGCGGATGCCGCTGCCGCAGATTATCTGGCTGGTCGGCTTGTTTTTGACCCCCAACGCCCACTGCAATCATCATGCCCACGAAGCAGAGCACGCCTGCGGCTCCCATTCCTGCCACGAGGACAAAGGCGGCTGTGCCGGGAGCTGCCACTGACCAAAAGAGTTAAAAAGTGCCGCGTCCCGAGAGAAAAATCGAGATGCAGCACTCATTTGTATCTTCATTTTTGATTGTTGAAGAAAACCAAAAATCCGAACCCTCTCCCCTGTCGAGAAAAGGTTCGGATTTTTATTATTCAGTGCGGATAACAGGACTTGAACCTGCACGTCGTAGACACTGGACCCTAAAACCAGCGCGTCTGCCAATTCCGCCATATCCGCTCAAAATACCTTTGTATTTTAGCAGGTATCACGCTTTTTGTCAATGCAGGCAGACGGGTCATATTAGGTTTCGTATCAGGTCAGGCTTTGCAGGTATGCCTGCGGGCCGGACTGGTACAGGTCGCCGCCATGGGCATCCAGCAGAACGGTAAGGGGCATATCCACCACTTCCAGGCGGCGGACAGCCTCGCACCCAAGGTCCGGCCAGGCGATGATCTCGCAGCTTTTTACGTCTGCCAGCCATCAGGGCACCTCGCCCCGCCCAATGGCTCGCCAGGTACACAGCACCGTTGCGCACAACGGCGGCCTTTACGGCTTCATCCCGCTTGCCCTTGCCGATCATACAGGCAAGGCCCAGGTCCAGCAGGCGCGGGGTAAACTTATCCATGCGGCCGGATGTCGTGGGACCCGCCGCACCAATGGCACAGCCGGGGCGCTCCGGTGTGGGGCCGACATAATAGATGGCCGCGCCTTTGATATCGAACGGCAGCGGTTCCCCACGGTCCAGCGCTTCGTTCATACGGGCGTGGGCGGCATCGCGGGCGGTATATACGGTGCCGGTCAGCAGCACGGTATCCCCCGCGTGCAGCGGGGCAAGCTCCTGCCGTGTAAGCGGCGTTGTTAAACGTACCTGCATATAAAAATTACCCTTCCTGCTGCACGCGCGCGCGGCGGTGCTGCTCCTTGACTTCCTCATGGTGGCGGTTTACAATTTCCATTTCAGTTTGCAAAATCTGCCCCGGTGCCGGGTCCGGCTGCAGCTTGGGCGGCTGGTCGTCATCCAAGGAGATATCGATTTTACTGCCCGGTTTATGCTGATCCGGTTCCCCCAGTGGGATATCAATTTGCGGTTTGTTTGCCAATTTGATCTCTTCCTTAAAAATTTGTGTCTTGGGCAGCATGTTATGATGCTGTTTCCCCTGTTTTGGGTTTTGGTGGCTTAGCTCACATCGCATTTCGCAGTTGATGTTGCCTATATTTCATTGTTTCGCAGTTCTTTCCCACCGTTTATTCCTATATTGCTCAAAATTTCTGCTTCCTTCTTTTCAAAGAAGGGACAACAATGCCCGTAAAAAGTCCTTACACCTCAGCGCTGGCGCGGCGGGTAACGTGGCAGCTTACGTTGACTGCCACCGGCAGGCAGGCCACATGGGTGGGCAGCTGTTCAATGCAGACGCCCAGGCAGGTGGTTGCACCGCCAAAGCCCTGCGGGCCAAAGCCGGTTGCATTGATGGCATCCAACAGCTCCTTTTCCAGCGCGGCATAATAGGGGTCCGCGTTGGGCTGGTCCAGCGGGCGCAGCAGTGCCTTTTTGGCCAGAGCTGCGCATTTATCAAAGCTGCCGCCAATGCCAATGCCCAGCACAATGGGCGGGCAGGGGTTGGCCCCCGCCTGCTTGACGGTTTCCATCACAAAGTCTTTTACGCCCTGCACGCCATCGGCAGGTTTGAGCATGGTCAGGCGGCTCATATTCTCGCTGCCTGCACCCTTGGGGGCTACGGTAATTTTGCAGACATCCCCCGGCACAAGATGTACCGTTAAAAACGCGGGGGTCTTATCCCCCGGTGTTCGCGTCGCTGCAAGGGGTCCGCGGTGATGGACTTGCGCAGGTAGGCTTTCTCATACCCGCGGCGCACGCCCTCGTTCACAGCTTCGTCCAGATTGCCGTTGATGTGCACATCCTGGCCCAGCTCAATGAACACACAGGCCATGCCGGTATCCTGGCAGATCGGCAGGTCTTTTTCTGCAGCAACGCAAAGGTTCTGCTGCAGCAGTTCCAGCGTCTGGCGAGCCAGCGGCCAGGGTTCGGCGGCATGGGCGTTATCCAGCGCCTGCTTCACATCCGGCGGCAGCTGGGTGTTGGCGCGGATGCACAGTTCTTCCACCGCATCGGTAATGGCGACGGCGTTTACTTCCCGGATGCTCATACCCGCGCCACGCCGCTTTCCCGTGCAGCTTGCGCCACAGCGTCAGCCACAGCCGGTGCCACACGCGGGTCAAAGGCCTTGGGCAGAATGTTTTCCTCGTTCAGCTCGTTTTCCGGGATCAGGCCGGCGATGGCCTTCGCGGCGGCCATCTTCATCTGGGGTTGATGTCCCGTGCGCGGACGGAAAGTGCGCCCTTGAAGATGCCGGGAAACGCCAGACATATTGACCTGGTTGGGAAATCGCTGCGGCCGGTGCCGATGACCCGCACACCGGCTGCCTTGGCGGCATCGGGCATGATCTCCGGGTTGGGGTTGGCCATGGCGAACACAATGGCATCCGGTGCCATGGTGGCGGCCATCTCGGTGGTCAGCGCACCGGCAACGGAGGTGCCGATAAAGACATCTGCACCGCGCACGGCATCGGCCAGGGTGCCGGTCAGGTGTTCGGGGTTGGTCACGGTTGCCAGCCATTCCTTATGGTCGGCAAGGCCCGCCGGGCGGCCGGGGTACAGGATACCATGTTCATCCACAGCAACAATGTTTTTGGCACCGGCAACCTGCAGCATCTTGATGATGGCCGTACCGGCAGCGCCGGGGCCGTTCTGCACGATCTTGACATCTTCCAGCCGCTTGCCAACAACCTTGAGGGCGTTGAGCACGCCGGCCAACACGATAATCGCGGTGCCGTGCTGGTCGTCATGGAATACAGGGATATCCAGGTCGCGCTCCAGCTCCGCTTCAATATCAAAGCACTCCGGGCTGCGGATATCCTCCAGGTTGATGCCGCCAAAAGTCGGAGCGATGGCCTTGACAGCGGCAATAACTTCCTCGCGGGTGGAAGCATTCAGGCAGATGGGGAACGCATCGACACCGCCGAACTCCTTAAACAGAACGCACTTGCCTTCCATGACCGGCAGACCAGCTTCGGGGCCGATGTTGCCCAGGCCCAGCACAGCAGTACCGTTTGTGACAACTGCCACGGTGCGGCCCTTGAAGGTGTATTTATACACATCGTCCGGGTTCGCCTTGATCTGGCGGCAGGGCTCCGCAACGCCGGGGGTGTAGGCAGTGGACAGGGCGTCACGGTCCTTGACTTCAAACAGGCTGTTGACCGTCAGCTTGCCGGGGTATTTTGCATGCATTTCAAGTGCGGCGGCATTGTAATCCATGGTAGTTGCTCCTTTGTTCGTATTCCTGTATTGATTTTGTTTTTATTTCAGTTTTGCATAAATCGGTTCCAGCTGGATCACGCAGAAATGGTCCGGCCAGCGGTCCGATACCGCTTTGCGCAAAGCAGCCGGGATTTTGTTGGCGCGGTGGTCCTTGGCGGCCAGCCAGTCTGCGGGCACAGCACAATCAAAAATCACATTGGTATGGGTGGGGCCGGGCACAATGCGCAGGTCATGGATATCCGCTTCCGGCGCAATTTCAGCCAGCTGTTCTTTCAAGAATTTCCGCAGTTCGTTGATATGCGGGTCATCCGTCACAACAGGGTCAAAGTGGATCGTGACCAGCAGATGGTCATGCACCTGAAAATCCCGCTCGATAGAGTCGATCAGGTCATGGCTTTTCATCACATCACTGTCGGCGGAAAGCTCAATATGGAAGCTGACCAGCTTGCTGCCGGGCCCGTAATCATGCACCATCAAATCATGGATGCCCAGCACACCGGGGTAACTCAGGGTCTTTTTTCTCAATGTAATCGATCAGTTCCGGGTCAGGGGCCGCGCCCAGCAGCGGGCTGATGGTATCCCGCACCAGGCCGACGCCGCTCCACAGGATAAACAGCGCCACGCCAACACCCATCAGGCCATCAATGCGGTCAATGCCAGTCAGGTGAGCCAGAATGGTAGCGGCCAGAACCGCGGCAGTGGTAACCACATCGTTGCGGGCATCCGCCGCAGTGGCCATGAGCGTTTCGGACTTGATGCAGCTGCCAACGCTGCGATTGAAGCTGCTCATCCACAGTTTGACCAGGATGGACACCACCAGCACCGCTATGGTCAGCGCGCTAAGGGTGACCGGCGTGGGGTGCAGCACCTTGAGGAAGCTTTCTTTCAGCAGCTCAATGCCAATGACCAGTATCATGACCGAAACCGCCAGCCCCGCCAGGTATTCGTACCGTGCATGGCCGTAAGGGTGCTCATCATCGGCAGGTTTTTGACCCCAGGCGGAAGCCCACCAGGCTGACCACGTTGGAGCTTGCATCGGACAGGTTGTTCAATGCGTCCGCCGCAATGGCCATACTGCCAAACAGGGTGCCCACCGTAAACTTGCCCGCAAACAGCAGCACATTGCACACAATCCCCACCATGCAGGCCAGGTTGCCGTAAGCAGTGCGCACGGTGCGGTCCTGGATATTGGCCGGATCACGGATAAAAAGTCTGATCAGAAGTTTTGTCAAGAATTGCTCTTCCCTTCCCCTACAGATATGGATATTCGGAATTGAAGTTTCCTGCTGGGGCGTTGTATCCGACAAAACCCACAGACAGATAATTTACAAAAATGGCGGACCGATGGGGGTCCGCCATTTATCATTTCAGGTTCAAGCAGCGTTCCTGCTGACCATCTTATGCAGATCAGTCACGAATGATGCAGGCATCGCGCTCCGGGCCAACGGAGATATACTTGATCTTGCAGCCAACGGCCTTTTCCAGATATTCCACATAGCCGCGGGCAGCTTCCGGCAGGTCCTCGTACTTGCGCACGGAGGTGATATCGCAGTGCCAGCCCGGCAGCTTGACGACAACCGGCTGTGCATCGTCCAAAGTCTTGCCGGTCGGGAAGCGGTCGGTCACAGTGCCGTCAGCCAGCTTGTACTGGGCAACAACGGGAACTTCTTCCATATAATCCAGAACGTCAAACAGGGTCAGGGCCAGCTCGTCACAGCCCTGGCACTGAACGCCGTAACGGGAAGCAACCACATCAAACGGGCCAACGCGGCGCGGGCGGCCGGTGGCAGCGCCGTATTCATGGCCGGCTTCACGCAGCAGGTGCTTTTCTTCCTCGGTCATAGCCAGCTCGGTGGTAAAGGGGCCGTCGCCCACGCAGGAAGAATAAGCCTTCATGATACCGATGGACTTGTTCAGCTTGCGGCCGGGGATGCCAGCGCCAATGGGTGCATAAGCGCCGATGGTGTTGGAGGAAGTGGTGTAGGGATAAATGCCGTAGTCGATATCACGCAGGGCTCCCAGCTGGGCTTCAAACATGATCTTCTTGCCGGCATCGTCAGCATCTGCCAGGTACTGGCCGACATCGCAGATGTAAGCGCTGAACACTTCCTGGAAGTGCTTGCACCAGTTCCACATATCGTCCACGCTGACAGGCTTCTGGTTATAAATGTTGACCATGGTCAGGTTCTTGGATTCCACCAGGGTTTCCAGGCGCTTGCGCACACTGGCATCCATGTGGACCAAATCGCCCATGCGCAGGGTTTTCTTCATGTACTTATCACCATAGGTGTAAGCAATGCCGCGCTTGGTGGAACCAAACTGTGCGCCCGTTTTGGCAAGGCGGGCCTCCTCCAGGCCATCCTGTTCCACATGGAACGGCATGGTGATGGTAGCACGGTCAGAAATTTTCAGGTTGTCCGGGGTAATCTTAACACCCTGTTCGCGCAGGGCGGCGATCTCTTTTTCGAGATGTTCCGGGTCAATGACCATACCGCCGCCCATAACACAGACAATGTTGGGGTGCAGGATGCCGGAGGGCACCAGGTTCAGTACGAACTTGCCGCGCTCGTTTTTGACGGTGTGGCCGGCGTTGTCGCCGCCCTGGTAACGGGCAACGATGTCATAATCGCGGCAGAGCAGGTCCACCATACGGCCCTTGCCCTCGTCGCCCCAGTTGATACCGGTAATTGCAGTAAGCATGAAAAATAACCTCGCTTTGGCAAAATGTACAGCCTTTTCCGTTCAGTCTGCCGGGTGGCTGACTGATTTCTTGTAGCCGGGATTCGCCGCCAGCTATATTATAGCAAACCCGCTTGCAAATTCCAATACCCCGGCACAATTTTGTGCAAACCACACAGCCCCGCGCCAGCCGGGCCGCCACTTTGAACAGGGGATCAGTGGCGCACCTGCAGCTTGCGGCGGGTGCCGTCCGGCTCAATCACCGTGGTGTGCTCCAGCTGGTCAATCATGGATGCGCGGATATCGGCCAAGTATTCCTGCCGCAGGGCGTCACGCTCCGCCAGTTCGGCTTCCGTCAGGCCAGAAGTTTTTGCTTTATGAGCCAGCGCATTGATGCGCGCGATTTTTTCTTTTTCCATAGGGTTCTGTTCCTTTCCTTATATAAGGATATCCGGGCAGCAGATCTGCCGCCCATGGCAGAGCATTGGGTGCTCTGCCATGGGTATTATAACACACCCGCTTCCCTTTTGTGAATGCAGGGCTGTACTTTTTGCAAAAAAGCTGTATAATAGAAAAGTATCCGCTTTTGACGGGGGTATTTTCCCCTGCTGCGGTACGCGATGTATTTTTTCAAAAAAGACAGGAGACAACCCATGAAAAACACCAACCTGACCCGCGCTGCTGCCAGCCTGCTGGCATGCGGCATGGTTTTTGGCCTGACTGCCTGCAGTTCCAGCGCATCCTCCAGCGAAGCAACCGCCGAGAGCGCAGCTTCCAGCGAAGCTGCCAGTGAAAGCACTGTTCCTGACGACGCTACCGCAGAAAGCGCCGCCGATGATTATTCTTATCTGGCTGATTTTTCTTTCAGTGATGCCTATGACGAGAACGGCTACCTGAAAGGCATCACCGCGCTGGATTACGTCACGCTGCCGGATACTGAGAGCTTTACCCTTTCGGACGATGCCACCACCGTGAGCGACAGTGATATTGACAATTACATTTCCAACAACATTCTTTCCAACTATAAGACCACCAACGAAATCACCAACCGCGCCGCCGAAAACGGTGACACTGTGAACATTGACTTTGCCGGTTCCATTGACGGCGTTGCCTTTGACGGCGGCACCGGCAGCGATTATGATCTGACCCTGGGCAGCGGCACCTTTATTGACGGCTTCGAGGATCAGATCGTTGGCCACATGCCCGGCGAAACCTTTGATGTGAATGTCACCTTCCCGGATGACTACCAGGCCACCAACCTGGCCGGCAAGGACGCAGTGTTCGCCACCACGCTGAACTACATCAACGAGGATGTGACCCCCGACCTGACTGATGATTGGGTCAGCAGCAACCTGGCCGAGTCCATGGGCATGAACAATGTGGCTGAGCTGAAAACTTTTGTCAGCAACAGCCTGCTGTTCAATCAGGAAGCCAATGAGCTGTACGGCCAGCTGTACGATGCTGCCGAAGTCAATACTGATACCCTGCCCGAAGATGTGCAGCAGTATTTCACCAATACCGTGCTGTACCAGCCGTACCTGTACGCCCAGATGCGCGGCGTTTCGCTGGAGGCCATGCTGAGCCAGGCCGGTTACAGCAGTGTGGATGAATACCTGGAAAGCAGCGAAAGCTCCAAGCAGAACATGATCAAGCAGATCCTGATCATGCAGGCTTTGGCGGAGAAGAACAACATTGTATGCGATACCGACATTCTGAACGCTGAGTTCTCCCGCTACTTTGGCTCCACCGATATGACCAGCTATGTGAACGCTTACGGCGAAAACTACGTGAAAACCAACATTCTGCACGACATTGTGATGCAGAACCAGATCGACAACGTTGCCTAAGCTGCCCAAGCTGTTTGACTACCCCCGTGATTTTAACCGTACCACCCGCGCCCGCTTGACAAAGCCGTGTGCGGGTGGTATATTAAGGCCATAATGTTTAGACGTTTATCTAAATATATAATTCTTGTGGTTTTCTGAAAGGGTATATGGTATGAGCACGATAATTTCTTTGCAGACCATTTTGTGGAGCGCCTTGGCCGCCGCAGCCGGTATCGGGCTGCCGGTTCTGGTTCTTTTGGTATGGAAGTTCAAATTCTGCCGGGGTGCAAAGCTGTTTCCTGCTGTTGTCGGCGCGGTGACCTTCGTTGTTTTCGCCCAGGTACTGGAAGGTGTGCCCAAGGCCATTTTCTTTGGCGGCGGCACCGGCGTTTCGCAGTATGTGCTGACCCATGCGTGGGCTTACACCCTGATCGGTTGCCTGCTGGCAGGCGTGTTTGAGGAAGTCGGGCGCTATCTTGCGTTTCGCTTTCTGCTCAAGCGCTATACCAACCGGCGGGACGCCGTAACCTATGGCATCGGCCACGGCGGGATCGAGGCAATCCTGGTTCTGGGGCTCACCGCCATCAATAATATTGCGATTGCGCAGCTTGTCAACAGCGGCAGCATTGAAACCATAACCAATGGGCTGACCGGCGTGCAGCTGGACCAGGTACAGGCACAGATCGCCGCCGTTGCCAGCTTTGGGGCCGCCAACCTGCTGCTGGGGCTGGCTGAACGCGCGATTGCCATGACGCTGCACATTTCCCTCTCGGTGGTTATATTCCGGGCTGTCCGGCAGCGCAAGGCCGGGTATCTGGGATTGGCGGTGGCGCTGCATGCGCTGTTCGATGTTCCCGCCGCTTTATTCCAGTGCGGCGTGCTGCACAGTACCTGGCTGGTGGAAGCACTGCTGCTGGTGCTCTGCCTGGGCTGCGCAGCTTACGCCAAAAAGCAGTATTATGCATTGCAAGAACCGGAACAGCAGACGTTATCAGATAAGGAGGAAAGCTGACCTATGGTAGGCGATGCGTTTAAGGCTTTGGGGGACCCCACCCGGCGGCGCATTCTGGAACTGTTGAGCGAAGGCGAGATGAGTGCCGGTGATATTGCTGCGCACTTTGATATGGCAAAGCCATCCGTAAGCCACCACCTGAACATTTTGAAAAATGCCGGGCTGGTAACGGATGAGCGCCGCGGCCAGAACATTGTGTACTGCCTGAACCTGACCGTGTTCCAGGAAGCTGTTAAGTGGTTTTTCGATTTTGGCTTTGTGAAAGGTGAACCTGATGATGAAACGAAATAAACTGTTTTGGGGGCTGCTGATTTTTTGCGCCATCAACTTTGCGGCGCACCTCTACTTTTATGGCTCCCTGCCGGATGTTGTGCCCACCCACTGGGGCGCGGACGGCCAGGCCAACGGCTGGGGGCCAAAATCCACTGTGCTGATTATGGCGGCCCTGCCCGCCCTGATGCTGATTTTGATGGCAGTGCTGCCCCGCATTGACCCCAAACACCAGAATTATGAAAAGTTCAAGGGCGTCTGGAACGCCTCCCTCACTGCCCTTACAATATTTATGTCAGCTATGAGCTGGTTTTCGGAGCTGAGCGTGTTCGGCTTGATTCCGGAAGGCAGCAGCCTGGTCGGTATTCTGGTCTGCGGCGGCTGCGGGGTACTGTTCATCTTTTTGGGCAGCTATATGCCGCGCATCAAGCAGAACTATATGTTCGGCTGCAAAACTCCCTGGGCGCTGAACAACGAACACAACTGGAACCGCACCCAGCGCATGGGCGGCATTGTGTTTGTTGTTATGGGTGCTGCTTTGATTGTAATTTCACTGCTGGCCACCATTTTGGGCGATACCGCCACCATGATCCTGCTGCTGGCCGTTGTCTTTGGCGGCTCCGCCTGGATCTACCTCTACTCCTACCTCGTCTACATCGGCAAAATGAAGTAAGTAAGCGCCCCCACCCGGAGCGCACTCTTTATCCTGCATCGCGCCTAATATCCAAAAAAAGGCGCGCAGCGCCCACCACCATTCTTCTTTATTATTTATTCTTTATTCATTACAAAATGCTCCCCTCTCCATGCAGTTCTCTTATGCACAGGGCGGGGAGCGTTTTATTTTTATTCCTGGGTTTTCTTTCCAGCACGTTCCGCTTTCATGCGGATGCGCTCGCGCTGGGATTTTTCCAGTTTTTTATAGCGGGCATAGCTTTCGGGGCGCACGGTCTCAATGCAGCGGGCAAAGTTCCAATGCAGACCGTCGCGGCGGTTCAGCTTAAAGCGCAGGAACCACGGGCCGTGGTCCGGGCAGGTGGCTTCGGTATAATAACCGGTGTTGCCGCGCTTGAGCCAGATATCGTTCAGCACCAGCGGCTTGCCGCAGAACGGGCAGCCCACCTGATACAGCGCAGGGTCATTTTTGTAGGCATCGTGGTCCAGGCGGTCAAAGTAGGTTTGGATATCGTACGTTTCGGTATCAGTATTGTTCAGCAGGGCGGCTGTCAGCTGGGCGGCGGGGTCCGGGTATTCGGCAATGCCCTGGGCCAGCGGCAGGCGGCGGCAGATTTTTGTGGTGTACAGGGCATCGTCCAGCGCATTGTGGAAATCGCCGTCATGCTCAATGCCAAGGCGGTCCACCACGCTTTCCAGCGTCAGGCCCTCGCCTTCCCCGCGGGGGAAATTTTTCAAAAAGATCTGCTGCAGGTCATACCAGCGGCTGGGCCAGCTTTCGTCCATATTATAAAGGAACAGGTTCTGTTTCAGCACCGGCACATCGTCCAGACCCCACTCGGCAAATTCGGCGTCGGGGCCGGCCCATTCCTGGAACCGCCGCAGGCCTTCGGCAATGGGCACCCCGGCTTCCAGATCGCCCTGGCTCAGGCCAGTCACCTCCGCAATGCGCCAATGCAGCTTGCGGAAAATGCGGGGGCGCAGGGTCATCTCAAAGGTATCCAGTACATCGCCATTCTCGTCCACCCGCACTGCACCGATCTGGATGATCTCACCCCGCAGGGTCAGCTCCGCCCCATGATAATTAAAGGTTTTGGGCGCATTGCCCATGTTCCATTCCAAGTCAAAAACGATCAGGTTCACTGCGGGTCCTCCAAGATGAATTTTTCAACGGCCAGCCCTACCCCGTCATGCTCATTATCTGCGGTGACGTATTTGGCTGCCTGTTTTACTTCCGGCACAGCATTGCCCATGGCAACGCCCATGCCTGCATAGCGGATCATGGGCAGGTCGTTCCAGCCATCGCCGCAGGCCATCAGGTTTTCGGGGCCAAGGCCCATGTTTTTCAGCAGCAGCGCCAGCGAGGCGGATTTTTCCACCCCCAGGGGCATCGTTTCAATAAAGAACGGCGCCGAGCGGTAGATGGAAAGTTTGCCCGCAAACTTTTGCTGCATCAGCTCCTCCACATGGGGCATATCCACGGGGTCGCCAACCAGCAGCAGCTTGTTGATGGGCCACTGGATCTCGGCGGGCAGGTTTTCCACCTGGCGGGCCGGGATTTTGTTGATGCGGGCTTCCTCGCCAACATAGGGGTTGGCGGCATCCTCGGTCACAATGCCTTTGGCATCATAGGTCAGCGGCATCACGTTCCAGTAGCGGGCAA
>ENA-OQNM01000082-OQNM01000082.1-human-gut-metagenome-genome-assembly--contig:-NODE-82-length-32561-cov-2.864001_pt1 | contig 32561 bp, 36 predicted proteins | sample MGYA00242632_ERZ504886 | MGnify/ENA primary metagenome ERZ504886 (study PRJEB26092, sample SAMD00036424) | human gut metagenome | host: Homo sapiens | study: EMG produced TPA metagenomics assembly of... | reverse complement strand
AAATCCGACGGCTGTAATCCATATAAAGCGCCATCCTCGGAACAGCAATAATGTATTGTAATTCCAGTTCCGGATGCTGTTTTAACTCTTCCATATTATAGGAATCTCCGGTAAACTTTCTTCCCAGAGCCAGACTTTTTCGCTTCCTGTTTATTTCGCTGACTTTTTGTACTACTTCAAATAAACGTGGTCTTCCCGGAATTCCACATTTTTTTAAAGAAGGAGAGACTGCAAGACAGATTGTTTTCTCTGTACGACTTGGATCCGCAACAACCAGATTCGTTGTCATCGGATCTAAATCACGTTCCTGACATTCCACAGATGCATAAAATGATTTTAAATCAATCGCTATATAGGTGTGTTCCATCTCGCATTCTCCTTTTCTCAAATCAGAACATATGTTCTAATTATTATAATCTATTTTTCATATTTCGTCAAATATCTGAACCTACCGGATCTGCCACCGGTAGCTTCCTCGTCGCTATAATCGAACAGGCTAACTCCTGTTCGATTCGTATACCATCTCGCTTGGCAGCTCGCTGATTAGCGGTCGTCAAATGTTGCTATGCAAGCATAGCACATTTTCCTCGTCGCCATAACAAAAGTATACTCTCCGCCGGAAAGTATACTTTCATTATCTGTCATATCTTAAGATCTCATACACACACTACTTCTTCAGTTCTCTTACCAATGCATCCACGCCGATTTTCACATTTTCCGGCGATGTAGCCAGATTCATACGGATAAATGTGCCAAATCTGCTACCACCGAACCAGTCACCAAAATCAACTGCCAGATGGCATCTTTTCTGCACAACTTCTTTGACTTTTTCTGCCGGAACATATGCGCCCAGATCGATCCAGCACAAATATGTTCCCTCCAACGGCGAGACTACTACATCCGGAAGTTCTTTTTCAAATGTTTCTCTGACATATGCTTCATTTTCACGGATCTGTGCTTTCACACTTTTCAACCAGGAAGCTCCTGTCCGGTATGCCGCCTCTGCTGCGATATATCCAAACGGATTACCACTTCTGACACGGATTCCATCTACAAATGTATCCCATTTCTTCCGGAGCTTATCATCTGGAATGATCACAATGGAATTCTGTCCGCCGGCAAGGTTAAATGTCTTCGACGGCGCTGTGATTGCTACCATCATATCTGCATACTCACCAACAGATAAAGACGGTACATGCGGATGTTCACTGAAGATCAGATTATGATGAATTTCGTCCGAAATCACATATACCTGATGCTTTCTGCAGATTTCAAATAATGTCTTTAACTCCTCTTTTTTCCATACACGTCCTGCCGGATTGTGCGGTGAACACAGAATAAATATTTTCACCTGATTCTCTACAATTTTCTTCTCAAAGTCTTCATAATCTATATGATATTTTCCGTCTTCGTTGATCAGATCTGAACAGATCAGCTTCCGGTTATATTTTTCACTGCATGCAGGAACGGATAATATACCGGCGTATTGACGATCACTGCATCCCCCGGCTCTGACAGAATCTGCACAAACCAGTGAAATGCCGCAACCACACCAGGTGAAAATCGCATCCATTTCTTCTCTACCGTAAATCCGTGCTGCTCCTTTTCCCATTTTATAAATGCTTCATAATAGGACTCCGGTATTTTATAATATCCAAATACTCCCTGCTCTACATATTCTTTCAGGGCATCCACCACCCCCTGCGGCACGCGGAAATCCATATCTGCCACCCACATCGGGAGTTCTTTGCGATCCACATCCCACTTGAGGGAATTTGTGCCTCTGCGGTTTGGTATTTTATCAAAATTATATTTCATAGTCATCAGGTCTCCTTTTTTCTGTCTCTCTATAATGCCTAATCATACCACTTCTGCATCATTTCTTCAATCATTGCCGTATCATCCGAAACAGAAAAAGAAGGGAAAAAACACCTCTTTTTCCGGTATTTTTCCCTTCTTTTGTAAACAATCACCGGGCTGCAGCAGTCTGTTTTCAGCCTTCGGTCTTTGTTGTGCTCTCTTTGGACTTATAATAATCCTCAAACTTCTGATTTGCAGCATCCAGTGTCTTCTGGCAGATGTCCGGAAGGTCTTTGCCCCATGCACCGGTTGCCTGTTTGAATCCCTTCTGCATGGCAGTCTGCATCTTCTTCATCTTTTCCACATCATCCCCGGCAAGGGCACTTGCAAAATCAAATAATCTCTCTGATGTCTGCTTTATACCGTAGTAACCATCCTCAGAAATATCCTTCTGTGCCTGTGCCTTGGTTGCTGCATCTACCGTGAAATCTCCTTTTGCAAGGAACTTCCATATATCATCACTGTTTGTTCCGTTTGCAACAGAAGCAGTAGCTGCCTGACCGGTCATCATTTTCTGCACGATGCTGATCAGCTGCTGCTGTCTGGACTGTGTATCCGCTTTCATCTGCTGTACGAGTGCTGCACGATCCTCAGCGCTCATCTTATTAATCGAATAGGTTGCTTTCTTATTGTCCTTGCTGCTGTCTGATTTATCATAGACTACACCGCTCTCAGTTTTTTTCTTCCGTCTTTGCTGTGGAGTCCTTCTTTGCAGCCGTCTCAGTTTTTGGTCACCGCATCGTTTTTATAGGATGCGTATACCTCTGTCTGCGTGTTTAACAAACCTGTTGTGTTTACACCCATACTCTCATCCTCCTTGAATTCTACCGGTCAATTCCATTTGTTTCCGGTTAAACTATGTTGGTATCTACTATAGATATCGGTTCTTTTCACAGAATCTTTATAGTTTGCTTTATTTTTGTTTCACAGTGACACGATAGGTCTTTCCAACGGCAGATTTTGTTCTGGCCTTCACCATCACATAGAGTTTCTGCCCCTTTGCAGCTTTTACGGTAAACTTCTGTCCGGTCTGTGCATAATCTTCCTGTTTGACCAGCTTCTTTTTCTGATTATATACACACACATTCCAGTATCCGCTGTCAGGAAGGCTTACCTGCATGGTCACCTTTCCCTTCTTTGCAGCCTTATATACAAAATAATCTTTATCCTTTACCGCATAATTATTCGCACTACAGGTCTTATTCTTTTTTACAGTTGTAGCTGTGGCAAAAGAATCATTGTATTCCTGTTCCCAGTTATCAGCCTTGTACTGATTGACTGTCACCGTGTATTCGTGTCCGCACGCATAATCATTGATATTCCGTTCTACCTTCAGGTAAATCTCTTTGCCTTTCCGGAAACCGAGCTTTGCAGTGGAAATCTGCAGATCATCCTCTGTTTCCACGGTCTGAAGCAGCTTCTTTTTCTCATCATATACGGAAAGTTTCCAGTACTGATTGTTTCCACCGTCCGCATTTGTAAATTTGAAATTGAAATATCCACTGCCCATGGCAACGTAGCGGTAGTAATCCACATCTTTTTTGCTGTTGATACTTCCATGCAGTGTCTTTCCGGCGGTAAGATCCGTGGCAAGTGCCATGGTATCGTTGGATTCCTTTTCCCAGCCTTCCGTTGCATAGTAATTGGAACGGATCTTGTACTGGTTTCCAACGCCGTAGCAGGTGACTTTCACATACACTTTTGCTCCCACCGGAAGGACATATTTACCGGAGGATACGGTTCTTGTATTGGTATCTTTCTGCAGTTCATTCATATTTTCATCATACAGATACAGATTCCAGAGTGCGGAAGATCCCTCCCCCTGAAAATCATATGTGAAATATCCGTTTTCCGGAATGGTATACTCATACCAGTCCACATCCGAAGCTTTGTAGGAACTTCCATTGATCCAGGTGCCGTTCTGCAGACTTGTCGCTGCCGCCGGTGTATCGTTGTCTTCCTGTTCCCACTGTGCACTCTCCGTTGTTTTCACCTGAAGGGAATACTGATAATCCTGTGTCAGCTGATAATCTAAAATGGTAATATCCATAGATTTCACACGCTCAACTTTGATATATACGCTTTTGCCCGGTCTGAGGTTATAAATTCTGGATGTATAATTGGATGCCAGAGGTTTTGTTTCCAGTTCCTGATTTCCATTGTCCGCATCATATACGGAAAAATTCCACTTTCCTTTTCCGCTTGTCTGTGCAAGATTTACAGTAAAATATCCGCCTTTTTCCGCAGTATACTTATAAAAGTGAACATTATTGGAAGTAGACAGCGTATCATACACCACCGTATCTGACTTCAGCACCTCTGCTTTGGTGTAGCTGCTGTATGTGCCGGTCGGTGTCTGATTGGTGGAAATGGATACATTGTCCGCTTTTACCGCCACCGGTGCCGCTGTAAAAACACAGCAGCATGCCAGCAGCAATGCCAGACCTCTTTTTTTCATGTTATGATTCATACGCATATTCCCTCTTTTACAGAGCTTTGATACGCTCCAGTGCCTTTACGGTGTTTTCATAATTTCCAAATGCAGTCAGTCGGAAATATCCTTCTCCGCTCGGTCCGAAACCGGATCCCGGAGTACCAACAACATTTGCATTCTCCAGCAGATAATCAAAGAACTCCCAGGAAGTCATCTGATCCGGAGTCTTTAACCAGATGTATGGTGCATTTACACCACCAAATACGGTATATCCGGCATCCTTTAATCCTTCCTTAATTGTCTTTGCATTCTTCATATAGTAAGCAACCTGCTCCTTTAACTGTGCTTTTCCTTCCTCAGAATATACAGCCTCACCGGCACGCTGCACAATGTACGGAGCACCGTTGAATTTGGTTCCGTGACGTCTTGCCCACATGTCGTGCAAAGAAACTTCCCCGCACTTTAAATCCTTCGGAACTACGGTATATCCAAGACGAACACCGGTAAATCCTGCATTCTTTGAGAAACTGTGCAGCTCAATGGCGCAGGTTCTTGCACCCTTGCACTCATAAATGGAATGTGCCACATTGTCCTCACTGATATAAGCTTCATAAGCGGCATCATAAATGATTACGGCGCCAACTTTATTGGCATAGTCCACCCATTCCTGCAACTGATCCTTTGTAAGCGTTGTTCCGGTCGGGTTATTCGGCAGACACAGATAGATTATGTCCGGTGTCTTCTTAGGAAACTCCGGTACAAAATGATTTTCTGCTGTACATGGCATGTAAATGACATCGCTCCATGTACCGGTCTCCTTGTCGTAAGTACCGGTTCTTCCAGCCATAACGTTGGAATCCACATAAACCGGGTATACCGGATCACAGACCGCAATCTTGTTGTCCTGTCCGAAAATCTCCTGAATATTTCCGGAATCGCTCTTTGCCCCGTCAGACACAAAAATTTCATCTGCTGCAACCTCACAGCCTCTTGCTGCATAATCGTTCTCTGCAATTGCCTTGCGCAGAAATTCATATCCCAGATCCGGTGCATAACCGTGGAATGTCTCGGCATGCCCCATCTCATCTACCGCTTTATGCATAGCCTCAATGATTGCAGGAGCCAGTGGCTGTGTAACATCACCGATTCCCAGACGGATAATGTTCTTGTCCGGATTTGCCTCCTGATATGCATTTACTTTTTTTGCAATTGTGCTGAATAAATAGCTGCCCGGCAGCTTCTGATAATTCTCATTTACATGAAACATAATTTCGTTCTCCTTCTCTAATTTTCCATCAGTATCACTTTAACATTTTCTTCTTTTAATGTAAAGACCAGCCAAAAAAGCCAGATAAGATCCCTACCCTTCCTGCAGAAGACTTAAGATCATCTGTGCCACCTCGACCAGACCGGTTCCGTTGTCCATACTTCTTTTCTGAATATATTTATGTGCTTCCTCTTCCGTAAAAGAGTTTCGTGCCATAAGGAGTTCCTTTGCCTTGCGAATGATCTGCTGATCCTCCTGCGAACGGTGTTTCGGCTGCCGCCGCATTCTCCTTCTGCGCCTCTGGATATCTCCCTCCATCATTTCAATTGTCTGCAACAGTTCATGCACTTTCATCGGCATGGAAAGACAGACCAGATTGCTTACCTCTCTCTCCTGAATGGAAGACGGAGAAGCGATCAGAAGCATCTGAAACTCCGGTGGCAGATAATCCGTGAATTTCCATATACATCATATCCATAAACCGGCATCCGCAGATCAGTATTCCACACTCCAGATTGTTTACGCTTGCCAGTGCCTGCGCACCGGTAGTACAGACTGCCTGCACGGAATACCCGCTCTGTGTCAATATTTTTTTTAATGCCCGCTGCCACTTCCGGTTTCGAAAAGGCAATTACAATGTTACTCACGATCCGATCTCCCGTTAAATCTTATACAGATACTCTTCGATCTCCCAGCCGGTTACCTGTGTACGGTACTGCATCCATTCTGCCTCTTTTGCCTCGATCAGTTTGCTGCTGATATGTTCTCCAAGCACTTCTTTTATAAAAGCATCTTTCTGCAATTCACAGATGGCCGCATGAAGATCGGCCGGAAGCGACTCGATTCCTCTGCTTGCTTTTTCTTCCTCCTTCAGTTCATAGACATTTTCCGGCACTTCTTCCGGTGGCTCAATTTTATTTCTGATACCGTCAATTCCGGCTGCAAGACATACCGCAAGAGCCAGATACGGATTGGCTGCCGGGTCCGGGCTGCGCAGTTCCACACGGGTTTCCTCTCCCCGGGAAGCAGGAATACGGATGAGCGGGCTGCGGTTTGTCGCAGACCATGCAATATAACATGGTGCCTCATATCCAGGTACCAGCCGCTTATAGGAATTTACCAGCGGATTCATGATAAGAGTCACACCTTTCATGTGCTTCATGATACCGCCAATAAAATAATAGGCTTCTTTACTCAGGCCCATTTTTCCATCCGGATCGCGGAAAATATTATGTCCGTCTTTGGACAGGGACATATTGATATGCATTCCGGAACCATTAATCCCGTATTTCGGCTTCGGCATAAAGCTTGCAAACAGACCGTGCCGCTTGGCAATTGTCTTAACCGCCAGTTTGAATGTCATGATATTATCTGCCGTCTGCAGTGCCTCATCATACTTAAAGTCAATCTCATGCTGTGCGGGTGCTACCTCATGGTGGGAAGCTTCGATCTCATACCCCATATCTTCAAGTGTCAGCACCATATCACGTCTGGCATTTTCTCCCAGGTCTACCGGACCGAGATCAAAATATCCGGCTTTTTCGTGGGAAAGTGTTGTCGGCTGGCCATTCTCATCCTGATGAAACAGGAAAAACTCACACTCCGGTCCTACATTAAATGTATATCCAAGGTTTTTTGCTTCCTCAATCTGACGTTTTAAGATATAACGGGAGTCCCCCGTAAACGGTGTTTTGTCTGCACAATAAATATCACAGATAATACGTGCTACTTTTCCCTGCTGCGGGCGCCATGGGAAAATGGTAAATGTGTCCAGATCCGGATACAGATACATGTCTGACTCTTCAATCCGTACAAATCCCTCAATGGAAGAACCGTCAAACATACACTTGTTATTTAATGCTTTCTCCAGCTGACTGGATGTAATTGCTACATTCTTTAATGTTCCGAAAATATCCGTAAACTGCAGACGGATGAATTCCACATCCTCTTCTTCCACAATTCTGAAAATATCTTCCTTGGTATATCTGCTCATATACTTTTCTCCTTTTCTGCGTTACATTTGCTGATATATGTTAATACCTGTTCATAAGACATCGGACCGCCAAACAGATCCAGCGCACTTCCAATGGTGACGTTCAGCCGGTTTCTCCCAAGCCTTGAAAGTTCTTCCAGATCTTTAAAACTGTGAACGCCTCCGGCATAGGTGATCGGAATTTTTCCCCAGTCTCCCAGAAACTGTGCCAGGGGTTTTTCAATTCCACCGGATTTTCCTTCCACATCCACAGCATGCACCAGAAACTCGCTGCACCGGGAACTCAGTTTTTCCAGAAGTTCATTCGTCACACGCTCGGTGGTAAATTTCTGCCACCGGTCGGTTACAATATAATAGCCCGGTTCTTCTGCATCTGCCCGGTATCTGCACGACAGATCAAGTACCAGATGTTCCTTTCCCACGGCCTGTTCCAGCCGGTTCAGACAATCATAGTCAATCCGTCCGTCCCGGAAAACAAACGAAGTCACAATCACTGCCGATGCGCCAGCTTCCAGAAATTCGGACGCATTGGCATCGGTAATTCCTCCGCCGACCTGCAATCCCCCCGGATAGGCACGCAGAGCCGCCAGCGCCTGATTTTTGGTTTTTTCATAATAAGGGCTGTCTTTTGCATTCAGTAAAATGATATGTCCGCCGCGAATTCCCCGGCTCTGATACATCCGTGCATAAAACGGTGCATCCTGCCCGGAGACAAAATTTTCACTTGCCTGATCTCCGGCATCCCGCAGACTGCTTCCGACAATCTGTTTTACCTTTCCGTTGTGAATATCAATACATGGTCTGAATTCCATCCGATTTTGTCCTCTTTTCAAAAAATGGGCATAGAAAGACCCTGCTGAGGCCCCCTTGCCCTTATTGTTGTATATCTTCACTGTTTATGCTGTTTCTCCGCTATCATAACATAATTTTTACTTGACAGCAATCCATTATTTTGCTATCATCATTAAAATTGTTATTGTACATAATAGGTGTTTTGGACGATAACAAACGTTACACAAAATTACATACAAACTACATATAATAGAAGAAAGCGAGGATTTTAGAAAATGGGAACTATTATCGGCGAAGGAATTACATTTGATGACGTTCTTCTGGTTCCTCAGTATTCTGAGGTTACCCCAAACCTGATCGATCTGAAGACACATCTGACAAAGAAGATCGTACTGAACATTCCTATGATGAGTGCAGCCATGGATACCGTTACGGAGTCAAAAATGGCGATTGCAATGGCAAGACAGGGTGGTATCGGAATCATTCATAAAAACATGTCCATTGAAGCACAGGCAGATGAGGTCGATAAGGTAAAGCGTTCAGAAAACGGTGTTATCACAGACCCATTTTTCTTATCTCCAGACAATACATTACAGGATGCTGACAACCTGATGGCAAAGTTCCGTATCTCCGGTGTTCCGATCACAGAGAACGGTCGTCTGGTCGGCATCATCACGAACCGTGACTTAAAGTTCGAAACCGATTTCACAAAGAAAATCAGTGAATCAATGACCTCCGAGGGTCTGATCACCGCTCCGGAAGGAATTACCTTAGAAGAAGCCAAAAAGATTCTTGCAAAAGCCAGAAAAGAAAAACTTCCGATTGTTGACAAGGATTTCAACTTAAAAGGTCTGATCACCATCAAAGATATTGAAAAACAGATCAAGTATCCGCTTTCTGCAAAGGATGATCAGGGACGTCTTCTCTGCGGTGCCGGTGTCGGTATCACCGGAAACATGATGGAGCGTGTCGATGCCCTGGTTGCTGCCCATGTCGATGTCATCGTTGTCGATTCCGCACACGGTCATTCCAAAAACATTCTGGAAGCCGTAAAGAAGATCAAGGCAAAATACCCGGATCTGCAGGTTATCGCCGGAAACATTGCAACCGGTGCTGCTGCACAGGCACTGATTGATGCCGGAGCTGATGCAGTTAAAGTTGGTATCGGACCTGGTTCTATCTGTACCACACGTATCGTTGCCGGTATCGGTGTTCCACAGATCTCCGCAATCATGGACTGCTATGAAGTTGCAAAGCAAAGTGGCATCCCGGTCATCGCCGATGGTGGTATCAAATACTCCGGCGATATGACAAAGGCTATCGCAGCCGGTGCAAACGTATGTATGATGGGTTCCATGTTTGCAGGATGTGACGAAGCACCTGGTACATTTGAGCTCTTCCAGGGAAGAAAATACAAAGTATACCGTGGTATGGGTTCCATCGCTGCCATGGAAAACGGAAGCAAAGACCGTTACTTCCAGGAAGGTGCAAAGAAACTTGTTCCGGAAGGCGTAGAAGGCCGTGTTGCTTACAAGGGAACACTTGAAGATACCGTCTTCCAGCTGATCGGTGGTATCCGTTCCGGTATGGGTTACTGCGGATGTCCTACCATTGAGGATCTCAAGGAAAGAGGTAAATTTGTCAAGATTTCCGCTGCTTCCCTGCGTGAGAGCCATCCACACGATATTCATATTACAAAAGAAGCTCCAAACTACAGTACCGATGACAATAAATAAATCATAATAAATATAATTTGAGGTGAATTTTATTGGGCCCCAGTGAGACAGGTCAATTAATTACAGTGATTATCCTGCTGTGTCTGTCGGCGTTTTTTTCGTCGTCAGAGACAGCTCTTACAACCGTAAACCAGATTCGTATGCGTACCCTTGCAGACAATGGCGATAAACGCGCTGCACGGGTATTGCGTGTAACCGGAAATCCGGGAAAAATGTTATCTGCCATTCTGATCGGAAACAACATTGTGAACCTTTCGGCATCTTCCATTTCAACCTCCCTTGCCATCCATCTTTTTGGAAACACGGGTGCGGGAATTGCCACAGGTATTCTTACGTTTTTAATACTGATCTTTGGTGAAGTAACACCAAAAAACCATGGCAACCATCAAAGCAGATTCTATGTCTTTGACAGCGGCCGCTCCGATTGGATTTCTGATGAAAATACTTACTCCTGTTATTTTTATCATCAACAAGCTCTCTCTCGGACTGATGTTTCTGCTGCATGTCAATATTAAAGATGCACAGAAAAAGATGACAGAAGAAGAACTCCGCACTATCGTGGACGTAAGTCAGGAAAATGGTGTCATCGAACATGAAGAACGGGATATGATTCATAACCTCTTTGATTTCGGTGATGCAGAAGCCAAGGAGATCATGGTTCCGCGAATCGATATGACCTTTGTTCAGGCAGATGCCACCTATCAGGAAGTACTTGATATCTTCCGTCAGGATATGTTTACACGCCTTCCTGTTTATGAAGACTCGACCGACAATGTAATCGGAATCATCAACATGAAAGACTTCCTGTTACAGAATGATACCCCGGAATTTTCCGTACGAAACCTTCTGCGGGAGCCATATTTTACATATGAGCACAAAAATACTGCAGATCTGTTTCTGGAAATGCGTAAATCCTCCATTTCTCTTGCGATTGTGCTGGACGAATACGGAGTAACCGCAGGACTCATTACTTTAGAAGACCTGTTGGAAGAAATTGTAGGGGAAATCCGCGATGAATATGATGCCGATGAAGAAGACGATATCACCCGGATCAGTGACCGCGAAGTTTTATGTACTTGGTTCCGCCAATCTCAACGATGTCAGTGAAGCGCTTTCCCTGCACTTTACTTCGGATGATTATGACACCATAGGAGGATATTGTCTTGGTCTTCTCGATCATCTGACCGGAAAAAAACGAAATCATTTTAACAGATAATAATATTCTTCTCCGTATTGACCGGATGGAAAAAAACAGAATCGAACGGATTTACATCCGGCTTCCGGAGCCGCTGGAGGAAACAAGTTCCGAACAAAAATCCGAAGAATAATCCGTAAATTCTGAGGGCTGCTTTGCAGCCCTCATTTTTATGCCAGTAACTGCCGAAGCCACACACGAAGAGAATCCTCCGTGATCCATTTCGAATCTCCCGGCAAGACCTCCCCTTTCCTCTGGAATTAGATTCTGTCCGGCATCCTCAAAATATTTTTTGCTGATAAACCGGCAATGAAACGAAATAATCTTTCCCCTCGGAAAATCTTCATCCGGATCTTTCGGTTTTACCGGATCGAGATCTCCAGAATCCGGTTTCGGATCTTCCCTGTCAGTCCCCGGAGTTTCCGGATCAGGGTCTGTTGGATCAGGTCCTGCCGGATCAGGGTCTGTCGGGTCAGGTCCTGTCGGATCAGGGTCTGTCGGGTCAGGGTCTGTCAGATCATCTGTGTTCTCCGTCTTCCACACTCCATAAAGATCAATTTTCGGACTGTATCTGATTATCCAGCTGTCCTTTACCACTGCCCCACATTTTAAGTCTGCTTTTTTTGCATCCGGCTTCATTGCCCATCCAACCAGTTTTTTTCCTTTCGTTTTCCACCCGATATTTTCCAAAGGCACTTTTCCATAACCATACGTCATTGTCTGCACATCCATTTCCGTATCATCTTTTGAACTGTTCCGGTGAAAGAAAATCTGCAGTTTCTTTTTCTGTCCATAGGCCACACACCGCACATCATTTGTCACATAAAATTCCTGTTTCTCTCTATCCCCGTAACAATCTCCTCTCCATTCTGCAAAATCATATCCTTTCTTTGCTTTTGCCTTTAAACATGCCGTGTATCCATAACAATACTCTCCACCACCGGAAACCGATGCAATCCCTTCTCCTGCAATCGCATCCACCCAGAAAAACAATCCCTGAATTTCTTTGTGGAAATAATTGTGAAAGGAAGTGTATGACTCTCTGCTCCAGCTTTCCGCACCGGAAATCCCCTGATAAGTCGTATATACTTTTCCAGAAACCGGCCCCTGATCATTCATGGTTCCCTGCGCTTTTCCTTTTCTTACCACAATCATACAGGCATCCATCACCATAGACGCTTTGCCTTTATTTAATGCCTGACTTGCCTTTGCATTCAACCGGTCCTTCAGGTCTCCCAGTGTCAGCGCATACAGATTATATTCTGCACCACCTTTTCTGACACAATGCACCGCATACATATAGTTTCCGCCAAGTTTAAAATACATCGTCTGCAGTTTTTTCCCGGAAGAATCCTTTACCGACAACTTCCATCCGATTGTCCGGTAGCGGATATTCGAACTTGCCAGATTTGCTTTGGTGGCATAATAGATCATCCCATCGGTTTCCGAGAACGGGAAAAAGCATACATTATTTCCATACTCCTGATAATAACTGTATGCATTTTCTGATATTCCAGCATAAATTTCTGTCTGTCTGAACGGAAGAAATGTCACCAGCAATGCCACGACCATCCCGAACACCACAATTTTTATCTTTTTTTCCATTAACCGATTGCCACCTCCCAGTATTCACATAATAACCTTCCGTTTTCATCCTGCTGTCCCCCGGTATATACCCCGATAAACTGATATATCTTCTCTCTTTTTGCAAGTGTTTTTGTATAATCCGGAAGTTCCTTTTCCGACGGAAATACACACACCGCTTTCTCAAGCATGGTGATTTTCCTGACCGGACAGTCCTTCTTTTGTAAAAACTCTTTTATCAGCCTGTCCAATTCCTTTCCCCCGAGCTTTCCCTTGGTCCACTTGCGCATCAGAACATCCATTTCTTTTTTGATGTTACAGTCAGTCACACTTCCATTGCTCTGATAATACAGCCATTGCGGTGTCAACAAATCCGTATCCTGTCTCTGTTTTCCTGTTATGAGGGCCGGATGTGAAATATCTCCTGCATGCGCTGCAGAAGATACATATTTTCCGTCACACAGCACGGAAAGTAACAGGGAAAACAGCATTGCGGTCACACATGCCGCAATTGTCAGTGCAAGGATCAACGCATGTTTTCCTTTGGTTGTCAGTTTTCCTTTTCTATTCATATCTCCTCCTCTTGCGGCCATATTTCTTCCGTCTCTGTTTCCTCTTCGATTACTTCCGTTTCTACCAGTATCGTTTTATCGCATGCTATGGACTTATGAAATCCTCCCGGAAGTACAAAATCTTCCGTTACCCTTACCGAAATAACACCCGAAACCATATCACAGCTTTTTACATCAATGGAAACCCTTGATGCCGTATGTAACTGCTGCCGGATTTCCTGCCGGACAAATGCTTCAACCTCCGTGTCCGACACTTCAGTCGCGTAATACCGGTTCAGATGATATTTAAGTACCTGCGAAATACAGTTTTCCATTTCATTTTTTCTTGTGGAAATACTGTAGATACTCAGACAGGAAACGATCGTATAAACTGCGATCATACAGCCCAGTATTCCTAATATTATGTTTTTCATCGACTCCTCCAGTACCCTTCAAACGCTGCTGTGTCTGTTTCACACAGTGCGCGGCTCTTTGGAATTCCCTTTTCCACAACCACGCTCATTTCCGACACCAGCGCAATCAATACCAGTGCCGTCACAACCGCGATTGCCGTGCCTGCGTATTGTCTGATCAGTTCTTTCATCAACAGCCTCCGTTTCCCCAAACCTCGATCATCTGCATAATCAATCCCTGTCTGGACAGCAAAAACTGTCCCAGCGTGCCAAAAAACACAACTCCTCCCACCGCAGCCAGTACCGCACTGCCGTATTCTTTTACCACTGCTGCCATATTCTATACCCCCGCAATCAATTGCAGAACTTTCCCAAGCCCTGCCAGGACCCCTGTACCAATCACAAATAAAATTCCACCAATTCCATATTCTTCTATGATCTGTTCCATCTTATTTTTCTCCTTTACTTTGCATAGCTTACAAATGTATGCTGTCTGTTAATTCCCAGAAAAGCAACCTGAAATGGAAACTGCATTTCAATTTTTGCCATATCAACCCCATCCATTCCATATGGTATCTGACTGGCCTGCGAAACGGTTGCCACCGTGGAATTTTCATTAAAAAATGTTACTTTCAGCCGATATCCGGCTTCCTCACTCTGCAAAAAACACTGTCGTACCACACCGGTATTAAAATCACTGTTTTCGATCTCATCAACAATCCGTGCCTGCATATCCTGTGCATTCATTACTTCCATATAGGCTGCCAGAATTCCCATTGCTGTCACCGCCATAAAAAGAGTCAGGAATACTCCCATGAATGCCTTCATGATCTGGCTCATTTTGTATCCTCCTCCCCTTTATCCAAGTCCTGCCCCTGACAGAAATGTCATCATAAACACTGCCATATCCACAAGAAGTTTTAATGACGCTGTCAATACCGGTGCAAGAAACAACAGATACATTCCACTGCTCAGATTTTTAAGCCGTCCCTTTTCTGCGACATCCAGCATCTCCAGATTCCGGTCAATCAGTTCCCCAATCTGCCGGTCCGCCCTGCCACTGTTTCCCATGGAAACGGAAAAGAGCATACTCATGGCAGAATGTACTTCCGGTATCTGAAAGCTTTTCAAAAACCGATGGTAGGGAAGCACGGACTCCGGTTCCATTTCCAGCTGGCCAACCAGTATATCCAGATCCCGTCGCAACACCGGCGGAACATGCTCCTGTGATTTCTGCAAAGCAACCTGAACGTTTTCACTCTGCAAAAGCAGAACAATATCCATCAGCCATCCCGGAAATGCACACTTGATACTGCGTACCAGCGTTTTTTTGGCAACCGCCCGTCCTACCCGGTGCTGATTTGCCATCAGAGCAACCAGAAGCAGTGCCGCCGCTGTCATCAGCTGATGTCCAAAACTAATATGCAGCTGCTGCACCTGCCGCCGTCACAACAGCCAGAACTACCGACAAACGTTTCTCTTTCCGCTCATCATACCGGTAATATGCTTCTATTTTCTTTGCATCTGCCTCATCGGTATGTCCATCCAGGGCCAGCCAGTCGATGGCGAGATATTTCTGCGCTCTCGTAAAAATCAGATCATCAAGGATCACAACTACAATCGTAAGCACCTGAGAAATCAAATTTTTACTGATATCAATTTCCATAACCGGCAGATATAAAATCATCCCGCATATCAACAATGACGCAGCAATTGACATTACAATATCCACAAACATTTTCCTGCGTTCCTTCATAGAACCACAAATCCGCTGCTCCCATCTCTTTTTATCCGCCAGAAGCAATTCCACCGGTCTTTCTATTGCTCCTCCGTAAATCTCTACATGTACAATAAAATCATGTACATTTTTTATCCGGCTGCAGGCATATTCCCGTTCGATCATCTGCAGGGAATCCCGCATGACATCAGTTTCATCAAATGTCATATGCATATGATCAATGGCGTTTTGGAGAACTCCGCGCATCGGACCATCCACCATCGCCGCATCTACATTCACCAGTGCCCTCTCCACTTTTTCTTCTTTGACGAAAGCATACAACAGCATATCCAGGTACTCGGATACCTCCTCAAATTTTCTCTCGTATACGATCTTTTTTTTGTACCATTTCCGGTGTCCGGAAATCCGAAGCAGCAGAAAACCGCCAATGACAACCGTCGTAATCCAGTGAAGTTTTAAGAGCAGATGCAGCGCATACAGTGCCGACAGAACAACCAGATAAATCATGTTTCCACCTCCCTGTCTGCATCCTTTCCAAGCTGCTGGTTCAAAAGGCTGCAAAGCAGCGGGTTGTCAACTCCCTCTCTTTTAAACCGCCGCAACAGCGATTCCGGAAATTCTTTCAGCACCAGTTTTCCATCGGTCACTGCCATAATAATTTTGTTTTTTTGGCCTTCTCTGTCAAAAAAACATACCTGGTCAATATAACGGTACACCTGACCGGCCTCGTTCTTTTTCTTTCGGATCAGAACCCCGACATCCATTGCCTGATAGATATCGTTTTCCAGACGGTCCGCATCCACACGCGTTTCAAGCATATTTAAAATCCGGTCCGGGATATTCCGGACATCGTCCGTATGCAGGGTGGTCATTCCCCGTACTCCCGTTGACCACCCTTCCAAAAGGTATTTCACCTCCTTGGAACGCGCCTCCGAGAGCATGATCCATTTAGGATTTAACCGCAGGCTTGTCTTGATCGCATCCGCATAATCAAACCGGTCATTGACCCGCATCTCAATACAGTCTTTCCCCGGATTCGTTACGGAATACCGGATCTCCATGGTATCTTCGATTGTGATGACACGCTCATTTCCCGGAACATACTGGGAAAAAAATTTTACACACTCCGTCTTTCCAATTCCCGGCATCCCGCAAAAAATCAGATTCATTTTCGTCAGCACGCAATTGACCAGTACTGCAAGAATATCCCTGCTGCAATACTGTTCCTGCAGTGCCTTTTCTGCTGTCAGCCGAATGACCGGCGGTGTTTTCCGGATGCTGATACTGCGCCCGGAACGTGCGATCGACTCATGCAGAACTGTCACCCGCAGCTCACTGGTTTCTGCCTCCAGCTCCGGATTCTGCTTGTTAAACTGCTGACTGACCACATTTGCAATCCGCTGGGTAAACTGTTCTACAAATGCCAAAGTCATATTCTCATCCACATACGCCTGATTCACCCGGTAACGTTCGTTATAGATATTGGTCAGCCAGATCTCCCGCCCATTGTAATCGACATCTGTGATCTCTTCGTTCGCAATATATTTCCACAATGGACCGAAATACTCTTTTCCAAGTTCCATACAGCCTCCTTAGGGTGTTGGCAGACCGGTATTTTTGTTCGCCTGGTCAATAAAATTTTTCACCAGTGTCTGAAACGCACTTCCGATCGGTCCGCTTGTATCCGTTCCCACAACTGCTGTAATGACAAGGATCACTGCAAGAATCGCTACCACGGTAATTAAAATACCGCCATATTCCTGAAATATTTCTTTCATATTTTCATTTTCCTCCTGTATGAAGGACGTTCTTATGGGAAACCACAGAAGAATATCTGTGGGCACAAAAAATGCGGCGATTGCATCACATGCATTGCCGTACTGAAAAAAGATATTTTTACTATACCGTTTTTTGGGTTTTTGTAAATAGTTCTTTGGTACTAAAAAAGGACTTCCGCACCGGGAAGCCCTTCTTTTTGCTTTTACCTTAGTCATCCACTCTATTTTTCTGCCAGAAATTTTTCTGCTGCAGCCATGCGTACCACAACAACAAATACATTTGCTGCCTGCTCAAGTTCGGCAAGCGACGGATACGTCGGTGCAATACGGATGACAGAATCCTTCGGATCTTTTTTGTAAGGGAACGGGGAACCCGCACCGGTCAGTACCACCCCTGCCTCTTTACACTTTGAAACAATCTCCTTTGCGCATCCTTCCGGTGCCTCGAAGGAAATAAAATATCCTCCAAGCGGATGCATCCATGTACCGATTCCGCGGGATGCCAGTTCATCGGAAAAAATCTTCTCAACAAGCTCAAATTTCGGACGAATCAGATCTGCCTGTTTTTCCATATGTGCCTTGATGCCATCAACATTCTTAAAAAACTTCACATGACGCAGCTGGTTAATCTTATCATGGCCAATGGTCTGAATCGTCAGACGCTTCTTGATATCCGCAATGTTTGCCTCTGAGGAAGCGATTGCTGCAATACCGGAACCCGGGAAGCTGACTTTGCTGGTAGAACAGAATTCAAATACCATATCCGGATTTCCTGCCTTTTTGCACTCCTCTAAAATATCCAGAATCTGTGCCTGGTCCTCTTTGTAGAGATGATGTACCACATAGGCATTATCCCAGAAAATACGGAAATCTGCGGCTGCCGGCTTTAAGGCTGCAAATCTGCGGACCGTCTCATCCGAATAGACCACACCCTGTGGATTGGAATATTTCGGCACACACCAGATTCCTTTTACCGTCTCATCGTTATTCACATATTTTTCTACCAGATCCATATCCGGTCCATTCTCTGTCATTGGAATGTTGATCATCTCGATACCGAATGTCTCTGTGATGGCAAAATGTCTGTCATATCCCGGAACCGGGCAGAGGAATTTTACCTTATCGAGCTTACACCATGGAGTGTTGCCACAAATACCAAACATTTCTGCACGGGCAACCTGATCATACATGATATTCAGGCTGGAGTTACCATAAACAATCACATTTTCCGGCTTTGTCCCGATCACATCCGCCATCAGTTTTTTAGCTTCCGGAATTCCATCAAGGACACCATAGTTTCGCAGATCAATGCCGTTTTCACTCTTTAATGCAGTCTTAGAATCAAGCACATCAAGCATTCCCATACTTAAATCAAGCTGGTCTGCTCCCGGCTTTCCTCTGGACATATCCAGTGCAAGACCCATGCCTTTTATTTTTTCATATTCGGCTTTGAGTGCGGTCAGCTCCTGTGTGAGTTCCTCTTTGCTCATCTCCTGATAGGTTTTCATGGTAAGTTTTCCTCCTTATTATTCCTCTGGATTTTCTTTGATTTTTTTATAATAGGCGCGAATCTGCTGCTCATATCCGTTTTCCGACGGCTCATAAAAAACCTCACCGGTCAGTCCGTCCGGCAGATACTGCTGCTTCACGTAGTGGTTTTTATAATCATGGGCATATTTGTAACCTTTTCCGTGCCCAAGCTTTCCTGCCGATTTGTAGTGGGCATCCTGCAAATGCACTGGTACCGGCGGTGTCTTTGTCTCCTGCACTACACGCATGGCCTTATCAATGGCATTGATCGCGGAATTACTCTTTGGCGCACTTGCCATATAAGTAACTGCCTGTGCCAGTACAATCCGTGCTTCCGGCATTCCGAGCCGCTCCACCGCCTGTGCCGCAGCTACTGCAACCTGCAATGCCTGCGGATCCGCATTCCCGATATCCTCAGATGCTAGAATCATGATTCTTCTGGCAATAAATTTCACATCTTCCCCCGCATAAAGCATCCGTGCCAGATAATACACCGCGGCATCCGGATCTGATCCACGCATGCTCTTGATAAAAGCAGAGATCGTATCATAGTGATTATCTCCCGTCTTATCGTAGTTGATGACCCGCTTCTGAATGCACTCACTGGCCACATCCAGTGTAATGTGAATGATCCCATCCTCACTCCGGTCCGTGGTCAGAATTCCAAGTTCAATGGCGGTCAGCGCTGCACGCGCATCTCCGTTTGCCATGTCAGCTAAAAACTCCAGCGCATCATCATCCACCTGTGCATGGTAAGAACCCATGCCCTTTTCCGTATCATTGACCGCCCGAAGCAGCAATGTACGGATATCCTCCGTGGAAAGTTTCTTTAACTCAAAAATGACGGAGCGCGACAAAAGCGCAGGATTCACTTCGAAATACGGATTTTCCGTTGTGGCTCCGATCAGAATGATCGTGCCGTCCTCGACAAACGGAAGCAGATAATCCTGCTGTCCCTTGTTGAAACGATGGATCTCATCGATAAACAGGATCGTTTTCTTTCCATACATGCCCTGATTGTTTTTTGCCGCGGCAACCACTTCCTCCATGTCTTTCTTGCCCGCCGAAGTCGCATTGATCTGCATGAACTCTGCACTTGTGGTATTGGCAATCACTTTCGCCAGCGTCGTCTTTCCCGTACCGGGCGGTCCGTAAAAGATGATGGAGCTGAGTTTATCCGCTTTGATCGCACGGTACAGCAGTTTGTCTTTCCCGACGATGTGCTGCTGCCCGACAACCTCATCAAGTGTGGTCGGACGCAGCCGTGAGGCAAGCGGTGACTCATCCTTCATATTCTGTTGTCTCATATACTCAAATAAATCCATTCGTATCCAATCCCCATATGAATATCATTCAAGATCTTTTTGAATAATTTTTGTGTGTATCCTGCATTTTTATTCTTTGCAGGAATTTTTCCACAAACTTCTTTACGCTTTGTTCTTTGCGATATTTCTATGTAATTTCTATTATTCTTTCATTTCCCGCTTATCTCATTTTGAAAGAAAAAGCGTCAGGAAATTCATTTCATCCTTATAAGGATACATGATTTCCTGACGCTTGACAAGTTATTATTGAGATTTTTTTACATAAATATTGCTTTTATTTTTGTACAGATGCTGTAAGTGCACCATCCTTCACGTCAATGAGGATCGTATCTCCCTGCCGTACCTGATCTTCGAGAATCAGTTTTGCAGAGAGGGTCTCTACATGCTTTTGCAGGAACCGCTTCAATGGTCTTGCACCATAAACCGGATCGTAACCATGTTCAACCACAAAGTGCTCCGCTTCCGGTGACAATGCCACCTTGATCTCACGATCAGAAAGACGTTTGTTCAGATCATCCATCAGCAGACGGATGATGCCACCAATATTTTCTTTTGACAGTGGCTTAAACATAATAATCTCATCCAGACGGTTCAAAAATTCCGGTCGGAAATGTCCCTGCAGATCTTCCATGACTTCTTTTTCTGCCTCCGGCGAAATGTTGCCATCTGCATCAATGCCATCCAGCAGATACTGCGATCCAAGGTTACTGGTCATAATAATGATCGTGTTCTTGAAATCTACGGTACGTCCCTGTGAATCTGTGATCCGCCCGTCATCAAGTACCTGTAACAGTACGTTAAAGACATCCGGATGTGCCTTTTCCACCTCATCAAACAGGACAACAGAATACGGTTTTCTCCGCACGGCTTCTGTCAGCTGGCCGCCTTCATCGTATCCGACATATCCTGGAGGCGCTCCGATCAGCCGGGACACGGAGTATTTCTCCATGTACTCACTCATATCAAGACGCACCATGTTGGATTCATCGTCAAACAGACTGGCAGCAAGTGCTTTTGCAAGCTCGGTCTTGCCGACACCGGTTGGTCCCAAAAACAGGAACGAACCAATTGGTTTGGTCGGATCTTTGATTCCTGCTTTGGAACGGATAATCGCCTCGGTCACTTTGGTAACACCATCGTCCTGGCCTACCACACGTTTGTGGAGTTCCTCATCCAGGTGCAGTGTCTTGTTCCGCTCGCTTTCGCTTAACTTCGCAACCGGGATTCCCGTCCAGCGGGAAATGATCTTTGCAATCTCTTCATCGGTGACATTTTCGTGTACCAGAGACAGATCACGGTCTTTGAGTTTATCTTCCTCAATTTCCAGTTCTTTCTGTAATCCAGGCAGTTTACTGTACTGCAATTCCGCAGCTTTTTCATAATCTGCGTCACGCTGTGCTGCCTCGATCTCCTTCTTTGTGCTCTCAATCTGCTCTCTGACCTTGCTGACATTGTCAACTGCATCCTTTTCGGTGCTCCACTGCGCTTTTCTGGTATTAAACTCATCACGCAATTCTGCAAGTTCTTTCTGCAGATCTGCCAGACGCTCCTGACTCAGATGATCGGTTTCTTTCTTTAATGCCGTCTCCTCGATCTGCATCTGCATGATCTTCCGGTTCATCTCGTCAAGCTCTGCCGGCATGGAATCCAGCTCGGTCTTTATCATCGCACAGGCCTCATCGACCAGATCAATTGCTTTATCCGGCAGGAACCGGTCTGTGATATAACGGTTGGAAAGAACTGCTGCCGTAACAAGCGCAGAGTCCGTAATCTTAACGCCGTGGAACACTTCGTAACGTTCCTTTAAGCCACGTAGGATGGAAATGGTATCTTCCACCGTTGGCTCATCTACCATAACCGGCTGGAAACGCCGCTCCAGGGCAGCATCTTTTTCGATATACTCCCGGTATTCGTTTAAGGTTGTGGCACCGACACAGTGCAGTTCGCCTCTGGCAAGCATTGGTTTTAACAGCTGTCCGGCATCCATGGCACCATCGGTTTTTCCGGCACCGACGATTGTGTGCAGTTCATCGATAAACAGAATGATCTGTCCATCCGAATTTTTGACATCGTCAAGAACTGCTTTCAAACGTTCCTCAAATTCACCACGATACTTTGCACCGGCAACCAGTGCGCCCATATCCAGGGCAAACAGCTTCTTGTCTTTTAAGCCTTCCGGTACATCGCCTTTTACGATACGCTGTGCCAGACCCTCGACAACGGCAGTCTTACCTACACCGGGTTCACCGATCAGCACCGGGTTATTTTTGGTCTTACGGGAAAGAATCCGGACCACATTCCGGATCTCCTCATCACGGCCGATCACCGGGTCCATCTTCTGCTGTCTTGCACGCTCCACCATATCATAACCGTACTTTTCCAGTGTATCATATGTTGCTTCCGGATTATCGGAAGTGACACGCTGATTGCCGCGGACGGTAGACAATGCCTGCAAAAACCGTTCCCTTGTCAGCCCATATTCTTTCATCAGTGCTTTCATCGCCGGATTTGGATATTTGAGCATTGCAAGGAAAATATGCTCGACAGAGACATATTCATCTCCCATTGCCTTTGCCTCATCCTCTGCATGGATCAGCACATTGTTTAAATCTTTTCCGACATAGACATTGCTGTTGCTGCCGGATACTTTGACGCGCGCATCCAGTTTGCTGATCGCATTCTGGGTGAAATGCTGTACGTCAATTTCCATTTTCTCTATCAGTTTCGGGATCAGTCCCTCTTCCTGCTGTAACAGGGCAACTAACAGGTGCTCCTGCTCAATCTCCTGATTTCCATAGTCGTAGGCAAGCTTTTCGCAGTTATTGATCGCTTCTACCGACTTTTGTGTGAATTTCTGTATGTTCATAGCAAGCCCTCCTCTTAACTATCATCATGTAACTGTGCTGTTTTTTGCATCCCAGTTACTATTTTTCTCGATTACGATATTGTTATACACCCGTTTTTAGCACTCGTCAAGTAGGAGTGCTAACAAAAATTCTAAAGATTTTATAAACATTGGAATATATTGTCGAATTGTCTGAAAATTGTTTTAGACATAAGTTTTTTCGATATGACGAAAGAAGGGGAATATTCTCTTTCTCCAGAAACATCCGTTATTAATTGTAACGGATGTTTTGCCGATATAATAGACAACACAAACGATGATCTATTACAGAAAGGAACTTTTCATGCAGATTTATTTATCACTGATGTCCCAGAAGAATCCCTCATCCGATTCCTCATCCTATGATCTTTCTTCTCCTCAGGGACGCATGCTCTATGTGAGAGAAACAACCAATGCCGCATTTTCTTCCTGGACTTCTCCCCTGCAAAGACAGGATCCTGATACGCAGGAAGAAAAAAAACAGGAAATGCTCTCCCGCATTATGGGAAAATTAAAAAGTGGGAAGAAACTTTCTGCCAAAGAGCTGGATTTTCTGCGGCGTACCGATCCAATTCTGTATGCCCACGCCCTGCGCGTCCAACGAATGGCGGAGGCTTTAAAACAGCAGCTTTCCCATGCAAAAAGCAAGCAGGAAGCAAATGATATGATTACATCCGCGATTGCCGGGGTCTCGGACAAAGATCCGGACAAAGAATATCTGCTGGCTGCTTACAATGAAGTTTCCAAAAATTTTCATAAATCACCGGCTTATCAGCGTCTGCCAAACACTCCGGAAGATGCCAAAAAAAGAAAAACGAACAATCCGAATGCTCATTTTTCCGATGATGAGGACACGAATGACGATACGGATGATCTCCTGTCATGGACCCCGCTTCAGGAAATTATTGATGCGGCTCCAACACTAGAATGTCAGGGCTAGGCTTATATAGCTGGAACATTATTATTTCAAGTAGTGTTCCAGCTTTTCATTTACACACAGACGGATTTCCTCTGCAACACGTTCACAGTATGTCTTTTTCATACCCGCCTGCACACCAACTGCTACTAATTCCTTTTTCCCCGGATTTTTGCCATTTCCATCTACAGTGGTTGTGTGCTCACCATAATACGTATTACTGTATGTGAGATCATAGGCAGGACTTAAACGCCACATATCATCCTTTTCATTATAAATGTAGGTAAAGTTTTTAGAATGATCATCACGATTATGTGCGAATACATTAAAACACATACGACGATACATATTTTCCACATCCTCTGTACAATCCCTTGTCAGAATTTTTGTCAACTTCATCAATTCATGATAGTCCAGACTTGGTTGATTAAAATCTAACTCCAATAAGGCAGCCGCAGTTAACATATGTGCCCTTTTTATTTCATTCTTTTCTATTCTTCGATCAAATCTCTTTGTTCCAAAATATCCCGGACATATATCTGATGAAAAAAGCCGTGTTTCACTCATTACAATTCCACAGGCTTTTGCACACAGAGAATAATCGTATTCCATTTTTTCCCACATCTTTTTTGTCCACATGTGCCGGAAATTTAATAATCCAGTTTTCTCCATCTATTTCCGTCATAATCTTAGGTCTTGCACCACCACTGGTTCCTCCCAGCCGGTACAATTCATCTAATTTCTCCGAATATTGCGTGCTTAATATTTTCTTGGCAATGCACAGATAGTTCGTCCAGATCATCCATCTGTTGTCCCATCCCAATCTCCTTCTGCGGATGATAGGTCAAAGCTCCCATTCCAGATTTTCCCACGATGGCAAGACGATCCAATACCGAATATTGTGCTTCCTTTTTTCCACGTTCTTTCAGCAAACGCTCCAATAAAAGCTGTCCCCATGCATCCGGTAAACTATCTGCAAATACTCCGAACAATCCGTCAAAATAATCTTTTTTTGGCACAAACACTTCATTTTTTAGCGGAAGCGAAAATGGACTGACTGAAAATCCATGCTCCAGCCATTCTTCACTATAAGAAAATGCCACCTTATGATTCGCGGTCAATGCAAGCGTTCCCACAAGCCGGTCATCCATCCGAACCTCAAGACTTTCCCTTTGACTCATTGATTACCTCCTGAATATTTCGATATGGTACCTGTGTAAAAAGATCCCGCAGTTCATCTGCAAGTTCCAACGCCATAGCAAGTTTTGTCAGTGACAAAAGCGAAATCTGTCCTGTTGTCTCAAATCGTTTAATAGAACCGTAACTTACTCCGCTCATATCCGAAAGTTTCTGTTGCGAAACTTTCCGCCGTCTGCGAATACGGCGCATACGTTCTGCCAGTTTTTTATCCAGTTCTTCTGCTGTTTCCCATACCAGTGCTTCCATATCATGCCCCATCTTGTCAGATAATATTTTATCCATTTCACGCGATTTTACTTATTTTTATATAATATATTATCTAATATTTTAGCATATCTCTTCGGGTACCGCAACGTCTCCCTGACTATTTTTCCTATCATACAGTTTTTCCAAAACTGCTCCAATATCCGCTTCCACGCAAATGGATTTCTTTCGGATTTCCTCCGGCGCACAGGCTTCCTTCTTATTTATGCAGGCATAAACTGCATCCGGCCAGGTTGCATATAGATATATCGGCTCCAGTACGCCCAATATTCTTCCAATGTTTATAAGGGAAAAAGCCCCCGGAATACATATCCGAAAATCCATGCACCTGTCGGAAATCGCCAAACCACTTTTCAAAACGTTCCCCGGAATAGGTAAATCCTGCAGAAGTGGATAATCCCGCACCCGCGCCAATGATCACGGCCTCCGCTTTCTGCAGTGCCTGTTTCAGACGCTCTGTTTGTACACTTTTGCAGTTTGATGTTTTTATACTGCAAAATGGTGGATTATTGCCCCTACACTTTGCTCCCATACATGGGCACCACGATACACTTTTCGTCATATTTACTTCCATCGGTTCTCTTATCCATTCCATTTCATCACCTCCTTTACACTTCCTTCGTTTCTTCATATTCCAAAATGTCACCCGGCTGACACTGTAATACTCTACAAATCGCTTCCAATGTAGAAAACCGAATCGCCCTAACCTTTCCAGTTTTTATATTCGACAAATTTACATTCGATATTCCCACTTCTTCTGCAAGTTCTTGCAGGGAAATTTTTCTATCGGCCATCACCCGATCTAACCGTAATACAATTGGCATCTTATATTTCCTTTACTTTATCTATAATATTTCATCAGCCTCTTTCTGCAATTCGTACCCATGTTGAAAAGAAACACCAATGAAATAAATACAGATTCCTACTATAACAGCTGCTCCAATAAAATGATCCGTTCCTTTCCATTCTACCCCTTTTATAATCTGGCATGCTGCTAAACTTAAATATTTCAGGCATTTAATAACCGGATATCCGATTACAAAACATAAGGCTATCCCCCTACATTTTCAAATTGTTTTTTTACTTTATTTCCGTTCTTTCTTTCAAACATTGTTTATTCTCCTTTCTTGTATATCACAATTTCACTTTTTATGTTTGTTCAATACATTTTAATGCTTATCGTTAATTTATTGACAAAAATACCCACGAGCGATGCCAGCATCGATACTCATGCCACAAAAAGGAAGCCACACAGCACTCCTCGCTGTGTGGCTCCTTCGATATTTCATTATCCTTCTAATCGCAATATATTTGTTTTCTTTCTACCGCTTTCTTTGCCTCTTTCTTCGGCACGAACAGCTTTAAGATACCATGCTTAAATTCTGCTTTGACATCCTCCTGCTCAATATCTTCACCGACATAAAAGCTTCTCTGGCAGGCACCGGCATAACGTTCCCTGCGGATGTAGTGACCGCTGTCTTTTTCTTTCTCGTCCTTATCCAGTCCCTTTGCAGCACTGATGGTCAGGTAGCCATCGGAAACAGAAGCCTTAATCTCATCCTTGGTAAATCCCGGAAGATCAATCATCAGCTCATATCCATCCTTCTGCTCTTTGATATCGGTCTTCATAATCCTTCCGGCTTTCTTACCGTAAAGTTTCTTTTCGGTATTATTCATTTCTTTATCCATATCATAAAATGGAAACTCATCAAACCAGTCATCAAATAAATTCTCTCCAAAAATACTAGGCATTAACATAAGTCATCTCTCCTTTTCTTTCTGCGTCCACGGTCTGTGAACCTCTCATGCTTGTTTACCTTGTTTCTTTGGAACCGGGATGTTTCAGGAACCTTTCGTTCTCTTTTGGTTCCCTTCCTTTGTTCTTGCCTATGTTATAGCACTGTTTGTTAGCACTGTCAATAGGTGAGTGCTTAATTTTTTGAGTTTTTTTTGCACACCTTGATTTTGCTTGGTATGCAGCCATTTTTTCTTTCCAACTGCCAAAGATGGGATTTTACTATAACCGGATTTTTATTTCGCGCACTCCATAATAACCGCTTCACATCTGCCATATCCAAGCTGTGAACTGTTCAGACACAACGTATAATTGCTGGCCTTTCCCCACTTCTGCCCGGTATAAAACGTTATAATTTGTCATACGCCTTTTATCTGTATCCTCTATCAGCTTTGCTGCTTCCTGGTCACTGACATTATATAACCGGCTGATACGCTGTATGCATCATCCAGAAGCATTCCCTTGGTCTCAAGCAATTACCTGCAGTGTCTCTCCCGCTCCCTTTTTTAAACATATAATGATTTATAAAGCGTTACTTTTTTTCTCTGCACGGTCAAGATAAATATAAAATCCAACATTTAGCACGATTCCCACCATTGTCGATACTGGTGCCGCAAGACCGATCTTCGTCAGGCTTGCATTCGGCTGGATACTCATCACATAGGCAAATGGAAGACGTACCAGCAATGTCTGGATTAATCCCTGTGTCATTACCCATACCGTCTTGTTATTACCATTGAAATATCCGACCATACTGAACAGAATTGCTGTCACGATTGTTTCCAGTGCGAATCCTTTCAGATATGCATACCCTTTCTGGATAACGGCTACATCCGTTGTGAAGAACCCTGCCAGTATATCGCCTCCAAACATCACCAATAAAAATACTATACATCCCACAACCAGGCCAACACCGATTCCGGTAAACATGGATTTCTTCGCACGCTTTGCCTTGCCTGCTCCGATGTTCTGAGATACAAAGGATGCCATCGACTGCATCAGCGCACTTGGAACCAGCATCGCAAAGTTGACAATCTTACATGCAACACCGTAACCCGAAGAAGCTTCCAGGCCAAGCCGGTTCACAAATGCACAAAGTGCCAGGAAGGACATCTGTGTCAGGAACTCCTGCAGTGCAAGCGGAAGTCCGATCTTTAGGAATTTCTTACACTGACTATTCAACCCGAAATCTTTTCTGGTAATCTTAAATGGAAGTTCCTTTTTGATCAGAATAACAATAGCAAATACTACGCTGAGTGCCTGCGCTGTAACAGTTGCAATCGCCGCACCTGCTGCGTCCATATGAAATCCTGCCACAAGTACTATATCTCCGATCACATTTACAATACATGCAACAAATACAAATAGCAACGGTGATTTACTGTCCCCCAGTCCACGGAAAATTGCTGATAAAAGATTGTATGCAACAATAAAGAAAATACCGCCTCCGCAGATACGCACATATACCGAGGTCAGCTCAACCGCCTCTTTCGGAGCCTGCATCAGGACTGAGATTGGATGTGCAAATCCAACCATAACGATAAATAATCCGACTGCAATCATCGTAAATACAACTGCTGATCCGCCAATGACCGATCCAATCTGCTCTGGTCTCTTTTCACCGAGATATCTCGCAATCAGTACCGTAATACCCATTGCAAACTGTGTCACTACAAAAGTTACAAGATTCAATACCTGACTTCCCGTAGAAACCGCTGAAAGCCCGGATGTAGAACCGAATCTTCCAACTACCAGAAGATCCACTGCACCGTATGCCGCCTGCAGGATCAATGCTCCCAGCACCGGTATCATAAATGCAATCAGTTTTTTAAGTTATGCTTCCTTGTGTAAAATCTGCCTTATCGTTCATCGTAATGTTTTCTCCTTTCGCACATGATCTGATAAAATTTCTCTATCGTCCGTATCATACATTCTGCATCTTCGTCCGAGATTTCTTCCATGTAAGGGAGCAGACTTTTAAAATATTGTTCGTCATATTTCTGCGAAAGATTTGTTCCCTTTCTTGTAACAGCTATGTATGTGACACGTCCATCTGCTTCAGAAGCCATTTTCTTAAGGTATCCTTTTTCTTCCATCTCTTTGACAGTTCTTGTAACTCCCGGTCTTGGAAGCTCCATTGCATCACTGATATCCGACACCTTTACCTGTACGCCCTGTCCTTCCAAAGACTGTATCGTATCCAGATATTGAATAAAGGATGAACGAACACCTTCGGGCAACGGTGGGAGCATCTCCCGGGTCCGCTTTGCCTGATAACATGCATCGAACATCCTTTTTATTATTTCACTTGTCATATTCTGTCCTCCTTATATATTATCAGTAAAATCACCACTTATACTTTCTTTTGCATTCATGGCACTTCTAGTAATTATCACAGTTAATTACCTTTGATAATTATATAAAAATTTAGAAATTTGTCAAGCTTTTATTCCATTGTTAACAGCTGATCCGCTGAAAATTTATCATCTTCTTAATATCTTCCGGAATTTTTTCCCAGATTTCCGCAGACACATATTCCATATTTTTCCAAATCTACCCTTCCATTTATCACTTCAACTCCATCCGCTCGAAGAAGTTCTGCCTGTACATCCTCTCCACCAAACGCAAATGCCCCGGCCAGTTCACCTTTCGCATTGACCACTCTGAAGCACGGAATATGTTCCGGATCCGGATTCTTATGCAGTGCATTGCCCACGGCTCTTGCCATTCTGTGGTCTCCCGCCATCTCTGCGATCTTCCCATAAGTTGCCACATGTCCTTTCGGAATACGCTTCACTGCTTCATAGATTCTCTTTGTCGGACTGTCCGTAACCAGATCATACCCAGACAATCTGATCTTTCTCTTTATCCGGCAAAGGCTCTTTTTTCTCTAGCTGTTTCAGAATCACTTCTTCCCGTTCTCTGGCTGCCTTGTCTACTTCCAGAAGATGCTCTCCAATGGTGTCCTGCAGAAGCATCACCTGATAAGTTGAATTTCGATGGTTCTTCAGATAATCTCTGCGAAGAAAACCATACTTGCCAAGTTGCTCCATCTGCTCACCGGATTTATAGGTGAGATTCGGGATCAGATATCCATTTACATTTGTATACGTTAATTTCATTTTATTAGCACTCTCCATTTCTCATCATTTTTTGACCACAAATTTACGACATTTACGACAAATCTGACACTGCTTTACAATACCAGACAAAATGACTGATACCCCGGAAAGCCTGTAAAACAGGACTTCTAGGATACACAAGACAGGACAAAAATCGACTTCCATTATCAAGAGGTGAGTGCTAATTTTTTGTGAAGATTTTGTGAACCCTTAAATGAAAAACTAACTTCCACCTTTAGTCTGTTTTGCTCTACATTAGGAACTGGGGGTGGAAGTTAGTCTTGCAATCGTTTATTCTATAAGAAATACCAGGGCTCCTCCCTGGTCATATCCTCCAACTACCGGAAATGGGATATTTTTATTGTATAGGAGGATTCATTTATGTCTACTAAAGCTACTGGAAACAAAAAACACCTTACCCTTGCTGATCGTGCTGCCATTGAACATGGTATCAGCCGTGGGGAAAATTTCACGCAGATTGCCTGCAGAATCAACAAGGATTCTTCTACCATTTCCAAGGAGATTCGGCGTCACCTTTTCCGGGTTCCTCATTTTCAAAACGAAACCCAGCGGAAGCGCTCAGAATGCGAGCATTTTCAGAACTGTGTAAAGCAGCATATCTGCGGGAATCAGACTTGTAATTCCTTATGCTGGAAATGCCGCCCTAAGCGCTGTTCCATGTATTGTCCTGACTTTACTCCCAGACTCTGCGAAAAGTTAAAAAAGCCCCCCTACGTGTGTAATGACTGCCCTCAGATACGCAACTGTTCCCACGACTTCTATTTCTACAGGGCCAATTATGCCAACGATATTTACAGTGAAACAAAATCTTCTTCACGGTCTGGGATTAACCAGACTCCTGAGTCCCTGGAACAGCTGGACCGTCTGGTTTCCCCTCTGCTTCTGCAGGGACAGCCTTTGTCCCATATCTTTGCTTCTAATCAGGAATCCGTCCCTTGTTCTATAAGGACCCTCTACAACTATATAGACCAGGGATACTTCACTGCAATCAACCTCGACCTTCCCCGGAAGGTCCGCTACAAAAAACGTCGGCAGGTCCGCAGAGAACCTGACAACACTGGATATAGAAAAGACAGATCCTATCAGGATTTTGAGAGATATCTGGAAAAGTTTCCAGATACAAATGTGGTGGAATTAGATGTGGTGGAAGGTGCCGGGGGAAAATCAGAACAAGTACTGTTGACCATGCTTTTCCGTAATTGTAGCCTTATGCTTATTTTTCTTATGGAGGCTGACAGGAAGGACAACGTACAAGATGTGTTTCAGCGAATATATACCCATCTGGGAGCAGAGCTATATCGAAAACTCTTTCCGGTCATTCTTACAGACAATGGTGCCTCATTCAAAGATCCAGCTATTTTTGAACGGCCTGAAGGTGAACTTCTATCCCGTGTCTTTTACTGCGATCCCATGGCTTCCTGGCAGAAGGGACGTCTGGAAAAAAATCATGAATTCATCCGTTATATTATCCCCAAAGGTACGACATTCGCAGGCTTGGACCAGGAGCAGGTAACTCTGATCACCAACCACATCAATAGCGTAGCAAGAGCCAGTTTAAACGGCTGCACCCCGTTTGAACTGGCTCTGCTGCTGATAGACAGAAAACTGCTGGACCTCTGCCAGCTGGAAAGGATTCCCGCCAACCAGGTGATCCTTAAGCCATCACTCTTGAAAAAGTAACTGCAAGATCCATTTCCGGTGCTGGTTTCATAATCAGGCCGGTGGAAGTTAATTTTTCAAAAGTACTTTCAGTGGTCCCAAAATCATGCCCATCTTCCAGAAAAAGCTTTGTTTTCTGCCCTTATTATATGTTAATTTTTACGAATAATCCAGAACTATATGGATGTTAGTCCTGCAAAAAGGTCTTATTTTACCTGTGCCAATGTATGGTGGAAGTTGCTTTTTCATTCAACCAGATTTTGTGAACGCTACAAGCCATGCAAAATGTTGAAAAAAGACGCCCTGCTAGTTTACTTTGATATGTACCCCTTTTACTGGACATCCAGTGAAAGGGGTATTTTTATGCGTTATACTTACGAATTTAAGAAAAAAGCTGTTGAATTGTATCGCCAAGGAAAATGGATTGATGCACCCAATGATATAATAAATCTAAAAAATTTTCATGACATGATTGTCAGATGGCATCATTTGGAAGAATCAAAT
>ENA-OQNM01000079-OQNM01000079.1-human-gut-metagenome-genome-assembly--contig:-NODE-79-length-33220-cov-3.305503_pt1 | contig 33220 bp, 33 predicted proteins | sample MGYA00242632_ERZ504886 | MGnify/ENA primary metagenome ERZ504886 (study PRJEB26092, sample SAMD00036424) | human gut metagenome | host: Homo sapiens | study: EMG produced TPA metagenomics assembly of... | reverse complement strand
GAACGTATCACCAAATCCCAGAATAAACATATTGTATGTATGATACAGTTCCTTTTGTTTTTTCGACATTTTAGCTGGATTTTCGTTTCCTTTTTGGGCTGAAATATCCCTGGAATAATCATACACAAATTTCTCCCCGAAATAATTCTTCTGAAAATCAGAAACCGTAGTCGTTACCACGGAAATTTTATAATCATTCAATGCATTATAATATTTCGTAAACAGCGTATTTTCTTCCAGATTCAGATACCCCTTATTATTAGTATCCGTATCCGGCATAATCTGAAGCACCTTAATCTCCCGTTTCTGTCCGGTCTGGTTTTTTGCAACCGAGCAGCCGGTACGTGTAAAATGAATGTCCGGATTATCCTTGCGGTATACAACAATCTTCCACTGGATCAGCCCGAAGTACAGTCTGGAAAGTTTTACCGGTGTAATGTTCTGTTCCCCGTCTCCTGCCGTAAAAACATCTCCCTCATAGTAAACTTCCCCTGTATCATCCGAACCATCCGTATCCCCGGAGCCATCCACATCTGCCAGCCCCTCTTCAAATTTACCATCCTGATTCTGGTCAATATAAACTTTACACTGATACTGTGCGGATGGCACATCCGTCACCTGAAAACCAAAATCAAGTTTTGATCTGCCAAAACCGTCCACATCCAGATAATTTGCCTGACTGTCATCTACGGAAACAGACGTATCATTTTTCCCCTCAGACGAAGTCGTTCCCTGATATTCATTTGGCAGTTTTGTAAACGTAATTTTCGGACAGACCTCTTTTACCTTTGCAATCAGCCCATTGGTATCTGACGTCTGGTAAATGGTTTTCTTTTCCTTCTTACTCTCCCTGACCAGATCCGCAAGGTTTGAACCGGCATCTATTTTATCGGACAGGCGATAGAGGTCATCAACCGCAACAACCGGATAACCGGCATGTAAAAAGTTCTCCAGTTCCGCTTTCTTAATCTTTGTAATGTCATTTCCTGGGAAACGGAGTGTCGTATCCTCTATAACATTATTTCCGCTTCCAGCCCACAGGAACTTGACCGAACGGCTTATGCCGTCTGACCTGCTATACTCTGCACTGGTCATTTTATCTCCGGTATGGAAATAAATTTTTCCGTTCATCGTGGTATCATTCCACACAGTCTGCATCTCATCAATCCATTTCACGTTGCCATCTGCATCTTTGTAGGCTACACGTTTTTTCTCCAGATTGTAAGCGCCCTGATCCAGCCCAAGATAAATCATGTTGTACTTGCTGTTTAGATCCTCCGTGGAACCAATAAACTCTGCCGTAGTCATATGGGTAATCTTAATATCCCCGATAAAATTCGGAATCATAAGCTGGATATAACTCTTTTTCAGAGAGTATCCGTTCTTTCGGTCATAGCATGGCTCAATATCCAATATCCGCAGTTCTCCATCCACATGATCCTTTGATGTTTTATATCCGAGAATATAACGGACTGCATCTGCCGGTGTCGCCTTGGGATCATTTCCCGTAAATTCCTTAAAATCCGTAAACTTAGACTTCGGATCCGATGCCGGAACCGTTCCCGTGCCAAAATCCTGTGTGGAAGTTTTATCCCCCTTAAACACAAACAGTCTGCCATTTAAATATCCCTGATTTTCATCGGATGTAATTTCTCCTGCTGTTTTATATGTTTCCCATTTGTCCGGCTTCGTCCAGTAATGGTACCAGTTTTCACCAATCACACGTCCATCCACATCGGACGGAAGGAACGTAAACTTCGACCAGTATGCCCTTGCATCCCCTGTCTGTGCAGTAAACACACCCGTCTCAACCCCGTCAATTTTCTCCACCTGAATCAGCGCATCCTCTCCGCCATCCAGATACAGACGCTGAAACAGTTGTGCATCCATGGAAAACAGCATCACTGCCAGTTTATACATATTATTGTTATAGCCGGTATCCTTATATGTATAAATGGTAGGGTTCATATTCCAGTCCAGAATATGAAACGTAACCGGTTTTCCCCCACCTAAACATCCCTGTGAAGGTATATACACCCCGGAATCCATAAAAATCGGAGCATAGTTTTCCTCCTGATTGATCTTCTTATACATTTTCTTGACAACATCCCAGCTGATATCTTTCGATCCATTAAATCCATTCGTATACGAAGAAACAGACGAATGCTTTCCGTACCTGTTGTGTTTTTTCCAGATCTCTCTGATATTATCACCCCCGGAATGTACCTTTGGGGAAACCACATACAGATCCGCATAATCTGCCCATTTCGGCTGTGCATTCAGCTCTTCCGGTGTAATCGTTTTAATAATCACCGAATAATTGTCTGCTTCCTCCTGTGTTTTACAGCCGATACTGTCCTTTAAAAAATAATCATTGTTTTTATATAGATAGTAATTCTCTGTTACATTGATATTATCCTTTGATTTATCACCGGTACTTTTTCTTTTTGTATAAATCCGGTCGCCCTCATTGGTAAGTTCACGATCCGTCTTTTCATTAAATGTCTGATCTTTATCATCCGATTTTTCGAAATCATTTACTGTATGCCAGATAATATTTCCATGATCCTGTCTGACAAACGATAAGCTTTCATTTCCGTCTTCCCCTTTTACAATTTTTTGGACAAACGTTCCTTCCCCATCTTTAACGCGCTCATAGTATCCGGTATATTCTGCATCTTTCATGCCATCATCACAGACACGCATATTTCCAGAATATTTTGAAATGTCCCCTTCCGGCTCATCCGGGAAAAAATAAGCCTTTTTCTGTTCGTATTTTGCACCGGTTATGGATGTAACCGTTGTAAGATCCCCATCCCCATAACGCATCTCTTCCACATTTACCGGTTCACATCCACTGATCTGGTATCCAAACTCTGCGTATTCCTCATAAGGCACAATTTCAAGAATCAGAAACGGGTTTTCCTTGGTTCCAAGCTTTGCCTCTGCGGCATTCGCATCGTAAATGTTGCGCTTCGACTCCGGAATCTGCTCTATCTGGTCAACGACCCCTCTTGTCATCACCGGAAGTTTCTCATCCGCCTTTAATTTATTCCGGTACCCGACAACCCCAAGACAGACAACAAGCACCCCCAGCATACAGACTGCGGATGCAATTCTCTTTTTCCTGTTTCCGTTAGTTTTTTTTTCTGCCGATGCCATCTTACCATCTTCAATACGAACGCCCCTTCCTTACCTGAGTACATTTCTCAGCTTGAATTCATTTTGTATCGTATACTTCTGTTCCAGATATTGCATATCAAAAGAAACCGAAACGGATGCCTTTTCCGTGGAAGCATTTACTGTGCCGGCAAATGCCGTAACATATTCGCCGATCAGATGTTCCTGCACCTCATCCGTAGCTGCAGAAATCACCGTTGTATCGGTTTTTGGATCTGCCACAGCCATTTTCTTTGTATATAATTTCTTTCCACCTGCAGAGATCCAGATCACCCGCTTGCTTGCAGCCTCCGGGGCTGCGGCACCTGCCGGATTGGTTACCGACGGGGTGTTCGGAATCGTATAAATAGCGATCCCACGGACACCGGACACGGATGGGTCAAGTTCCTCCACCCGGTTTCCTTCCATCACCCACATGCCGATCTGCTCCATCAGAATCTGTGACTCCGACTGCAGATCAATCTGCGCAGACGCGTGGTTATAATTTTTGTGCGCCATTCCAAGGAAAAGCGTTGCAGCGCCTAAAATAACCGTTGAAATTGCAATCGCGATAATCAGTTCCACAAGCGTAATTCCCCTATGATCGTTCGGCACACTGCCACCCCCTTTAAAAAGTTACTGCTCCGTAAAATGCCTGCCGGTATCTTTCACCAGCCGGATTGTGTATGCCGGGACACCATCAATATAAATGGCATTCACATTTGTACAATCGTCATAAAATGCCGTTTTCTTATAGGCAATCTTAATAAATGTCCCACCGGCACCCGGTTCTGTCAGTTCCTCCCCGGTGCTGCTGTCCTTACGGATTTTAATTGTATTATTACACAGCTTCGTCCCGTCAGATGTCAGCTTTGTATCGTCAAAACTGCCCAGATTGTCGGACAGGACACGCGTATAACTATCCATTGTCCAGCTTGTAAATATACAGATAGAACTGCCGGCTTTGCTCATCGTCCTGACCTGAAGCGCATCCAGCGAAGAATCCAGCGTCCTTACCACCTTCTGCGTATTGGCATAGTGCAGATGCCCGATCATCATGACAGACGTGCTTGCAAGAATGCCAATAATCGCAATAACGATAATGATTTCAACGAGCGTAATTCCATTCTGCCCCAAAAGTTTTCGTTTCTTCATTGGCACACCCCTTACCCGTTCTTCTTCCAATTATCATAGTTCAAATAAGAATCCAGATCAAGGTTTCCGGAAATATTTGATGCCGCAAGGGAAGAACAGCCTTTGAAAAACTGGGAAAACAGCGGAGTATCCCGTTTCTGGTCCTCGGTAAACAGCTGGGAAACCAAAAGCTTGTTTCCCCGTACCGAAGCATTGGAATCAAAAGAGATCACCCCACCGGAAATAATCATTCCCTCAAACTGGCCGGACACCCTGACATCCCCGGTTGCAATGACAATTCCCCTTGTAACCGTAGCTGGAAGTGCATAAGTTCCGGCATTTTCAATCAGGTATACATCTGCGGCCGGGGAATACACCGTTTCCGAAGCCGTCGGGGATGCCTTGTGTTTCTCCACCTCTGTGGTAAATGCACTCCGGTCAATCAGATAGTCAAACAGCGGATTTACCGTTTTGTCAATCACTTCATGCCCACTGGCATCCGTAGATGTCAGACGGACATTGTCTTCGGTCACTCCCTGCCCCTGATCCGTCAGTCCCAGTTCCAGCGACTTATAGCGCACGGCAAGCTTCGAACAGTACTTCCAGTATAACCCACTGCTGTCTTTCCAGTTGTCCGGCGCAATCGTATACGTTCCAACCTCCAGCATATCTGCAGAAGCCGCCCTTTTTAAAATGTCCCCGGAAAACGTCATAATCGTATTGGAATCCACAATCAATGCATCCTCATCCAGATAGATATTGGCATACTGTGCCGTTTTCCCCTGATTGTTCACATAATAATCGGAAAAAAAGTCATTCGCAGACTTCTCCGAATTAAAATTCAGGTAATAATAGACCCCACCCGGAAAATAATAGGGAACCACCTGCCGGCTGCTGTTTAAATATCCTTTCAGCGTACTTTCACTGATTCCGGTATATGCCGCATACTTCTTTTGATCCAGACTTCTGCCATCTCCCGACACATATTCCAGTGGAACATAATATGCCAGCTGGTTCGTCCGCGCGGAGATGGACTCGCCCATCAGAATATCCTCGTTACTGGCATCGAGCTTTCGCGAAATAAACGTCCGCCCTGCCAAAAGCAGGTAATTCAACCCTTTGATATCCAGATGGCTGCTTTTTCCATTGACCATCATGGCACTGCTAAACTCCGCCTTTTTCGCGGAATCCGGATCCTGTGCGCCATAATTTTTCCGAAAATTATAGCCGTAATAATTGCCCTGCAAAGTCACGGAACTCCCCCTGCCAGCCAGTTCCAGATCATCCGCCACATACATATTTCCGTTCATTTGGATAGAGGAAGCACCGTTTGTCCCGGCAGACGATGTCCTTATATTTTCCGCCCAGATCGAGGAACTGCCGTCCCCGACCGTCAGGTCTGATCCGCTCTCCGTCACGATATCCCCACGTGTAAGAACCGTCTTCCCCTTGATCGTACCGTTTCCGCCTGTGGACGCATAAATTCCGTCTGCCCCGGCATACACATTGCCATCCACCGTCACATTCTGTGCCCCGATGTTGATCTGTCTGTCGGCTATCAGCGCATAACGCATAAACTCCTGCACCTGCCCCCTGCCGGAGAAATTCATCTTCGGAGTGGAAAACACAAGGTCGGTTTTGATCGTTGTCTCATAATCCTGTGCATCCTTATACCGGATCTGCACACCCTTTAACGTAAACGTCCCTGCACCGTAATCCACCTCATATTTGGGATCTGCGGCAGGGATATAGCATCCCTGGTCTGCGGCTTCTTTGATGCAGCTTTTTACCGTATCCGTATCATAGCCGGAAACCCGGTATGCCACATTGCCGGAAGCGTCCATGGTATCCGATGCACCAACTGCCGGATCTGTGTGGTTTTCTGCAAACTGCTTCTGCAGCCCGTCCATATATCTGGTGGCAAATACTTTCTGCACATCCCCGCCGGAAGCAGAATACGTCAGGTAATTTTCAAGGACATCCGCATACGCTTTCTCCAGTGACTGCTCTGCAAGTTCCCCTTGCACCGGCACGCAGATTATCCATCAGTTCATCCGCACTGTAGAAATTTTTCTTCGTGCCGCGTTCCACTTCCTTCATCTCAATATTGACAATCGTAATCTTCGTGATCACCACGGCAATCAGGCTTACCACAACCATCAGAACCAGTACGGCAAGCAGGGAGGCGCCACGGTTATCCTGTTTGAACCGGTTTCCTTTCATCGCTACTCTCCTTTCGACGTGCTGACCGTAATATAACGGTACTTTTCCTTATCCGGATTGTTTCCGCCCTTGCCTTTCTTATATACACAGACCGTCAGATCGACCTTTCGCACTCCCCCGCTGCTTGCCACCAGAGGGGCAACCGACCCGGCCGGCAGTTTAAAGCTGTCCTGATAAATTGCTCCCTTGTTGGTCACCGCAGCCGGATCATCCGGATACGACTTGTTGCCAAGGTTTGATGCCACAGACGGCATCGGGCATCCCTGCGGCAACACCGTCATCTTATAATCCGGTCTAATGCTGTTGACATCCGCAATATTCTGGCATACAAACACCAGCTTGGGATTCACACCGGCAGCGTATGTAACTTCCATCGTATCGCTGTCCTGTGCCACATGGTACATAAGGTAAATATGCTCCACATCACGGATGTCTTCCTCTGCAAACTCATTACATTCGTATACTTCCGAAGGATCTATGCCCAATACCTCATCGCCTGTTTCCCCACATGTATAGCTGCATGCCACCCGGACATGCGTACTGTCTGCCGTAACCGAAAATTTCCGCTTCATCTTCGCCTGCAGTTCGCTATCCCCAAGCGGAAGCGTCCCCGGATGTGCAGCGGCATATGTCATATTTTTTTCCGAAAAATACGTCATTGCTTCCTGCAGCTGGTTATGTTCCAGTGCCACGACATCCTTTGTGTCATCAATCCCTTCGATCTGTGGGATATTGGTGTCATTTTCAGCTGCAGCCGTACTGACAAAAACCTCGACATCATACGTGCTGCCAGAAGTGCCTGCCGCCGCGTAGTACACATTCTCCGCCTGAAATGCCGGTGCCGGGGCAGCCGCCGGAGTCTCACTGAGCAGTGTATAGCCCTTTCCTTCCAGATAGGGAACACGAAAGCCTGCCCCTGTCGTCACCACAGCCAGCTCTTTTTGGTTTTTTAAATCCTCCAGCACTTCCTGCGCCAGATTGGTTGCATGCTGTTTGTCCGCCATCATCGCATTGTACTTCATGGACTGCGTAAAATAAGACAGCAGCGGAATGGAAATAATAGCAAGAATTGCCATGGCAAGGATAACTTCCAGCAGGGAAAATCCACCATTGTTATTCGGTTGTCTCTTCATCTGCGGACCTCCTTCCCATCCGTTTTACGGTGCAGTTTCAAGCGATGTGCTTCTGCCAAAAATACTCATCACACCTTTTGACATATTCGGAAATACCGGTGGAACATACTCTTTTCCGGTGTTCTCCAGATAGTACATATTCAGGGTCATCTCCCCGTTTAATTTTCCGGTGGAATCATCATAATTTGCCGTAAACTGTGAAATCGTTGTACGATCCTTAAAATTGTTGACATAAGCGATCATTTCCTTTAACCCGGCATAGCCTGCCTCATAGCGGATACCGATAGAGGCATAATATCCCCGGACCTCTTTTTGCTCTGGTCCTGCCGTTTCCTGTTCTGCTGCATCTGCCCCCTGTGTGCTCTCTTCACTCTGGCTTTCGGATGCAGAAGATGCCTCTGCATCCGGTGCGGTAGTGGAAGAAGCATCCGTTCCTGCAGCCGTGTCCGTGCCATCGGTCTGCACATCCACAGCAAGCGGCTGGTTCATGGTAAACGTAATGTCCGTAATATGGAAATCGCTGCTGTTATCCTCATACGCCTGTAACGACTCAATGGCCTTCTCGGTTGTCATTGCCGAAGGATACATACCGATAATCGTCTTCTGCTTTTTCACCATCCGCTGGATATTTTCTTTTACCTTCGGAAGACCTGCCTCCATCTGTTCCATCTGCTGCACTTTCGCCTGATCAGCCGTATTCTGCTCTTCGATCTTCGCTGCCTTGCTCATTCCCTTACTGAAAATAAAGAAATACGAACTTGCCACTATGACAATCGCACAGAAAATGAGCAGCAGCCGCTTGTCGGAATCTGAAATTTTAAATCTATTCATTGGTCTGCTCCTCTCCTTCCACGCTGTCTGTATCGGCATCGGTATCCGCAGACGGAACCGCTTCTTTTATGAGATGCCCGTCCTCCCCGAGAAATGCACCGGTATAATAAGCATTTAACGTATACGTCCACGTCACCGTGCCGCTGTCTTCATCAGACTCCTCCGACATGGACGGAATCGAAGGATTTTCAAGCAGCGTCACATCCGCAAAATTCAAAAGCATCTGTCCGACCGTAACTTTCCGGTCTGCCTCCATATTCAGTGTTATCAGTGAACCATCCGTCTGAATGCTTTTTACATGGATGGTTGTCGGAAGTTCATTTTCCAGCTGCGCAATCAGCGGATACAACTGCTCATTTTTCGTGATGGTGGCAAGATCCAGTTTCTCATACACCTGTTCCTCCGCCTGTACCCGCGCGTAATCGTCATACGTCTCCTGCACATAGGAAAGATCATTGATCCGTTTGGTCAGATTGCGGTGCTCACGATAAGCCAGCAGCTGACGCACACCAGAACCGAGAATCAGCAGGACACTTACCAGTACTGCCCCCGCCAGAATCACATATGCCGTGTGCAGGTCGTTCTTTTTGGAATCTGCCACAAGCATGTCCTTTGGCCTGGCATCAATTGGATGAACCGCCGCACCGATGACCGAAAGAAAACCGACAGCCGTTGCCGCCTTCGGTCTCGTCCCGGAAGATGCCGCATCCGGTGTTACCATCCCCTCAGCCGCCTTATTTTTTCCGCTCCGTAAATCAATGACCTTCGTGAAATCAATTTCCTGCAGCGGAAGCGGAAGCTCCTGTGCAAACAGTTTGTGCATGCCTGCAAAACGGGAACCATCGCCAACCAGATAGACATTCCCGACAAATTCCTGTTTGACCTGGTTCTGATAATACTCAACCGCCGTGTTTGCAATGCGCAGATGATACCGCAGAGACTCCGCCAGATCCTCATATGCCTCTTCTGCCAGAGCCTGCTGACGCTTCATCTCCTCCTGATTTCCCATCTCCGGAACCGTCGGACGGTTGTATATCACATTGTGTTCTAAAAGGAAATCAAGTGCTTTCTCCTCATCGTCAATGCCAAGCACCGGATGGTCGATCACCATCGTGATCGTGGCTCCATAGCCATACGGTGTCACACGCTGAAAGACCAGTTTTTTATTTTCCAGAATACTGATGACCGTTGCCTGTTCTTCCAGCTGCACGACCACGGCATTTTCCAGAAAACTGTCACACAAAAGCTGTACCGTTCCGTTTCCGATATAGTCAAACGTCTCCACCTTAAGCCCTGCCAGCTCGGCAAAGGTCACATAGTTGTTTAAAAGATTATCCGGAATTGCAACGAGAAGCAGCTTAAGCATCTTCTTTCCGTCTTCTTCCTCCACGTCCATCTTGCTGTAGCTGATGGTGTAATTGCTCACATCCATCGGGAAGTAATCACGGATCTGCGCCTCGATGATTCCCATGATCTTATTGTCCTTGACAAACGGGATCATGACCTCGCGGGTAACAACCTTAGAGGAGGAAAGGGTAAATACCACTTCCTTCTCATGGATATCGTGTCTGCTTAGTTCGGTCTTTAATGTCCGATGCAAACGCTTCTTTGTCGCGGATATAGCCATCTTCCACCGCATGTTCCGGGGTGCGGAACGCAAACGCTTTATGTACCGGTGAGTTTTTCTTGCGGTAATCGGCCAGTGCGACTTTTGTCCACCATACACCGGCCTCAATACTTACTACTCTTTTGACCATTTTCATTTTCTCCTTTATATATTTTCCGAAAGGTTTTCATTGGAAAATGTACAAAAATAATTATGCTTTGTTCATGTTCTCTTCGGGAAGAGACTGTAAGAATTTTGGCGAAAAGTTATGAATGCCTGACGCGACCGGACGACATTCGCCATCCGGGCTCATGTCGTCCTTTCCCGTACATCCATGTACGGAAACCGCTGGGTATTGACAAAATTCTAACAGGCTCTAACCCTTGAGAAAAATCACAAATCCTAATTATTTTTCTACATTTTCCATCGTTATGTTGTGATGTGAAATTTAAATGGCGAATAAGAAGAATGTTCAAAATTCGCCACGGAAAACAAATAACTTTATGTTTTCTTGAAACATTACTCCTTGGCAGTTTATACCAGATTTCATTTAATAGATGCCCATCATGCCGAGATACCAGGTCCAGAAACGGCTGCCCCAGAGTGCGGCGATGAATATGCCTGCCGAAAGGTACGGACCGAGTGCAAGCAGGTTGTTTCGCTTGCTTACTTTCATGCGGATGGTATGGATGACGGAGCCAAGAATGCATGCAAGAATAAATGCAAAAATAATGTTTTTTGCGCCTAAAAGCAGGCCTGCATATGCCATGAGTTTGATGTCTCCCCCACCGATTGCTTTGCCGGAGGAGAAATAATACAGGCCATACAAAAACAGGCTGACAATGACTGCCCCGATGATATGGGACAGGATATGCCGGAAATCATACACTGTCATGAGGATACCGAGCAGTCCCAGAAACAGGTTCTGGGAAACCGGTATCTGATAGGTTCTCTCATCGATGACCGCAATGACAATCAGGGCAGATGTCATGAGACAATACAGCACACTGCTGAACGTGAAACCGCCCGCCATGAAAACGACCACATACAGCACACCATTTAAAGCCTCGATTAATGGGTACTGTATGGAAATCCTAGCACCACATTGCCGGCATCTGCCCCGAAGAATTATGTAGGAAAATACAGGAACCATGTCCCGCCAGCCCAGCTTACGCCCGCAGTTCATACAGTGCGAGGACTGCACGATATTCTCTTTTTTTCGGGATACGGAAGATCAGCACATTTAAGAAACTGCCGATGACGATTCCGTATAAAAATATAACAATATAAAGAAAAATCGTAAGTTGAGTTAGCATTGATTTCTCCCACTCTAATTATTAAAACTTTGATTACATATCAGATACAACAGGATCTAAAACATTATTTTTTCCATCTGTTGCCTGCGCAGTGATTGTCTTCGCACTGAAATCATATGTAATTGTAATATCTGTAATTGTTTTTTCCCTTTGTTGATTTAAATTTAGTTGACGGGTAATGTTGAATAAGTTAAATCCTGAATAGCTGTCTGTAAGGTAGCTGCATCTCCAGATAATCCAGTTGCATATACATTAAATGAAATAGTAGATGCTGTGCTTATCTTATCTGCATTAGATGAATATGCTGTCATTGCAGCGGTTCCGAAACTACTTACAATCTGAAAATCTTTTGATTCCTTAGATTTATTGATATAAGGAATTACCTGTGTACCAACAACACCTACCAAAATTGCCATAATTGCGATAACGATAATTAACTCTACGAGAGAGAAACCTTTGTTATCCTTCTTTTCATTCTTTGCTTTCATGTTCTGAAGCAGTTCCATAATTTTCTTCATACCCTTTGTTCTCCTTTTTTGAATATATTTTTATGTATCTATCATCACATGTCTCATGGCAGACATGTAACAACCCTTCTTCTGCCTGCGGTCAGGCTCCGATGCTGTCGTACAGACTGTACATCGGCATCATGATCGCAAGGACGATCGGCACCACAATAACTGCCATCACGATGATGATGAGCGGTTCCATTGCGGCAAGCAATGCCTGCGTCGTCATCTCCACTTCATCGTCATAATATGCCGCGATTTTATCGAGCATATCTTCCATATTACCGGTTTCCTCCCCGATCTCAATCAAGTGATAAACCATCGGTGGAAACACACTGGAATCTGCCAGTGGTTTCGAAAGCGGAATACCGCGGCTGACTTCTTCCGTGGCATCTTTTAATGCCTGTTTGACAACTGCATTGCTCATCATATCTGCTACCAGCCCGAGTGCATCCACGAGCTGGATGCCAGACCCCATCAACGTGGACAGCGTACGCGTCATACGCGCGGATGCTGTCTTGATGCTGAGTGATCCAACAAGTGGTATTTTTAAAATAATCTTTCCGAGAATATGTGCCCCATTCTCCGTCTTTTTCCAGGCATTGATAAAAATTGTGATGCCCACAATGATGGCAACAATGATATACCAGCTATGCACAAAGAAATCACTGACTGCCATAACAGCTAATGTAATACCCGGAAGCTCACCGCCGACTTCATCGAACTGTTCGGTAAAGGTCGGCACAATTTTAAGCATCATAATCGCTACAATCACGATAATAACAAGAATCAAAATGACCGGATAAATCGCCGATTTGACAATCAGCCCCTTCAGGTGAGCTTCCTTTTCAAACTGACCACCCACACGGCTGAATGCTTTATCCAGACCACCGGAAGATTCTCCGGCAGCGATCATCTGGATCATCAGACTCGGAAAAATCTTCGGGTGCTCCGCCATCGCAACGGCGAGGGTCTCCCCGCGCTGTACGGAATCCCGCACTTCTGCGATTGCGTTGGCAAACGGTTTGTTCTCGGTCTGCTCGGATAGCATGTCGAGTGCCTCGACGACGGTCACGCCGGCATTTAATACGCTCTCAAACTGGCGGCAGAATACGCTCATTTCGCGGACGCTGACGGCTTTTCCGATATGGATTTCAAGATCTTTGTTAAATGCGTTGGCTCTTGCGATGGAAACGATGGTGTTACCGCCGGATTTGAGTTCTGCCGAAGCGACTTCCATGTTCATGGCCTCGATGGTGCCGGTTTTTGGTTTTCCATCGGCTCCGACCACTTCGTATTTATAACTTGCCATGTCTTAACTCCTTTTTAAAACAGCTTCTGCTGCATGTTTCCTGTATCCTGTGCATACTCTACGGCATTTGCCGCATCAATTTTGTGCTTCAGATAAAGACTGAATAAGGAATCATCCATCGTCTGCATACCAATTTTCTTGCTTGTCTGCATGATGGAAGGGATCTGGTGTGCCTTATCCTCGCGAATCAGGTTTTTGATTGCCGGGGTTCCTAACATAACCTCAAAGGCTGCCACACGGGACTTTCCATCAATCGTAGGCAGAAGCTGCTGCGAAATAACAGCTTCCAAAACCGATGCCAGCTGGGAACGGATCTGATTCTGCTGATGTGGTGGAAACACATCAACAATACGCTCGATCGTTGGTGCCGCACCAATGGTATGCAATGTGGAAAATACCAGATGTCCGGTCTCTGCCGCCGTAATCGCGGTGGAAATCGTATCAAAATCTCTCATCTCTCCCACAAGGATAATATCCGGGTCTTCACGGAGTGCTGCACGAAGCGCATTTCCATAGGAATCGGTATCCAGCCCGATCTCCCTTTGGTTTACGATGGACCGGTTATGCTTATGTAAATACTCGATCGGATCTTCGAGTGTAATGATATGTTCGTTCCGTTCTTTATTGATGACATCAATCAAAGATGCCAGTGTGGTGGATTTACCGCTTCCGGTCGGTCCCGTGACAAGGACAAGCCCACGTCTTTTTCTTTGTCAGCCCAAGGACCGCTTCCGGCACCCGAGGTCCTCCGGTGTCGGGATATCGCTTGCCACGATACGCAATACAGCCGCATAGGAACCTCTCTGGTGGAAAGCGTTGACACGGAACCGTCCCACACGCGTATCCGTGTAGGCAAAGTCCACTTCCCCTGTGGCTTCCATGGTTTTTTTCTGTTTTTCGTTAAACATAGATTCCACCAGTTCTTTGGTCATCGCTGGTGTCAGTTTCTCAAATCCGTCCATTTCATAAAGTGTTCCGCTGATCCTGCACTTCGGCCGTACCCCCACGGTAATATGTAAGTCGGACGCATGATGTGCTTTTGCTATCGAAAGAAGCGTATACATTGACAATTCCATCTGTTTTGCTGCCTTCCCTTCCCTTTTTATTTAATCATCTTCGTCATCATATGCCACACGCTGCACTTCCTCGACGGTAGTGATTCCACGCAGTGCGTAATCAATGGCACTCATGCGGAGTGTTTTCATGCCATGTGTTAATGCGATCTCCTCGAGCACGTCCGCATTCTCCCCACGGTTGATCGCCTGCCGCAGGTCTGCCGTGACCGGCATAATCTCATAAATACCGATTCTTCCATAGTATCCGGTTCCACCGCAGCGGACACACTCTTTGTGCCCCGGTGTGCGGACATTGATCCGTCTGGCTGGATCCTTTATGCCGAGTATCTTTTTCTCCCCTGCGGTTGCCTCCCGGACAATTCCGCATGCCGGACAGACCCGGCGCACCAGACGCTGGGCGATTACCCCGACCACGGAATCCGCAATCAGGTAGTTTTCCACTCCCATATCTGCCAGACGGGTGATGGTATTTGCCGAACTGTTTGTATGTAAGGTGCTGACCACCAGATGTCCGGTGATGGACGCCTTTACCGCAATCTCTGCGGTCTCCTGGTCACGGATCTCCCCGATCATAATGATGTCCGGGTCCTGACGCAGGATGGAACGCAGTGCCGAGGAAAAGGTTAGTCCCGCCTTTTCGTTTACCTGTACCTGGTTGACCCCGTTTAAGTTCGCCTCAACCGGATCTTCTACCGTGATGATATTGACACCTTCTACGTTTAATTCATTTAATGCGGTATATAATGTCGTGGACTTACCGCTTCCGGTCGGTCCCGTGACGAGAATAAGCCCGTTCGGATGGCTTAGGATGTGGTCAAACTTTTTTAATTCTTCCTCCGGGAATCCCAGATCCCGCTTGTCCAATGTCAGTGCTTTTTTCTGTGCGAGACGCATAACGACCTTTTCCCCATAGACGGTCGGAAGCACGGACACACGGATGTCGTATTCCTGCCGGTCCACAATGCTGGTCGCACGGCCGTCCTGCGGGCGGCGCTTTTCGGAAATGTCAAGTCCGCTGACAATTTTAATTCTTGCGATCAGTGCGGCATGCAGGCTGATGTCGTGCCGCATGGCTTCGTGCAGCACGCCATCCACACGGAACCGGATCCGCACCTGGTTTTCCATCGGCTCGATATGGATATCGCTGGCTCTCTTATGGACTGCCTGCTCGATGATCTGTCCTAACAGTTTGACAATCGGTGCCTGCTGGACATTGTTCTCATCGTTTCCACTCCCAGGATCTAGGGCTGCCCTGGCTTTTGCCTGTTCCTGCTTTTCCCTTGTATACTGTTCTGCCACACGCAGGGCTTCTGCATTACCATAGTAGCGGTCGATGGCTGCCGCAATATCACTCGGGGTCGCAGCAAAACGCTCCACCTGACACCCGGTAATGATGGAAACATCGTCCATCGCCCGGATATCCAGCGGATCGCTCATTGCCACGCACAAAAGATTGGGATTTTTCTCATTGAACTTAAACGGAATCAGATTATACTTCCGCAGCACTGCCTCGTCCAAAAGCCGGATGATTTCCTCCGGGATGCGCAGGGTCGACAGATCGACACTCTGTATTTTCAGCTGTGCCTTCAGTGCCTCTACGATCTGTTTTTCGTCTGTAAACCCCAGATCTATCAGTACCACTCCGAGACGCTCTCCCTGTTTTTCTGTTTTCTGGACCTGTAACGCTTTTACCAGCTGATCCTGCGAAATGACTCCTGCATCCACAAGCAGATCGCCCAGTCGCTTCTTCCGGGCAAACCCTACCAACTTATCCATGTAATACTCCCACTACGTTAAACATTTATTATTTTCGAATAATTTCGAGCAATTAATGATTATTATAACCTTTTTTGTTCTCTATTGCAATCCTTTTTCATGTATAAAATATAACTTTATTGCATTTTACCGTTTCTTTTTTTGTGCAAATTTCACATCTAGGTCTTTTGTCCTATTTTATTTGCCGTCATTTCCTCCACAAAAATGCCATATCCTTTCGTTGGATCGTTAACAAGCACATGGGTCACGGCACCGATCAGTTTTCCATCCTGCAGGATCGGGCTTCCGGACAGTCCCTGCACGATTCCGCCGGTCAGCTTCAGCAGGTTCTCATCCTCCACATGAAAACGGATTCCCTTATTTTTATCTCCCGGTGTATAATCAAGATCATCAATTACGATGCGATACGACTGCAGTTCCCCTGACGCATCCGACAGAATTACCGCATCCTTTGTCTGAATCTCCTGTTTGTAACCGACCGGACACAACAGACTTTCGTTTTTCTTTTCTTCCCGGAAGTTTTTCGTCAACGTGCCATAGATACCGATTTGTGTATTGCTGGACACTTCTCCGATCTGGTTGTCTTTCCCATAATAGACAACTCCCTCCAGCTCTCCCGGTGTTCCCCGGACACCTTTTTTGATACCGAGCACCTGTGCTTTGTACAGCCGGCCGTCTGACAGACGGAGCAGGTCTTTGGTCTGTCCGTTTCCGATTCCGTGTCCCAGTGCCCCGAAGTTTCCGTCCTGATCAAAATAGGTCAGCGTGCCGATCCCTGCCATGTCATCCTTCACCCAGAGTCCCAGACGATAGCCTTTGTGTTCTGCTGCCTCAACCGGCTCCACCGATACCTGAATCTGCTCGGCTCCGCGCCACAGGGTCAGCACCACCGGTTGTTCCCCGTACTGATTGATCCGCTCCATCAGTTCTTCTTTTTTCGTGACCGCTTTTCCATTTACAGCAGTAATATAATCCCCCGGAAATACAATGTGTTCTGCTGGCTGCCGGCTGCTTCCGTCCACAGTTTCCACCGGGCCGGATCCCAGCACCAGTACTCCCTGGGCAGCCCCGTAAATGCCCACCACCTGTCCGCTCACGTATAAAGATTTTCCGTTCACCACGGAAACCTGCACCTCTTTCATAGGAAGGATGCCAAACAGATAGCAGGTCAGTGTATATTCCCCCTCGCTTCAGCTGGCTGCACGTTTCCACTGCCCGTTCCTGCTTCATTGCCTGAAACGTCCGCGCCCCGATCTGTGCCATAACGGATTGCGGTTTTGTGGACATTGCCAGTGTGACCGGAATTTTTTTGTCCAGTTCCAGTTTCTGCCCCTCCTGCACGTATACATGATCGGGAATGGCATGTATCATGGTGGCATAGGCAAAGCAGCACAACACCAGAACATAAATACAGATAATATTTTTGAATATACGCATATAAAAAGACCGCATGCCAAAGGTTCTCCTATCTTCTCGGATACCTTTAGTATGCGGACTTTGGTTTTATCTATTCGTATTTTTCTGCCAGACGTTTCATCTCGCGTGCGTTTTGTAAAACCGTATCCGTGATCTCCACGCCGCCAAGCATCCGCGCCAGTTCCTCGATACTTTCCTCTTCCCGCAGCGGATGAATCCGGGAAACCGTGGACGCATGCTCCACCGATTTTTCAATCAGGAAATGGGCATCTGCCATGGCAGCAATCTGGGGCAGATGAGTGATGCAGATGATCTGGTGCGTCTTTGCCAGCAGTTTCATCTTCTGCGATACCATCTGTGCCGTACGCCCGCTGATTCCACTGTCAATCTCATCAAAGATCAACGTCGGAATCTCATCCGTATCCGCCATGACGGTCTTGACCGCGAGCGCAATACGGGAAAGTTCTCCGCCGGAAGCGACCTTTCCCAAAGGCTTTAACGGTTCTCCCGGATTGGTGGAGATCATAAATTCTGCCTCATCCCAGCCTCCGGCACTGTACTCCGTCTTCCGGAATTCCATTGTAAACTGCACATCTAAAAAATTCAGATCTTCAAGTGCCTGTGCAATCGCTTTCGTCAATCCCTTTGCCGCTTTCTTCCGGATTCCGGAAACCTCTGCACACAGCCCGTCCAATTCTTCTTTCTTTCGGTTCATGGAAGTTAAAAGATCATTTAAGTATTTATCATAATCCTGTAATACGGCAATACGCTTTGTTTTTCTTCCGCTGACTGCAGAATCTCTTCCATCGTATTTCCATACTTGGATTTCAGGTGATTGATCTCATCAAGCCTCTTTTCGGTCTGATAAAAGACTTCGTCATCAAATTCCTCCCCCGACAGGTAGGAAGAAATCTCATGATTGAAATCGCTCAGCAGATTATCAATATCGGTAAGCATCTGTTCCATCTGCGCAATGCGCTCCTCATATGCCGAAACCGAACTGACTTCCCGCAGGGCACGGCTGATAAGTTCCGATGCATTCTCTCCGGTACCGCCGTCTCCCCCGGTAGCTGCACCGGCAGCCGATATGGCATCCATGATCTTTTTTGCGTTTGCAAATCTGCGATACTGTTCTTCCAGCCGGGTATCCTCCCCGACGGAAAGCTGTGCCTCTTCGATTTCCTTTACTTCATACGCAAGAAACGACAACTCTCTGGCGCGCTCCTCGGTATCCAAAGACGAGGACTCCCACTCTTTTTTCAGTTTCCGGTATTCCTGATAACAGGCGGCAAGACGCTCTTTTTTTTCTCCCAGCGCGTCTTTTGCATAGGCATCGAGGATTTCCAGATGTTTCTTTTTGGAAAGAAGGGACTGGTGCTCATGCTGTCCGTGAATATCGATGAGCAAAGACGCCACCTCTTTTAACCGGGAAGCAGACACTGCTTCTCCATTGATCCGCGCAATTGCCCTTCCGGAAGTTATCTTACGGCTTAATATTACTGTTTCATCCTCTGTTTCTATGCCCAGTTGCCGGATCGCATCCAGAACCTTTGGGTTTTCAACCGAAAAGACCAGCTCCACAAGTGCGGTCTCTTCGTTATCCCGGAGCAGTTCCTTTGGAACCTTCTCTCCGAGTGCCAGTGCAACCGAACCAATGATGATGGATTTACCGGCACCGGTCTCTCCTGTCAAAATATTAAGTCCTTCTTTAAATTCTACCTCTGTTTCTGTAATAAGAGCGAGGTTCTTCACATGTAGATTTTGTAACATACATTCTCCTTCTACTTTTCCGAAGCATTTTTATTACTGTTCTACAATTTTCCGAAGCTTTTTCATGATGTGCACCGCGTCATCGGACGTACGGATCACACACAGAATCGTGTCGTCTCCCGCAAGTGAGCCGACAATCTCCTGCATACGCATGGCATCTACTGCAGCCGCAACGGCTCCCGCCATGCCGGACACGGTTTTGATCACAACAATATTTTCCGCTGCATCCACGGACAAAAATCCTTCCCGGAGAACCCTTGCATATTTTTCCATCATATTGGAATCCGCGTCCGTAATCACCGCATATTTTTGTCTGCCGTTGTCGGTCGAAATCTTTGTCAGCTTCAGTTCACGGATATCACGGGATACGGTTGCCTGGGTAACCTGAAACCCTTCTTTTTCGAGATATGCGGACAATTCTTCCTGTGTTTCCACATCGTTTTTCTGAATCAATTCGAGTATCTTTGCCTGTCGTGTTGTTTTCATATGTCCTCCTTTGCGTCCTACGGTCTCATCTTTTTCCTCAGTATTTCCAGGAAACTCTGGTTACTGATTTTGCAGATCCAGATGGTACTTTGTGCCTGTGCAATCCGCACACGGTCTCCCACGTGCAGATGCTCCGGTGTGTCCCCGTCAAAGCTGACACATGCCGTCTCGTCCTTTTGAAACCGTCTGCTTCCCATCTTAATCTCCACAACATCCTCCGCTCCAAACACAATGCTTTTGGAGTTTAAGTCATGTGCATTGATCGGTGTCAGAAGAAGTACCCTTGCTTTCGGGTCCACGATCGGACCTCCGGTGGAAAGATTATACCCCGTGGAACCGGTCGGTGTCGCAACAATCACGCCATCTGCGTGGTAAGTTGTCAGATATTCCCCATTGACATACACATTTAAAAGCAGCATGGACAGATCCCCGGACCAGTGGATCACGACATCATTCAATGCCATATGTGCGCCGTTTCCGCCAATTTTTTCGCCGGTCAGAACAATCCGCTCTTCCATGATGCAATCATCCTGCATCAGACAGTCGATGGCATGAAATACGGTAGCTTCCTCAAGCTCACACAGATACCCCAGTGTCCCAAGGTTGACACCGATCAGCGGAATCTGCAGCGCCTCCACCTTGGTTGCTGCGCGGATTAACGTGCCGTCTCCGCCGAGAACAAGGATACATTCCGTGTCTGCCGGAATCTCGGAAAGTGCAAAATCTTTCTGGTTATCATCCTCCACATTGCTGACACAGATTGCAGCACTGCCGCCCTTTTGTTGTATGTACGAGACAATTTCGTTTGAGAGTGTCAGATCACGATCTTTGTACCGGTTCGTGATCAGCATAAATTTACGCATCTACTTATCCAATTCTCCGTGTGCTGCTTCCACAACTGCGTGAATATCCACGGATTCCTCCTTTATTGCTTCGTCCGATTTTTCAATATGCACAAGATACTCGATGTTTCCCTCCGGTCCCTTGATCGGTGAGTATTCCAGATGGTGTACCGAAAATCCGTTTTCCAGTGCAAAGGTAATGATCCTCTCGATCACTTCCTCGTGAACGGCCTTATCACGTACCACGCCTTTCTTTCCCACTTTTTCCCGTCCGGCTTCAAACTGTGGTTTGATCAGACACACCATCTGTCCGCCGTCCTTTAACAGTGCATATGCCGCCGGGAGCACTTTGGTCAGGGAAATAAATGAGACATCCACCGAAGCAAAATCGAGCACATCATCGATATCTTCCGGTGTGACATAGCGGATGTTTGTTTTTTCCATACAGACAACCCTTGGGTCCTGGCGCAGTTTCCATGCAAACTGGCCATATCCCACATCGACGGAATACACTTTCTTTGCCCCGTTTTGCAGCATGCAGTCCGTAAACCCGCCCGTCGAAGCACCGATGTCCATGCACACCATGCCATCTAAGGAAATGGAAAAATGTGTCATCGCTTTTTCCAGTTTCAGACCGCCGCGGCTGACATATTTCAATGTATTTCCGTGGATCTCAATCGGAGCATCTTCTGCAAAAGTGCTTCCCGCCTTATCCTCCCGGTTATTGTTGACAAATACATTGCCTTCCATAATCATGGTCTTTGCCTTTTCCCGCGATGGTGCCAGACCACGTTTTACAAGAAGTACATCCAATCGTTCTTTCATAATTCCTCCGGTAATTCTGCTAATATTTTTTCCGTCACGGAATCTGCATCCAGTCCCAGTGCTTTTTTTAATTCGCCAACACTTCCATGTTCCACAAAGCAGTCAGGAATTGCAATCCTGAGGACCTTTGTATGCAGTGCTTCCTCCTCCAGAAATGCAGCCACATGCTCTCCAAATCCCCCGCTTGCCACGTTCTCTTCCATCGTCACAAGAAGCGGATGGGATTCTGCCAGTTTCCGCAGGCAGTTTTTATCCAGTGGCATGGCAAATCTTGCATTTACCACCGTTGTCGGGATTCCTTTTTCTGCCAGTTTTTTTCTTACCTGCCAGGCGGTTTCCACCATCGAACCGATCGCAAAAAGTGCAACCTCTGTACCCTCGGCGAGTACTTCCGCACAGCCTTTTTGAATCGGTGCCCGCTGATCTTTCCAGAGATCGCAGGCTTCTCCGCGCGGATAACGGATCGCCACCGGTTCCTCTGCAGCAATCGCATACTTGAGCATATCGGAAAGCTCCCATTTGTTTTTCGGAGCCATAACCGTCAGGTTCGGAATACTTGACAGATACGACAGGTCAAAAATTCCCTGATGCGTGGTGCCATCCTTTCCGACTAATCCTGCACGGTCTACGGCAAACACAACCGGGAGATTCTGTGCACACACATCATGTAATATCTGGTCATAGGCACGCTGTAAAAAGGAAGAATACACCGCAAATACCGGTTTGAGTCCCGCCTTTGCCATACCGGCCGCAAACGTCACCGCATGCTCCTCTGCAATTCCCACATCAAAAAAACGTTCCGGGAAAAGATTTTTAAATCTCTTTAAACCGGTTCCGTCTGCCATCGCTGCGGTAATCGCAACCACCTTCGGCTCCCGCTCCCCCATTTTGCGCATGACTGTGGAAAACACATCCGTGTAATGCGCTTTTTCCTGATGATACAGCGGAACACCGGTGTCAATATCAAACGGTCCCGTTCCATGGAAGCGCGCCGGATGACGCTCGGCAGGAAGATATCCCTCTCCCTTGATCGTGCGTACATGAACCAGCACCGGACCGCGCACGCGCTTTGCCTCCGCAAGCACTTTTCGGATTTCTTTTATGTTGGTGCCATCCACCGGGCCTAAATAGGTGATTCCCATATTTTCAAAAAACATTCCCGGAACAAACAGCTGTTTGATACCGCTTTTGGCGTTCCGGATCCGTTTGACCATCCGTTCCCCCACAACCGGAATCCGGTTTAGGGAATTGGTCACACCGTCTTTTAAATCCAGATAGGCATCCGAGGTGCGGAAGGAATTCAGATACTGATTCATCCCTCCCACATTTTCAGAGATGGACATCTGGTTATCGTTTAATACAATGATAAAATTGGTTTTCATGCGGGAGGCATTGTTCATTGCTTCGTATGCCATACCGCCGGTCAGTGCCCCGTCTCCGATCACAGAGACCACATAATAATTGTCACCGGTCAGTTCCCTTGCCTGCGCCATGCCAAGTCCTGCGGAAATGGACGTGGAGCTGTGCCCGGTATTGAATGCATCCGCCGGGTCTTCCTGCGCTTTGGGAATCCACTCATCCCGCCATACTGCCGTAAAGTGACAAACCCCAACTTACGCCCGGTTAAAATCTTGTGCGTATAAGACTGATGTCCCACATCCCAGATGATCCGGTCTCTTGTCAGATCAAAAGACAGATGCAGTGCCATCGTCAGTTCAATCACACCCAGATTCGATGCCAGATGTCCTCCGGTTTTTGCAATATTTTCCACCAGAAAATCACGGATTTCTTCCTGTAGCTCCTCCAGTTCTTCCTCGTTTAGTTGTTTGATATCATTTACTTTTTTTATCCGATCTAAAACCATGTTGCCCTCGAAAAATTAATGATCCCTGTTGATCAAATAGAAAAACAGGTCATGCAGAAACGTATGCTCTCCTTCAAATTCATCCAGTATCTTTATTGCTTCCCCGGAAAGTCTCTCTACATCCTTTTTTGCCTGCTCCAGCCCCTCAAATGTCACATAGGTTGCCTTCTCATTTTCCGCATCACTGCCGATCGGCTTGCCGAGTTTTTCAAAAGATCCCGTGACATCGAGAATATCATCCTGAATCTGAAAGGCAAGTCCCAGCTTTGCTCCGGCTTCCTGCATACGCGCAACCGACACTTCATCCGCGCCTGCCAAAATGGCTCCGATCATAAGCGATGCTTCAATCAGCGCTCCGGTTTTTAACCGGTAGATAAAGTCCAGCCGGTTACGGTCGATGGTCTGTCCGGTTTTCTCACTCTCCACATCCACCACCTGGCCGCCGATCATTCCGTATATACCCGCTTTTTGTGCCAGCACGGAAAAAGCCCTGACAATTCTCCAGTCTCCTTCGTTTCTGGTCAGCGCTGCTGCCACGGTCTCAAACGCATAATTTAAAAGGGCATCCCCCGCAAGGATTGCCATTGCTTCCCCGTATACCGCGTGGGTTGTCTTTTTCCCACGCCGGTATTCGTCGTTATCCATCGCCGGAAGATCATCATGGATCAGTGAATAGGTGTGGATCATCTCAATCGCCGCCATAAAATCATCAATTGCCGGATTCGTTCCGTCAAACATCTGGTAAGATGCTTCCATCAGCATCGGCCGCAGACGCTTTCCGCCTGCAAAAACACTGTATTCCATGGCATCGAGCACGGTCTGCTGAAACCCCTTTTCCTGTGGCAGAAACGGTGCGATCCGTGCTTCAATGTCTGCCGCCCTGCGTTTTATTTCCTGTCTGATCTCCATCAGAATTCCTCCAATTTTCCATCCTGGTTCAGTACAAGCATTGCCTTTTCTATCGTATCCAAAGACTGGCCGGCTGCTTTGATCTGTTCCAGTCCCTCTTTGTATAGGGCAAACGAACGGTCTAACGTTACGTTTTCGTCTTCCATCGCATCAAGTATGGAATCGATCTTTGCAAACCGTTCCTCCAGTCCCGGTTCTTTTTTTTCTAATTCATCACTCATTTTTTACTCCTTCGGCTGCCTGAATTTCTGTCACTGCTGCCGTCAGTGTGCCATCCAGCAAATGGATCTGCACAGTATCTTTTTTCCTGATCTGGTGGATGCTCCGCAGTGCCTGATGGTTCCCATCCTCCACGAATGCATACCCTCCACTGAGTTTCTTTACCGGGGAATAGCTCTCCAGCGTGCCTGCCAGAAGTGCCAGACGGTGTCTGCGCTCACGCAGCAGTTCCTCCATGCGTCCGGTCAGTTTCTCTTCATACTCTGCCACTCTTCGCCGGTTTTCATTCATCCGCTGCTGAGGGCTGAGATAGTGCAGGCGCATCCTCTGGTGCTCCAGGTGGTTTCTTGCCACGGTTACTTTCCTTTGGAGTTCTTTGTCCATCTGCTGCCGCATGCCAAGCAGTTCCTGCATTGCCTGCCGGTAATCAAACACCGCCAGCTCCGCTGCTGCAGACGGAGTCGGTGCCCGCAGGTCTGCGACATAATCTGCAATCGTAAAGTCCGTCTGATGACCGACAGCGGAGATCACCGGAATCCGGCAGTCAAAAATGGCCCGTGCCACCATTTCTTCGTTAAATGCCCACAGATCCTCTATGGATCCACCGCCCCGTCCGACAATGATTACATCCACGCCGATCTGTTCAAGTGCATGAATTCCATGGACAATTGATGCTGCCGCACCCTCTCCCTGCACCAGGGCCGGGCAGAGAATCAGCTGCACATACGGGTTCCTGCGCCCTGCAATATTGCGGATATCCTGAATCGCTGCCCCGGTCTCTGCCGTAACAATCCCCACGGTTTTTGCATAGGTGGGAATGGGCTGTTTGTATTCCTCCGCAAACATTCCCATCTCTTCAACGCTCCCGCTTTAACGCTTCAAATTTCAGATACAGATTTCCCTCTCCGTCCCGTTCAATCGTCCGTGCATAGATCTGGTATCTGCCATCTCTTTCATACACTTCCACGGATCCGGTCACAACCACGCGGTCGCCCTCTTTCATCGGAAATTTTAATCCTTCCCTGCGGCTTCCTGCAAACATGATCGCGTTTATCGTTCCGTCTGCATCTTTCATTGTAAAATAAATATGCCCGCTGGAGTGATACTTACAGTTAGATACCTCTCCCTTGATGCTGATATGGTGCAGCATAAAGTCCTGAGCGAACATATTTTTAATGTATTTATTTACCTGCCCTACCGAATATACATGTTTCATCATTCTGCAAACTTTGCAAGAATTCCATTGACAAATGCCGGTGACTCATTGGTTCCGTATTGTTTTGCCAGTTCCACAGCCTCATTGACCGCAACCTTAAACGGAATCTCATCATCATAACGGATCTCATATACCGCCAGACGGATCAGTGCCAGATCTACTTTGCCCATACGGGTTGTCTTCCAGCCTTTTGCGACTTCGTTGATTGCCTCATCAATTTCTGACAGATGGTTATAGATATCCCGATAGCGCTCTGCGATATACTGGAAATCCTTGTCTGTCACATGGTCAACTTCCTCGCCAAATAATACCAGCTGTTCTGACAGTTCTCCCGCGTCAAAAAATTCTACACGGAAAAGCATCTTAAATACATTTTCTCTTAACTCTCTTCTTGTCATCTTCTCTCCTCGCTTAAAAATAAAGGATGTCTTTCGTTCAGACATCCTTTATTATACCATATTCTGTTTCGAATACAAAGATTTAATTGTCAGTTCCCATATCAACACTTGCAATACGGACATTGACAACAGCGACTGTCAGGCCTGTCATATTCTCAATGGCAGCCTTTACTTTATCCTGTACCTTGGCAGAGACTTCCGGAATGCTGTAACCATATGCAATGTTGATGGCAACATCAACCTTTACTTCGTTGTCCATAATTTCAATCATGATTCCCTTAGAAAGGTTCTTCATGCCGAGCTTGCTGACAATTTCGTTTGTGATGTTTCCCGCCATGGAACTGACGCCATCTACTTCTGTTGCTGCAAGTCCTGCAATGATCGCAACGACTTCATCTGCGATACGGACATCCCCGACAGGATCTGATTTTATCTGAACTGTTTTTCTGCTATCAGCCATAATACAATTGCCTCCTCAGTATTTTATCTTTGCTTATTATAACAGACTCTGTATTATTTGGAAAGCATAAAATTATACAACCTGCCCCTTGGATACATATACCTGATACGACTCATTTCCGGTCAGTGACTTGCCCTCTGTGACACGTACATTCTTGTCGGTAATCACGTATTCCACGCTTGCATTATCTTCCACTACGGTATCCTGCATCAGCACACAGTTGCGCACAACAGCCCCCTTCTTGATCTGGCAGCCACGGAACAGCACGCTGTTTTCGACTTCTCCCTCGATCACACAGCCATCGGCAACCATAACATTCTTTGCTTTGGAACCGTTGATATAACGGGTCGGGTTATCGTCACGGATCTTGGTGTAAATCTGATTTTGGAGAAAACAGTGCATTTAAGTTTTCTTCCTGTAACAGACGCATATTTTCTTCAAAATAACTCTGGGTATCATGGATATTGACCACATAGCCATCGTAGCAGAACCCGCGGATATCCAGCCGGTCAATCTGCTTGTCCAAAAGGTCACGTACAAAGTAAGTATGCCCATGTACATACGCATCATCTATCATATTGATCAAAAACTCGCGTTCTACCACATAAATATTCATGCTGAAATTCATCTCCCCCTCTTCGGTCGGGTTGATGTAAATCTTGCTGACGCGGTCTCCGTTCATGCCGAGTGCATAGTACAGATCCATGCGGTCCCTGCTCTGACGGATAAATGCCTTCGGAATTTCCTGCTTGCGGTACATCATGGTCACATCCGCACCACTCTTGATATGCGCATCTAAAAGTTCATTAAAATCAAAATTGATGGCAATATTTGCATCGGTCATAATGACATATTTCTGTGGCTGCTTTAACAGATATCCGCGCAGACTCTCAAGTGCCTCGATGCGTCCCTCGAATACCTTTACCTGTTTCTGTGCGAACGGAGGAACAATATTCAGGCCTCCGTTTTTGCGGACCAGATCCCACTCACGGCCGGCGCCGAGATGATCCAGCAGGGAATGGTAATTTTTCTTACGATAATGGAAATATTGTCAATTCCGCTATGTACCATGCTGGAAAGAATAAAATCGCACATGCGGTATCTGCTGGCAAATGGAATGGATGCCATGAGGCGCTCCGAAGCCAGCTCCGGCACCATTGCATCATAGCTGTTCGGGAAAATAATTCCCAATGCCTCTGTCTTTGAATTTAACATTGCTCCTCACCCTCCTTCACATCTTCATAAATCATAGCGCTCGGACCAATTTTTGCTCCTTTTCCGATCGTTACATCCGCTGCAATTGTGGCAACTTCTCCAATTCCTTCCCCTTTTGGTTTTGCTCCCACAACCGCATCTTCTTCGATGGTCGCATTTTCTGCAATGATACAGTGTCTGACAACCGCACCTGCCTTGATCGTGGAGTGTCCCATGACAACGGCATCTTCTACAATGGCGCCTTCTTCCACCGTGACACCGGAAAACAGGATGGAATGTCTGACGGTACCCTTGATGTTACATCCATCGGTAATCAGACAGTTATCCAGCACGGCATTCTCTCCGATCCGGTGACCGGTCATACCACTGTTTCTGCTGTAAATTTTCCAGTTTTCATCAAACAGGTTGATGCCGCTATGTTCCGGATCAAGCACTTCCATGTTTGCTTCCCACAGAGACGGAATCGTTCCTACATCCTTCCAGTATCCGTTGAAATGATAGGCATACATCTTTCTTCCGTCACGCAGAAGATTTGGAATGATATTGTTTCCAAAATCATTCTCGGAAGTCGGGTCAGCCTCATCCTCGATCAGATATTTTTTTAAAATATCCCAGTTAAATATGTAAATTCCCATGGATGCAAGATTGGACTTCGGTTCCTTTGGCTTCTCCTGGAACTCGGTAATCTTGTCATCCTCGTCTGCTACCATCAGGCCGAAACGGGAAGCATCCTCCCACGGCACTTCCATGACTGCGACAGAAAATTCTGCCCCTTTCTGCTTGTGGAACTCAAGGAAATCACTGTAATCCTGTTTGCAGATCTGGTCTCCGGAAAGAATAATCACATACTGCGGATCATAGCGCTCAATAAAAGCAATATTCTGATAAATGGCATTTGCCGTACCCTTGTACCAGTCAGACCCCGATGCTTTCTGGTACGGTGGAAGTACATGCACGCCTCCGTAAAGACGATCCAGATCCCACGGCTGGCCATTTCCAATATACTCGTTTAATACAAACGGCTGATACTGGGTCAGAATCCCCACCGTATCAATTCCTGAATTTACGCAGTTCGACAGTGGAAAATCAATGATACGGTACTTTCCCCCAAACGGAACTGCAGGCTTTGCAAGCTTCTGTGTCAGTGCATATAATCTGGACCCCTGGCCTCCGGCAAGCAACATCGCAACTAGTTCTTTTGCCATATAAGTATCCCCCTTCTGTTCATAATAATTGCACTTATTATGGTAACATAAAAGGGGGATAATTCCTAGTACTTTTGGCTCTTTTCGTTTATTTTAGTGCAAAGATTTCTGTGCCGTATACAGTTTGTAATATCTGCCTTTCTTTTTCATCAGTTCTTCATGCGTTCCCGCCTCTGCGATTCCTCCGTCATCAATATACATGATCTTGTCACAGCCACGGATCGTGGAGAGCCGGTGCGCAATAATGAAGGATGTTCTGCCCTTAAGCATACGGTTTAATCCGGTCTGCAATGCTTTTTTCCGCTGCACATCAATGCTGGAAGTTGCCTCATCCAAAATCAGAATTGCCGGGTCACAAAGCAGTGTTCTCGCAAAAGAAATCAGCTGTTTCTGTCCCTGGGAAAGCATGGACCCACGCTCCCGCACCTGTGTTTCATATCCTTTCGGCATTTCCCGGATAAACGGATCGGCACAGACAATTTTTCCCGCTTTTTCAATTTCCTCCTGTGTGGCATCCAATTTTCCGTACCGGATATTATCTGCAATTGTTCCCGAAAAAATAAAACTGTCCTGCATCATAATCCCCATCTGCGCACGGAGAGAATGAATGGTCACATCTGCGATATCCTGATCATCGATCAGTACCTTTCCGTCATTGACATTGTAGAACCGTGAAATCAGATTGACGATGGTACTCTTTCCGGCCCCGGTCGGTCCTACAAGTGCAACACTCTCCCCGGGATTTACCGTAAAGGATACGTCTTTTAATATCGTTTTTGTCTCATCATATGCAAAGGTCACATGGTCAAACGTAACTTTCCCCCGGATCTTTGGCATCTTGATCGCATGCTCTGCATCTTTTACGGTAACCGGCTCATCGATGGTTTCAAAGATCCGTTCCAGATAAGCGATATTATTGATAAAATTGTTGAATATATTTCCAAGGTTCATGATCGGCTGCCAGAAATACGAAGCATAACTGGAAATCGCCACGATCGTTCCCAGCGACTTATTTCCCTGCCCGAAAATGACAAGGCCAAACAAAAGATGGCAGCACGGACAAACACCGAAATGGTATCAATGCCCGGCCATACAAGGTTTGAGTAGCGCACAGCGGTATTCCAGGTCCGTCTGCATTCTTTGGAAAGTCCGTTAAAGATTTTTGCATTTTCATCCTCACGTGCAAAAATCTGTGTAATCCGGGCACCTACAATATTTTCCTGCAGATACGCATTTAAGTTTGAGTTCTTGTTGGATACGGCCTGCCACGCCTTTCTCTGCTTATTTTTGATCCAGAACATAAAGACGGCAAGCACGGGAACTCCACACAACACAACCAGTGCCATCTGCACATCTACCATAAACATAAAAATAATAATAAACAGCAGATTAAATGCTTCCAGCACGATATTGATCAGTCCGTTTGACAACATATCCGATACCGAATTGACATAATTGACCACCCGGATCAGAATCTTTCCATGCGGTCTGTCGTCGTAATACTGAAACGGAAGTTCCTGCAGATGTTCAAACAGGTCCTTGCGGATATCATAAATAATATTCTGACTGACATCCACCATGATGCGGCTGCGGATCGTGGTAAAAATCACGCTGACCACATAGATGGCAATCAGCGCCGCCACTAGGGAAAATAACAGTCTCATATTTTTATCAGGCACCGCAATATCAAGTGCCCGCTGAATAATCATCGGTGCCACGTACCCGAACGCTCCTCCGATTCCGCTGAGGACGATTGCAAGGATCATACCCCTGCGATATTTTTTGATATAGGATGACGCCCGGAGCAGATGCCGGATATCAAACGGTTCTTCCAGGATTTCATCCTGCTTATATGTATTCTTTGCCATTGTCTCACCCCTATACCAGGTCTTCGCCGGTCTGCAGCTGTACCAGTTCGTAATAATATCCTTTTTTTGCCATAAGTTCCTCATGATTTCCCATCTCCGTGATCCGTCCATGCTGCATCACCAGAATCTTATCCGCCATCATCGTAGTGGAAATCCGCTGTGCGATAATTACCTCGTACACGAAAATCCAGATGCCGCAGTGCTTCCTGAATCTGTTTTTCCGTTTCCATATCCACCGCAGAGGTCGTATCGTCCAGTAATCAAGAATCGAAGGCCGCACCGCCAGTGCCCTTGCCAGGGAAATTCGCTGTTTCTGTCCGCCGGAAAGGCCTACGCCACGCTCTCCGACCACCGTATCATATCCTTCCGGCATCTTTGAGATAAAATCAGATGCCGCAGAATATTTTGCAAAGTTTTTCCACTTCTTCGAGATCAATGCTGCTGTCTCCGTAGGCAATGTTTCCCTCGATCGTATCGGAATACAACAGCACATCCTGTGTGGCAAGTCCGATCTGTTTGCGCAGGTCGGACAGTCTGAAATTCTGCACCGGTATATCATCGATCCGCACTTCCCCTTTCGTCGGCTCATAAAACCGCGGGATCAGGTTGATCAGGGAAGTCTTTCCGCAGCCGGTTTCTCCCATGATTGCAATGGTCTACCCCCGGTTTTACGGTAAAAGAGATATCATGCAGCACCGGAAGTTCCCCATCTTCATATTGAAAAGATACCTCCCGGAATTCGAGTTTTTCCTTTAAAGTGATCCGTGTGCGCAGCTGCATCCGGAGCATCTTTGATCTTTGGCTCGGAATAATAAATCTCCATCACTTTTTTGGATGCGGCTGAGAATCGCTGAAATTCATTCATGATATTCCCCATCTGGCGCATCGGGTTGGCAATTGCCCAGATCAGTCCGGAAAATGCCACATAATCTCCCATCGTCAGTTCGCCCCGGATCAAAAAGACACCGCCCACGGCCAGCATCACTACCGGCATAAGGTTTGCAATGCTTTCCACATACGGGAAAAATTTCAGCCATACCATGCTGGTCTCTTTATTCGTCTGTGCATAATCTTTGTTTGCCCGGTCAAATTTTTCAATTTCATATGCTTCCCTGGCAAACGCTTTTACCACACGGTTTCCGGAAATATTTTCCTGCGCATAGGTGTTCATCTGTGCCAGTTTTTCACGCAGTTTCGCATGCATCGGTGCCACCTTGTTTTTGAACAGATAAATGATAAAAAACACAAACGGCGAAATAATTAACAGGCTCAGAGCCATTTTCCAGTTCATATAAAAGAAGTATATTGCCACCACACCAAACAGGGAAAATGATTCGATCACCATGCGGATCACCCATGCAACCATGTGGCGCACCGCATCCAGATCGCCCGTAACACGCGTCATCAGATCGCCGGTACGATATGTGCTGTAAAAGGTCATATCCTGCCTCTGGATTTTGTCATACAAAAAATTGCGCACACGGTACAGTACCGTCTGTGACACATGCTCGTAAATCATGCAGTCTCCATAGACAATCACACCGCGAAGTACGGTAAATACAATCATCAGGATGAGCAGATGATAGAACAAACCACTATTCGTTCTCATATTTTTCCACGCATCTGCCCCACTTAAAAACAGATCCACAATTCTTCCAGAATAATACGGAACCGTCAGCTGCAATATATTATAGACAACGGTTCCCAGCATGCCGATCACATATAATACACGTCTGCCTTTCATATTTTCCCACAGCCACTGTATTTTGTCTTTGGAAACAATGTTTCTTTTTTCACTTTCATCACAAGCCTCCACTGTCTTTCTTGTCAAATTTCCGTTATTGTATCAATTATTTTTGAATTATGATATAATACAATCACATAAAAATAGAACAAATCTATTCTATTTTTATGATTTTTGTTTTAATACCAGGAGGTCATATGAACGAAAATTTATTTGAATACAGTGATATGCTGCGCTCTCCTATTGAAGCTTTTTGCTGTGGCACCGGATACTGGGAAGGTCCCGTTTCCTCCCACTGGCACTATTTTCTGGAACTTGTCTATGTGCAGGAAGGATCTGTAACGGTCAGCTGTAATGACAATACCTGTCTCCTGAAAAAAGGAGCCTTTATTGTATTTCCTCCGCAGGCAATGCACTCCATCTATCATACCGATGATAAGCCCTATGTTTACATCTGCTGTAAATTCAATCTCAACCGCATAAAACTTTCCGAGAATTATCTTCCAAATTTAAACTTTGCCTTTCACCAGATTTTAAACAGCACAAACCCTCCGCTGGTTTTTGATTCGGACAACCTGCCCGATTTTCCTGCTGAACTGTTTTTCACGGATATCTTAAAAGAGGTTCAGGAAAAACGCTACGGATATGATGCCTGTGTTTATGCCCAGTTCGCCCGGCTGATCGTACAGCTGCTACGTTTCTGGCTGG
>ENA-OQNM01000077-OQNM01000077.1-human-gut-metagenome-genome-assembly--contig:-NODE-77-length-33353-cov-4.226690_pt1 | contig 33353 bp, 26 predicted proteins | sample MGYA00242632_ERZ504886 | MGnify/ENA primary metagenome ERZ504886 (study PRJEB26092, sample SAMD00036424) | human gut metagenome | host: Homo sapiens | study: EMG produced TPA metagenomics assembly of... | reverse complement strand
GAGCTTGTCGGGCATGCCGGCGGACTCGAAGATGGACTTGCGGCGGGTGTTCTCGCGGGCCTTCTTGGCGGCCAGACGGGCGCGGGATGCCTCGATGGCCTTCTGGATGATGTTCTTGGCCTCGGCCGGGTGGGCATCGAACCAGTCGCCGAGCTTGTCGGTCATCACGCGCTGCACGAAGGTCTTGGCTTCGGAGTTGCCGAGCTTGGTCTTGGTCTGGCCTTCGAACTGCGGGTTGGTGAGCTTGACGGAGATCACGGCGGTCAGGCCTTCACGCACGTCGTCGCCGGAGAGGTTCTCGTCCTTGTCCTTGAGGATGCCCTTGTCACGCGCGTAACGGTTGACCAGCGAGGTCAGCGCGGCGCGGAAGCCCTCCTCGTGAGTGCCGCCCTCGGTGGTGGAAATCGTGTTCGCGAAGGTGTGCACGGCCTCGGAGTAGGCGGTGGTCCACTGCATGGCGAGTTCGGCGGAGATGCCGAGCTTCAGGTCTTCGGCCTCGAAGCTGATGACGTCCTCTTCCACCGGCGTGGCCTTGCGCACCTTGACCAGGTAGTCGACATAGTCCTTGATGCCGTTGAGGTACTGGTAGGTGACGGTCTGGTGCTTTGCGCCGGGCTCGTCCGCGGCGTCGCCGGCCACCTCGTCGCCGGCCTGGTCATTCTCACGCTCGTCGGTCAGGCTGATCTTGAGGCCCTTGTTCAGGAAGGCCATCTGCTGGAAACGGGAACGCAGCGTCTCGAAGTCGTAGATGGTGGTCTCGAAGATCTTCGGGTCGGCCCAGAAAGTCACGGACGTACCGGTGGACTCGCCTTCGGTCATCGGCTCGTCCTGCTTCAAGGGCGCGGTGGGGTGCTGGTCGATGTACGTCTGGGTCCAGTGGAAGCCCTGACGGCGCACTTCGATGTCCACGCGGGTGGAGAGTGCGTTGACCACGGAGATACCCACGCCGTGCAGACCGCCGGACACTGCATAACCGCCGCCGCCGAACTTGCCGCCGGCGTGCAGCTTGGTCATCACGGTCTCCACACCGGAGACGCCCTCGCCAGGCACCTCATCGACCGGGATGCCTCGACCATCGTCCACCACGCGGATGCCGTTGTCCGACAGAATGGTGACCTCGATATGGCTGGCGTATCCGGCCAGCGCCTCGTCGACCGAGTTATCGACGATCTCATAGACCAGGTGGTGCAAACCGCGCGGGCCGGTGGAACCGATGTACATACCGGGGCGGATACGCACGGCCTCGAGTCCTTCGAGCACCCTCAGATCGGAGGCCTCATAATGCTCGGGGGCCATGGATTCGTCAAGTTCGCCTTCGGTCAATTCCGCATTGTTGATGCGTTCCGCAGCCGCCTTCAGCTGCTCCTCTTTGCTGGTTTCGTCTGCCAACAGGCTTCCTTCCGTGACTACAGGGTCAACCTCCGTCATGAAGGTCATTCACGGAGGCGATATGGCTTACGAGGCCCGTAAAGGGCTCTTCTGGCCATTTGACCATACTGCATGTGATTTTACTCGTCTAACCCGACGAGCGCCATAGCGAGGCTTCTGCGAATTTGTTTGGTATCTTGGCTACCGCCGCCGAGCCCATTTGCGCGTGTATCCGGCGGCCGGTCCGGTCACGCGAATCTCGGCGATGGTCAATCCTTTGAGATTGCGACGGATGGTATCGGTAAGTTGGGGGATAAGGTAGGTCAGCTGCGTGGCCCAGACCGTGGATTCGGCACGGATGGTCAGTACGCCGTCCGTGAAATCGGCGACTGCCGAATGGCTGGCGATGGCCTGTCCCACCACTTGGTCCCAATGGTTGCGCAATTGCGCAAGTTTCATATTCGCCGCCCAGACGCCATTGCCGGCGATGGTGGTCATCACGCTGCCCAGTTCAGCCGGATCGCGCCCCGGTTTGCCGAAGTTTTCGATGGCCTCTTCACGGCGGCGTCTGTAGTCCTTCAAGGTCGCCCCGCGACGGGAGAGCCGCTCGAATATTTCGGCCGGCAGTTTGGTCTCGTCCAGGTTGAGTTGGCGGGCGATCGGCGGGTTCATGACACTTTCCGTTCTACGGACGCGCTGTCCACCGCGGGTTTTCCGTCATACCCACCCAAACTCTCATTTTTCCCGCGAATCGGACAAATTGCCCAGAGTTGGCAGTATTACGGAAGCGGGTTCGGCCAGTGTGGCCACGTCGATACGATGGGCCGATTCATAGTCGGGCACATCGCCTTCAGCGGCCACGGTAATCAGCACCTGATCCTGTTTTCTGGCGAAATCAAGAATCTGCGTGCGCCGGCTGTCGTCAAGCTGGGCGAACACATCATCGAGAATCACAATCGGCTGCAATCCCAACCGGTCACGCACTATTTCGAACAATGCCATTTTCAAGGCCAACGCCATCGTCCACATCTCGCCGTTCGAAGCGAACTCGCGGGCGGGAATACCGCCCAACTCAAGGTTCATGTCATCGCGCTGCGGACCGATAAGGTTCACGCCGCGAGCCACTTCACCGGGGTAGATGCGTTGGAAATGCTCGCTAATCTGCGGATGCGGATCGTCGAACATCAGCACTTCGTCGAATGAAGGCGCATAAGTGAGCGTCACCTGCTCGCCGGCACCGGCCAAGTCGGCGTAAATCGCGGCAAATGGCTCGGCAAGCAGACCGATCACATGAGCGCGCATACGGGTCAACGCCACACCGGCTTCGATGAACTGGCCGGTCCAGATTTCCAAACCGCTCAGAACCGCATCCATCGGCTGGCCATTGTTGACATTGGCATTCAATTGCTTCAACAATGTGGCACGCTGTTTGGCGATGCGCGTGAACTGTTGCAACGTCTGCATGTATCCGGGCTCGAGCAGAGCCGCAGCCTGATTCATCATGGTGCGGCGTGCTCCCGGATCGCCGGACACCAACCGCTGATCTTCGGGAGCGAAGGAAACGCTGGGAATCTTGCCGATGATATCGCGCAGATACAGCGACGACCCCGAGTTGATGCGGGCTCGGTTGGCACCACGCGCATGAATTGACGCTTCATACGTAGTGGTTTGACCGGCATCATCAGCGACGTTCGCGCGGATGGTGGCCGTGGTCTGCCCGCGTTCGATCAGCGGCAACGTGCTGGACGTGCGATGGCTCGATCCGGTGGACAGCACTTCGACGGCTTCCACCAGATTGGTTTTGCCCAGACCGTTCTTGCCGAACAGGATATTCACGCCTGGTACGAAATCGACCACTACCTGACTCCATGAGCGGTAGTGGTCGAGTGCGAGACGGGAGATGTGCATTAGCGAATCGTTGGAAATTCAGGGATTTCAGTTGTTAAAGCGCATCGGCACGAGCAGGTATCGGTAGTCCATGGACTCGTCGGAATCAGCTTCCTGCTGGCCATTGAACTCGACCGGCTTGACCGGGGTCGTCATTTTGATGCGCACGAATGGTTCGGTTACGGCGGACAGACCCTCCTTCAGGTAGGACGGGTTGAATGCCACGGTGATGTCGTCGCCATCCATGTCGATGTCCAGTGTTTCGTTGGCCTGAGCCTCGTCGACCGATCCGGCGGACAGCGCCACTTCCTGACCGGTGAAGGTCATGCGAATCGGAGCATTGCGTTCGGCGACCAAAGCCACACGGCTGATGGCGTCGAGCAAATCCTGCTTGTTGACTACGGCCTGAATCGGATATTCGTCGGCGAACAGGCGGTCGACCGCCGGGAATTCACCGTCGATGAGCTGGGAGGTGGAGACGCGGCCGGCGTTTTCGAAGCCGAGCAGCGTCGGGCTATCGGCATCGAAATCAAGGCGGATGTTCTGGTGCTCGTCAAGAGCACGGGCCACATCCTTGAGCAGGGAGCCGCGAACCAGCGTGGTGGTGTCGACGTCCGGGTTCTGCGGAGTCCAAGTGAAGGTGGCGCGGGCCAAACGGAAGCGATCGGTGGAGGTCATGACGACCTTGTCGCCTTGGAATTGCATGCGAACGCCGGTCAGTACCGGGCGGTTTTCTTCGCGGGAGACGGCAACGCACGCCTGGTTCACGGCCTGAACGAAAGTCGGGGCATCGACTTGGCCGAGCATGGCCGGTACCACGGGCAGATCCGGGTACTCGGTGTCGGGCATGAGCTGCAAGGTGAACTTCGACTTGCCGGACGTGATGGTCAGCGTGGAGCCGTCGGTGACCAGGTACGTTTTCTCCGAACGCAGCGATTTGGTGATATCGGCCAGCAGCTTGCCCTGAACCAGTACGGAACCGGCTTCGTCAACGCCGGCTTCGATGTGGTGGCGAGCGGAAATCTCGTAGTTGAAGGCGGAGAATTGCAGCGTTCCGTCAATGGCTTCCAGCTTGACGCCAGCGAGAATCGGGTTGGAGGGACGTGCGTCGATGACTCGGGAGGTCCAGGCTACGGCGTCGGCCAGGGCTGCGGTATCGATTTCGACTTTCATGTGTGATTGTTCCCTTCGTCGGATTGGCTGAGGAATATTCTAGCCGTTAGGTGGCGAACTTACGTACGCTGGATGACCGGCTGTTACTATGGCGATGATGCTTTTCACGTAACTGAGTAAGTAATCGCCATAATAAGGCCGGTGGATAGTGTGGATAAGTAGGGCTGAGCCCTACAACTGCAACGGTTCATAAGTCCCTGAAAATTGTGGACAAATTCTGCATGGCTTGTGGATAAGTGGGCGAGTTTTCCACAGCCAGTTCGTCGAATTTGAGTTTTCCACATCGAGGTCGCGGTTATGCACGAGTTTTCCACAACAAAATAGTGGGTAATCCACGAGTTATCCGCCGAGTTTACCCACATCTGTGCACAACTATGTGGATAACTTTTTTGGTTTTCGTCACTTTCGCACGGCGTGTTGAAGACTGTTTTTCGTCGAGGAGAATCGATTCTGGAGACCGTTTTCGGCACTTTTTCCGTCTCGCTCGCCCAAACCCGCAAAATCGGTCCTCAGAATCGATTCTCTCGTTTCATGGTTTTTTTGCGTGTTCCCCTTCGAAACTCCCCTCAGTCGTCTGCGCCGACAGATCCCCTCACAAAGGGGAGCCATGAGGAATCTAATGTCTCGAATCCGTTGCCTCGACGTATCCACCAGAATCCGCCTGAGCAACCAAAAACGGCACTTTTCGGAAAGTCAGTCCAAAAAGTGCCGTTTTTCGTCTCTCAGAAGCGTTGTGTCAGTTGGTGTTGCTTTGCTTGAGGCGAACCGTGAGCTCCATAACGTAGTTATAGATCTCCTGTTTTTGCTGCATTCGGTCACTGATTCGAGTGCAGGCATGCATTACTGTGGTGTGATCGCGTCCGCCAAAGACCTGGCCAATATCCATCAGGCTCATACTGGTCATTTCGCGAGCCAGATACATGGCGATCTGACGAGGAACAGCCACGTTTTTGGTTCGTGATTTACCGACAAGATCCTCAAACGTCAGGTGGAAGTACTTCGCCACCTGACTGATGATGTCCGTGGGCTTGATTTCCACATCGGTGGTGAAGAAGTCCTGCAACGTCTGCTCGGCCAAGGCGCGGGTCACCGGCTGATTACTCAGCGAGGCCACGGCCGTAACACGGGTTAGCGCGCCTTCGAGTTCACGAATGTTCTCGGTGAAGCGTTCGGCGATGAGGTCCAACACATCGCTGGGGATTTTCGAGCCGTTCATCGAGGCGATCATGCGAAGAATGGCGATTCGGGTCTCCAGATCCGGCGGCTTGACGTCTACGGTCAGGCCGGATTCGAAGCGCGAGATGAGTCGAGCCTCGAAACCCTTCAAATTCTTGGGCGCTACATCGGAAGCAATGACAATACGCTTATTTGCCTGATGCAGTGCATTGAACGTATGGAAGAACTGATCCAAGGTGGCTTCCTTGCCGCCGAGGAACTGGATATCGTCAATAAGCAACACATCAACCTGTCGGTATCGACGGTTGAATTCAGCAATCTGCCCCTGGCTTTGGTTCGGGTTTTGCAGCGCGTCAATGAATTCGTTCGTGAATTCCTCAGACGTGACGTATCGAACCTTCAGCCCGGGATCCTTGACCAGTGCATAGTTGCCGATGGCGTTCAGCAAGTGGGTTTTGCCCAGGCCCGATCCGCCATAGATACACAACGGGTTGAAATCCTGCCCGGAACCTTCGGCCACGGCCAGTGCGACCGTACGGGCAAAACGGTTGGAATCGCCGGGCACGAAGGAATCAAACGTGAAGTTCTTATTGAGATGAGTCTCGGGATCGCGATTCATCTTCTGCTGACCGACCGGGAACTGCGGCTCGGTGGCGGGCATCGGTTCCCGCGGTGCGGCTGCCGGCTTTGCACCATAGGATTCTTTACCGAATTCGGCGACAGTCGGAGAAATTTCCGAAGGATATGGCTGCGCCGGCTTTGCCTCCGAAAGCGGTTCGGGCTCGGTTTTCGGCACGACCTTGAACGCGGGAAACATATTTTCGCCGGTTACCGTACGCAATGCCTGAAGCAGGGAATCGTTCAAATCACCCTGAATGGCTTGAAGCGTGTCGTTGTTGTCCACACACAGCACGATGGTCGAACCGAAGACGCCTTCAGGAACAACGCCTTCCAACCAGCCTTTTTCTCGTGGGCTGAGCGAAGCGCTGTGTTTGAGCACCGTCAGCGTGTCTGACCAGATGTGGGCGGCCTCGATTACGGGGTCGCCGGAAGCGTTAACCATGGTGGCCCCTTCTGTCGCTGTGGCGAAATACGTACAACAGATAATATTTACTCTGGTTTAGACAAGTTATCCACCGTGTCGCGTGTTGAAATAACTGGATTGTGAATAACAAACATGTAATTTGTGGATAACTTTTGGCCGTGAATGGTTGGTATTCCGCCGATTATAAGAGATTTGGGGCGTGTCTCGCAACGTGTCGAAATGTGAAAATACTCCGTCCGTTTTGACTTGAGGGTAGGGGTGAGAGTACTTTGGTATAGCTTGACTCACGTGAGGGCAGCGCGAAGCGTTGCCGAATAGACCTAGGAGCAATGGATTATGAAGAGGACGTTCCAGCCGAACAACCGTCGTCGCCACATGAAGCACGGCTTCCGCCTGCGCATGCGCACCCGTTCTGGCCGTGCGGTGATCAACCGTCGCCGTGCCAAGGGCCGCAAGACCCTCTCCGCCTGATCATTCCGATCAGTGCCACAGGCATAGTCGAGGTGGAGAGGCTTCAAAGCCATCGTGATTTCGTCACCGTGCTGAAACGCCGGCGCAAAGCAGGTGGCAAGGATATCGTCGTGCACTATTTGGTGCCCGACGACCATCATGATGATGACGACCGGACGGTGCATCGCCGTTTGGGATTAGCTGTCTCCAAATCGGTAGGACATGCGGTCACCCGTAATACGGTGAAGCGTAGGTTTCGTGTATTGGCCAGAGCCCATGAGGATCTGCTGCCCGCGCATTGCGATATCGTTTTGCGCGCCAAGCCCAGTGCAGCGACCGCATCGTTCGCTTCGCTAGATCAGCAGATCGCGAAGGCTTTTGCCACGGTGGCGCATAAGGTGGCTGAGGCATGACAGCTTCTTTCAAGGCGGTGATGATTGGTGGGGTGCGCTGGTATCAACAGCACATCTCGGCAAACACACCGCCTTGTTGCAAGTATTATCCAACGTGCTCGAATTATGCCATTGAGGCATTGGAACGGTATGGCGCGTTCAAAGGGGGAGTGCTCGCCGTGCTGAGATTACTGCGTTGCCGGCCGTGGAGTCGTGGGGGAATCGACGATGTTCCACAACGGTATTCCGTTTTTTACAGGTTTTCGTGGTCGAAGGCTCATGAAGAGCCTCGACTGACACCATTGGCCACAACCCAAAGAGAGGCCCAACGATGAACTCAAATGAATTTCTGCTTGATAGCGGGTTTTGGGGATTTCTATATAAAATCCTGACTCCCGTTGAGTGGTTGCAGACCTGGATCATGAAGATCGTGCATGACTTCTTCGTGATGCTGGGCGTGAGCCCGATTGGTGTCTCATGGGTGCTTGCCATTATCATCCTGGTGCTGGTGGTGCAGGCTTGTATCTTCCCGCTGTTCTACAAGCAGATGAAGTCGATGCGCAAGATGCAGGCATTGGCGCCGAAGATGCAGCGTATTCAGAACAAGTACAAAGGCAAGACGGATCAGGCTTCCAGGGAGGCCATGAGCCGTGAAACCATGAAACTGTATCAAGACAATGACGTCAATCCGGCTGGCTCCTGCTTGCCTATGCTCATTCAGGGCCCGGTGTTCATGTCCATGTTCTACACGCTGTCCGCCATTCCATACATTGCCAACGGTAAACGCGATGCGTTGGGCGCGTTCGACGTAGCAACCGCCAAGCAATTCACCCAAACCGATGTGTTCGGCATTGTCAGCGTGACCGATAACTTCACCAGTGCTGCCGCTAGTGGCAAGGCGGTCATCGGTATCTTCGTGTTCCTGATGTGTTTCTGCCTGTGGTTTATGCAGTACTTCAGCATGAAGCGCAACATGGCAGCTGCTTCGATGAACAAGCAGACCGAGACCATGCAGAAGGCTATGCTGTGGCTCTTCCCGGTGATGTACATCTTCTCCGGTGTCGCCATGCCGTTCGCCGTGCTGGTCTACTGGCTGACCAACAACGTGTGCAACCTCTGCCGCACATTGTGGCAGGTGTACGCATTCCCGACCCCTGGCTCTCCGGCTGCGGCGGACAAGGAGAAGCGCGATCATCGTAATGAGAATGCTCGCCGCGCAAAGGCCGGCCTGCCCTCTCTGGAAGAAGAAGCATTGGCCAAGGCCAAGGAAGAGGCCGAGCGTAAGGCCACTCAGGGCTATCAGCGTCAACAGCCCGTGCGTAAGCGCAAAAAGAAGTGACGACTATGTCGGTGCGAGTTCGATGTTTCACGTGAAACATTCAACACGCACCGACATTACTTTCTCTGTTCGGGGGAGCAGGGCTTAGACTTGGAATTCAAACACGACATGAAGGAGTAGCGTATGGCACAGGATGACGTGAAGTCGATCGACCAGCTCAACGAGAGGCTGACATCGCCGCGGATTACCTTGAAGGCCTACTGGATATCGCCGACTATGAGGGCGACATTGAGATGGGCGTGCGTAATGACCGCCCCAACCGTGCAAATCGTTGCTGATGACGATACTGACATCAAACATCTTATTGGCCGTAATGGTGAAGTCGTTGATGCTCTGCAGCAATTGACTCGTCTGGCTGTACAGCAGAAGACCGGCGAGCGTTCTCATCTGATTGTGGATGTCGACGGTTTCCTGAAGCGCAAGCGTCAGCACCTCCGTGATATCGCCTTGGATGCCATTGACGCAGTGAAGGATTCCGGCGAGCCGTATGACTTGAAGCCGATGAATTCCTTCGAACGTAAAGTCGTTCACGATGTGGTTCGGGAAGAGGGGCTGAAGTCTCGCTCGCACGGTGAGGAGCCTCATCGTTACGTGACGGTGTATCTCAAGAATAGAGTCGAGGATACCGCCGAAGACGACGAGCTTGATCAGGAGTAATTGCTCGGCGAGTTTTTTTGAGATGACAGGGACGTTCGACGGATGTCGTCTTTGAACAAACTAAAGTGACCGCATGGAGAATGGCGTCGTAATGAGCGGCGCCATTCTCCATGTTGATTGTTTCACGTGAAACATGGTGAGGGAGATGGCTATGACGGATCAGCTGCAGGGGTCACCTGTACTTGCTGAGGTCTTGGGTGATGCGTTGCCGAAGTTGGAGCGTTTCCATGCCAAGATTGCCGAAGAGGGTGAACCTCGTGGATTGATCGGCCCCCGTGACGTCGATATCATTTGGGAACGGCATATTCTGAATTCCGCTGCGATTGTGCCGTACGTTCGGAATGCGACGAATGGTATTCGCTTCAAAACAGTTGCCGACGTCGGCAGTGGTGGTGGTTTTCCTGGATTGGTGGCTGCCGCGTGTTTGCCGGATCATGACTTCACGCTGATTGAACCGATGGAGCGGCGAATCGAATGGTTGCATGAATGTGTTGACCTGATGCAACTGCAGAACGTTGAGATTATTCGTGGACGCTCCGATGCCGTCATCCAGCAGGTACGGAAGCGGGAAATTCATCCGTTCGCTGTTGTCACGTGTCGTGCGGTTGCTCCTATGACCAAACTCTCTGGCTGGACGTTGCCGTTGCTGAAACCGTCAGGACAGTTGATCGCACTGAAGGGACGGTCTGCTCAGGCTGAAATCGACAAGGCTGGCAAGGAGATTGCAAAATTCGGTGGTCGTCGTCCACGTGTCGTTGAGGCGGCTGTCGGGCCGGATCTTGAGCCTACCCACGTGGTGATTGTGGATAAGCGATGAGTGGAGTACTGATTGAGTTATCCACATTTCCATATGTGCGTAAAAGTTATCCACATTTTTACGGGACGATGTGCATAATGATGAAAACATTGATTTTTCAATGTTTTTCGTCTGTGAATACACAATCTAACACTCAACGTCATTCACACTTATCCACACTTATCCACATTGCATATCGCAATTGTGGATAACGAGCATCATGTCCATACGAATGAGAACACTGGAACTTACGTCTGTGCAAGGAGGAGCGATGGCCACCAAGGATCATCAGTCGGAACCTATAGAATCGGCTTCCGAAACGCTTCAGCGAATATTCGATGGTCACGGTTCAGTGCTTGGTAGCCAAATGGCTGATGAAAGCTCACGCTACGATGTACTCAAGAAAACCGATTTCCCAAAGCCTCAACGGACTCGTCGTATCGCCGTGGCCAACCAGAAGGGGGAGTGGGTAAAACCACATCCACGGTAAACACCGCTGCGGCGCTGGCGAACAAGGGCGCGCAGGTGTTGGTCATCGATATGGACCCGCAGGGCAATGCCTCTACGGCGTTGGGTGTATTTCATGCATCGGGAGAGCCCTCGGTCTATGACGTTATCGAGGGGCGTTCCGATCTGGGTGATGTTATCACGGTCTGTCCTGATTTTCCCACACTTGATGTTGTGCCTGCATCAATCGATCTCAGCGGTGCTGAGTTGGAAGTGGCTGATCTGCCCAACCGAAACACGTTGCTGAAGGAGGCCCTAGACCTCTACCTACGTCAATCAGATAAACACTATGATTACGTGTTCATTGATTGCCCGCCCAGCTTGGGCCTCTTGGTCATCAACGCCATGTGTGCAGTGACCGAGATGCTGATTCCTATCCAGGCTGAGTATTACGCATTGGAGGGTCTTGGCCAGCTGATTAACACGATTGGTTTGGTGCAAGAGCATTTCAATCCCGTACTGCTGGTGTCCACCATGCTCGTCACGATGTTCGATCGCCGAACGTTATTGAGCCGTGAAGTATATAACGAGGTTAAGGGACACTATCCCAGCATTGTGCTGAATACCACCATCCCGCGTTCAGTCAAGATCTCCGAAGCGCCGAGTTTCTCCCAATCGGTGATTGCCTATGATCCTCGTGGCATAGGTGCCATATCGTATGGTGAAGCAGCTTTGGAAATCGCACAGCGTTCGCAACAAGTCCTTGACACCATTGATGCGAGGAGGAACAAGTAATGGCATCAAAATCACGACTTGGTAAGGGCCTTGGCGCTTTGTTCCCCACATTGCCAGGGGAGGAGCCGGTGGCGGAGCAGCCCGCAATGATTGCGGAGGATTCGTCTACTCCGGAGGCCACTGCTGACATAACCCCCGCCAAGAAGGCTACTGCCCAGCAGGAATCAAAACCTGCCGTGCCTCAGACGATATCGTCCAGCAAGGCAGTCAAGAAAGCCGCCGGTAAACGCGCATCCATGCCCGCATTGGACACCATTACTCATCCTAGCGACCTGTTTTTCGGTACGGAGAAACCTCAAACCGGTAAGGTCGCCGCACCTCAGCAGGGCGGCAAGTCGTCTGCGTCTCAGACGGCACATCGTACATCCGTCACTGTACAAAGATGTTTCACGTGAAACATCTTTGACTGCATCGGCGGACAAAGACCGCTGACACAGATAAGAAGGACGAGCTCAAGCCGGTAGCCGGTGGTTATCTGGCTGAACTCAAACTGTCTGATATCGGGCCCAATGCACATCAGCCTCGTACCATCTTCGACGAGGATGAGTTGAATGAGCTGTCTGCTTCCATTAAGGAAGTTGGTGTGCTGCAACCGATAGTCGTGCGCAAGCGTCCGGCAAGCCAGATTGCTGCGGCCAAAGCCGCCAAGCACGACGAGACGGAATCCAGCACGAATCCGTTTGCCGGTCATTTGGACAGCCCGTATGAGCTCATTATGGGTGAACGCCGTTGGCGTGCTTCTCAGTTGGCTGGGTTGGAGACGATTCCCGCCATCGTCAAAACCACTGCGGATGATGATATGCTCCGCGATGCATTGCTGGAAAACTTGCACCGTGTGGCCTTGAATCCGCTGGAAGAGGCGGCTGCCTACCAGCAGATGATTGAAGAGTTCGGGTTGACACAAGTACAACTGTCCAAGTCGGTGTCCAAGTCTCGCCCGCAAATCGCCAATACCTTGCGACTGCTGAACCTGCCGGCTTCTGTGCAAAAGAGAGTGGCTGCCGGTGTGCTATCGTCCGGTCATGCGCGTGCGCTATTGGGCCTGAGCGATCCGGAGGAAATGGACAAGCTGGCTTCTCGTATTATTGCGGAAGGTCTTTCTGTACGCAGCACCGAAGAAATCGTCGCCATGAAGATTGCGTCGGGGGAGCAGCCGAAGAAGCCTAAGACGTCTAAGACCAATCCTTGGGTTGGTTCCGCCATCCAGCAGAGTTTGGAAAATCATTTCGATACCAAGGTGTCGATTAAGGGCAGCACCAAGCATGGTCGCATCGAAATCGTCTTTTCGTCACCAGAGGATATGGATCGCATCCTGCAGCTGCTGGTGCCGAGCCAAGGCGATGCCGATTCCAAATGGGTGTAACACGATAAGAACATTCGTGTTGTCGCCGGCATTATTGCTGTGCAGTGCGTTGTATGCGCAAGACGTTATAGCCTCTGCGTGATTCCTGGCAGGGGCGTATGCCCGCGCTGTAGCCCCTGTCGCAATAGAAAACCCCTCAGGCTGGAGGGACAATCACACATCGTGATTCTCCGTCGCCTGAGGGGTCTTTCTATGCCTTTGACCGATACGTACTATCCAAGGGCGGCATGCTGTAACACTGACCTAGCGTTGCTCCTATGTCACAGGCAGCAGCCAGAACAGCAAGCCACCATCAGTCCGCCACCATCAGTCCGTAAGATAGGCCTGCGTATCCAGCGCTGCACGGCAGCCCATGCCCGCTGCGCTGATCGCTTGACGATAAGTACGATCCACGCAATCGCCTGCAGCAAAGATGCCTGGCGCACTGGTCACCGTGCTGGCACCCTGCACCACGACATATCCATCATCGTCACGGTCCACAACACCGGCCGCAAAATCAGTGGCTGGCGTATGACCGATAGCCACGAATACGGCGTTGGTGTCCAGCGTGCTTTCTTCTCCGGTCACCACATTACGTACGGCGATGCTGCTGACACTGGCCGGTGCTACAGCCGGTCGTTTGAGCGTCAAGCCAGGAATGGCAATAGGTGCACCGGTGTTCTGTGTGGGGGAGGAGGTGCCGGTAATGGAGGTCACCACTGTGTTGGTCATCAGAGTGATGGTCGGATTGGCTTTGGCTCGGTCCACCATGATCTGCGAGGCGCGAAAGCTATCGCGTCGGTGAATCAAGGTGACCGAAGAACCGAACCGGGTCAGGAATAATGCCTCTTCAAAAGCCGAATCGCCACCGCCTACGACCACGATAGGCTTGTTCCTGAAGAAGAAGCCATCGCAGGTGGCGCAGTACGAGACGCCATGTCCGGACAGCTCCTGTTCGCCGGGCACCCCAAGCTTACGGAATGACGACCCTGTGGCGATGATAAGCGACGATGCCTCCAATTGGGAGTCATCGGAGAGTGTTACACGATAGGTCGGCTTGACCGAATCACTCTCACACGCCTCGATGGAAGAGACATCGTCTGCGATATAGGTTGTACCGAAGCGCTTGGCCTGTTCCTTCATGCGATCCATAAGATCCGGGCCAAGAATACCTTCCGGGAATCCGGGGAAGTTCTCCACCTCAGTGGTGTTGACCAACTGTCCACCTGGCGACAACGCACCAGTGACCATAACAGGATTGAGACCTGCGCGGCCAAGATAGATGGCGGCCGTGTAGCCAGCGGGACCAGAACCGATAATGATGACGTTATGTTTCACGTGAAACATTGTCACACCCCCATACGATATTCCGTGTCATTCAGCCAGATGCGAAGAAGGGGCGGTACCGTCGAATGTATGCGAACGGTACCGCCCCTTCTTGGGTCAGTTATCGGCATAGATGCCGATTAGAAGACCTCCACCTTTTCGATGTACAGCTGGTTCTGCGGCAGGCTATCCGATGGCACCCACAGCAGCAGATCCTGCGTCTTGACGGCTTTGGTGAACTTCACCTCAGTAGTGCCACCTTCAGCAAAGGTGAATTCGGCCACCTGCTTGCCTTGAGTGGGGTCCCCAGTGGTATTTGCGCGAATATAGCCCTTACCACCGGATGTGCGGATGGTGATAACCATGCGGTACGCATCCTGCGGCTGGTCAAGGTGCATGTAGTATGCGTACCCGGATTGGCCGCCAGGATTCGACAGGAAGTTGGCGCTGGAAATCGTAAACGCCGTGTTGTTCTCATGGCTCGGTTGCGGAACAGCGCTGGAATCCTTATCGCCGGACTTCTTGGCCTTGGTCTTCTTGGACGACGAATCAGCAGTCTCGGACTTCTTGGACTTGTCTGATGCCGAGTCCTTGGATTCGCTCTGAGTGGCATCACTCGATTTTGAAGAATCGTCAGTGGTGCCACCGTTCGTCGCGTTCTCGCTGCCACCAAATGGCACAGCGTCAGCATTGATATCAGGCCAGTCACCTTCACTGGAGTTGCTGGAAGCATCGGCAGGATTGTCTCCGGAGGATCGGAACGCATGCACTGCCCAAACAGCCGCTGCCACTACCAATATCAGAGCCACAATGATGGCAACGACCTTGGTCGACAGTTTGCCGAACAGATGTTCATCGGGCAGCTTGCTGTCAACCTCGTCATCCGGCACATCCTTCGGTGTGAAGCTCGGAGGAATGGCGCTTACTTCGGCAATGCGGGCCTGCTCCTCTTCCAAGGCACGCAGCGATTCCTCACCAGGAGCCACAGCACGGCCGCTGGCGTCGAACACGGGAATACGACTGGTTGTCTCTCCCACGGCGGCATCGGGAATACCGCCGGTAACAATAGGCACTGTCAACCGAGTATTATCACCCGGACCGCCGATGGGGGCCGGATTCATTTCGCTGTACCAGTCACCGGTGCCTTCACCGGAAAGATTTTCGTGCTCCCAGGCGTCAGAAAGGTTGAAGTCAAACAGACGGCGGGCATCAGACTGAGACTGGTTACCGTCAGCAGTACTGGACCCATCAGGCAGAGGAACCGGTGACATCGCGTGCGGAGCGGGGACGGCGGCCGTCTGAACCGGCAGGGAAGGGGTAATAGACAATTCCGGAAGACTGCTGCTGTTAATCAACGTGCTGGGAATAGGCACGATATCAGTCTCGTTGGCAGGCTTCAGTATCGCCTTGGTAATCGAGCAATCGCTTTCCACGCTCGGCAAAGCAATATCAGCATCGCTCAGTTCAGAGAGCGGCTTCCAATTACCCAACAAGGCGTCGAGTTCTACAAGGGCAGCCATTGGCAACGTATGATCGTCGGGCTCGCTCAAGGCCAATCCACGCTTGCAAATCACGCGGAATTCGCCAGGGGTGTCTTGCGGCAAGGCACGCAGGATTGGAATGTGGGTGTCGCTTGGCTTGGCGTGCGTGTCAGCAGGGTATAGAGTAATGCCGCAAGCTGGCGAATCGCATACCGTTCAGGACCGTCCGTACGCAGATCGGTAGCGGACGTATCGGCCAGCATCGTGGCACATGGTGCATCGGCAATTTGCACACCGGAGGTAGTCACTCGAACGGTGTCGGTTGTGATGACGATGCCGCTGGGAGTATCCGCAATGACCTCGCGCAGCACGTCGGCGCATTCTCCGATAATCGACCGGATGGCGCTGTAGCTGAGCGGCTTGGCGGTATCTACCATGTAGTCAGTCAGGCATTGGCCGCTATCCACCGGCATGACAATGAGAAGTACGTCGGATTCCATACGGTATTTCAGTATGGGAATCACACGATCAGGGCGAGTGGCGGCGATGCGACCAGCGAGCTTATCGATTGCGGCGAAAGCGCTGCGATCGGTAATGATGAACAGCTGGCAATCCTTTGCCAGCACACGGTCGTTGGCTTTCCATGCCTGAATGCCAGGCTCCTCACGCAACGATGATACCAAGGTGTATCGGTTGAGAATCGTGTCTCCGAGTTGCGGTTTCATAGTGCGTTCGGCTCCGTGTGATTGGTGTTCGAGATTGGTCTTAGATATTCTACGTGCGGGGCTATCCTTGACGGGCTCCGTCTCAGGATTGATTTACGTAGCGTCGACTTTTTTCCGGCTGGGCTGTCACAGCAACGTCCTCACTGGCCGGAGTCTTGTGTAGACGGGCCAGTATCGAGTGATAGGCGCTGATGAGTTCCGGGGTGTGTACCACCCACAACACAGCCACATATACTACGGCCAGCACAATGGTGAGCACCACGCAGATGGCCAGCGCAGACCACCAGCTCATGTGCCCGCCTACTGGTCGAATATCCGCGCCGAGCAGTGCGACTACCGGTCGTTTGATCAGCCAGACCACAACTCCGGAAGCCAGTGCCGCCACAATGGCCTTGGCATATGTCCTCGTGATCTCCCGACCGCCAAGATTGCCTTCGAACTTGCGGCGCAACATCATCAACGTCAGCGGCAACGCCAGTAATCCACCGAGGGTCACCGAGCAGGCGATGCCGAGTACCCAATGCTCAGGAGGAAGTACCATCATGCCGATGATCATGAATATTGAGGTGAATCCATACTGCATCACCGCGGACAGGAAGGGGTGAAGGCCGTCCTCAAAGGCGTAGAACGTGCGCTGGATCAGCAGGAACGCCGACCCCAATGGAATGCCCATAGACAAGGCGATAAGCGCATAGGAGATCAACATAGTCTCGTCCATCGAGACGGACGGAAGCAATGCACGGATGATCGGTTCGGGGAACACGACCATGGCGGCGGCGAAGAACATGATGAGCAGGCCCACATTATTCAGTGCGCTGACCAGGTCGTGCCGTGCCTCATCCAGATTCGCAGCTGCGATGGAACGGGAGATTTTGGGGAACATAGCCGTGGATACCGATACGGCGATGAGTGAATAGGGCAGGATGAACAGTGTGTACGCATTCTGATAGGTCGCGTTGCCTGCCACGCTGAACAGGCTGGCACCCGTCAGTTCGTGGGCGCGCTGCGGTGCGGATGTGGCGATACGGGTAAGGATAATGCCGCAGATCTCACTGGTGATCACCACGCCCAAAGAGCCTAACGCCACGGGACCCATAGACCTGAGTCCAAAGCCGCCAAGCCCGAAGCTGGGTTTGTACTTGAACCCGATACGGGCCAGCGGCAGGAACAGTATCAGCGCTTGGAAGGCCACGCCCAAAGTCCAGGTGCCTGCGGTAAGCGCGATTTTGTCGGCGGTCCAGAATTCGAGGGGCTGTTCATTGGCCTTGCTGAACAGCAGAATAAAGCCAGTAAAACCGGCGCAACTAATAATGTTGGCACCGGTTGAGCTCCACGCATACGTGAGGAAATGGTCTTTGGCGGCCAGGATCTGACCCAATACCGTATACAGGCCGTAGAAGAACACCTGAGGCATGCACCACAGGGTGAACGAGGTGGTCAGGGCTATCATCTGGTGATCGTCGCTACCCACGTACAGGCGGGCAAGCAGAGGGCTGGCCGCCGCCATCACCACGGTCATGGCCAATAGGATGCCGATGGCCAACGTAATCAGGCGATTCAGTCGTTCTTGGGCGTCTTTTTCTTTCAACGTGCGCACGATCTGGGGCACCAGCACGGCGTTGAAGATGCCGCCGGACACCAGCGTGAACACGGATTGGGGAATCATGGAACCGGCCTGATAGGCGTTGGCCGCCAATCCGGTGGTGCCGATGGCCGCAGCGAGAAGAATCGTGCGGAGCTGACCGGTCACACGGGAAGCAGCGGTTCCCGTGGCCATGATCAGGGAATTACGACCTACGCTTGAACTCATTCGTCGGGGTCCTTCTTCCGATGGAACTGCCGCCACAGGCCGATAATGCCCAGTAGCACGGCGAAGCCGATGATAATGAAGCCGCTGGCATCACTGATGCGCATCACACTGGTGATCGCGGTGTCCTGCGTGTTGCCGAAGCTGTTGCCTTCCCGGTCGGTCAACGACACATGGGCCGTCGATGAGCCGGAAGTGGAAACGCGGATGGTGAAGGTCACCTGAGCGTCGCTATGCGAGGGAATATCGATGTCAGCGGTTCGCGAGGTGACGATCTGCATGGAGTCAGTCAGTGAGTTGACCTGCACGCTGACGGCGTAGGGAAGGTCATTGCTGACGGTGATTGGCATTTTCGCGGATTCGCTGAACACGGATATTGATTCCGATGGGTTGATGCGTACGCCGTTCAGAAGATCGCTGGCCAGTGTTTTCGTGGCTTTGACCATGGCTTTTCGCGTGGCTGTCGGCTGGGGGGAGCCAGACATGGATCGCAGCGCCATATCGTCATGCAGCACCAGCAAAGAGCCAATCCATTGCGTCGGATCGTTGCTGTGCGAGACGGTGTCATTGGCATCCTGCCGGGCTAGGGCCTGCGGGTCCAACGACGAGACCTCGTCGGAATCAATCTCGTTCTTCAATATGGAGGTGGCCATGCGCATGATGTCATGCCGGCTGTCAGCCAACTGTCTCAACGCCGACCGGGTATTGGCGGTGTTGGCATCATCGGCCTTGTCGGGATTGACCGAATCGCTGACATTGTACGGATCGGCCTCGGCCATGGTCTTCAGGTCCGTCAGATTCAACCAGGACGCCTGCTCGAAGGCGCTCATCACCTGATCGATCCAGCCGGCCTCCGTGGTGCGGGAGAACGTCATAAGCAGGTATCGGGATGTATAAGGCTGTTCCATCTGGTAGAACGCGCTCTGAGCGACCAGTCGGGCCAACCGACCGGCATCGCTGGACTCGGCCTGCGCGTCCGTGCTGGTGGCTTGGCCCTTGGCCAGCGTGCCCAAGGTCGATTGCTCCTTCAGCACGGTGACATCGCCGGCAGGCGTATGCACCACGTAGGTGCCTGTGTGTACGGCTTCAGTCTGGTCGGCATCGAAAGAGGCATCGGCAATCACCGTGTCATAGCCCTGCTCGCGTGCTGCGGTCAGCGCATCCAACGTCCAACAGTTGTTGCCCTGCCATGCGTACGCGGAGGGTGTTTCGGAGTCGCCTCCGTCGGCATACCATGCGGCCGCCTGCTTGGCGTTCCACTGCTCAGTGGTGATGCCGGCCTTTTCGTAGGCCGCGGTATCGTCCAGTGCGGTATAGGCGGTGATGTCGAAGTCGGCGGGCTGCATGATGCCGGCAATGGACGGTTGCACTGCGGACTGACGCCAATACAGAGGATCCGCGATCACTTGCAGCGAGCGGTGCTTGGCGAATGTCTGCCCAAGGGATCGCGCGGTATCGGCATCCTGCTCGGATAAGGATATGGCTTGCGTATCAGTGGCTTTGGCCGCGTTGCTGGCGTCGGCGTTATCGGACTTGTCGGCCTTGTCTGTGCTGTTGGACTTGGACGATGTTGATGTCGAGGAAGTGGTGGTTTCGGCAATGCGATTGCTGATGGCCTTATTATCGACCTGCCAGCCGCTGGCGGTGTAGGGCATGGCCACGGTCAGGTTCATGGCCGGTGTTGTCGCGGTGTTGAGCCCATCCGAAGATCGGGTCAGAAAACTCGGCAAATCGGCGAGTATCTGATTGCCAACGATATACGACAGCATCAGCGGTTTCGGTCCCCAACTCCCTATGGAGGCAAGGGTCTGCTGATTGGCGTTCACCTCGACGGTGACGGTGGCAGTGCCGCCGGCGGGAATCGATGGCACGTCAACGGAACCCAACTCGTTGGGGTGGGGATGGGGGCGTTGTTCTCGGCCCAATTCTGAATATCAGTGCGCGAGACAAAGGTGAACAACGCATTGGTGGTCAGGTGCAGTGTGCCGCTTGACGTGGCCGTGCTGTCCGTATTGCTGATGACCGCGGTGACACGATAGCCCGATTTGGAGGTGACGATGGGGGTGCTTTGCGTGATGGCAATGCTCTGCTTGGGCTGATTCTCGGTCTGATTGCCCGTTGCGTCCGTCGTATCGGATGAATCAGTCGTGTCCGTCGTATCGTTCGCGTAGACGGTCAATGGAGCGGCCAGCATCGCCACAACGGCGACGCCAGCCGCCAGTGCGTGTGCCAGACGTGTGTAATGTCGTAGACTCCGGGTAGGTTCACTCGTTTGCCTGCCTGTTCTTCTTCCTGGCGTAGAGCCACGCGATTTTGCGTTCGTTCGGGATAGCTCAACACGTCATCCAAATCTTCAAAACGTACCCAGATGGCGTCTTCCGCCTCATGATCCGGGTCTCCTTCCACCGTCAGTTCGCCGCCGGTCTGTTTGAGCGCGAAGTGATGGACCAGCTTGTGCACGCGTTGGCTGGTACCGGTGAACCAATAGTCGATGGTGGCGATGGAATCGATCACCTCGCCCAGGATGCCGGTCTCTTCATGCACTTCGCGCACAGCGGTCTGCTGCGGGGTCTCGCCTTTTTCGATATGCCCCTTCGGCAAGCACCATTCGAGATGGCCGGAGCGGGAATGACGGGCGATAATGGCCACGCGGTTCTGGTCATCGAAAATCAGACCGCCTGCCGAATATTCGCGTACGACCGGCAGTTCCTGGGCATCCAGTGAAGCGAATGTGGTCGGACCGTCCGACGTACGGCGTTGCGGCATCATGGCCGGAGTCGGGCCGGATGGCGTCACCGGTTCTACCGGCACTGCCGGTTCCGGCGAGGCAACATCTCCGGACGGGTGCCGGCCGAAGACCGTGGCCGGCGTGGGATGCGCTGACGTTGCGGGCCTCACTGGTGCTGCAGACGGCGCTGAGACCGGCATGGTGACCGGCGTTGCGGCCGGTGCGGTACGTGCCGCAGGCGGCATCAGCACGTCGCGCGGAGTCGGTATCGCTGTGGTGTGCGCGGCGGCGGCCTTGGCGACCGCAACGGCAGCATCTACGGCCGCGTGAGCGGTCGCCGCGGGATCGTTCGTGACGATGGTTACGGACGTTTGTGCCGTGGCGATAATCGGCTCGACCTCGGCAATCGTCTCGGCACCGGCCTCGCCGGCGATACCATCGGCCTGCCCCTCGATAGTGCCGCTGGTAGTGGCGATGGTGACGGTGGCATGCATGCCGAAGACGGTGGCCGGTGTGGGCATCATCGGCTTCGGTGTGGGCATGTCGCTGGCGGCGTCCGATATTTCGGATTCGGATGGTGCGGGTGTGGCGGGCGTTGCGGGTGTGCCGGGTACACCGGAATGTTGCGCAGTCGGTACTGCGTCTACTTCGTCTTGATGAACGGCCTGATTGGTGGAGTGGCTCGCGGTGCCGCCGGCATCGGGAGAATCGCCCGAATCGGCGGAATGATGCGGAGTTTCGGACGTATACAGCAGGTGGTCTTGGGTATGGCTATCCGCCGAATCTGGTGTTTGCCCCAGTATGCGGGCAAGGTCGGCGGGCGTAATCATATTCTCCACCTTACTCAACCCCGTGTGCAGGTGGGGTAACGGTATGCTGGTAGGGCAGAAAAACGTCGCACGCGGGAAGGTGCCCATTGAATTTCGAAGTATGGCCCGAAGCCATCGAACTTGGTCGACTGTTCGCCGAACAGGGTTACGAGCTGGCATTGGTCGGCGGCCCGGTCAGGGATTTGCTGCTCCATAGAAAGAGCCACGATTTGGACTTCTGCTCATCCGCACGGCCTGAGCAGTTCGAGCCGATACTGCGCCGGTGGGGGCATGACGGCTTCTGGGACATGGGGCGCAAGTTCGGCACGCTGGGTGCCATGCGCCGCCGCCCGGACGGCACCGAGGTCAAGGTGGAGGTCACCACCTATCGCTCCGACATGTACGATCCGGACTCGCGTAAGCCCGAGGTCAATTATGGCGACACGCTTGAGGGCGACCTGTCCCGCCGCGACTTCACCGTCAACGCGATGGCCCTGCGCGTGCCCGACCTGCAATTCGTGGACCCGTTCGGTGGTGCCAGTGATCTGTCCAAGGGTGTGTTGCGCACGCCGGTGGACCCGCGACAGTCCTTTGACGACGATCCGTTGCGTATGATGCGCGCCGTGCGATTCGTGGCCCAGCTGGGCTTCCGTATCGCGCCGGACGCGGCCGAGGCGATTACCTCGATGCGCGACCGCATCGACATCGTATCCGCCGAGCGCGTGCGCGACGAACTGACCAAGCTGCTGCTCTCCGACCGTCCGCGCGCCGGCCTTGAGGCGTTGGTCGAATCCGGTCTTGCGGACATCGTCTTCCCGGAGATTCCGGCCCTGCAATTGCAGATCGACGAACACCACCGCCACAAGGACGTCTTCGAGCACACGATGATTGTGCTCGAACGCGCGATCGCCCTGGAAACCGGCCCGGACGGCCCGGTGCCCGCCCCCGACCTGACGCTGCGCTTGGCCGCCGTGATGCACGATATCGGCAAGCCGAAGACCCGCCGGTTCGAGCCGGGCGGCAAAGTGAGCTTCCACCACCATGACGCGGTGGGTGCCAAAATGACCCGCAAGCGTTTGAAGGCGCTGCGTTTTGACCACCATCTGGTCGAGGACGTCTCGGAACTGGTGAATATGCACCTGCGCTTCCACGGCTATGTGGACGAGCCGTGGACCGACTCGGCCGTACGCCGGTATGTCAAGGATGCCGGGCACCTCTATGAGCGGCTGAACAGGCTCACGCGTGCGGATGCCACCACACAAAACAAACGCAAGGCGATGATTTTCTCCCAGGCCATGGATGAGATGGAGGAGCGCGTCCGCGAACTCAAGAAGAAAGAGGACTTCGACGCGATCCGCCCGGATCTGGACGGCAACGAAATTATGGAGTTGCTGGGCCTGGAGCCCGGCCCGATGATCGGCCGCGCCTACAAGCACATGCTGGAATACCGCTTGGATAACGGTCCGGTGGACCACGATGTGGCCGTCGAAGAACTCAAGTGCTGGTACGCCGAGATTCAGTAGTCCGATACTAGTCCGATACCAAAAAACCGTACGCTGAATACGTGTCAGCGTACGGTTTTTCGCGAAGATGAAGCTGTATGCGCCTTACTGCGCCGTGTATGCGTCGTGTTTGGTGTCGGCGGGCAGCTTGGTCATGCTATCGGCGGCCTTGCAACCCTCGATATTGGTGATGGTCTTACCGGATTGTGGGGAGGATTTGGTGTCCTGCAGATCGTTGAACGTGGCGCCGATGACCACATCGATGAGTTGATCCTCGCGAGCCGTCATGATCATGGTGGCGTCGGTGAAATTGCCGATCAGCGTATACGCCTGATTAATGGCGTTCTTGCCGAAGTAGATGGTGGTGCGTTCAACGCCGGTGCTGGAATAGTTATCGATTTTCTGCACGCTGAATCCACGATTGGCCAAAGCCTCACCCACGGCCTTGGCGAATTGGCCGTGAGAGGTGCCGTTCATCACGCGGATGCCGACCGAAGCGTTGGACACGTATTGCGCTTTGCCGCTGCTGTCCTTGACCGCGCACGGTGCCGCGTTGCCGTAATTCGGCTGGCTGGCCGGAGTCTCCACTTCGCCGAGGCCGAAAACGTGGAAATTGAACAGTAGGGCTATGACCAGCACTACTGCCAATACCGCGCCGCTGATGGAAAAGACGATGGTCTGGCGGTGGCGCACGTACGCCTTGCGGGCTTCACGTTCATCAACCTGATACGTCATCGGTGGACTTCTTTCATGGGTCGGGTGGCTGGTTGCTACCTTAGCGTCACTGTCTGACGCCGATATTGGGGTGTGCGGGAGATTTGGCTCGAATAATGCGATCGACCACAGCCGTATCGCGCCACACATCGATAATGCGTTGTGCCGCTGCCTCGTCGGCGGCGAAAGCGACCACTGAGGGGCCGGATCCGGAGACGAATGCATGGCTGGCACCCGCCTGCGTGGCGGCGTCGATGGCCTGCCCGCTGCGGGGATGCAGGCTGATTGCCGCAGCCTGCAGATGATTGCGGTCGCCTTCTGCGGCTCCCACGAGGTCAAAGGTGTGGTAGACCTCAGGAGTGCTGAGTTGCGACTGGTACGCGCCGACCAATACTTCGCCGCTGAATCCCTGTTCTATCAGCGCCAGCTCATCGCGGCTGCCGGGGGCGATATCCGTGATGCGTTCGCCGAAACCGGTGCCGTATGCAAGGCCACCGGTCAGGCAGAACGGCATATCCGCGCCCAACGTGGCGGCAATGGTGCGCAGACGCTCTATAGGCCAGTTCAGCTCCCAGAGACGATTGACCGCCAGCATGGTCGCCGCGGCGTCGGCTGAACCGCCGCCTAGTCCGGCACCCACGGGAATGCGCTTGGTGATGGTCAACGCCACATCCGGCTCGCGCTCGGCCGCCTGGGCCATGGCGAAGAGGGCCAGTACCGCATGGTTGCGGCGCATGTCGCTGCGTGAGGAGGCCAAGTCGCCCAAATAAGCGCCTTCGAGCTCCAGAGAGAATCCTGCTCCGGGTTGCTTGGCGGTTGCGGTGACGGTGTCGTATACGCCGATTGCGCAGTAGATGGTGTCCAGTTCGTGGCGTCCGCCCCATTCGTCGTGAGCAGGTCCCACTTCCAAGGTGAGATTGGTTTTCGCCGGGCAATCCACCGTAATGGTGATGGGGGAGAGCTCATCGGACTGATGTCGGGCAGCGGCTGAGCGTGGATGTGAGATTACCGGACTCATTGTGCCTCATCTCCATCTCCACACGATTCGATGGCCTTGGCCAGAGCGGTGAATTCGGCGATGGTGAGCGTCTCTCCTCGACGGGTCGGATCGATGCCGGCGATGGAGAATGCCTCGGAGGGCGCAATGGTCTTCAATGCCGCGTGCAGGGTCTTGCGACGCTGACCGAATGCCGCATCGATCAGACGAAATACGAGTTCCCGTTGTGTGCCGTCGTCTGTGCTGTTCGCAGTTCCCGGGGCAGCCGGGTCATCGGCCTGATACCGGGTGAATTTGACGAGCGCGGAATCCACATTGGGAGCCGGCCAGAACACATTGCGGCCGATGGTGCCCACCCGTTCGGCGGTGCCATACCAGGCGAGCTTCACGCTCGGCGTGCCGTAGATCTTGGAACCGGGCTTGGCGGCGAGTCTGTCGGCCACCTCTTTTTGCACCATCACCAAGAACGAGCCGAGGTTGTCGAAACGCTCCAACAGCGTGAGCAGAATCGGCGTGGCCACGTTGTACGGCAGATTGGCGACCAGCGTAAACGATGCGTCATCGCTGAAATCAGGCACGTTCTCCGGGGTGACGGTTAAGGCATCCCGATTGACGACGGTGAGTCGTGACGTGGCTTCGGGCATGAATTCGGCGACTGTGCCCGGCAGTCGTTCGGCCAGCGGCGGATCGATTTCGACTGCGGTCATGGTGGCGCCGGTTTCCAAAATCGCCAGCGTCAACGATCCCAGGCCGGGGCCGACTTCCATGACATGATCGGCAGCGGTCACTCCCGCCTCGCGTACGATACGACGGACCGTGCCGGGGTCGATGACGAAGTTCTGCCCGAATTTCTTGGTGGGGCTGATGCCGGCATCGGCCGCGATACGACGGATATCGGCGGCACCTAACAGGTGACCAGTGGCGGGAATGGTGTCGTTCATAAGCGTGTGTTCCTTGTGGGCTTCGTAACCGATCAGTACCAACCGACTTGTTCGGAATGTTGCCATGCCTTGGACGGGCTGCCGTAGGCTTGTGCGATGTACCACAGACCCCAATCGATCTGTACGGCGGCATCGTCACGGTAATTGGCACCGAACGCAGCCATTTTGTCTGCTGGTAGCGACTGAGGAATGCCGTAGGCACCGGAGCTCGCGTTTTCGGCATACCACAGCCAACTGGACTCGCGGGTCCATAGTTTGACCAGACAATCCCAGTCGTTGCCCGTCCACCCGCGCTGCGCGGCGGCACCGGCGGCATAGGCCTGAGCCTGGGCTACGGTCGCATGCCAGAGTCGACCGGAAGGCGTGGTGGTTGTTCCTGAATCGGAGCCAGAAGAGCCGGAATTGTTGTTCGTACCGCCGCCGGTGTTACCGGTGTTGCCGGTGTTGCCGGAGTTGCCGGTGTTGCCGGTGTTGCCGGAGTTGTTGCCGCCGGTGTTGCCGGCATTGTTGTTGGACGACTCGTGCTGATTGTTGGAACCGGAATCGGCCTTGCCGTTATCGGCGGAGTCGGATTTCTTATCGGAACCTTTATCGGTATCAGACTTGGCGGCGCCTACGGCGATGATCTGGTCGATGGCCATCGAGGTGACGGTCTCCGATTTCAGCGTCTCCGATTCGGCCACGCCATCCACATAGGTGACGTCGTACACCTGCGTCTTCTCGCCGTTGACGCCCTGCTGGCGCACATCGGCTTGCCCTTCAGCCAGATTCGGGTCGATGATGGTCTGGGTGGAGAACGGAATCACGGACGTGCGCGTCTCCTCGCCGTGGGTCACGCGGCGTACGCGCAGAATGGTCTCGTCGCCGTCTTTCTCAACGTTGACGCGATCCTCCTTGTTGAGCACGATGCCCTTGGAATCGAGGATGGAGGCGGCCGGCAGCTTGCCATTGGGGGCCACCGAGCTTTTGCCGTCGGCGATGACGGTGACCGGCCCGGACTGGTTGATCACCAGGCCGCCGGTGAGCTGGTTGTACACGTTCTTGATGTCGACGGTGATCTTCGCGGCGTTGTTCTGGTTTTCCTCGAAAAATCCCAGCAGCTGGTCGGCACTGGTGGCCACGGTCCAGAAGGGAACGGACGTGCCGTCGATGTTGATAGTGGTCTGGTAGGCGGACTGTACGGTGACCACGGCATGATTGGCGAGTTGATCGCCGGACGAGGTAGTGACGATATCGTGGGTCTTGATATCCACCCCTTGTTCCTCCAGAAGACGGGTGGCCGTCATCGCATATGTGGTGACTTGGGTGGTTTGCCCGTTGATGTTCAGGGCTACGGATTTACGCGCGGTGAACGCGAATGATCCAGCCAGCGCGATACTGGTCGCCGCGATACAGGCGATTACGCGGATGCGACGCAGTGTAACAAACCGCTGCGGGGTCCAACGCCGTGCCATTGCCATACTCTTCCTGCTGGGTGAACGATTACGCCACCCATCGTAACGGTTGTTCCGGCCCGTACTGCGGTTTCACCGGCCACCGTCACCATTCCTGCTCGTCAGATTGTTCTGAGCTACAAAAAAAGGAAAACGAAAAGGGGGGCGGGAGAGAAGGGGATGTTCCCGCCCCCTTGAAGGCGCGGAGCTGGTTCGGGGGACGCTCCGCCCTCATTCCAGGAAGCCCATAATTGGGGGAAGGCTCCTGGAGTACTTACCCAAGGTAAGAATTATATGCGTAGAAAAGTCTACGTATCACATAATACGCCATTTTTTCTGCGCGACGAGCCTCTTGTCGGGATCGAACCGACGACCTGCCGCTTACAAGGCGGCCGCTCTGGCCATCTGAGCTAAAGAGGCGATTGTTCTTAACGCGTAAATCGTTGCGAACAAATGACTAGTATACCGGTACTTCCCGAGTGGTCAATTTAAGCCGAGCCGCAGGCGGTATTGCATATGTCGCGGCGTCAACTTATTCGGCCACGCAGCATCAGGAGGCGACCGAAATCGGCTTTCCGCTGGCACCGATGGATGGCATTTTGCCTTCCACGCCTACCTGGTCAGCATCCAGCCCAATGGACTTGAGGAAGCCGTCCACCATATTCGTGTCCGCCAGCGTGAGCTGCTTCAGATCCCAGTATTCGCCGTTGATGGTGAGTGTGGGGGAGGAGAAGGCGCCGGAGCTGTTGAACAGTTCGGGGCGCAGGATCGTGTAGTTGTTGGAGGCGGTGAGCCAGTCGAGGTATTCGTTCTTGCCGCTGAACGCCGCGGCGGCCACATCCTCGCTCACGCCGGCCTTGACGGCCTGCTTCTCCAGCTTGGCGTTGTTTACCGGCTCGTAATTGGACAATTCGCCCGGCTGGAAATCCTCAGCGTAGATGTTGGAGAGGTAGCTCATGAGGTGGTCGGGATCGTCATCATGCTCGGCAATGTAGATGGCACCGTTGAACACGCGGTTGGAGTAGTTGTCGGAGCTCTTGTTGTTCTGGAAATTGAGGAAGTGCAAATCGATGTTGAGCTGGCCTGCGTTCATCAGCTTGACGAGCGTCGGGTCGAGTTGGCGGTTCACCGAGGCGCAGCCGGGGCACAGCGGTTCCATGTAGATGGATACGGTGGGAGCCCCCTCGGCTTTCTGGCCATACCCTTTGTTGGAGATTACGAAGCCGGCCTTGTCGTCGGCGTTAGCCGGCTGGGTACTGACTTTCTTGAGCTTGCTATAGGCCTCGTCCACGGTCATGTTGCTTTGCTGGCTACTGCTGCTGGTGTTGGACGGCCGCATAGCCTTGTACACGGCGAATCCAGCGATGGCCACCAGCACCACAATAATGGCCACCACAATGCAGCCGATGATGGTCTGCTGCTTACGCTCCTTGGCTGCCTGCTCGGCCCGTGCCTGCTGGGCGGCCTCCTCGGCCGCTCGGCGCTCAGCGCGTGTGGCACGCTTGGCCTGACGCTTCGGATCTGACATAGCTATCCCCTTGCAATCGCTTCAATGTTTGGGCCCCATCATAATGACCGGGCCTGAGGAGGACTGCGCCCAGAGCTGATCTGAGGTGAATTCCCTGTAAAAGTGTGACGGAACGAACGTATCGGATACACAACGGCCATGTGTGCGGATGGCTGATGTGTGAGATTCCGCCCCGCTCTAGGCGAACGGCATCCAGTTGATCGGCATGCCCAGAATCGGCATCGCGCACAAGGCCACGGTGATGATGGCCCATATGGTGAACAGCACGGTGCCGCGCCCGCCGCCCTGGGCGCCGGCGCCACTGGAGCAGGTGGAGCCCCACCCACTTCGGTGGATGGCGCGCCCGCCGGGCGACTGTGTTTGAGCCCGCGCAGTACGCCGCCCCCCAGCCGAATCATCATCGACTGTGGGGCGAACACAGTGACCAGCCAGCCGATGGCCATGAAACCGCCCAGCGCCAGCCCGGAAGCGGAGAACGGCACATCATTGAGCAACGGCACCGGAATACCCCAATCCGCGGTGAAATACCAGGAGATGGTGTGAACGGGCAGTGCCAGAGCCGCGGTGGCCACGGCGGTTCCCGCCATATAGATGATGACTAGCAGCAGTATGCGGGGAATGGCCAGCAGCAGGGCTTTGACCAGATGCCAGGGAAAAGTCGCCACGCGAATCCACGAATCGGAGTTTTTGCGCTCGCCGCCGCGTTTGCCCTCGCGCTCAAGCTGGGGTTCGGTGTTATAGGCCAGGGTGAGCAGTAGCCACAACAACGCAGTGGCCGCGATGATGGCCACGAGCGGAGCATTTGCCGCCAGTGCCGCCAGCGGCGCCGCCAGCAGGATCAATGGCAGGATGCCGCGCTGCAGATATTCCCCTCGCTTCACGTCCACCGGATTGGGCATGGGAGGATTTTGGACCATGGTTTCGGTGGGGGCCGCTTGGGCGGTTTGGTCGATGATGCGCTGCAATGCCGGGCGATGGCGGGGTCCACCGCTGTGGGCTGGTTGCTTGCGGGATCCCAGCTGCTCTGGGCGGTGCCGGACGGGGGGAATGATGACGGCTGCGGCGTGGGGAGTACGGTGGTGCGCTCGGCCAGCGGCGTGGTTTGGTCCGGCATCGGTGTGGTCGCGCCGGTGAGTACCTGTGTGCCGGCGTCGTCGGTGAAATCGGCAGCAGCGTCGGGCAACAGTTGCGTGGCCTGCTCCGCACCGGCCGGCGGACGTGGCGGCATATCGGCTAAGGGCAGCGTGGCGGTAGCGGCGCCAGCCGGCGAGAATACGACGGTTTCGCCATCGCCGTTATCGCCCTTATTGCCGGAGAACACGGCCATGGTGGGAGCCTCAGCGGCTTCCTCGGCCGCGCGCCAGATGGTTCGGGGATTATTGCGGTCAACGCCGCCGGCCGCGCCAAAAGGGGGCATCGCCTCCGCGGCTTCGGCAACGATCGCAGCCGGTTGTCCAGCCACGGCTCCCGCGGCGAACGGTCCCGCCTGCTCGCCCTGCCAAGCGTTGGGATTCAACGCATCCAAGGCGATGGCATTCAGCAATTGATCCGGCGTGCAACGATCCCTGCGATCCGGGTCCAGTGCAGAACGGAAGGCAGCCAATGTGCCGGCCGGTAGTCCGGAAAGATTCGCGTTGCCCGAGGCCTCGCGCTCAAGTACCGCCATCATCGGCTTGGTGCCGAACACAGGCGCGCCGGTTGCGGCAAAAGCGAGCACGGACGCCACCGACCACCAATCGGTGGCGTCGTCGGATTCGGCACCGTCAATAATCTCGGGTGCGATGAATCCGGGTGTACCCATCACTAGGCCGGTGCGGGTCACGTGACTTTCGCCCGCGCCCATCGCGATACCGAAATCGACCAATACCGGTCCGGCGGCCGACACCATCACATTGGTGGGTTTGATGTCGCGATGGACGATGCCGGCCGCATGTACGGCTTTGGTGGCTTCGATGAGCTTGCGGGCCAAGCGTTCCAGATCGTCGCCCACATACCGGCCATTGGCGGCCACATCATCCTTAAGATTCTTGCCCTCGATGAGTTCAGTGACGATGAACGCCAACGTATCGTCGAGTTCCATATCCACGATGCCGCACACACCCGGATGATTGATCTTCTTCAAGGCCATGGCCTCGCGCCGCAGGCGCTCGCGCGGCGTGACATCGGGCTTGAGGTCGGGGTCGTGCAGGGCCGTGGACGCAGAGCCGGAGCCTGCCACTGACTCGTCGGTCAGGGAGTCGCGCAGAATCTTCATGGCATAGGTGGTGCCGCCGTCGTCGCGCACCCGCCACACCGACCCCATAGCTCCTGAGCCGAGCCGGGAGATCAGCGTATACCCACCAACCACTTCGCCGGGCTCAAGATTCAACGCGTTCAAATCGCTCATGCCCTCCATCCTAATGCCTTGCTGGTGCATTATTCTGGCTCTCTCCTGGGAGGCCGAGCTTGATATTTCTTGGCTCCCCTCTCTGAGAGGGGAGCCAAGAATAAGTGCCGTTTACGTATTGAGAAGTGCCGTTTACGCCATTAAGGTCGATTGCCCTGACCGGATGTGGTAGCAAATTATGCGCTCGAAATGACAGGATAGGTGCGTGGGCAGGTGCGCCAGTCGTGAATTTGCGACTCTATAACCATCGGCATCAAGGATGTGTCGGCGGTGACCCAAAGGTGAGCCAGCCGGGCACATTCAACAGTGGCACAGCGATGCAAGGGCAGTATCGTGAGCCGCTGATCGAATCGATAACGATATCAGATTCGAATGCCGCGACTTCGCCGGTCGTACCTTCGAATACTTCTCCGAAGACGGCTACCTGTTCGGCGTGATGGCCTCCCAGCAGGTCGCTGGCGCTCAGGCCAAGGGCGTGTACGCCTTCATGAAGCACTTCGCGCTGAACGACCAGGAGACCAACCGACTGAGCGAGCTCGCCACCTGGGCCAACGAGCAGTCGATTCGCGAGATCTACCTGAAGCCCTTCGAGATGAGCGTCAAGCAGGGCGGCGCGGGTGCCGTGATGAGCGCCTTCAACTACATCGGTATGGAGTGGGGCGGTTCCCACTCCGGACTGCTCAACACTGTCCTGCGTGGCGAGTGGGGCTTCCGCGGCATGGTCCTGACCATCATGAAGTACCTCAAGCGCCGCAAACTGGCCGCGGCGGCATCGGCTCCCGCTGACGCTCCGGTCAAGGCCTGAGGTGTGTCTCCGATAACTGAATAGCTAAATAGAATGGACGGCCTGCTGAGTGCTACTCAACAGGCCGTCCATTGTGTATCTGAATGCGAAAAGTCATTATATGGAACGGAATATATCGATACTGTGCATTGTGCCGATTACTGATTCCGACGCAAGTATTCGCGCAGGAAGGGCACGGCAAAATCGACTTCGCCTCGTTCTGTTTCGCGGATAACGAAGGCGTCAAGGAGGCGTTTGCGGTAGGTGGCGGCATAGTTAGGCGTTTTGCCCATGCGCTGTGCAACATTCACGGTGGGAGAGGGACCATCTGACGCTGCCATGGCTTCGAGATACTCACGGTCGTTTTTGGATAAGCCTTGCAACTCCGGGATGCACACGGCGTTATCAAGGTCAATACGTGCTTCCTCGATACCTGCCGTAACATCAGCGTCGATGATGGTATCCGAGTCCCGCATGTCTGCGGCATCCCAGATATGGTAGCCAACCAGTTGAATCATATAGGGGTATCCGGCTGTCACATTGGCTGCAGTGCTTAATTGAGCGTCGGTGATGGACATGCCGGAGGCGCGGAATGTTGTGGCGAAAGCATCGCGCACTTCATCAAGAGGAATATCTGTGAGTATGTTCGTTTTCGCGCGACGTAGGAACGTGATGACTTCGTCATTGAACAAATCAGAAATCATCTGTGGGAGACCGGCGAACACGATGGCGATATTGCGTCGTTCCCTGATTTGATGCTGTATGGCAGTGGCGATGGCAATCATGTCGGATCGCTCAGCCGCTTGAGTCTCATCAATGGTGATAAGCAACCCAGCATGGCGCTTCTCAAGCGCATCCAACCGTCCGGCAATGGCACTTCTCAACGTTTCGGGCATACGCTTCGGGGATAGTTCGGCTTCTCCGAGGCCGATGCCCGCTCCAGCAAAAGTCAACGATGGTCGGATAGTGAGGTGGTCAAGGGCCCCTCGCCCGGTTCGTAAGGCATCAACAAGGCGTTCGCATAGTCCGGCAGAGGCCGTTTCTTCGATGACATCCCATCTGCGCGCTTTGGCCCGGTCTCCGAACACAGTGAGCATCACGGTTTTTCCGGTTCCACGAGCGCCGGTGACGAGCATAATGCGCCCTGGGGCACCGACTCCGTTATCGAGACCTTTCTCGAAATCGCGGATAACTTTGCCTCGGCCGATGAGCAGGGGCGGTTCCCCTCCTGCCGTTGGCTTGAATGGGTTTTCCTTTGCCTTCATGTGGACCGCCTCCTCGCTGAATCAACCTAAAATAAAAATTATCAAAAATATCAAAAAAAT
>ENA-OQNM01000072-OQNM01000072.1-human-gut-metagenome-genome-assembly--contig:-NODE-72-length-34669-cov-6.326472_pt1 | contig 34669 bp, 30 predicted proteins | sample MGYA00242632_ERZ504886 | MGnify/ENA primary metagenome ERZ504886 (study PRJEB26092, sample SAMD00036424) | human gut metagenome | host: Homo sapiens | study: EMG produced TPA metagenomics assembly of... | reverse complement strand
GTGGACAGCACAGCCATTGTGCGACATACCAAGATAAAAGCTACTGCAAATCCGTTCCTCGATGAGGCGTATTTCCAAAAAAGGAAATTCGATAAAGGAATGCACCGGCTGACTGGAAAATTCAAGATGATTTGGAAAAACCAGAACGGACTGTGCTACCACTGCGGAATGCCGATGGATGTAACGGAAGAAAGAGAAATCTTCTACCTTGCACCAAAGGCAAAGGCTGGCATGGAAGATGTTCGCAATATGCGCTACGTTCATTGCACCTGTCAGCGTATTTATGCTGAGAACCGCTTGAAGAAGTGATGAAATGCTTGAGCCGTATGACGGGAAACTGTCACGTACGGTTCTTAGGCGGGAAGGCGGTGGTAACACCGCTGACCCAGCCGATTATTTCCCCCTTGTTCAGAAGCTCGGCGGTCAAGTCATCCGCATCTCGCCGGTCAGCACGGATTACATCAATCCGCTGGACATCAACACGAACTACTCCGAAGAGGAAAACCCGCTGACGCTGAAATCCGACTTCGTCCTCTCCATGTGTGAGCTGATTGTCGGCGGCAAGGACGGCTTGCAGCCGGTTGAGAAGACCATCATTGACCGCAGTGTCCGCATGGTCTATCAGGAGTTTCTTGCAGACCCCAAACCGGAGAAAATGCCGATCCTCGAAGACCTCTACAACATTCTGAGAAATCAGAAGGAGCCGGAGGCACAGCGCATCGCAACTGCCCTTGAAATCTACGTTCACGGCTCTCTGAACGTCTTCAATCACAGAACGAATGTGGATGTCAACAACCGCTTCGTCTGCTATGACATCCGGGAACTCGGCAAGCAGCTCAAGAAACTCGGTATGCTGATTGTGCAGGATCAGGTGTGGAACAGAGTCACCATTAACCGCGCCCAGCACAAGGCAACGCGCTACTACATGGACGAGTTCCACCTTTTGCTGAAAGAGGAACAGACCGCCGCGTACAGCGTGGAAATCTGGAAGCGTTTCAGAAAGTGGGGCGGCATCCCCACCGGCATCACCCAGAACGTCAAGGATCTGCTTGCGTCCCGCGAGGTGGAGAACATCTTTGAAAACTCGGATTTTGTCTACCTTCTAAATCAGGCATCCGGAGACCGGCAGATTCTCTCGAAGGCGCTGAACATCTCTCCCAGCCAGCAGAACTACATCACCAACTCCAACGCCGGTGAGGGGCTGATCTTCTACGGCTCAACCATCGTTCCCTTCAAGGACGATTTCCCGAAGGACACCCAGCTCTACCGTATCATGACCACCAAACCCGAAGAAACCGTACAGAACTAAGGAGGATTTTTGAATATGAACAACAAGATGATTACCATTCCCTATGCGGACGCTATCGAATACGGAGAGAACACCTCCGCGCTGTTTAAGGCTCTGTGGGAGCTGACCGATCTGATCCGACTGGAAAGCGATCTCAAGAAGCATCACCGCGCCTACCTCCATGTGAGGGAGGACATCGACGAAAAAGTGAAGGAAGCACGTCAGATTATGACCAAGGTATCTGTGGATATGATTGGTTTCTACCTCAATGTTGATGTTTCTGAGTGCAGCAACAGCGATGAGAATACCCCTTTCGTTGACGCGGGTGATGATGAAACCGTATCTATCCCCAAGGACAAGTATGATCTGATGATCGACGATCTGCTCACGATGTCCGAAATCATTCAGTGCGTTGCAGATATGCGCACGCAGGATGTGAAGGCAATCCGCGAGTTCGGCAAGTTTATCCCCGCCTTTGCCGCCTTTGAGAAGAACCGCCTGAGCCTCTATCGTGAGGCGGCGAAGGAAGCCGAGGAAATCTTCGACCGTTGGGCAGACGAGATTGACGATCTCGACGAGGACTTCATGGAAGATGAGGACTATGAGCCGGACGAGTATTACTCCGACTGATGCCCATTGAAATGTTGTCGGGTTTCATGGCAAACATTTCAATGGAAACACAAATCCAACAGAACAGGAGGTACACCACCATACAACTTGACATCATTCATACCGGCGATTGCCTTGAAATCCTGAAAACTCTGCCCGATGACAGCGTTCATTGCTGTGTGACGTCCCCTCCGTATTACGCGCTCCGCGATTACGGCATGGAGGCTCAGATCGGCAGAGAGACAACGCCGAAGGAATATATCTCGCGCCTGACGGAAGTGTTTACCGAAGTCAGGCGCGTTTTGCGTCCGGATGGAACGCTCTGGCTGAACATCTCGGACACCTACGCTGGAAAGGGCAATCAGGGAGATTTCATTGACCCGAAGAACCCCTACGGCAGAAACGGTCAGGCTGTGGCTCTCAACAACAAGGTTGAGGGCTGCAAGCCGAAGGACATGATCGGTATTCCGTGGATGCTTGCTTTTGCCCTCCGCGATACCGGCTGGTATCTGCGCAACGACATCATCTGGATGAAGGATAACCCCATGCCGGAGAGTGTGAAAGACCGCTGCGCCCGCTGCTACGAGCATATTTTCCTGTTCTCAAAGTCCAAGAAGTATTTCTTTGACTACAAGGCAATCTCAGAGCCGATTGCTCCCGCGACGGCAGAACGTCTCAAGCGCGGCATGAAGGGCGGCAACAAATACGGCAAGCCCGTTCCCGGTCAGCCTCAGCCGCAGTCCATCAACCGTCCCCGCGAGCATGGCGAGATCAAGGATTGTGACATCAATCCACTCCGCAACAAGCGCGATGTCTGGAAGATCAACACCGTCCCCTTTAAGGGCGGTCACTATGCCGCCTACCCTCCGAAGCTGGTTGAAACCTGTCTTCTCGCCGGTTGTCCAGAAGGCGGCATTGTGCTTGACCCATTCATGGGAAGCGGAACAACCGGCATGGTTGCCTCGCAGATGGGGCGTCATTTCGTCGGCATCGAGCTGAATCCTGAATACATCGAGCTTGCCTACAAGCGGATTGGAGGTGAAATCTGATGTCCAAGGAACCGGAACTCAAAGCCCGTGACAAGGTGGTCGTGCGGATGACGCGGGAAGGCGCGGTTGAGGAAAACCTGACGGCTGGCACCGAGCAGCGTGTGTCAAAGAGGCTGGAAGATGCGGAGCTGGTGAAGCCCGGTGAGACAGTCGAGCCTTCCGAAGCTCTTTCTGCGGAGGAGCAGAAAAAGGTGCAGATGCGCCGTCAGCAGCGTCAGTTTCAGGCGGAACACGCCGAAGATAACGACACACAGCCGCCCTCGGAAACGTCCGTCATAGAAGAGAAAAGGGCAGAAAATCCACCCCAGAATGTACCCGAACCGCTGCCCTCGGAAACGCCGTTCAAGCCTCCAACTTTAGAGCAGCACGGCGTTTCTTCTCATACCGGCACGGTGATTGCCGAAACGGTTGTCACGCACAAGCTGCGCAAGACCTCTGCGGTTGAAGCAGTGGATGCAGATGCCGTTCTCACTCAAGCGGCGGAAACCGCCTCTGCAAAGCCGGTCTCGGACGATGCCGTCCCGCCCACGAAGCGGATGCAGAAGCTCGAAAGAAAATCTGAGAAGGCGCATGATCGGCTGGATGCCGCCCGTGAGAAGCTGCCCACGCACAAGGTTCTCAAGAAAGAGCGCGTCTTTGATGAGGAAACCGGCAAGGGCAAAACCCGCCTTCATTTTGAGGATGAGCTGAAAAAGCCCACGGGCAAAGGCAAGCTGCAATTTGAGGCAGATAAAACCGTCCGCAAGGTCGGTGACACCCTCGCTTCCGGCATTCATGGCAAAATCCATGAGGTCGAGCAGGAAAACTCAGCGGTTGAGGCGGCGCATAAAACGGAGATCGCCGCTGAGACTGCCACTCGGCATTTCAACCATCATCGGGAAAACAGCGTCAACAAGCCTTATGAGAAGGTTTCTAAGCTGGAACATAAGGCGGATGCTGCTGATGCAAAGCTCCAATATGAGAGAAATCAGCAGGAGCATCCTGAGATGAAGAAGCAGAACATGAACAAGCACTACCAGAAGCAGAACATTAAGAAGGAATATGCCTCCGCTCGAAATGCCGGTTCTCAGACCGCCGGGACTGCCACAAAGAATACCGGCAAGAAGCTCGGTGAGAAGGCGTCCGACAAGATCAAGGAGTTCTTTGAGAAGAACAAGAAGGTCTTCATCTGGATCGGCGTCGGAATTGCCCTTCTCGTGTTGCTCGGTGCCGGAATCAGCTCGTGTTCGATGCTCACCTCTACCGGCTCGTCGGTTATCGCTTCCTCCTATCTCAGCGAGGATGATGCGATGCTGGGCGCGGAGGCGCAGTATTGCCAAATGGAGCAAGAGCTGCAACGCTATCTCGACACCTACGAAAGCACTCACAGCTACGATGAATACCACTTCGATCTGGACGATATTGAGCATGACCCGTATGTGCTGATCTCCATTCTCTCGGCTCTCCATGAGGGCGAGTTCACGCTGGATGAGGTGCAAGGTACGCTCCAAATGCTGTTTGAAAAGCAGTACATCCTCACCGAAGAGGTCATCGTCGAAACGAGATACCGCACGGAGACCGACACATGGACGGACGCAGACGGCAACACGCACACGGAAACCTATCGCGTCCCGTATGACTACTACATCTGCAATGTGAAGCTCGAAAACTTCAATCTCTCCCATGTCCCGGTCTACATCATGGGGCAGGAACAGCTCTCCATGTACGCAACGTATATGTCGGTGCTTGGCAACCGCGAGGATCTGTTCGGTGACTCTCCCTATGTGGACAAGTACATCACAAATCCTCCCGCCGACTACGATGTCAACCCGGAATACCTGAACGACGAGAAGTTTGCAACGTTGATTACCGAGGCGGAAAAGTATCTCGGCTATCCGTATGTCTGGGGCGGCTCCAATCCCGACACGTCCTTTGACTGCTCCGGCTTTGTCAGCTATGTTCTCACGAACAGCGGGCTTGTGAATACCGGACGGCTGGGCGCACAGGGGCTTTACAACGTCTGTACGCCGGTTTCAAAGGCGAATGCACAGCCCGGTGATCTCATCTTTTTTGTCGGGACGTATGACACCCCCGGCGTGTCCCACGTCGGCATCTACGTTGGGGATGGTGTCATGATCCACTGCGGCGATCCCATTCAGTACACATCCATCAATTCTTCCTACTGGCAGCAGCATTTCTACGCCTTCGGAAGACCCGCCTATTAAAAGAAAGGAGTTTTGCATGAATCCCAAGTATCAGAAAGTCCTCTCCGACATCGAGAAGGCTGAAAAGAAGAAGTCCGAAATCGAGGGTCAGCTTAAAGAGCTGTACGACAAGAAGACAGAGCTGGAAAACCTTGAAATCATCAATACCGTGCGCTCTATGGTGATGGACAAGGATCAAATCATGGCGTTCCTGTCTTCCATGAAGGGCGGCACCAAGCCCGCTGAAAATACGGAGGTAATCGACAATGCGTAAGAAGTTTCGTTTTCTGACCGTCCTTGCGGTCTGCGTCATGGTTCTGTCCTGCTTCTCGGTGACGGCGTTTGCCTATGCCGATGACACCGAGCAGAACCTTCCCGTTACGGAGGCAACACAGCCGGAACAGCAGCCCGCAGTCACTCCCACGCCGGAAAAGCCGAAGGGTGAGCCGATTGACGATGAGGGCAACGCCTACACCCGCGACTTGCTCTATGACAAGGCAACCAACAAGCAGTTCATCACCATCCAGACGAAGAACGGCAACACCTTTTTCATTGTCATCGACTACGATGCGCCCATCAACGAGGATGAGGAACAGTATCAGACGTACTTCCTGAACATGGTCGATGAGAGCGATCTGCTTGCACTGCTGGATGAAGACACTGCGGCTGCTCTGACCACCTGTAATTGCAAGGAAAAGTGCGCTGCCGGTCAGGTCAACACAGACTGCCCGGTCTGCAAGACCAACATGAGCGAATGCACCGGCACAGCCCCCGTTACACCTGAGCCGGATAAGGATGCGGAAACCGATACCCCCGCCCCTAAGCCCGAAAAGAAATCCAACATCGGCATGATCCTCGTCATCTTTGCCCTTGCCGGTGCTGCGGGTGCAGCCTATTACTACATCAAGTTCGTCAAGGGCAGAAAGTCCAAGGATGAGGACATGGACTTCTTCGACGATGAAGGCTACGAGGAAGATCCGTACATCAACGAGGATGAAGAGCCGCAGATTGCGGAGGATGCCGAAACGGAAGGTGATGAAGATTGATCTTAGTCATTGCTGAAAAGCCCAGCGTTGCCCAGTCCATCGCAAAGGTACTGGGCGCGACGTCCCGCAAGGACGGCTATATGGAGGGCGGCAATTACATCGTTTCGTGGTGCTTCGGTCATTTGGTGGAGCTGGCAGACGCCAGCTCCTACGATGAGCGGTATGCCAAGTGGCGGTATGACGATCTGCCCATTGTTCCGGAAAGCTGGATGTTTGAGGTCACGAAGGACAAAGCACAGCAGTTCAAGGTGCTGTCCGCTCTCATGAAGGACAAGCGCGTCACCGAGCTGGTCTGCGCAACCGATGCAGGACGCGAGGGTGAGCTGATCTTCCGGCTGGTCTACGACAAAGCCGGATGCACCAAGCCCTTCAAGCGTCTGTGGATCAGCTCGTTGGAGGACTCCGCCATCCGCGAAGGCTTCAATCATCTCCGGGACGGCAAGGAATATGACCGTCTCTATGAAGCGGCACTCAGCCGCTCGAAGGCAGACTGGATTGTCGGTATCAACGGCACCCGCCTGTTTACCACGCTCTATCACAAGAAGCTGGTGGTTGGGCGCGTCCAGACGCCGACCCTTGCAATGCTGGTGGAGCGCGACGGGAAAATCTCCACGTTCCAGAAGGAGAAGTATTTCAACGTCCATGTCGGCAAGGGCGATCTGACCGCCGATCTGGAAAAGGTTAAAACCGAAGAGGAAGCAAAAAGAATTGCGGCGGCTTGCGAGAAAAAGCAAGCCGTCGTTTCTTCTCTCAAGCGGGAAACGAAAACCGTCAATCCTCCGAGGCTCTATGATCTGACCACCTTGCAGCGCGAGGCAAACCGATACTACGGCTTTACCGCCCAGCAGACGCTCGATCTCGTTCAGACGCTCTACGAAAAGAAGCTCCTGACCTATCCGCGCACGGACAGTCAGTTTATCACGGACGATATGGAGGACACTGCCCGTCAGGTCATTTCTATCGTCTGCCGCCAGCTTCCGCTTTTCTCCGGCGTTTCGGTTACTCCGGACATTGCCCGCGTAACCGACAACAGCAAGGTTACGGATCACCATGCCATTCTCCCGACCGTCCAGCTTGAAAAGCAGGATGTTTCCGCACTCCCTCAGTCGGAGCAGAAAATTCTCAATCTTGTCGGGATGCGCCTTCTGTGTGCGACCGGCGAGAAGCACACCTACGCAGAAACGCAGATCTCGCTCTCCTGCGAGGGCTACGAGTTCAAAACAAAGGGCAAGACCGTCGTTCAAAACGGATGGAAAGCCATCGAAGAGCTGTTCAAGGCTTCCCTCAAGGCGAAGGAAAAAGACGATCCCGTGAAGTCCCTGCCCGAAGTCCATGAGGGCGATATGCTGGATGGTGTGTCTGCCAGCGTCACCGAACACTTCACAACGCCTCCGAAGCAGTACACGGAAGACACGCTCCTGTCTGCAATGGAGACTGCCGGAAACGATCAGTTCGACGATGACACCGAGAAGAAAGGTCTCGGAACTCCCGCAACCCGCGCCGGTATCATTGAAAAGCTGGTGAGGTCCGGCTTTGCAGAGCGCAAGGGCAAATCCCTCATTCCCACAAAGGACGGCTGCAACCTCGTCTGCGTCCTGCCGGAACAGATCACTTCTCCCAAAATGACGGCGGAATGGGAAAATACGCTCACGGAGATTGAACGCGGCAAGGCAGATGCGGACGCCTTCCTCAGCGGCATTGTCCGGATGACCGGGGATCTCGTGAAAGCCTATCCCTTCCTCTCCGATGCCGAAGCCCAGCGTTTCGGCACGGGTAAGGAGGAAATCGGCAAGTGTCCCCGCTGCGGCTTTCCGGTCTACGTCGGCAAGGGCAATTTCTACTGCTCGAACAAGGAATGCTCCTTCTGCCTGTGGGAAGACAACAAGTTCTTTTCCAGCAAGAAAAAGAAGCTGACCAAGAGGATTGCAAAGGAGCTACTGGACAAGGGCTGGTGCCGAGTGACCGGGCTTTACACGCCGAAGAAGCCTCAGCTCTACGATGCGGTGATCCGTCTGGATGACAGCGGAGGCAAATACGTCAGCTTCAAGATGGAGTTTGATCGATGAGCCGCCCGAAGTATATTGCCTCTTGCAGCGGAGGCAAAGACAGCGTAGCGACGCTCCTGCTGGCTGCACAGCACAATGAGCCGCTGGACGAGGCGGTTTTCAGTGAGGTCATGTTCGACAAAGACACAAGCGGTGAAGTCCCGGAACACCGGGATTTCATCTATGCCCGGCTCAAGCCCTTCTGTGAAAAGGAGCTGGGCATCAAGTTCACCATTCTCCACGCGGACAAGACCTACGATGAGGTGTTCCATCATGTCATCACCCGCGGACCGCACAAGGGCGAGGTTCGCGGCTTTGCATGGGCTGGTATGTGTGCAGTCAATCGTGACTGCAAAATCCCGCCAGTCCGCAAGTACAATGCCGCACTCTCGCCGGACTCTGTGAGCTATGTCGGCATCGCGGAGGATGAGCCAAAACGCCTTGCTCGTCTGGATGGAATAACGAAGGTCAGTCTGCTTGCCAAATACGGCATGACCGAGGCGGACGCCTACAAGCTCTGTCAGGAACATGGGCTGCTTTCCCCAATCTACACTCACTGCCGGAGAAACGGTTGCTGGTTTTGCCCCAATGCAAGCGACAAAGAACTGCTGCACATAGTCACAAATTATCCGGAGATGTTTGACCGGCTGATTGAATGGGAGAACGAGGATAACATCTTCCATCGTCGGATGACGCGCAGAGAAACCCCGTCTGAGGTAAAGGCTCGTTTATTGAGCAAATCCCAGACGGGTTTTTCTTCTCCCAAAAGCAAATAAGAAATGGAGGTTTGAGATGGCTGAAAACAAAAACGCACAGCAAGTCCGCGAAATCACGGACAAGCTGGAACAGGGCATCAAGGAGCTTTTTGAATCCGAGCGGTTCAAGGAATACCTCCGCACGATGTCCAAGTTCTACAACTATTCCTTCAACAACACGCTGCTCATTGCGATGCAGAAGCCGGAGGCAACCTATGTTGCCGGTTATACCTCGTGGCAGCGCAACTTTGACCGTCAGGTCATGAAGGGCGAAAAAGGCATCAAGATTCTTGCACCCGCGCCGTACAAGTCGCAGGAAGAGCGCGAGAAAATTGATCCCGTAACGCAGAAGCCGGTGATCGGCGCAGATGGGAAGGCTGTCACGGAGACGGTTGAGGTTCTGCGTCCTGCCTTCAAGGTGGTAAGCGTCTTCGATGTCTCACAGACGGACGGCAAGGAGCTTCCTGACATCATCGTCGATGAGCTGAAAGGCACCGTCGAAAACTACGAGGCGTTCTTCGACGCGCTCAGACAGGAATCTCCCGTCCCTATTTCCTTTGAGGACATTCCGGGCGGTGCAAAGGGATTCTTCTCGCCGGTTGAAAGCCGCATTGCCATTCAGGAGGGCATGAGCGAAATCCAGACGGTCAAAACCGCCATTCACGAGATCGCCCACGCAAAGCTCCACGCCGTCAAGCCGGATGAGAAAGTCGCGCCAGAAGATAAGAAGGATCGGCACACCAAGGAGGTTGAAGCGGAAAGCGTTGCCTACACCGTCTGCCAGCGTTACGGCATTGAAACCTCGGACTATTCCTTCGGTTACATCGCCGGTTGGTCATCCGGTAAGGAAACCAAGGAGCTGAAAAGCTCTCTGGACACCATCCGCAAGACGGCGGCTGAGATGATCGAGGGCATTGACGCCAAGCTCAAGGTGCTGCTTGCAGAGAAAGCACAGTCCGCAGAGAAGGAAGCTCCCGTAAAGGAAACCGTTCCGGAGGAAAAGCTGGAAGTCCCCATTTACCGCGAGACGGCGAATTACGCCTATGAAGCCGGTGAGATGGACGCCTATCGCGCCTCCCTTGCTGCAAACGAGGAATGCCGCAGAGTGATTGAGGCGGCGATCAGCTCTAACTACGGAGATAACCGGCTGGATGCGGATGCCGCCGTGAAAAGTGTCCTTGAGCAGTCCTCTCCGGAGCGCGTCCGGTATGTCCTTGCAAACACCATTCAGCAGAAAGACTTCGACGGGCGCATTCCGCAGCCCCTCAAGGAATGGGCGAAGAGCGTTGAGGTCTGCCCGGAGAACGCCTCCCGCTTCCTTGTGGATAAACCCAATCCCGGACTGACGGCACTTTTCGTCGATGCGTTCCGTCAGCAGACCGAACCCCAGAAGGAAGCTGTTTCTGAGAAAACGGAGGAAAGGGACCCGGAGGTCGTTGCATGGGAGAACGATGAGATCACCTCGATTGAGGTAAAAACCGTGGAGGTCAAGTCTCCCTTTGCTCCCTTGCCGGAGGAAGCGGCAAAAGCACCGAAGGCGCACCGCCTGACCGCCGAAGAGAAGGAGATCAAAGCCGCTGTCATGGACACACTCAAGGGGCAGATTGCCTATAACAACGACGGTATGCGGGCGTCCTATCGCGCCTCTAACCACTCCTTCAATCTGCTGGCACGGAACGGCGTCAGGATTGAGGGCAACACGGTCACGCAGAACGGTGAGCCGCTGTTCAAAATCCATCGCCGTCATGCAGCGCGGAAAACGCAGGGCTGTTACCGTGAGCTGATGCCGACGCTGGAATACGTCAAGCAGGAGCAGAAGCAGGAAAAGCCCTCCATCCGTGATCAGCTCAGAACTGCTGCAAAACAGCAGCCGGAGAAAAAGTCTCTGGTCAAATCCAAAACGCACGACATGGAGTTGTGAGAAAGGAGACGCATGAAGAAATACACAGACGTTGACATCGTTGCGGAGCTGCAGAAGCTCGTGGACAGTCATGTAGACAGCTACAAGGAAGACTTCGACATCGACAAGCGTATCATCCGCCGCGCTGCCGAAAGCCGGAATCCCGAAGACAAAACGCTGATGTGGTTCTGCCGTCCGCATGGAACGCACTGTCTCAACGAAAATCAGGTCTTTATTCAGGGAACGCGAGATCACAACACCTTCCGTTTCTATGCGGAACAGACCTACGACGAGTGCATTGCCCGTGTCATCGTCCCGAAAACCGTTAAGCGCGGCAAGGTGTTCGGAGATGTCTTTGAGATCAATTACCGGGAACAGGCGGCAAACGTAGCGCAGAACTCGGTTGCGCCGGATCATGACCGGCTGACCTTTGCGGATGGCTTTGTGCTGGAAGCCCCCTGCCGCAGCAGCTTCAATGCAGCAATGGCTTTGGTCGGTGAGCATGGCGGCGTCAAAACCCACCGGACGCTCCCGAAGAACGCGGAGGCTCTGGCGGAAGTGTTGACCAAGCAGAAAAGCCGCCGTGACAGACTGCCGGAGGCAGAAAGGACAGAGGCGCTTTCGCCTCTGCCTGTTGCAGAACTTCGGAAGTACGAAGCGGTCAAAAAGGCTCATCCGGACGCACTGGTCTGCTTTGCCCAGAACGGCTATTTTGAGCTGTACGGCAAGGACGCGGAAAAAGCCGCGCCATTGCTCGGCACGAAGCTCCTTGAGAAGAAGGTGCGCGGCAAGCCCTCCATGCCGGTTACGGGCTTCCGTGAAGCTGCGTGGGTAGCAGCATCAAAGAAGCTCTGGCAGTCCGGCGCAGATGTCTTTCTCAGCAAAGGCGGCGAGACCTTCAAGGAACTCAAAGCCGCAGATTACATTCCTGTCGGTGCGACGCTGAATGTGGATGGGATCAAGTGCAGAATCGACGCGGTTGATTTTGCTGCTGATGAAGTCCGGCTGACTAACATCGAGGACAAGAACCGCCCCATTCGCTTTTCTGAGAGCATCCAGTATGTCCGCGCCTATGTGGAGGATGCCGGAACTGCCATCTACGACACCATCCCGAAAAAGCCCGCTGCCCGTGAATCCATCCGCGACAAGCTGAAATCCGCGCAGAAAACCCCGCCGCCTCACACGCCGAAGCCGCAGAAAAACAAAGGAAAGGATATGGAACTCTGATATGAAGAACTTTACCGTGGAAGAAACCAACCTGATGTGCTGCTTCAACACGTCCAGCCGGAAGCGGCTGATCGACGATATGAAGAGCGTCACCTTGAACGACATGGACGGCGAGATCGCGGAGCTGATGTATAAGACCATCCGGAAGCTCGAAGCCATGACGGACACGGAGTTTGAGGAACTGTATATCATGCCGGACGGCATGGTGGATGACTGAAAGGAGGGTGCCTATGCCCGTATTAGACGGTAATTTTGAAGCCTTCGTCACAAACCTCGGCAAGTACAACGAGGGTATGCTGGTCGGTGAGTGGGTGAAGCTCCCCACCACCGAAGAAGAGATGCAGAAGGTCTTTGAGCGCATTGGGATCGGCAAGCAGGATGAGTTCGGTCAGCCCTACGAAGAGTGGTTTATCACCGACTACGAATGCCCGATCTATGGCGTTCAGAAGATGCTTGGCGAGTACGAGAGCCTTGATAAGCTCAACTACCTTGCCGCCTTGATTGACGAGCTTTCCCTGAGCGATCAGGAAAAGCTCGTTGCCATTATGGAGGCTGGCTGCGATGAGGTCAGCGACATCGACGATCTCATCAACCTGACGTTCAATCTGGACTGCTACGACATCATGCCCGGTATCAACGACGAATCCGATCTCGGCTATTATTACGCACACGAAGCCGGTATCTACTCCGAAAAGGATCTCGGACCTCTGGCAAATTACATCGACTATGAACGCTATGGGCGCGACATTGCGATGGATGAGCAGGGACGCTTCACCGACGAGGGCTATGTCCGTGTCGCAAGCGAGAGGTGGGACAGGCAGTTTGACGGTGAGCTTGACGATATTCCCGACGAATACCGGATTACCGGCTCAGGGGAAGCCGCCGAGCGTGACAGCACCATCGCCGTTCTCATTGTCGAGCCGGGAAAGGAGCCTTATGTGAAGGAGATTGACTCCGGGCTGGAGTCCTTGCAGCATGAGGTCGGCGGCTACATCGAGGCGATTTACCCCTACGAAGACCCGGTTGCCTTAGTCTGCAACGAGGAAGGCAAGCTGGAAGGTCTGCCCCTAAATCGCGCCCTGCGCGATGAGGACGGTGACATCTACGACGTTGTTGCCGGAACATTCATGGTAGTCGGCTTGACGGATGACAGCTTCGGTTCTCTGACCGTAGAGCAGATGCAGAAGTTCTCTGACCACTTCAAAGTGCCGGAGCAGTTTGTCAAGCTGGGCGATAAGATTGTGGCGATCCCCATGATCTCAAAGGAACAGCAGAAGCAGGAGGGCATCGAGCAGAAGGACTTTGAGATGAACGCCGACACCTCCGGTCTGGCGGTTGCCGGTCACATCGGGACGTGGCACACCATTGACCAGCACGAAGTCGGCGGTCGCAGCTTTTATCTGATGGAGCATGATACCTACGGCGATGAAGCTGCCTGTATCATTGTCGATGAGCGCGGCAAGCTCGTCCTTGATGATGTCTACAGCGGCTTTGACGATGACACGCTCCGCCTTCTCGATCTTGAAGTCAAGGAAGTGCCGGAAATGCCCGATCCCGCGCTCACTGTTCAGGATATGAAGGACTATGGCTACGCATGGGCTGGCGTTCTTCCCGCTGGGCAGGAGGCAGCAGAGAAGGCTTTGGAGAAGGGCTGCGAGGTTTACCGTCTCTATTCGGATAACACTGAGGGCTTGTGTGTGGATGCAAAGGAGATTGCCGATCATGCGGCTAAGGGCGGAATGCTCGGTATCAGCAAGGAAAGCTGGATGGCAGCTCTTGAGAAGGAAAACTACCTCAAGGCGGCGGAGATGTCGATGGAGGATGACTACGGCATGATTGATGGGATCATCAACAACGGTCCGAAGGAAGACAAGACCGCAGAGGTCAAAGCCCCCGAAAGGGGCGAAAAGTCCTCCATCATGGACAGGCTCAAGTCTGCAAAGGCTGAAAAGCAGAAGGAATGCTGCCCTCCCCAAAAGCACAAAGGAGAGATTGAGCTGTGAGCAGAAGTCAGAAATGGAGACAGGAGTGGTCATTCTTCATCGGGGACAGCGGACGCCGGAAGTATAACCGCTTCTGCGTCCGCTGCGTCCATAGCTGCAAGCAGAGCTTCCGTGTGGATCTCATCGCCTGTCCGCACTTCTCCCGCAAGGCATCGAGGTGTAGACAGTTAGGGGTCGAAAAAGCCTGTGATTGCAAGCCTCAGAGCGGCGCAAATTGACCAGCCTAAGTGATTGTATTCCCTGCGCAGTTTCTTCTTTAGCGCGGAAATAAGTGTCGATTTCGGCACTTGTTTGAATGCTCGGAAAACGAATCAAGAGCCTCTGTCGATGCCCGGTTTGGGTGTCGGCAGAGGCTCTTTTTTTACGACATATTCAAAATAGCGGACAGCAGCTCTTGAACCTGTTGCCGGTATTCCGGCTTAATATCCGAAATACGTCTGGCAAGCGCAAGGGCTTCCGCTTCTGGCGCGTCAGTCCCAAAAATAATTCGGTCTGCGCTGACGCCGAGCAAACGGCAAAGACGCTGCAAGGCTTCAAGAGAGATACCTGAAGCACCACGCTCAATAGCACTCAGGTGATTCGGCGTCATGCCAAGCATTTCTGAGAGCGTGTCCTGCGTATAGCCCGCCTGTTCTCTTGCCACTTGAATATTGCCGCCGATTTCAATATTGATGTCCTTCTTCTCTCGCATAGCCTCACCACCTTTGCATTTAGTGTACCTAACGGCGGTGTCATTATCCACGGTACGCCGTCATTGTTTTTACTAACGACACTGCATTGACTGTCCGTGATGAGGGTGATAGAATGGAGTTACCTACCAAAGGAGCGAAAGAAGGGGTGTCATGTCGCGCATTATTGAGTTTAGAAAGTCTGCTCAAAAAGCTGCAAAGCAATCCGTTCAAGGCAAGACTTGTGCGTTTACCGGTCATAGACCGCAGAGTCTTCCGTTCGGCTTTGATGAATCCGATAAACGTTGTACTTCTTTGAAGTCTGTTATGCGGGATCAGATTGTAGCACTCATCGAGAACGAGGGCATCACGCATTTTATTACCGGCATGGCTCTTGGCGTCGATATGTACGCTGCGGAAATTGTACTCGATTTGAAATCAAAATACCCTCACATTACTCTGGAAAGCGCAATCCCTTGTGAGACACAAGCGATCAAATGGTCTGTGGCTTCACGGGAACGGTATTATAATATCGCGGCAAAGTGTGACAAGGAGACCATGCTGCAACGGGAGTACACGCCGGACTGCATGGACAAGAGAAATCGGTACATGGTCGATCACGCCGATTATATTCTCGCAGTATGGAATGGATGCCCCAGCGGTACCGGGAATACCGTGAGATATGCCCACAAAATGAGCAAGTCCATCATCGTCATCAATCCGGCTTCCCTTGAAGTCACGCAGGAATAAGGCAAAAATCCCCCTTCTGAATCAAGCGTTGTGAAAACCGTGAAGTATTTCCCGATAGTGAATACACATTGCACTGCTCAGTGATTATTGGAAACGTGTACGGCGTATGCTGCCCAGTGAACATCTCCACGGAACACATCAAATTTTCGCGGCTTCGTAAAACGTGAAGTGTCACCTTATGAACGGTCCCTTGCCGAGAGAAAAATAAATCGCTGGAAACGGGAACGCCCCCGGCACTGTGCGTCTGGCACAGTGTCGGGGCGTTTTTCCGTGTCTTAGTTATGAGCCAGTTCATTTAGGAGCTGCTTTCGATAGTCCACATCCAAGACGCAGCGATGGAAGTCCATCAGACGGTGTTCGTCGAACAGCTTTTCACAGAGCTTGGTCAGCGGATGATTCATCAGCCTTGCAGAAATCCCGACCTCGTTGAAAAACCTTGCCCATGTGAAGACCTCTTCTAAATCCTCCTGCTCAAGCGTGGTGGGAATGATGGCGTTGCAGAGACGTACAATGGGGCTATCCGCAAATCGTTCTGCCACTTCCTCCGGCGAGCATTCATAGCGGTCACAGTCAAAGGAAAGCGCATCCTCAATTTTAAGATAATTTTCGATTTCATCCCGCGTCAAGGTTATGGTGTAGTCTCCCATACCAGACGGCACATCAATATTCTCCATGACATCAAGTTCGTAACGAGAGCCGCCGATGATTGCCTCAAAGGAGAAAGACTGACCGATTACTGCTGGGTTTTTGTCTATCTTGTCCTCGTTCAGAAATGACAGCGGATTGTACTCTGTCAGTTCCCAGTCGATTTTTCCTCTCTCTGTTTGTTCGGCAATCTGCTGGATCAAATGTCGTTCTTCTTCGTGCAGATTTTCATTGTACATCATGATACACCTCCGTTTTCTGATTCTCGTTTTTGGGGGGCTGCTCTATGTTTCCGAAGAGACTGCCGTTTGTATCATCATTCCTTGGCTGAGGGCAGACTTTCGTAAAACCTTTTTAGCTCATCCAGACTGCTTGTACGATTCTTGATAGGCAGGGAGTCCCATGTGATGTCATGATAGCGTTCCGGCGGCTCGTCCCGCAGTCTTCGGTCGATGATGCAAACAATGCCTGTGTCTGTGAAATTACGGATCAATCGCCCGATACCCTGCTTGAGTTTGATAATCATTTCGGGAACGCGAACATCCATCAGAGCATCCTTAGCAACGGAACACTTATACTCGATAATCGGATCGGGGACAGGAAACGGAAGTCGGAAAATGATAACATTGGAAAGGCTTTTTCCTTCAATGCTGATGCCTTCCCAGTATGCGCCCGTCCCCAGAAGCACGGAGTTCGTATCTTCCTTAAACTCATTCAGCACCTTGTCCTGCGACGATCCCGGCTGCTGCATCAGGATTTTGTACGGAAGATTTTTCTCACCGAGAATGGAGTAGACCTCTTCCATGTCGGTCTTCGCCGTAAACAGCACGAGTGCCTTTCCATTGGAAATGCTCAGGATCTCAAGCAGTCGCTCCACACCCTTTTCAATGAAGGCTTCATGTTCTCTGGTCGGGTGCGGGAGATCGTCGCAATAGTAGATCATGGCGTGTTCATCGTATGGATATGGGGAAGGCTTTGGCTCGGATAAGCAGCCGCGATCACCAGCGGGAAAGCCGGTATTGCTGATAAAGTAAGAATACTGTTCTTCCAGAGACCCGCTCGTGGCGTTCGTCAGCGTGGCAGAGGTCAAGATGGTTCTTTCATCACCATTGAAGTATAGGCGGCTCACAATTTCTTTTGTGTTTTTAGGGCAATAGACGAGTTCCATGTTGCTGCCGTGCTGCTCGATCCAGATCAGCATATCATCTATCCGGTCAAGAAGCTCTGAAAGGGACTCGCTGACGGCATCCAGATCATCAGAAGCAGCAAAGGAACGGCTGTTTCTGAAATCCATGCTGGAATAAATCTGAATGCTGGACGAAAGGTTGTGTATGGCGGCGTTCACTTCCGTAAGCAGCTCAACCGCACTGCCGCTTTGGTCAAAGAAAAAGCGGTCAGCGTAGCGCATATCCTGCTCTGCATCGTCGATCTGCTTTTGGACTTGTGTTTTCAGGCAGTTATAGAAGGCGATGATTGAGCTTTCCGCCTCTCGCTTTTCTCTGGACACACTGCTTTGGTCAGAGGATCGTAGCTCATAGAATGCGTTTTTAATCATTCCAAAGAGCATACCTTGCCCGAAACGCTCCGTTGTGGCACTCCGCACCTTATCATCCAAGTTGTGCGCTTCATCCACGACAAGCAGATCAGCGGCGGCGTTAATCAGTCCCTCCTGACCGCGCCGGAGTTTCATGAGATGCTGGGTTAGAAAATCCTGATTGCATAGTACCACTCCATCCGTAAACTTTAATGCTGCGCGGACCTTGTAATACTTGCACTTCTTTTCACAGGAGCCGCAACTCTTCATGCTGAACCGCTGCACGTTTACCTTGTCCCAGACGCCTTGCGGCAAAACCTCCGGGAAATCCTTGCGTTCCTCATACCCCTGCTGGATTCCTTCTTTGAGCGCATCCGGTGGATCTGCTTTCGGGTCACACATATATTCATCTGCGCGTTTGTTGCAGAGATAATGGGTCTGTCCTTTTGCGAGGATGACATCTCTGTTCACCCCAAGAAGGGGCATTACCGCGTGGACATCGCGCCAGAGCTGTTCTTGAAGCGCGATGGTCGAGGTTGCGATGATAACCGGCTTGTTCATGCGTTTGCTGTACAGCAGCACCGGCACAAGATAGCCAAAGGATTTGCCAATGCCCACGCCAGCTTCAATCGCAAAATGTTGATCATTTATGAGGGCGTCCACAATCTCAAAGGACATATCCTGCTGCCCCTCACGCGTTTCCAATCCATGCTGCGGGGCTTCATCCCAAAAGAAGGTGCTGACTTGCTCACTCATGGAGTACAGCTCTGCTTTTCTGCGCTTTTTCCGTTCCTCCGATGTATTGAATCCAAAATAGAATCTGTTGTCCATCCACATTCCTCCCGGAATAGAAACCAAGGTTATCCGCGTTTCAGTTCAATGCTGACGTTTCCGTTCTCGTCGATGGTCAGCGTCATGTGCCTGATGTACTTCTCATAGAACTGCCGCCGCTCTGCGGGAGACATTTCTATCCGCGTGTTTCGCAGAGCCGCATCAAACATATCGTTGACATTCAGGTGAACGGAGTTGTCAATCCAGCGGTACATCTCCTTGAATAGTGCGTTTTTCTTGATGTCCTCGCTGTTGCCGGAGTAGAAGTCATCCAGATAGCAGTAGAATATCCCGGATTCTGCAAGTGCCGCCTTCATATCCGGTCCGCATTTTTCCCGCTCAATCATGACAAGGAATCTGGCGTCCGGCAAGGAAGAGATAAGCCCCCAGTAGTCGGAATCACTTGAGACGATGACGAAGGAATCCACTTGCTTCTGGTAGTGTTCCTGACAGGCTCTTGCGGTGAGTTTGATGTCCACCAGTGATTTGTTCTGCTTGATCCGCTCAACCATGATATGTTCAACGGGGATGCGGGTGTAGTTTTCAAGAATCCGCCATGCCGTAGCGGTGTGTACGTCATCAAAGAGAATGATCGCCGTAATTTTCTGCATGACTTCATAATCAAGGTTTTTGAGCGTGGCGCACAGCTTGTACGGGTCGGAGTTTTCGCAGTCCACCACCAATACGGTCTTCTCACTGTCATCTATGAAGTCATAGATATTGTTTTTTACAAAAGCCCCTGCATCGGAGACTTTACTGTATTCCGTGAAGGCGTCGCAATGCCATTGATAAAGCAGGGTAGCAAACTTCTTATCATTATAGAGGACATTACCCTCGTCCATCGGTACCCAGTTGATATACATTTGATAGGGGTAGTAGGGGAGACTTGCGTAATAGATTTCCGCAGCATCTTTCGTTCCGTCCTCTGTCAAACCGTTTGGCATGATGAAGAGTTCTTTTATGTATGCCCAGTTAATCCAGATTGGAAAGAGGCTTTTGCAGTTGTTAATGCGGTCTGAAATCAGCCGGTTGATCTCTATAATATGGTGACAGAGCTTTGTACTCGACTTCTTGATAAAGTTGATACCGTCGTTTGAAAGCTGCTGCATACTGGAAGCCGGGATGATCTCTGGCATTGAAAGCAGCCCTCGATACTCCATCCGCATGATGTCATTTATTTTCCGGTAGTTGCGCTCAATGGCGGTGCGGATAATACATAGATTACGAATGATGCGGGCATTTTTATCCTGTTCAAGCCGGTTGTATATCTCTATCTTCGGCGGCTCGTGTTCATTTTGAAAAATACGGAGCGGGACGCCGATCAGGTAAGCGACCTTTGACACAAGCTCATAGGTGCTGTCTTTGTAGGCAATCTGTTCTCCGGCATATTCGCCGCCATTCAACATGACTGAATTGCCCATGATCTACTCCTTTCTCGTAGGGGAGTTAAGCGGTCATTACATTGTCCGTCCACATCTCACACTGGCTCATGACAGTCTGGACTGCATCATCCATACCCTCAGGCGGATATTTGTGTTTTTTCAGCAACCTTTTGACCAAGCGGCGCATTCCAGCTCTTGCGCTCTCTTTCTTTTGCCAGTCTATTGTCTGGTTTTTGCGAAGCAAATCTGTCAGCTCTTTCGTGATAGCAATAAGCTCATCATGCTCGTAAAAGTCCTTGATTGCTTGCGGCTTCGTGAGAGCATCATAGAAAGCAAGCTCGTCCGCTGTCAATCCGAGTTTTTCGCCCTCGGCGGCAGCAGCGGCAATGTCTTTCGCCAGCTTGAGTAATTCTTGAATGACTTCCTCGTTGGTCAGCATTCCGTTCAAATAGCGGTTCATTGCGCTCTGAATGATTTCGGAGAACTTTTCAGACTTGACGATATTTGTTCGACGGTAAACAGAGACCTGTTCGGAAATCAGTTTTTTCAGGAGTTCGACTGCAAGATTCTTCTCCTTCATGTTTGCCACTTCTTCAAGGAACTTCGGATCGAACAACGAAAACTCAGTCTGGACATCAGAGAAGAGGTTGATAACGCCTTCGCTTTTGATACTGTGCTTCAAAAGCTCGTTAATGCGCTCATTTACTTCTGGAAGTGTAAACTTCTTCCCCGTACCGCCCGAAACTAAGCGCACGGTCATTGTTCTTACGGACTCGAAGAAAGCCGCTTCCATGCGAGTTTGCTCGTCTACCAAGCTGCTGCACAGCGAAAGTGCCTGCTTGAGAAGCAGAGCTTCTTTGATAAACACATTCTGTGTCTTCTCATTGTCGGGAAGCTCGTACTCTGCAACACTCTTGCCGAGTATGAAGTTCACACCGCCGCTGATGAGCTTTGCCCGGTCAAGGTCACTTCCGGTCATGAATTTCTCATAACTGAATCCGTGGAACAAATCTCTGCAAACAGAGAGCTTTTCAAGGAACTTCGGATATGCAGCCTTGCTTACATCTGTGTCACCATAGTTCTTCTTGTCTCTGGCAGTATAGTCGTTCATTGCCTGTTTCAGTGCAGCCGCAATACCGACATAATCAACAACCAAACCGCCTTCTTTATCTTTGAAGACACGATTGACGCGGGCGATAGCTTGCATCAGGTTGTGTCCAGCCATCGGCTTATAGACATACATCGTAGCAAGGGAGGGAACATCAAAGCCGGTCAGCCACATATCCACGACGATAGCGATTTTCAGCGGAGAGTTATTGTCTTTGAATTTCCGCGCCATATCGTCCTTATGCGCTTTATTGCCGATAATCTCACGCCATTCTTCTGGATCATTATTGCCTTGCGTCATGACCACTGCAATCTTTTCTGTCCACGCCGGGCGTAGCTCAAGAATGCGCTTATAAATCTTCATTGCTATGGGACGCGAATAAGCAACGATCATCGCCTTGCCGGTCAGGATATTCTCGCGGTAATTCTCGTAATGATCAAGAATGTCATTTACCAAGGAGTTGATCGTCTGGTCGGCACCGAGGATTGCTTCCATCTGACCAAGTTCCTTTTTGCTCTTTTCAATGACATACGGATCGGCGTTGTCAGCCATAATGTCATACTCATTATCGATCAGATGGAGGGTGTTCTCGTCGAGTTTCAGGTGAATAACACGGCTTTCGTAATAGACGGGTCTTGTAGCTCCGTCTTCAACTGCCTGTGTCATATCATAGATGTCGATGTAATCACCGAAGACTTCTCGTGTGCTGCGATCTTTTGTGGAGATCGGTGTTCCGGTGAAGCCAATATAGGTTGCATTAGGAAGTGTGTCTCTTATGATGCGGGCAGTGCCGATAACGGTTTTCGCCTCGACTTCGCCGTTGTCCTTCTGCTTGACCACAACCTTCTCATTGAGACCATATTGCCCACGATGCGCTTCATCAGCCATCACGATAATGTTCCGGCGTTCCGAAAGAGCTTCGTTGCTTTCTTCAAACTTCTGCATGGTCGTGAAGATTATGCCGTTTGCCTGTCTGTTTGCAAGCAGTTCTTTCAGATTCTTACGGCTCTCAGCGTGCTGCGGCGTTTGCCGGAGGAAGTCCTTGCAGCGGGCGAATTGTCCGTAAAGCTGGTCGTCCAGATCGTTACGGTCGGTAATGACAACGATAGTGGGGCTTTCTAACGCTTCTTGCAGATAATGAGCATAGAAGACCATAGACAGCGATTTTCCACTGCCCTGTGTATGCCAGAAGACGCCACCCTTACCGTCAGTTACGGTTGCGTGCTTTGTTGACTCAATCGCCTTTTTGACAGCAAAATACTGATGATACCCAGCGAGTATCTTGAAAGTATTCTGTCCATCCACATTAAAGCAGATGAAGTTCTTCACAATGTCAAGGAAACGAGTCTTCTCAAACAGTCCTACAAAGAATGTGTCAAATGATGCGTGTTGCGTATTCTCATAGCTGCCGTCTGTTGTTTTCCACTCCATAAAGCGGTCTTCGCCGGACGTGATTGTACCAGCCTTTGAAGTGGTCAAGTCGCTCATGACACATACCGCATTATAAATGAACATAGAGGGGATCTCATACATATAGTTCCGGAGCTGGCGGTATGCTGCGGAAGCGTCGGTTTCCTCGCGGGACGGAGACTTCAACTCCACAATGACGAGCGGGAGACCATTGACAAAGAGAATCACATCTGGTCTTTTTTCGGAGTTCTCAATGAAAGTCCATTGATTCGCAACTGTGAACTCGTTACTGGCAGGATTTTTGAAGTCTACAAGGTAAACAAGGGTAGAGCGTTCTTCACCCTTGTCATAGTATTTTACCGGGACTCCGTTTTGGAGGTAGTCCATAAAGACCATGTTCTTCTGCAAGAGCGTTCCGGTTTCAAAGTTCTTGAGCTTATAGATTGCCTCCGTCAGAGCATCCATTGGCAAGTTTTTGTTGATTCGCTGCAAAGAGGGCAGCAGGACATCCTCATAAAGCGGAGAGTGATAATCGCGCTCCACGTCCGGTCCATAGACATAGGTATATCCAAGATCCTCATTGAGAAGCTGCAAGACGGCATTCTCATAATTTGATTCGGTAAAATAGCCCGACATTTGTACTCAACTCCCTCTATATAATATCCGCATAGATGCGGCTTTCAGCTTTTGTGAAGATTACCTCAGCAGGAAATAAATCTTCCCCTGTATTTGCCATTGAAACCAGCGTCATTGCCCATTCGTTCAACTGTACAGGCAGCCTATAACATAGATTTTCAGGTGATGCCTCAACAGTGACTAATGGGATGCCGCCCTTTGCAATACCGACAGAAAGAACTACAAAGGCGTTTTTTCCTTTGGTGAGTTCCAGAATGGGTTGTCTGTCTACATCGTGATAAACTTTTGCGTCGCGTCGATTCCTAAAAAAATCCTTTTCTTGATCTTTCACCGGCTCAACAGGCAGCTTGTTTTTCATCTGCTCAAAATGGGTTTCAAGTCTTTGGCAGATGCAGCTATTACAATACTCCGGTTGCATATCAAAGTCTTGTTCGATGTCTTTAGCTGAATTGAAATGATTCATGAAATCCAGCAGTCCCAAAAAGCTAACAAGGTCATCTGAATAATTACCGGCATAGACCTTATACCAATCATTGTTGATCTCGAACACGATATGATAAAGCTGCTTGTATAGCTGTAACTGCCCATCGGTTAGTCTGAACCATTCTTTGCTAAGAAGAGTCTTCGCAATGCGGGGACTGTCCTGCGTCGGTGTCAAGGAATGGTATAGCGATTTCATCAGTTTGCCGATAATTCCTACCAGCATATCAGCCATTCTAATTCCAAAGTGGTCTATCGAGTCTGCCTCTTCGCAATTCTTCAAACTGGCTTCTTTCGCGGCAATGAGAGTTTTGCTTTCGGCTCCTGCTTCACCTTCCTTGTCAAGCAAGACTGAATAATCAAGAATGCCCTTGCTGCTCAGGAAATTTCCAAACCCGACAAACTGCGAATGGTAGTCCCAAGCGAGGGACTGCGGAACATCGACGTTATTCAGGACATAAAGGACGGCTTCAAATGCCGTGTTTTCCTGCACCTTCAATTCGCGGTTTTCTTTGTTGCGCCTAATCCGGTTCGTCAAGAATGTCATTAACGCAGCTACAAACTCCGCTGGACTTTTATACAGACTTTCAATTACCTCTGTGGGTCGGTATGTAACTATCGCTTTGACTATTGAGTAGCGTGCAGCGTCCATATCAAAGAAGACGCTATTGCGATAGCCTTTGAAAATCTGGGTGATAACGTATTCGATTTTGCTTGCACAGAACAGATAGATATAGCTGTTCTCATCAAAGATGGAGAAGAAATCTCCAAGCAGCTTTACATTTGCTTCGTTGAGAGAGGCAAATCCATGAACTAACTGCTTCGGCTTTATCGCTCCGCTTTTCAGCTCTCCTTTTTTCTTCCTATCAGCGTATTTTTCTTCAAAAGCATGATAACGCTGTTCAAAAGCTGTTTCGTGATCGCTGCGCCACCCGATAATAGCTGCCAGAAAACCATCATAATATGTCTCACCAGTAACGGTTGAGAGATTGATGACCCTGCTATGCTCAGACTCATCGTAGTAAAAGCAGTATTTCATCTTATCCCTCCTAGCGTAAACGATAATTTACAGCAGCAAGCGATGTCATTGTATGCTGAAATGTTCCTCAATAGCTCCGACAGCAATGTTACCTCTGGAACTCTCAGTGACATTGCAGTCATCACAATGGGGCAGTCTCCGAGTGGCAGCAGCTACAACGAAGACGGTGTTGGCGAGGTTTTCTATCAGGGACGAGCCGAATTTGGATTTCGGTTTCCCAAACGGCGGCTTTTTACCACCGAACCTAAACGCATGGCTGAGGCTGGCGATGTCCTTCTCAGCGTCCGCGCTCCTGTGGGTGATCTCAATATAGCGTATGAGAGATGCTGCATTGGGCGCGGCTTAGGTGCCATTCATAGTAAAACTGGTCACAGTTCGTTTGTTCTCTATACTATGTTTGCACTCAGGTCTCAGCTTGATGTTTTTAATGGCGAGGGTACAGTCTTCGGCTCCATCAATAGGGATGCACTCAATGCCATACCGATTGATATTCCTCCTGTAACTGAAATCGATCAGTTTGAGGTTGCCGCTCATCCGATAGATGAGTTAATCCGCGCCAACTACGAAGAAAACTGCCGATTAGAAGCGATCCGTGACTCTCTGCTTCCTAAGCTCATGTCCGGCGAGATCGACGTCTCTGCCGTCCAGCTCTAAGCTGCTAAATTATCGTTTAGCCTTCTGTTGTTCTCAATCTTCTCTTCCAATGCACGAAGAACTGATGAGATTTTCGCTTGTTGCTCAAGCGGAAGGTACGGGATCTGTATCTGCTCAAGATGGGGAATGCGCAGATTGCTTACAGTCGTTCCCGTTCCTTCGCTCCAAGAAATCTGATGTTGTACATAGAGAGATTGCAGACTGTATAGTAAATAGAAGTTATCACAGACGGATTGATTCGCTCGAAGCAAAACCATTCTCTGCCCAAGGCAGCACTCTGTGTTTTCCGGGATCATGCCAACGTCACCAATAGGGGCTTCACGAGTGATGATTATGTCACCGGGTTGTGGTTTCGCTCGCTTTATCCGTTGTGCAAAATGTTCATCATCCGTGTACGATGGCGATGAAAAATCAATTCTTCCGTGCTTGATATTATTGTTCCTGATAACAATTTTCCCGTTTGCTGTCCATTTCGGAGTTGAGTGTGGGCAATCGACCACAACAGAACACAACTCTCGTATTGTTCTAAATTCGCTCATTCTCCGTCTCCTTTAGTTTAGCATACTGGCGTTTCCATGAGCGCGACGGTTGCCTGCAAATCAGATCGTCACACACAAAAGCACATACTCCCTCAAGCATATAATTCCGACAAATATCGGGATTGTTTGCCCGGCACCCATACGTCTGTATTTCGGAATCACCACTGTTTAGTTTTTCGTTGAATCCGAAGTGCAGCTCAGATTTCAAAGCCAATCGCCCCCAGACGTTCTTTGATTTGAGCTTCAAGCTCATGAGACTTAGTGAAAAGTTCAGACAGCTCAGAAGTCAAACGCCCCATTTTCTCTTCAAACGGCTCACCGTCATCCTCTTGTTCCTCAATGCCAACATACCGTCCCGGCGTGAGAATGTAGTCCTGTTTTGCGATGTCCTGTGTTGTAACAACAGCGCAGAAGCCCTTTTCATCTTCAAACGTTCCTTCAACGAATGCGTTGTAGGTGTCGGCAATTTTCTTGATGTCTATATCCGTCAGCTCGCGCAGCTTCCGCGTAACCATAGTGCCGAGTTTCCGTGCGTCGATGAATAGTGTCTTGCCTTTCTGCTTCTTGTTCTTTGCAAGGAACCAGAGCGACACCGGAATCTGCGTCGTGTAGAATAGCTGCGTCGGCATTGCAACGATACAGTCCACAAGGTCAGCATTGATAATGTTCTTGCGGATTTCACCTTCACCGCCGGACTGCGAAGAAAGCGAACCATTTGCAAGCACCATGCCGATACGTCCATTCGGGGCGAGATGCCAGATCATATGCTGTAACCACGCGAAGTTTGCGTTGCCAGCAGGAGGCGTACCATACTGCCAACGGACATCATCAACAAGTTTATCTGCACCCCAGCCGGAAAGATTGAACGGAGGATTCGCCATAATAAAATCCGCCTTGAGCTGAGGTGGCAGTCGTTGAAGAACGTGTCCGCATTGAACTTGCCGAGGTCAGCTTCAATGCCGCGAATGGCAAGATTCATCTGCGCCATCTTCCATGTGGTCGGGTTGGAGTCCTGACCGAAGACGGAAATCTTGTTGATGTTGCCGCCATGATTTTCGATGAACTTTGCAGACTGAACAAACATACCGCCAGAGCCGCAGCACGGGTCATAAACACGTCCATTAAACGGCTGCAACACCTCAACAAGGGTACGCACAACACAAGAGGGAGTATAGAACTCACCAGCAAGTTTGCCTTCTTGCTCGGCAAACTTAGAGAGACAGTATTCGTATGTACGACCGAGAATGTCCTTACTGTTTCCATGCTCAATCATCTGAATGTTGGTGAAGAGATCAACCACCTCACCAAGACGCCGCTTGTCCAGCTCTGGACGGGCGAAGTTCTTAGGAAGAATATCTTTGAGACGCTTGTTTTCTTTCTCAATACTGCGCATTGCATCATCAATTACCGTGCCAATTTCCGGCGTGTGAGCGGCAGCAGCAATCGCACTCCATCGTGCATTCTCAGGGACAAAGAATATGTTTTCGGCAGTGTATTCGTCCTGATCCTCTTCAAATCCATCGCCTTCTTCAACCAGTTCCTTGTACTTTGCCTCGAAGCGATCAGAAATGTATTTCAAGAAAATCAATCCGAGAACAACGGACTTGTATTCAGATGCGTCGATGTTTCCGCGCAGGACGCAAGCCGCGTCCCAGATTTGTTTTTCAAAGCCGATATTGCTTGTGTTATTCTCAGCCATTTCAGCAACCTCCAAAGTTATAGTTTCACACTTACTATTCTACAAAAAGAGCTGTACGAAAAACCGGACTCAGTTCTTGTCCGTTCGCACAGCCTCACATATATCTCCGATGTCACAGTTCAAGTAATCACAAATTCGCAGCAAAATAGAGAGGGACACTTCTTCCCCCTTATTCAGTTTTGTCCATGTTCCGGCAGACAGCCCTACCTCATGTCGTAGAGAAGCCCTCTTTATGTCGCGTTCCAGAAGAAGCATCCATAGTTTCTTATAGCTTATGCGCACGGCAACCATCCTTTCGCTTGCTTGCATTCAACATCGCTTATAATATTATACTGGATTTCATTCTCAAAAGCAATCCGTTGATGCAGAAATTAAAGAAAAAGTTTCAATTTCTCGAACCTTCTCTCAAGGATGCAGGGCACCTCCGATCAACAGGAGATGCCCTGCTTTTGACGAGATTATTCGCGCTGTGTGCTGCGCAGATGATCACGGTCATGGTCAGCAGAGGGAGCGAGAAATGTATCAACATTAGACTTGATCGTCTCTATTTGCTTTACTTCTTTTTTGAGCTTCGCACGTTCATCATAGAGCCGCTGTTGCTCTTCAAGAAGTCGCTGCTGTTGCGCTTGCAGTGTCTTCAAGCTCGGCAGTTTTTCATCGCCCTGCATGGCAAGCAATGTGCTTCTCGCTGCCTCAAAGATCACAAGCTCGGCTTCGTGCTTTGCTTTGAAACCCGGCTTATCTTTTGCCTTCTGGAATGCGTCATATACGGGCTTGAGCCGCTGGTAGTTGGAGATGTTTTTGATAAGCGGTTGGACTTCCCGCAGTCGCGCTTCGACGCCTTTCAGTTCCTTGCCGGTGCGGTCATAGGAGCTGTGAACGTCCTCGACCTTCTTTTCAAGATCGGCGTATTGGAGCAAGTTGTTTTCCGTGAGATAATTGAGTGTCCGCGCCGCTTCCTTGAGGATCGTGAGCTTGGCTTTATACTCATAGCCCTTGCTGTCGATAAGACTGATCCGCTCCTGAATATCTCCGATGAGAGAGATGCCTTTCGGCACGGTCTGCCTCCGGTTTCTGCGCGGCGTCCGTCCGGCAATCCGCTCCTTGATGCGTTCCTCGGTGTAGTTCTCTCCGATGGTCTTAGAACGGGTAAACCGCTCCTGACCTTCAGCGCGGAAGGAGATGTATTTGCCGGTCTTAATTTCATAACCGGCTTCCTGCATAAGCCGCAGAAAATCATCGTAGTCCTTGGCTGTGATGACAAGCCGGTCGATGGTTTGCTTGAGCTTTTGCTTCCAGCTCGTGCCGCGTTTGGCTTCGGTGTACTCCTTGTAGCCCATGCCCTTGTTCTGAGAGGGAGGGATAACAGAGAGACCGTTTTCCTTACAGAGCCGGTCGCTGACCTCACGCATATCATAGTAAATCCGCTTGTAGCTCTTGTATGCGTGGTAGTCCACAAAGTCAACCGCATTGAAAATCAGATGGTTGTGAACATGGTCTTTGTCAATGTGAGTGGTCAGCACATACTCATATTTTCCTCCGAGGATTTCATCTGCAAACTGCTTGCCAATCTCGTGGGCAAGCTCCGGTGTGACCTCTCCGATTTCAAAGGACTGGATCACATGACGGGCTATGATCCTGACCGGATTCATCCCTTTTTGCTCGGCTATTTTCCGCGTCCATTCAAATTCCCGCGCTGCGGTCTCGCTGGCACAGCCGTAGGACGAGACCAGCAGCTTATCGTCGGTCTTTTCGGGATTCAGAATGTACGCGATTGCCTTGCTCAAAGTTCCTCGGATTGCTTTGATTTTAGTAACTGCCATACCGCATCCATCTTTTCTTTCAGCTCGTCAATATCGTCCTGATAGAATCGCCCCGTCGAGTTGATTCTGCGGCAGACGGTATTGATGTTCACGCCGATCTTGTTGATTTCGGCGGCGAGCTTTTTCTGCTCCGTGTAGTCCACAACGATGATGTAGCCGTCGATCAGCATCTTCCTTGCATACGCACCGAAGTTCTCCGTGCCGATCATCTCCATCTTCTTTGCAATCGTCCGTTCTTCCTGTGGTGTCAGCCAAATCTTCTTCTGAATGTCTCGTGTTCTTCGTACCATGCTGCGCCCTCCGTCGTAAAGATTAGAAGGGTTTGGGACTATCCCAACAAGCAAAAATCTGATGTTAAGGGCAGGGTCTCCTTAACTGATTTTTCTCCGGTGGGTACTCACCGGATTTGCTTGCTAATCTCCCAAAATCGTATTCCCCGAAGATTCCTCCGTGAAATGTCCCTTCACTTTACAACGGACACAATAAGAGCGTTTGTTGAGTACCGGATTTCAAAAAAGTCAAAAAATCATTGGATTTCCCATGTGAAAGCCACGGTGTCCGACACGTCAATATCGTCCGGCTCGATCTCCGGCGCAGAGCATTTACTCATCGCCATAAGAGGCTGAATGCAGTCTTCGACCTCATAGCTTGTTCTGGAATACACATTGAGTTCGCCCCAGTTGTAGTCGATATTGAGTAGCTGTCCCAGCGCATTGCCAGACGCCTTGCAAAGAATCTCCGCCTTCGCTCTGGCGTTCTCCGTCGCATTGATCAGCAGCTTTTCGCTGACCGCTGATGGGTTTCTTACAGTGAACGCGATACTGAGTTCCGGCTTTGCACCGCAATCCGCAACCGCAGAAATGACCTTTGCAAGCTGTTTGCTGTCAAAGTCAAATGCAAGTTTCAAGCGATAGCTGCAAGCATATCCGACAAACTCTCGCTTGTAATTTCCTTGCCGATCCTTGACGTTCTCGTACCTTGTCTGGACATCAAAGCTCGTGATTTTCAAGTCTTCTTTGCGATACCCAACGCAGACTGCGGCACCTTGCAGTCTTTCGATTCTCTCGGCAGCTTCCGACATTGCACGGTCATAGGTTTTAGATAAGGTTTCAATGTTCAAGGAGAGGATGATGTAATCCGGTCTTGCGGAGACATTGCCTGTCCCTTTTACGGTGATCGTTCTCATTGCTTTCTCCCGTCCTTTCTGGAATTGAAGTCCTCATCAATACGCTTTTTCCAATCCGTACCCAGCGGTACGCTGCAACGGACAGCAGAAACCGCTTCGCTCAGAACTTCATAGTTGAGCTGCGTTCCCTCGCGGTCAGAGTGGTAGTTGACCGCTCGGTCTGCTCCGATTCCAAAATGCTTTGCCGTCTCAACTGCGTCAATGTTTGCACCGAGGAACAGAAACTCCCAGCCGTACTTTTCCTTCTGCCGCTCAATCATTTTCTTGACCTTCTCGCTGTCATAACGGCGGCTTGTATTCTCCATGCCGTCCGTCGTGATGACGAACAGCGTGTGTTCAGGAACATCCTCAGATCTTGCGTACTTATGGACATTTCCAATGTGATGAATCGCTCCGCCGATAGCATCCAGAAGGGCAGTACAGCCGCGAACGGAATAGTCCTTGTCGGTCATCGGCTCGACCTTCTGAACCGGTACACGGTCATGAATAACCTCGCTCACGTTGTCAAAGAGGACGGTAGAGATCAATGCCTCGCCATTCTCCCTTTTCTGCTTTTCAATCATGGAGTTGAAGCCTCCGATGGTGTCTGCTTCCAGTCCGCTCATAGAGCCGCTGCGATCAAGGATGAATACGATCTCCGTTAAGTTCTTTCTCATGTCCAGTACCTCCGTATATAAAAATATGACTGCTTGGTGTCTCACCTTACAGTCATATTGTACTTCGGTATTCACTTCGTTCGGTCGCATGGCAAGCGACATTATTCCAGTGATGAGAACAACTCTCCGTCAATGCTTAGAACGTCATCCATCGGAATCTTTGTGCCGTCCTGCATGGTGATCCGCCGCTCAAAATCATCAACCTTTTTGACCGCGCCGGTTGCTGATACATATTTGCCGCCAGCCTTCCGTTCATCAGGCTGGAAGTAGGTAATGGTGACCTCCGGCGCATGATCAAAGGCATCCATGAGAAGCTGATACTTCATATCCAATGCAGTCAGAGCTTCCTCGTCAAGCTCAATCTTTTCGTCGGTCAGACGCCCGGTTTCCTTGATGGCGGAGTCATATCCGGTGAGGGCAGCGAAGGGAGCGAACTGCGCCGCACGATCCGACATCGGCATCTGCGGACGAGTGGGAGAGACATGATGTGGAAGGTTGATAATATCCTCATATTGATTCAATCGGTTGCCTCCTTTGTAAATGCAAGTTCAGATAGATTTTTGAAGGTAAACCATATCTACCAACTGAATACCACACTCAAAAATCGGGTGATCATAATTATCTGTAAAAAACTTAGGAATTATATGTGAGCGCACAAATCCGCATTTTTCATAAAACGGAATAGTCAACGGGCTATCACCCGTACCTACTTGCAAAACCTCAAATCGTCCACTGTATTCTCTTGCAATGAAACTAATCAACATTTTCGCATAACCCTTGCCCTGAAACTCAGGCTCCGTAGCAATGTTTTTTATTTCGAGAATGCCGTTTCCTTCATCTGCCACAACACACTCACACTTTACTCCGTTGTCTTCAAGGACATACATTCGTCCTCTATCAAGATAGCGATCTATCATATCTTCCTGCTCGTCAGCTAATAATAGTAAATTCAGATATTCTTTTTTGTTTTCGGTTATCTCTTTTATCATCATGTTTTCCATAGCCATTTTCTTACGCCTTGTGCCCGCCGATCTGCGCATTACGGTCTTTCGCGGTTGCGCCTTCTTCAAGATTCATCGCCTTGAGGATGGCATTCTTTCCGTACTTCTTCTTGATGGCGAGAGCCGCCTTCTGGATCTTTCGTTCCCGTTCCAAGGCAGCGTCTTCGGCTTTCTGCTTTTCCTCTTCGGCGGCATAGTCGGTGAAGAGGTCGAGCTGGACAACCCCGTCATTTTTCTTCGGCGCGTCCGCTTCTGGCAGGACATGATTTGCTACAACATACATACGGCGGACGAGTAGATTCTTGTCCACAATCCGGTCGAAGAGTTCTGACACAGCACACATTATTTTGCGCGTAGAGGATGTGTGAGCGTCGAGGTTGATAGAGCCGTGCGCCTGTTTGGGAATCTCACGACCGTAGGGATCTTTCTCGACTGCGCCGTGATACTTTGCCCGCCGCGCTGGGTCGGTCAGGTTCTCAATGTCATAGCCAACTGTGAGAACCATCTGATCGGTGACAAGCCCCTTGTCCACCAAATCCAGAACAAGCAAGTCCGTCATTTCCCGGACAACCAGCCTTGCTTTCTCTGGCTCATAAGGACAGTGCAAAACCTGACCGGAGCTGAGACTGTTGGAGCTGGGACGATAGGCTTTAATTGCCTCAATGGTAGTTGGCTCCCAGCCCCACGCATGGTCGATGAGCAATTCCGCGTTCTTGCCGAACAGCTTATAAAGCAAGTCCTCGTTCCGCTCGGAACAAAGGGCAACATCGCCCATGGTGAACATTCCATTCTGTTCAAGTTTCTTGGCAATGCCTCGACCTACGCGCCAGAAGTCTGTGAGGGGCTGATGCGTCCAAAGCTCACGACGGAACTTCATCTCATCCAGCTCCGCGATGCGGACACCGTTCTTGTCGGCGGGGATGTGCTTCGCCACAATGTCCATCGCCACTTTGCAGAGAAAAAGATTCGTGCCGATCCCTGCGGTTGCTGTAATGCCGGTTGTCTCAAGCACATCGAGGATGATCTTCATGGCGAGGTCATGTGCCGAGAGCTTGTAGGTGTTCAGGTAGTCCGTCACGTCCATGAACACCTCGTCGATGGAGTAGACCACAATGTCCTCCGGCGCGATGTACTTGAGGTAGACCTGATAGATGCGAGTGCTGTACTCCATGTAGTACGCCATCCGGGGCGGTGCGATGATGAAGTCAATCGCCAGAGACGGGTTTGCTTGCAGTTCTGAGAAGAAGTGCGATGTGCCGTCCAGCCTGTGTCCCGGCGCGTCGTGCTGCCGTCCGGCATTCGCTTCCTTCACGCGCTGCTTGACTTCAAACAGCCGTCCGCGTCCGGAAATACCGTAGCTCTTGAGGGACGGTGTGACGGCAAGGCAGATGGTCTTATCCGTCCGGCTCTCATCCGCAACAACAAGGTTTGTGTCCAGAGGATCTAAGCCGCGCTCTCTGCACTCCACGGAGGCGTAGAAGGATTTCAGGTCGATTGCGATGTAGGTGTGTTGTTTCATCTTCTAAGCCTCCTGTTAGTCAGATTAGGCACCTATGAGGCTCTGGTCAAAGGCAAACAGAGCCTCGTTGATCTCAAAGACGTTATAGTTCCCATGCTCCACGAAATACTCCACGATGATGTCAAACTTGTTGGAGTGGGAGAGTGCAAAGCCCGCCTTCATGAGCATATCCTTCATTTCCACAAGTGGCAGCTCAAGGGCGATGGCAAATGCAATGACGGTAGGCTTGGAAGGTTTGTAGGACTTGTCCGAGCGGATCTTCGAGAAGAGCTTCCGGTCAATATTTGCCTTCTTGTAGCACTGTGCGTCCGTCATGCTGCGTTCATCAATCTTCCGCAGCAGCATCTCCGAAAAGCTCTCATCGATCTGTCCCAGTGCATCGTTAAGAGTTGCTGCTTTTTCGGAGCTGACTGCCATAGGAGCTGTGAGCTTTTCAATAGCTTCATCGCAAACGGATGACTCGCAGGGCATCGGCTCGTCCATCCGGAAGGCACTCATTCTGCGCAGCCGCTCGGAACGACTATCGGCATGTTCGTCCACATAGAGGTCATCTATGTATGAAGCAATGTCGGCAAACAGCTTGCCGCTGATCTGATAGGCTTTGCGGTCGAAAATGACGATGTACACCGTCATTTCGTTTTCAAGAAGGAAACTGCTGATGGTGTCAATCGCAACCTTGAGGGCTTGATCCTTTGGATAGCCGAAAATGCCGGAGGAAATCAGCGGGAACGCAACAGACTCGCAGCCGTATTCTTTCGCCAGCATGAGCGAAGTCCGATAGCATGAGATCAGCCGTTCGCGCTCACCATGCCGTCCGTCATACCAGCGCGGACCGACTGCGTGAATGACATATTTGCAGGGCAGCTTATAGCCCCTTGTGATTTTTGCGCTCCCGGTTTTGCAGCCGTGGAGCGTTTCACATTCCGTCAGCAGCTCCGGTCCTGCAGCACGATGAATGCAGCCATCCACGCCGCCACCACCCAGCAGCGACTCGTTGGCAGCAT
>ENA-OQNM01000060-OQNM01000060.1-human-gut-metagenome-genome-assembly--contig:-NODE-60-length-36865-cov-3.418695_pt1 | contig 36865 bp, 41 predicted proteins | sample MGYA00242632_ERZ504886 | MGnify/ENA primary metagenome ERZ504886 (study PRJEB26092, sample SAMD00036424) | human gut metagenome | host: Homo sapiens | study: EMG produced TPA metagenomics assembly of... | reverse complement strand
GGCTGGGCAGCAACGATGCCGGAGCCAGTGTAGTCAGCCTGCTGCAAGTATTCCTGACATTGTGCCGCACCACTCAGGCCTACAATCTGATATATCTTGCCTCGTGTGAGGAAGAAGTATCAGGCAAGGGGGGAATAGAATGCGTATTGCCGGAACTCCCTCCCATACAGTTTGCCATTGTAGGCGAGCCGACAGAGATGCAACCTGCCATTGCAGAAAAAGGATTGATGGTGCTGGACGTAACTGCTACCGGAAAATCGGGACATGCTGCCCGAAACGAGGGAGATAATGCTATATATAAGGTATTGGATGATATTGCCTGGTTTCGTGATTACCGTTTTCCAAAAGAATCTTCCCTGTTGGGTCCCGTGAAAATGAGCGTAACCATGGTAAACGCCGGTACACAGCATAACGTCATTCCCGACCGTTGTACTTTTGTCGTAGACATTCGCAGCAACGAGTGTTATAGCAATCAGGAGCTATTCGATGAAATACAGAAACACATCACGTGTGAAGCCAAAGCCCGCTCCTTCCGGCTAAGCTCTTCACACGTAGCTCCGGAGCATCCGGTAGTGCAAAAGGCTATTACCATGAAACGTACTCCTTTCGGCTCACCGACCTTGTCCGACCAGGCACTGATGCCGTTCCCTTCTCTAAAGATGGGACCAGGGAAAAGTGCCCGTTCACACACTGCCGATGAATTTATCTTTGTCAAGGAGATAGAGGAGGCGATAGGAATGTATTTGGAGTTGCTGGAAGGAGTGAAAATTTAAATTATCATTATCTGTTCAGCCACGGCTCCGGATTCAGTTTTTCCTTCTCTTTCCTCAATTGGAAATGTAGCACCGTACGACCATTGTCGGCCCCATCCGAGAAGATTTGTCCGAGGGTCTGTTTGGTGGTAACATCATCGCCCTGCTTCACCGAGGCCGATGACAAGTTGCAATAGACGGATATATAATTCCCGTGACGGACAAGGATATTGAACAGTCCGTTCAGTTTAAAGACAGCCGCCACTTTACCATTGAAGATGGCGCGGGCTTGGGCACCCGGTTTCCCTTGTATATCGATGCCTTTATTGTCCAGCTTGACATTGCGCAAACCTTCTACAGAATACTGGCCGTAATGGCTGGTAATGATATACGCTCCAGTGATAGGCATCGGCAACTTACCGCGATTATTAGCAAAATTCCCGGATAATTCACGGTCTGCCTTACTCATGGAGTAAGTATCCAAAGGCTGTGCCTTTGGCTTTGCGGACGTAGAGGCAGTCGCAGTTTTCTCACCAGCCTTTTTACGTGCGGCTGCCTCACGGCGCGCTTCTTCTGCCGCACGTTTACGCGCTTTCTCTATCTCTTCCGCTATCAGGCGGTCAATGCGTGCATTGAGCTGATTGGCTTCACGGCGTTTCTTATTCAGTTCGTTCTGCAATCCCCGCTGTTTCTTTTTCAGATTGGCCACCAACAACTTCTGTTCCTTCTCCTGCGCTTCCAGCTTGACTTTCTCCTCTTCACGTTCTTTCAGCAATCCTTCCTTGGCAGCCTTCACTTGCTGAAGCTCAGCCTTCTTACGGTTCAGCTGTTCCTGCTTTTTCAACACCTCCTCGCCTTGCAGGCGCTGATAAGTGGCATATTCGCGTACATAACGCATGCGTCGATAGGTCTGTGCCAGGCTCTTGGCAGAGAAAATGAACATCAGCTTCTCTTCAATGGAACGGTTCTTATACAAATATTGGACGGACGATTCATATTTCTTCTTCTTGTCCTTTAGGTCACGTTGCAAGCGAGTCAACTGACGTCCCAATGAAGACAACTCGCGCTCTATGGATTCCACATCATTATTGATAGTCAGAATATAACGTCTGCGTTCTTCTATCTGTCCGGTCAGTGCAGCAAGACCTTTCAACTGGCTTCCCACATCCTTCTTGGTGGTTATCAACAGCGTCTCCGACTCTACTATCTGTTTCTGCAAGGCACCACGCTTGCTTTCCAGTTCCTTAATCAGCTTGTTGGACTGGGCAAAGAGCGGAGAAACCGGCAAAAGGAGGAGAAAGAAGAAAAGGAGAAGCTTCATAAGTTATAAGGGATTATCCAACAACTATCAATTATCAACTAATCAAAGGTCCATCAGCATTTCCAGCAGTTCCTCCAGCTCCACCTCTTTATATTTCTGTGAGAGCTGGGTAGGGGCCAGTACAAAAGGCTTATCCGAGAAGTTGGAAAGTTCAATCTTTCCCTTTTCCAGAGAGGGTATCCCGAGTTCCTTGCCGGTAAGCACCTTCTTACCATTGGGTTTGGAAGCGGCATAAAGCAGTTTCTCCAAATGGGCAAAATCCGCCTTCTTGGGCAGCACATCCTTCAGTTCCTTACGTGTTGCACGGACATAACGTTTTCCCATACGGTCTACCAACAGAATCTCATCCGGGGTGACTTCCATACGTGCCACCTCCGTACGAAGTATCGGCATCAGAAAGGAAATCTGCATGCATTCTTCCTTCTTCAACTTCATCGTACCGTTCACAGTAAGGGTGGCATCTTTATGGGGTACCGTCAGCTGCACTTTGGAGGAAAGGCAGGCAGATTCTCCGGACAGAGAACTTGAGTGACGCGAAGTCTTGCAACCGGCAAGCCCCACAGCCAGCAACAACAGCAAGGACAATAGGCGGCACGTCCTTGCCATATCATTCAGCAGGTTTAGTTTCATCTGATATATATTTCTTTTTTTGTATTTTCTGTTTCAACGTATCAGAGCGATTGCCCTTATCCCAGGCTTGTTTCCAGTATTTCAAGGCACCTTCCGCATCGCCAGTCATGTAATAGATATCTCCGCAATGTTCCAAGACCACGTCACTGCTATCTTTATCATTCTTTATCGCCTCATCTATGTAGAGACGCGCCTCGGCATAATTACCTTTAACAAACAATATCCATGCATATGTATCGAGATAGGTGGAATTGTTCGGCTCGGCTTTCACTGTCTTGTAGCTCATCTCTTCCGCCTTGTCTAAGTCGCGACGCTCCACGGAAAGATAATATGCGTAGTTATTCAAGGCACCGATGTTTGAAGGATTGTACACCAAAGCGGAATCATAAGCCGCATAAGCTTCCGCATGCAGATTCTTGGTGTGATAAGCATCACCGATAATGGCATAAAAATCTGATACGACCTCCTTCTTGCTATCGTCCTTGACGTGTGACAAAGCCTTTTGACAGATGGCAAGAGCATCATCCGTCCGTTCCGCCTGGTTGTAGGCAATGGCCAGATAGAAATAGAACTCCAACATATCGGGATTGGACTCCACACCGGCTTCGCACAAATTCATTATTTCCTTGTAATCCTCCTGGCGCACGGCTTCCCCCAGCAATGTCATACGAGCCGCTGTGTTGGTAGGGTCTATCGCCAGAACCTGGCGCAGAACCGGTCCTGCCTCCTTGTTCATTCCTTTGGAAAGAAGATATTGGGCATACAGCAAAGGTAATTGTGCCTCATCGGGCTCCTGCTCCATGATACGGTTGAAGAGCGTAATGACACGTGTGCTGTCCTTGCCTGCCTGCTCATTCTGCACGATGAACTGCCGCATCACATTCAGTTTGGTGTCCGAAGCCACTTTCTTGTTCAGTAACAGCGTGTCCAATTGCTGTTCATATAGTTCCTTCTGTCCGGTCTCTTCGTAGTAAGAAGCCAATGAGTACATGGCCATTGCATTGTCCGGCTCTTCGGCCAGCACCTTCTTGTAAATCTCATAAGCTTCCTGCTTTTTCCCGTTCTGCATATAGACATCCCCCAGTACCACCTGATAGCGCCTATCGTTGGGATACTCTTCTACCAGACTTTCTATTTCATGAAAGGCGCTCTTGTCGTCCTTCTTTTGTCAGATAGATGCGGAACTTCTCCATACTGAGCTGTTCGTTCTTGCCCATCCGTTCCTCGAGCTTGTTCAGTATACCGATAACTTTGTCATACTCTTCCTGGCGGTTGTAAATCTCCAGCAAGTTGTATAGCGGGTCCAGCTTATCCGAGAAACGTACCGCCATATTTTCCAACAAGACAGCGGCTTTCTCCGTTTCGTTTTGCTGCATGTACAGATTGGCAAGTCCCTGGGCATACCAGTAATTGTCGGGAGCATTCTCCACCGCCTTTTCCAACGCGGCTTGTCCCAGCGGCACCTGCTTGAGGAACATATAATACTGGGCCATCTCATACAAAGCCGATGATGCGTTCGGGTTTATCGTCAGGCAATGTTGCAGGACATCAAAAGCTGCATCATAGTCTTTCTGGACTTTCAGACGGGCGGCCTCAAGAAAGAAGTAGTCGTAACGGCGCTGCTGTTCGGGGGTAAGCTCCTTTACGGGCGAAACATCGGCTTTCTTCGACTTCTTCCGTTTCTTCAATTCCTTCCGTGCCTTTTCAGGCCGACCGTACCCGCTCATTTTCTCCTTAGAAGCTTGAACATTGGCAGCCTGCACTCCATACGTAGTAAGGCAGAAGGCACCTATCAACAACGCAAGTATTATTTTTACTCTGATTCTCATCTATTTAATTATAAATTCTTAGCCCGTAAAAACGGAACAATATCCATTCATTTTTTACCCGTATGCCCGAAGCCACCGGCACCGCGCTCCGTCTCATCCAGCACTTCCACTTCCTGCCAAAGAGCTTGTTCGTGACGCGCTATCACCATTTGTGCAATCCTCTCCCCATCTTCGATGACGAAGGTTTCTGCAGAAAGGTTGACGAGAATAATACAAACTTCACCACGGTAATCGGCATCAATCGTTCCAGGGGAGTTCAGCACGGTAATCCCCTTCTTAATGGCCAATCCGCTACGCGGACGCACTTGCGCCTCAAATCCTTCCGGAAGAGCGATATAAAGGCCAGTAGGCACCAGACACCGCTGCATCGGAGCCAGCGAAATAGATTCATTAAGGTTTGCACGGATATCCATTCCTGCAGACAGCTCAGTGGCATAAGCCGGAAGCGGATGCTTTGATTTATTGATGATTTGTACGTTCAACATGATGTTATTTACGATTTGACGATTTACAATTAGGGCTACTTCTATTCTTACAATTCGAGTAATTCAAGTTTCGCAATTCATCTCCGTTTCACTATAAACTTGGGCGAAAATACGGCTTTTTATACAAAATAGTGATACATTTGCAGTTAAATAATAGTAACTTCAATCGTAAATAACATCATGATGAATTGGAATACGCTCATATCTGCCAAACGTTTCGGACTGGAAGAGTTTCATCAGGAACGCCATGAAAACCGCTCGGAATTCCAACGTGACTATGACCGCCTTGTCTTCTCCGCCCCCTTCCGCCGTCTGCAGAACAAAACCCAGGTATTCCCTCTTCCCGGTAGTGTATTCGTCCACAACCGATTGACGCACAGCCTGGAAGTATCATGTGTAGGTCGCTCACTAGGCAACGATGTATCGAAAGCTCTCATAGCCCGCCGTCCGGAACTGCAAGACAGCTACCTCACCGAAATAGGCTCCATCGTTTCCGCCGCCTGCCTGGCACACGACTTGGGAAATCCTCCTTTCGGACATTCGGGAGAACGAGCAATTTCCACCTTTTTTTCTGAAGGAAAAGGAATGTCCCTGAAGGGCCAACTGACACCTGCCCAATGGGAGGACCTTACTCACTTTGAAGGAAATGCAAATGCGTTCCGCCTGCTTACCCACCAGTTTGAGGGAAGGCGACAGGGAGGATTTGTACTCACCTACTCCACCTTGGCAAGCATCGTGAAATATCCCTTTTCATCGAGTCTTGCTGGCAAAAAGTCAAAATTCGGTTTCTTCATCACAGAGGAAGAAAGTTTCCGCCGCATAGCAGAAGAGTTGGGTATGGAGAAGCAGAACGATGCCCCGTTGAAATATGCCCGCCACCCGCTAGTCTATCTGGTGGAAGCCGCCGATGACATCTGCTACCAGATGATGGATATTGAGGATGCTCACAAACTGAAAATTCTGACTACACAAGAAACCAAAGAGTTGCTTCTTTCTTATTTCTCGAAAGAGCGCCAAGCACACCGGCTCAAAACGATGGAGATAGTAAGTGACACCAATGAGCAAATAGCCTATCTGCGTTCCAGCGTTATCGGGCTGCTTATCGGCGAATGCGTGCAAGCCTTTGTAGACAATGAAGAAAAGATTCTGAAAGGAGAATTTGAAGGAAGCCTCATCAACCATATATCCGAGGTACCAGCCAATGCCTACAAGCACTGTGCAGACATCTCCCTGAAGAGGATTTACCGCTCACGCGACGTACTGGACATTGAACTTGCCGGTTTCCGCATCATCAGTACCCTACTCGAACTGATGATTGACGCCGTGCGTTCTCCAGAAAAGGCATATTCGCAACTGCTCATCAATCGCGTATCGGGCCAGTACAACATAAAAGCGCCTGCACTCTATGAAAGAATACAGGCGGTACTGGATTACATCTCCGGAATGACAGATGTATTTGCACTCGATTTATACAGGAAAATAAACGGGAATAGCTTGCCAGCGGTATAACAGACGACAAGCATTCTTCCGGATAGTCCTATGATACAACCTTATTTGCTCCCGACGTAAGCTTGCATGCCTCCGGTGCGCTCGCTATGAATGACTCGATGTGGCGAATGCGCTTTTCTGCTAAAATCTCGTCCACGGCAATCAGGATACCCGTTTCCTCCACATCTCCGAAACCGTAATTGATGGCTGTACCGAACATACGCATGGTAGGGCTGAGACTCATATAGGCATTCACCAGAGGGGGAATATTATACCCCGCCTTACGGATTTCACAATTCAAAATCTTATAGTCTTCCTTAAAAGAGTCTTTACAGAAGAGAGCTGCCAATTCATTCTCGTCCGATTCCAGAAGTAACGGCTTCATCGGAGTAATCAGGTTGTCCTTATCCGCAAAGTGTTTCCGAAGAAAATAAAGAATCTTATCACGACTCTGACGATGATAGCTGGGATACATAGTCACCTTTCCGAAGAAATACTTCACATTGGGCATGACTACAGTCAGTGCGCCCAAACCATCCCACAGATTATCCAACGCAAACAGACCTTTACTGTCTGCACGCGTAGACTGATACTCCAACGTAACGAACGAACGTCCCAACTCAATGGTCGTAGGAAGATAGTCCTTCAAAAATTTATCCGAAAAGTTAAACATATGGGCAGTTGCCAGAATAGGGGCACCATGTTCGTCAAAACGCACATCCGTACCCAAGATATAACGGTATCCACCCAAAATTTCTTCAGCTTCCGGATTCCAGACAATCAACTGCTTGTACGGATTGTCCATGATGTCATATTCGTCAATATCCATAGACTTGCCCGTTCCTCCTCCCGCAGCGCGGAACGCAATCTCGCGCAAACGGCCGATCTCCTTCATGGTATTCGGAGAGTCTTGGGCAGTAATGATATATATCTGGTTATGACTTCTATTGGTCATACGCAGGCGCTTCTCCTCAGTCAACTCCGCTTTCAACAGCTCCTTGCTTATCGGTGCAATTACATCTTCCATATTTCTCTGTTAGTAGTTCTTCTTTTATATAAATACGGTCTCTCTACAATTTATATACAATATCCTTCACATATTGCGCCCATCCAGCCGGGCTTTTCGATTTATCGAAAGTTTGCCAGGGGATAGGCTTCCCTATGGTGATAGTAAATGTTTTATGGCGATTCTTCAGCATTTCATCTGCCAGGTAAAGCATGGCGATATTGAACTTGACACCCAACATCTTACAAAGATTGGCAAGATTATAAAAGAAATTGGAGTTCCGCCCTTCGAAGTGGATGGGAACTACATCACGGTGGGCTTCGACACTCTTCACGATAAAGGTCTTTTTCCAATCCAAGTCACGGATGACCCCATTCTGCCTACGTGAACAAAGACCTGCGGGAAACATGATGAGCTGATTGTCCGAAGCAAATCCCGCCTCCACCATTCTCGGGAAGTCTTTGGCCTGCTTTCCCGTCTTGTTGATGGGGATGCAGAGCGGTGCCAGTCCGTGCAGGTTCATCAGCAGGTCGTTGACCATATATTTCACCTTGCCGCCATAAAAGGAGCCCAAGACATAACCCAACGCCACTCCGTCCTGCCCACCCAGGGGATGGTTGGATACAAAAGTATAAAGCCCTTCTTTAGGCAGATTCTCCTCCCCCTTTACCACAATATTGGCATCAAGGAACTCCAGACAAGCTTTCAGAAAATCCACACCGACTTTATCTTTCGACTCCCGCAAAAAGACATTCAATTCCTCTTGATGAACGATATGCTTCAAATAAGAAACTACGAACTTGGGGATATACTTAGACTTCTTCGGAGCCTTTTCCCGAAGTATCTTGTCTATGTCAATCAAAAATAAGAGTCGTCAGCCATTCTTCTTTTGATGAAATGAATGTGCAAAATTAACTCATCTTTTTAATTAATCGCAAAAAAAGGACAGAAAACTACACCCGAAATCTATCAAATAACACCTAAAAACTATCAATTGACAGTTTTCCCCCTAAAGTGTGTTTGAAATCCGTCTGCCTGAAAAAGAAAACTTCCGTAAACTTGCAATATCATGATTAACGAAAAAACATAGCACATATGAACAATATAACATTTAAAAAAGACCTGCTCGGAGTTCAAGACGATTTATTGCGTTTTGCATACAAACTTACTTCCGACCGTGAAGAAGCCAACGACCTCCTGCAGGAAACATCCCTGAAAGCTCTGGATAACGAAAAGAAGTATACTCCCGATACCAATTTCAAAGGATGGATATATACCATCATGCGTAATATCTTCATCAACAATTACCGCAAAGTGGTGCGTGACCAGACTTTTGCGGACACCACGGATAATCTCTATCACCTGAACCTGCCGCATGACACCGCTTTTGAGAGCACAGAAAGAGCATATGATTTGAAAGAGATGCACCGCATTGTCAACGCCCTGCCACGGGAGTACAAGATTCCCTTCTCCATGCATGTCTCCGGCTTCAAGTACCGCGAAATTGCAGAGAAGCTGGGGTTACCCTTAGGTACGGTAAAGAGCCGCATTTACTTCACCCGCCAAAGATTACAACAAGACTTGAAGGATTTTGTTTAAGAACCCAGCATATAAAACCAGTGATTTCCATAAATTAAGAAGAGTACAAATTTTAGTTGTATCAAAAGAGAGAAAGGTAGGCCGGGACAATCCCATGTCTACCTTTCATGGCCTCGCCTTTATATTTCTGCACGAACATATTCAAGCCGTTACACTTTGCGATAATATTATTTACAAAAATCAGGTAGTAACCTCTGGTTACATTCCACCTTTCCAGCTATCCGAAGCACTGAAAGCTAACCAAAACCACCTGAAAACTGCCAATTATTAGATTTCCCCCCCAAAGAGAGTTTGATTTCCGTCTATCAAAAAAGAATCATCCATAACTTGCATCCATCATAAACGACATATTAAAAACATCCATTATGAATAATAGAACAATTTACCCTAAGACCTACTCGGAGTTCAAAACGACTTATTACGCTTTGCATATAAATTAACCTCCAACCGCGAAGAAGCCAACGATCTGCTTCAAGAGACATCATTAAAAGCTCTGGGCAATGAAGAGAAGTATACACCTGATACCAACTTTAAAGGATGGATATATACCATCATGCGTAATATTTTCATCAACAATTACCGTAAAGTGGTACGTGACCAGACGTTTGCAGATACCACAGACAATCTCTATCATCTGAATACACCGCATGACCTCACACTTGACAGCACAGAAAGTGCTTACGACCTGAAGGAAATGCACCGCATTGTCAATGCCCTGCCACGTGAGTACAAGATACCTTTCTCCATGCACATTTCCGGTTTCAAGTACCGTGAAATCGCAGAAAAGCTGAACCTCCCACTTGGAACAGTAAAGAGCCGTATCTTTTTTACCCGCCAGAAGCTGCAGCATGACTTGAAGGATTTCAGATAAGAGAATACGGCAAGCAAAGAATTGTTTATTTATTGGCCGGATAAAAAAGAAATATACCAGACAATCATAGAATACAAACCAAGATACCTAAAGAAAAACCGAGTGATTAATAAACAACATGAAAGAACAGACAACCATTACAGCCTGCACATTTGTAACAATGGCAATGGAAGCTCCTGCTGTTTTTGTCGTACAGCCGGCCATGAGCAAGCACGTCAAGTACGCAGGTATGGCACTACGTACAGCTGGTCAATGAAGACAAACTTGACTCGCTGAACAGCATACAGTAAAAAAAAAACGATTTATCCACCGGATTCTGTGGATGAATATAATAATCAACCACCCTAGGGGAATATTATCACTCCTCCCCATCATCTCCCGGCAAACGGTAACGTTCACAAAAAAAGATGGTAAATTAACAAAAAAGAGTTAAGAAGTTAATACTAAAACAAGGAAGAGTTAAGAAAGAGCTTTATCCCAAACTTTGGTTTTTCCAAACCAAGCCTTGAGATAGAAAAACCAAGGCTTGGTTTAGATATCCGCAAGGCTGGGAAAGAAGTTTCCCGCCCAAGACACCATTCCACCAACAAGCGACTTTCAAACCAAAGACCCGCCATCTCTAACTGAATCTTTTCAAAAGAGACTACACAAATTCCCCACCAGCAAAGTGCTTCAAAAGTAGCTTCATTATCAAATGAATAAGCTATCAACAAGGTGTTGAAAACTTCTTCCTAAGATTTTAGTTAAAAGATTGTGGAGAATTGTGGGGAAATGTGTATTTTTACCGTCGCTTATTATAATAAGGTGAGAAATGATACAATTCTTAGGTAATATCGAGGCGAAGGCAGATGCAAAAGGAAGAGTTTTCATCCCGGCCACCTTCCGGAAACAGCTGCAGGCCGCTTCCGAAGAAAAGCTCGTGTTGCGCAAGGACGTATATCAGGATTGCCTGGTGCTCTACCCGGAAAGTGTATGGTTTGCCACCCAAAACCAACTTCGCTGCCGGCTGAATAAATGGAACGCCAAACAGCAAATGATTTTCCGCCAGTTCGTAAGTGACGCGGAAATCATGATCCCTGACGGGAACGGACGCATCCTGCTCCCAAAGCGTTACCTGCAAATGGCGGGTATACAAAGTGATGTCCGCTTCATTGGCGTGGACAACACAATAGAAATCTGGGCCAAGGAACGTGCCGAACAACCATTCATGAACCCTGACGAGTTCAGTGAGGCTCTTGAAGAGCTGCTGGGAGACGAAAATATTTGCTGTGACGAAAATAAGCTATAAACAACAGATGATGAAAGAAGAAACAACATATCATATCCCCGTATTGCTGATGCCGAGCGTAGATGCGATGAGCATCCGTCCGGACGGCACGTATGTAGACGTAACGTTTGGTGGAGGAGGACATTCGCGCGAGATACTGTCCCGCCTGGAAGACGGCGGCCGGCTGCTGAGCTTCGACCAGGACGAGGATGCGGAACGCAACATTGTGAACAACCCGCATTTTACATTCGTACGCAGCAACTTCCGCTACCTGCACAACTTCCTACGCTATCACGGCATCGAAAAAGTGGATGCCATACTTGCCGACCTCGGCGTATCTTCCCATCACTTTGATGACAGCGAACGGGGATTTTCCTTCCGCTTTCGACGGAGCACTGGATATGCGTATGAACAAACGTGCCGGCCTGACAGCTGCCGACATCGTGAATACCTACGAAGAAGAAAAGCTGGCCCGATATTTTTTATCTGTACGGCGAGCTGAAGAACAGCCGGAAACTGGCATCTGTCATTGTTAAAGCACGGGCTACGCAGAGAATTGCCACCATCGGCGAATTTTTGGAAATCGTCAAGCCACTCTTCGGCCGCGAACGTGAGAAGAAAGAACTAGCAAAGGTATTCCAGGCATTGCGCATTGAGGTAAACCAGGAAATGGAGGCACTGAAAGAAATGCTGTATGCAGCAACAGAAGCGCTAAAGCCGGGAGGCCGTCTGGTGGTGATAACCTATCACTCCCTGGAAGACCGTATGGTGAAGAATATCATGAAAACCGGCAACGTGGAAGGCAAGGCCGAAAAAGATTTCTTCGGGAACGTATTGACCCCGTTCCGGCTGGTCAACAACAAAGTAATTGTACCGGACGAGGAAGAGATAGAGCGCAATCCGCGTTCGCGCAGCGCCAAGCTGAGAATTGCAGAAAGAGTAACGAATGATTAGTGACTAGCAATGGAAAAGAAACAAGAAGAAAAGAATACGGAGAAGGTGAAAAAACGCACCTCACTGAAAAACATCATAGGAGGCGACATTCTGGCCACAGACTTCTTCCGCCGTCAAGCCGGATTGTTGTTCCTTATCATGGTGCTTATCATTATTTACATCAACAACCGTTACGAATGCCAACTGCAACTGATAGAGATAGACAACCTTAAAAAAGAGTTGATAGACATCAAGTACGATGCCTTGACACGCAGTTCGGAATTAATGGAACGGAGCCGCCAATCGCGCATCGAAGAATACATCGCCACCAAAGAAAGTGATTTGCAGACTTCCACTAATCCACCGTACTTACTAAAATAATGGAGAATTGAGGATTAAAGTAATTTCAATAGCACATCGTAAATCGTTAAATCGTAAATAACATTGGCTGTAAATAAAAAAAACATAATGACCCGTTACTTCTTCGTCGTCCTACTCATGGGGCTGGTGGGGATAGCTATTGTTGTGAAAGGCGCCATGATTATGTTTGCCGAGCGACAGTACTGGCACGATGTAGCCGACCGCTTCGTAAAAGAGAATGTAACGGTGAAGCCCAACCGGGGAAATATCCTGTCCTCGGATGGTAAACTGATGGCAAGTTCGCTGCCGGAATATAAAATATATATGGACTTCATGTCCGGCGAAAGGGACGAGAAGCGCCGCAAAAAGGACCAGCAGCGCAAGGATTCTATCTGGAAAGCCAATTTCGATTCCATCTGTATCGGGCTTCATCAGATTTTTCCGGACATCAGTGCCGCCACCTTCAAAAGCCATCTGCGCAAGGGGCGGGAGATGAAGAGCCGGAACTACAACATTCTTCCCAACCGCAACCGGCGCATCTCTTACATTCAGTATAAGGAAGCCAAGCGGTTACCCGTATTCAAGATGAACAAATACCGAGGCGGTTTCCACGAACAGATATACAACCAGCGTAAAAAGCCGTTCGGTTCTTTGGCAGCCCAAACCCTGGGCCGTCTTTATGCCGATACAGCCATGGGAGCCCGCAACGGCATTGAGTTGGCCTTCGACACCCTGCTGAAAGGACGGAACGGTATTACCCACCGTCAGAAGGTGATGAACAAATACCTGAATATCGTAGACCTTCCCCCGGTAGACGGTTGCGACATCATATCCACCCTCGACGTAGGCATGCAGGACATCTGCGAAAAAGCCCTGGTGGACAAGTTGAAGGAAATCAATGCCAATGTCGGGGTAGCCGTACTGATGGAAGTGGCTACCGGAGAAGTGAAGGCCATTGTCAACATGATGAAAGCCGGAGACGGCAATTACTACGAAATGAACAGTAATGCCATCAGCGATATGTTGGAACCGGGCTCCACCTTCAAGACAGCCTCCATTATGGTGGCACTGGAAGACGGCAAGATAACCCCGGATACCGAGGTAGACACGGGCAACGGTATTATGAATATGTACGGCAGCAAGATGAGAGACCACAACTGGCACCGGGGAGGTTATGGAAAGATAGATGTGACACGTATTCTGGAAGTTTCTTCCAATGTGGGCGTCTCCTACCTCATCGACAAGCACTACAAGGATAATCCGCAGAAGTTCGTGGACGGTTTGAAGCGCATGAGCATCGACCAGCCGCTTCATCTGCAAATTCCTGGTGAAGGGAAACCCAACATCAAAGGGCCTAAAGAGCGTTATTTTGCCAAAACGACTTTGCCGTGGATGAGTATCGGCTACGAGACCCAGGTACCTCCTATGAACATACTGACCTTCTACAATGCCATAGCCAACAATGGGGTCATGGTACGCCCCAAGTTTGTGAAAGCAGCGGTAAAGGATGGTGAGGTAGTGAAAGAATATCCTACGGAAGTAATCAATCCCAAGATATGTTCCGACCATACCCTGACACAGATCCGCGAAATCCTTCGGAAAGTGGTATCGCAAGGTCTGGCAAAACCCGCCGGCAGCAAGCAGTTCTCCGTATCGGGCAAGACGGGTACGGCACAGATTTCTCAAGGAGCCGCCGGATATAAGTCGGGACGGGTGAACTACCTTGTAAGTTTCTGCGGATATTTCCCCTCGGAAGCACCTAAATACAGTTGCATCGTTTCCATTCAGAAGCCTGGGTTACCAGCTTCAGGCGGTCTGATGGCAGGTAGTGTCTTTGGGAAAATAGCGGAAAGAGTTTATGCCAAAGACCTGCGTTTTGACATACGCAGTGCCATAGACAGTACCACCAATGTGATTCCTCCCGTGAAAGCCGGAGAGATGAACGAGGCGCTCCTTGTATTGAACGATCTGAAAGTTCCCGTCCAGAAACAGTTCTCCGAACAAAAGAAAAAGGAGCAGTGGGGACATACACAAGCTGCCCCGTCGGCAGTCATCCTGCAAGACCAGGAACTGGCCTCGGGCACCGTGCCCAGCGTGGTCGGTATGGGAGCGAAAGATGCAGTCTACCTTTTAGAGAGCAAAGGACTGAAAGTAAGGCTAAACGGCGTAGGACGGGTGAGGAACCAGTCCATAGCAAGCGGCAGTCGGATAGTGAAAGGACAAACCATAGCCCTGACACTACGTTAACATGAGAATAAACAAGATTTGGATATACATTATATAATAAGGTATGAAATTAAGTGATTTGTTGGCAACAATACAGCCGGTCCGGATTGCCGGAAGTACAAACATGGAGATAACGGGAGTGAATATAGACTCCCGCCTGATAGAAACCGGACATCTGTTCATGGCCATGCGTGGTACGCAGACCGACGGGCATGCCTATATCCCAGCTGCTATCGACAAAGGGGCTGTCGCAGTATTGTGTGAAGAATTGCCGGAAGAGCTCAAGACCGGCACCACCTACATTCTGGTGAAAGACAGTGAAGATGCCGTAGGGAAAGTGGCCACCACTTTCTATGGTGACCCTACATCCAAGATGGAACTCATCGGCGTGACCGGAACCAACGGAAAAACAACCGTTGCTACCTTATTATATAATACTTTCCGCTACTTCGGCTACAAGGTCGGACTGGTTTCCACTGTATGTAATTACATCGACGACCAGCCCGTACCGACCGAACATACCACCCGGACCCAATAACCTTGAACCGCCTACTTGGAGAGATGGCGGACTCCGGCTGCAAGTATGCCTTCATGGAAGTCAGTTCCCATTCCATTGCCCAGAAGCGCATCAGCGGTCTGAAGTTTGCCGGCGGTATTTTCACTAATCTGACCCGCGACCATCTGGATTATCATAAAACGGTGGAGAACTATCTCAAGGCCAAGAAAAAGTTCTTCGACGAACTGCCGAAAGGAGCTTTCAGCCTGACCAACCTGGATGACAAGAACGGACTCGTGATGACACAGAATACCCGTTCGAAAGTATACACCTACTCTTTGCGCAGTCTTAGCGACTTCAAAGGCAAAGTCTTGGAATCTCATTTCGAGGGAATGTTACTTGACTTCAACAACCACGAGCTGGCAGTACGTTTCATCGGAAAATTCAATGCCTACAACCTGCTGGCGGTATTCGGTACTGCCGTATTGCTGGGCAAGAAAGAAGAAGATGTACTGGTTGCCCTCAGTACGCTGCGTCCGGTAACCGGCCGCTTCGATGCCATCCGTTCACCGAAAGGCTACACTGCCATTGTGGACTATGCGCATACTCCAGACGCCCTGGTCAATGTATTGAACGCCATTCACGGAGTGCTGGAAGGAAAAGGAAAAGTGATTACCGTTGTAGGTGCCGGCGGCAACCGCGACAAAGGCAAGCGTCCCATCATGGCCAAAGAATCCGCCCGCTTGAGCGACCGGGTCATCATTACCTCCGATAACCCGCGCTTTGAAGAGCCGCAGGACATCATCAACGACATGCTGGCGGGGCTGGATAAAGACGACATGCAGAAAACCATCAGCATCACCGACCGCCGCGAAGCCATCAAGACAGCCTGCATGCTGGCACAGCCGGGAGACGTGATTCTCGTTGCAGGCAAAGGGCATGAGAATTATCAGGAGATTAAAGGCGTGAAACACCATTTTGACGACAAAGAGATATTAAATGAAATAATTAAATAATTAACATTATGTTATACTACTTATTTCAATGGTTAGACAAATATGACTTCCCCGGTGCGGGCATGTTCGGCTATACATCCTTCCGTTCGTTGATGGCAATCATTCTGGCATTGCTCATTTCGAGCATCTGGGGAGACAAGTTCATCAATCTACTGAAGCGCAAGCAAATTACCGAAACGCAACGTGATGCCAGTATCGATCCATTCGGTGTGAACAAAGTGGGAGTACCCAGCATGGGCGGTGTCATCATTATTTTTGCCACACTCATTCCTTGCTTGCTACTGGGCAAGTTAGACAATATTTATATGATATTGATGCTGATTACCACAATCTGGTTAGGGTCGCTAGGATTTGCCGACGACTACATCAAGATATTCAAAAAGGACAAGGAAGGCCTGCACGGTAAGTTCAAAATCATCGGTCAAGTAGGTTTAGGACTTATCGTCGGATTGACTCTCTACCTCAGCCCGCAGGTGGTTATCCGCGAGAACATAGAAATAGAGAAGCCAGGGGGACAAATAGAAGTAGTACATGCAGCCAAGGAAATCAAGGCAACGCAGACCACCATCCCGTTCTTCAAAAGCAACAACTTCGACTATTCCGACTTAGTAAGCTTTATGGGTGAACATGCCCAAACAGCAGGTTGGATATTGTTCGTGATTATCACTATTTTCGTAGTTACCGCCGTCAGCAACGGAGCCAACCTGAATGACGGAATGGACGGAATGGCGGCAGGGAACTCCGCCATTATCGGACTGACCTTGGGAATACTCGCCTACGTGTCGAGCCACATTGAATATGCCGGCTACCTGAATATCATGTACATTCCCGGCTCGGAAGAACTGGTAATCTTTATCTGTGCCTTCATCGGTGCACTTATCGGCTTCTTATGGTACAATGCCTATCCGGCCCAAGTATTCATGGGCGATACGGGCAGTCTGACCATTGGAGGAATCATCGCAGTATACGCCATCATTATTCACAAGGAACTGCTGATACCCATCCTTTGCGGTATCTTCCTGGTGGAGAACCTCTCGGTCATCCTGCAACGCCTCTACTACAAGACAGGCAAGCGGAAAGGCGTGAAACAACGTCTCTTCAAAAGAACGCCGATACACGACCACTTCCGCACTTCCATGAGCCTGATAGAACCGGGATGCAGCGTGGTATTCACCAAACCGGACAAGCTGTTCCACGAATCCAAAATCACCATCCGCTTCTGGATTGTGACGATTGTACTGGCAGCGATAACAATTATAACATTAAAGATTAGATAATGTGGGATGCATTAGCATAGTTTCCACATTGACATATTAGTATATAAATATTATGAGTAGAATTGTAGTATTAGGAGCTGGCGAAAGCGGCGCAGGCGCTGCTGTACTGGCCAAAGTGAAAGGTTTCGACACGTTCGTCTCCGACATGTCTGCCATTAAAGACAAATACAAGGAACTGCTGGATAAATACGGCATTGCCTGGGAAGAAGGACACCACACAGAAGAGCTGATTCTGAATGCTGACGAAGTGGTGAAAAGCCCCGGTATCCCCAACGACGCTCCGCTCATTGTGAAATTAAAGGAAAAAGGTACGCCCATCATCTCTGAGATAGAGTTTGCGGGACGGTACACTGACGCAAAGATGGTCTGTATCACCGGCTCAAATGGAAAGACTACAACCACCTCGCTCATTTATCACATCTTCAAGAGTGCAGGACTGAACGTCGGCCTCGCCGGCAACATCGGCAACAGCCTGGCCTTGCAGGTAGCCACGGAGCAGCATGATTACTACGTCATTGAGCTGAGTTCCTTCCAACTGGACAATATGTATAACTTCCGTGCCAACATTGCCGTACTGATGAACATCACTCCGGACCACTTGGACCGTTACGACCACTGTATGCAGAAATATGTGGAACGCCAAATTCCGCATCACCCAAAACCAGACACCGGAAGACGCTTTTATCTTCTGGAACGACGACCCCATCATCAAGCGCGAACTGGACAAGCATGGCCTGCGCGCCCATCTTTACCCGTTCGCTGCCGTAAAGGAAGACGGAGCCATCGCATACGTGGAAGACGGTGAAGTGGAAATCAACGAACCGATAGCCTTCAATATGGAGCAAGAGGAGCTGGCGCTGCACGGCACACACAACTTATACAATTCATTAGCCGCTGGTATCTCGGCCAACTTGGCCGGTATCCGAAAAGAATATATCCGCAAGGCTTTGTCCGACTTCAAGGGAGTGGAGCACCGATTGGAGAAAGTAGCCACCGTACGCGGCGTAAGCTTCATCAATGATTCCAAGGCAACGAACGTAAACTCCTGCTGGTATGCCCTGCAAAGCATGACCGGCAAAACCGTACTTATCCTCGGCGGTAAGGACAAAGGAAATGATTATACGGAAATCGAAGACCTTGTACGCGAAAAGTGCTCTGCCCTGGTATATTTGGGATTACACAACGAAAAGCTGCACGACTTCTTCGACCGCTTAGGATTGCCCGTAGCTGATGTTCAGACCGGCATGAAGAATGCCGTAGAAGCAGCCTTCAAACTGGCAAAGAAAGGTGAAACCGTGTTGCTCAGCCCTTGCTGTGCCTCCTTCGACCTCTTCAAGAGTTATGAAGACCGCGGCGAACAGTTCAAAGCATGTGTCAGAGCACTATAAAAGACAAGTGCCGCATGAGACTGTCAACTTGTAATTCTTTAATTATTAATTTTTAATTTGCGAAGCATTGGATTTATTAAAGAGCATATTCAAAGGCGACAAAGTGATTTGGATTATTTTCCTTTTCCTTTGCCTCATCTCCATCACAGAGGTATTCAGTGCTGCCAGTACGCTGACCTACAAGAGTGGCGACCACTGGGGACCGATTACGCAGCACAGCATTCTCCTGATGGTAGGTGCCGTCATTGTAGTACTGGTACACAACATCCCCTATAAATGGTTCCAGGTGTTCCCGGTATTCTTGCTTCCGATATCCATCGGACTGCTGGCTTTTGTGATGCTGATGGGATTCATTACCGGTGACCGCGTAAACGGCGCAGCCCGCTGGATGACCTTCATGGGCATTCAGTTCCAGCCGTCGGAAATAGCGAAGATGGCCGTCGTCATCGTTACAGCCTTTATCCTCTCGAAAGGGCAGGACGAAGACGGTGCAAGTCCGAAAGCCTTTAAGCGCATCATGATTATTACCTGCATAGTCTGTGGCCTTATCCTGCCGGAAAACTACTCAACGGGAATGTTGCTCTTCGGAACGGTCTACCTAATGATGTTCATCGGGCGGGTATCTGCCAGGAACCTACTGATACTGGGAGGAGGGATTGTGGCATTCGTTACAGTCTTTGTTGCCTTCCTGCTGGCCACGCCAGACAAGACATTGGAAAATATACCGATGGGACACCGTTTTACCACTGTAAAATCCCGTATTGCAGACTTTACCAACAAGGAAGAAGTTCCTGCTGCCAAATTCGACATCGACGGCGACGGGCAAGTGGCACATGCCCGTATTGCCGTAGCTACGAGTAACGTTGTAGGCAAGGGCCCGGGAAACTCCGTACAACGTGAACTTTCTGAGCCAGGCATTCTCCGATTTTATCTATGCCATCATCATTGAGGAACTGGGACTGGTAGGCGGGATAGTCGTTGTGTTCCTTTATGTCTGCCTATTGGTGCGAGTGGGCCGTATCGCCAAAAAATGCGACCGCACCTTCCCCGCTTTCCTCATTACCGGAATAGCCTTGCTACTCGTCACGCAGGCGTTGTTCAACATGATGGTTGCCGTAGGTCTGGCACCCGTCACGGGACAACCGCTTCCGCTCATCAGCAAGGGTGGTACATCCACTTTCATCAACTGTGCCTACATCGGCATGATACTGAGCGTCAGCCGCTATACAGCCAAACTGGAGGAACAACGGATGCATGATGCACAAGTGACTATGCTGGTGGATACCGGAAATGCAGAAAACCTGAAACAACCGATCGACAGCGAGGCACAAACAGCCGCCGAACCGACAGCAAAGGTACTGAACAGTGATGCGGAGTTTGAATAACAGCCTCTCCCCCACCCCCTCCCCTATAGGGAGGGGAGAAAAGAGTGATTGAGTAATGGCGAGTATGCCAATAATACAAAAATAAAGAAGAACAAGAATATGAGTAAAGAGGCAAACAACTATACAAGTCAAAGTAACTCTACCCCTCTCTCTACGGGGAAGGGAGTGAGGCTTATCATCAGCGGCGGTGGTACCGGAGGACATATCTTTCCGGCTATCTCCATTGCCAACGCCATAAAAGAGTTGTGTCCCGACGCAGAGATTCTCTTCGTAGGTGCCGAAGGAAGAATGGAGATGCAGCGTGTTCCCGATGCTGGTTACCGGATTATAGGTTTACCCGTTGCCGGATTTGACCGTAAACATCTGTGGAAGAACGTCTCCGTATTGCTGAAACTGATACGGAGCCAGTGGAAAGCACGGAGCATCATCAAGGAGTTCCGCCCGCAAGTAGCTGTCGGTGTAGGTGGCTATGCCAGTGGTCCTACGCTGAAAATGGCGGGAATGATGGGTATTCCCACACTGATACAAGAACAGAATTCCTACGCCGGTGTCACTAACAAGCTGCTGGCACAGAAGGCATGCAAGATTTGTGTGGCTTACGAAGGTATGGAAAAATTCTTCCCGGCAGAAAAGATAATCATGACCGGTAATCCGGTGCGCCAGAATCTGCTCCACCACTCCATCTGCCGCGAAGATGCCGTGAAATACTTCGGACTGAACCCGGAGAAGAAAACAATACTGATATTGGGCGGCAGTCTCGGAGCCCGCACCATCAATCAGACATTGAGTGCCGGACTGGATGTCATTCGCGCCAATCCCGAAGTGCAATTCATCTGGCAAACGGGGAAGATATACATTGACCAAGTCAGAGAAGCTATTACAAATACAACGGGAGAAGCCGTACGCAACCCGCGCATTAGTGCCATCCCCAATCTGTACGTGACGGACTTCATTAAGGATATGGCAAATGCATACGCGGCTGCCGACCTGGTGATTTCACGTGCAGGAGCCGGTTCCATCTCCGAGTTCTGCCTGCTGCACAAGCCAGTCATCCTGGTTCCCTCACCCAATGTGGCAGAGGACCACCAAACCAAGAATGCGCTGGCGCTGGTGGATAAGGGTGCAGCTATCTATGTGAAGGATGTGGAAGCGAAAGAGAAGCTGCTACCGGTGGCGTTGGAGACAATCGCCAACTCCGAGAAGCTGCAAGACTTAAGCAAGAATATCTCCAAGCTGGCGTTGCCGGACTCGGCAACAATTATTGCGAAGGAGGTATTGAAGTTAATTAAGAAATAAATTAGGAGAGCATCTTAATGAAAGATATGAATATAGAAACAATTAAATCCGTTTACTTCATTGGTGCCGGCGGTATCGGCATGAGTGCGCTGATACGTTATTTCCTCTCTAAAGGAAAGAAAGTAGCGGGCTACGACCGTACGTCGAGCGAACTGACAGAACGCCTGATTACGGAAGGAGTACAGATACACTACGAAGAGAATATCAACCTTATTCCGGAGGTGTGCAAAGACAAGGCAAGCACGCTCGTGGTCTATACCCCCGCCGTGCCGCAAGAGCATGCAGAACTGACCTATTTCCGTGAAAACGGTTTCGACATATATAAGCGCTCCCAAGTATTGGGCATCATCACCCGCAGCAGCAAAGGTTTGTGCGTGGCAGGTACGCATGGCAAGACTACCACCAGCACCATGGCTGCCCACCTGCTGCACCAGTCACACGTGGGCTGCACCGCCTTCCTCGGAGGTATTTCGAAGAACTACGGTACGAATCTGCTGCTTTCCGCCACCAGTCCTTATACCGTTATCGAAGCAGATGAGTTCGACCGTTCCTTCCACTGGCTGTCACCCTGGATGAGTGTCATTACTGCCACCGACCCCGACCACCTGGATATATACGGCACCAAAGAAGCCTATCTCGAAAGCTTCCGCCACTACACCGCGCTTATACAACCAGGCGGCGCCCTGATTCTGCACAAAGGACTGGAGATGCAGCCCGACGTACAGCCAGGGGTAGCCACCTATACCTACTCGCGCCATGAAGGTGACTTCCATGCCGAGAACATCCGTATCGGAAACGGTGAAATTTTCATCGATTTCGTAGCACCGGACACCCGCATCAATGATATCCAGCTAGGTGTTCCCGTCAGCATCAACATCGAGAACGGCGTTGCCGCCATGGCACTCGCCCATCTCAGCGGTGCCACCGACGAGGAAAATCAAGCAAGGCATGGCAAGCTTCCGCGGAGTGGACCGCCGTTTCGACTTCAAGATAAAGACGGACAGACTCGTATTCCTCAGCGACTACGCCCATCATCCCGCCGAAATCGCGCAAAGCGTGAAGTCTATCCGCGAACTTTACCGGGACAAGAAGATAACGGCTATCTTCCAACCCCATCTCTATACCCGTACCAGAGACTTCTACAAAGACTTTGCAGACAGCCTCTCGCTACTGGACGAAGTGATTCTGACAGAGATATACCCTGCCCGCGAACAACCCATTCCCGGTGTCAGCAGCCAACTCATATACGACAACCTGCGCCCGGGCATCGAAAAGTGCATATGCAGGAAGGAAGACATTCCCGACCTGCTCTCGAAGAAACCGGTTGAAGTGCTGATAGTGCTGGGAGCCGGAGACCTGGACAACTATGTACCTTCCATAGCCCGGCTGCTCGAACAGCGCAGCAAAGCGTAAACCGTAAAACAGTAAACAGCAAATAAGCCTATGATTAAAAGGATTCTACTTTCTATCGTCCTGTTGCTCGTCCTTGCCTACCTGATAGTGGCCGTTACCGCTTTCAACCGGAAGCCGGCGGGTCAAGTGTGCCGTGATGTGGAGCTGGTTATCAAAGACACGGTATATGCCGGCTTCATCACGAAAAAGGAAGTGCCGCCATGCTGGAAAAGAAAGGCGTCAGTCCCATAGGCAAGCACTTGGACCGTATCCGCACCAAAACGTTGGAGCAGGCGCTCTCCAAGCATCCGCTCATCGACGAAGTGGAATGTTACAAGACGCCGAGCGGCAAACTCTGTATCGAAGTAACCCAGCGCATCCCTATCCTGAGGATAATGAGCGCCAACGGCGAGAACTACTATTTGGACAATAAGGGCACGGTAATGCCGCCCGATGCAAAGTGCGTTGCGCACCGTGCCATTGTGACCGGAAACGTAGAAAAGTCGTTTGCCATGAGGGATTTATATAAGTTTGGTGTATTTTTGCAGAAGAATTCTTTTTGGAATGCACAGATTGAACAGATTCATGTACTGCCTGGCAAAAATATAGAATTAGTGCCACGTGTCGGCGACCATCTCATCTATTTGGGTAAGATGGCCGGTTTTGAAAAGAAACTGAAACGTGTAAAAGCATTCTACGAAAGAGGTTTGAACCAGGTGGGCTGGAACAAATACTCCCGCATTAACGTTGAATTCGATAATCAGATTATCTGCACGAAGAGGGAGTAAAGAGATTTATCCCTTATCAAAGCGCAGTAAATTGTAAATTGTAAAATAGTAAATAAATAGATATGGCAACAACAGATTTCATCGCCGCTATCGAGTTGAGTTCTTCCAAGATTTCCGGTATCGCAGGGAAGAAGAACAGTGACGGAAGTATCCAGGTGTTGGCTTATGCATGCGAAGATGCATCCTCGTTTATACACAAAGGGGCCATCTACAACATTGACAAGACCGCACAAGCGCTGACTTCCATCATCAACAAGCTGGAAGGCCAGCTGAACAACTCCATCGCCAAAGTATATGTAGGCATCGGCGGACAATCATTGCGCACGGTGAGGAATGCGGTAAGCCGTACGCTGGAGGAAGAGAGCATCATTTCGCAAGAACTGGTAGACGAGATTTGCGACGAGAACCGTGATGTACCCCTAGTAGACATGAGTGTGCTGGATGTAGCCCCACAAGAATACAAGATAGACAACACGTTGCACGTGGAGCCCGTAGGAGTTGCCGGAAAATACATCACCGGACAGTTCCTCAACATCGTGGCGCGCGCCTCGCTGAAAAAGAACCTCGAACACAGCTTCGAGCAAGCCAAAGTGGAAATTGCCGACGACCTGCTCGTAGCCCCCACTGCGTTGGCCAAAGCCGTGCTGACTGAAAACGAGATGCGTTCGGGCTGCGCACTGGTGGACTTCGGTGCCGACACCACCACCGTGCTGGTCTATAAGAACAATATCCTGCGCTACCTCAGCGTACTGCCGCTGGGTGGAAACAACATTACCCACGACATCACTTCCCTGCAAATGGAAGAGGAAGATGCCGAGAAGCTGAAACTGCAATACGGTGATGCCCTCTACGAGGAGGAAGAAGACGCCGAGACCCCTGCCGTATGCACGTCGGAAGACGGCCGTACCTTCGAACTGGCCCTGCTGAACAATATTATCGGAGCCCGTGCAGAAGAAATCCTTGCCAACGTATGGAACCAGTTACAGCTTTCCGGCTACGAGGACAAACTTTTCTCCGGTGTAGTATTTACCGGTGGAGGAGCCAATCTGAAGAATCTTGAGAAAGCCTTCCATAGAGTGAGCAAGATTGAAAAGGTAAAGACCGCCAAGTTCGTACAGACCACCGTCCACACACGCAGCGAAGAGCCCAAAAAGGACGGCATGCACAACACACTGCTGGGCCTGCTGGCTGCCGGCAACGAGAATTGCTGCCTGCAAGAGGTGAAACCGGTGCAGCAGCCTGCCTCCAATGTTCCTCCCAAACCGGTCGACATATTCGTTGACGACGAAGCGCTGAAAGAGCAGGAAGCTGCCGCACGCGCCGCCAAGGCACAGCGCGAGAGGGAAGAGAAAGAACGCAAGGAGCGTGAGCGAAAAGAAAGGGAGCTGCGCGAAAAGGAAGAGAAGATCCAGCACGACTTGGCAGATGGCAGCTGGTTCGAAAAGACTTTCAACAAGATTTCCAACGAAATCTTCTCGGACGACGATATGAAGTAATAATGTGATAATGTGCCAGAAAATTAAGTTATTATGGAAGATATAGTACAATTCGATTTCCCGACCGATTCACCGAAAATCATTAAAGTAATCGGTGTAGGCGGAGGTGGCGGCAATGCCGTGAACCATATGTACCGGGAAGGTATACACGACGTGACGTTCGTACTGTGTAACACAGACAACCAAGCGTTGAAGGACTCTCCCGTGCCCGTGAAGTTACAGCTTGGAAAAGAAGGCCTGGGAGCCGGAAACCGCCCTGCCCGTGCCCGCAAGGCAGCAGAAGAGAGCATCGAAGACATCAAGAATATGCTGAACGACGGCACCAAGATGGTATTCATCACTGCCGGAATGGGCGGTGGTACCGGTACGGGTGCCGCACCCATCATTGCACAGACCGCCAAGGAAATGGATATCCTAACCATCGGCATCGTCACCATCCCTTTCCGCTGGGAGGGCGACAAGAAGATAGACCAGGCACTGGATGGCGTAGAGGAAATCAGCAAGCACGTAGATGCCCTGCTGGTCATCAACAATGAAAAGCTGAGCGAGATATACAGCGAGTTGTCCGTGGACGACGCGTTCGACAAGGCCGACGACACCCTTTCGGTAGCCGCCAAGAGTATTGCCGAAATCATCACCCTGCATGGAAAGGTGAACCTCGACTTCAACGACGTGAAAACAGTGCTGAAGGACGGCGGCGTAGCCATCATGAGTACCGGCTACGGCGAAGGTGACAACCGTGTCAGCGAAGCCATCAAGAATGCGCAGCACTCGCCGTTGCTGAACAACAACGACATTTTCAATTCCAAGAAGGTACTCCTCAACATCTCTTACAGCTCACAATACAAGCTGATGATGAGCGAAATGGACGAGGTAAAGGAATTCATGAACCGTTTCAGCCGCGACTTCGAGACCAAATTCGGTATGGCCATCGACGACAAACTGGAACAGAAAGTGAAAATCACCCTGCTTGCCACCGGTTTCGGTATCCAGGACATCCACATGAAGGAGATGGACGACCGCATCACCCAGCGCACCGCCGAAGAACAGCAACGCCTTGCCGAGCTGGAGGAGGAAGAGGAACAGAGACGCAACCGCCGCGAAGTGTACTACGGCAAGGATGCCAACGCCCGTTCCCAGCGCAGCCGCCGTCGCCATATCTATCTCTTCAATCCCGAAGACATGGACAACGCCGACATCATCAGCATGGTAGAGAATTCTCCGACCTATCTGCGTGACAAAAGCACGCTGAACAGCATCAAGATGAAGGCAGAGCAGGAAGGGCAGCTCGCCACCGAAGCCGCGCAAGAAGCAGAAGGCGGTGCAGGGGGAGTCATCACCTTCTGATTTTTCCGTTCCCGATATGTAAAACCATCCTCCTCCCCTTCAGGAGAACAGGAGTAAACCTATAACAATATGGATTTATTTGAAAAAGTCAGCGAAGACATTAAAACAGCCATGAAAGCCAAAGACAAAGTGGCTCTCGAAACATTGAGAAACGTAAAGAAAGTATTCCTTGAAGCCAAAACCGCTCCCGGAGCCAACGATACCCTGAGCGATGCAGATGCTTTGAAGATTATCCAAAAACTGACCAAGCAAGGCAAAGACGCCGCTGAAATCTATGTACAGCAAGGTCGCCAGGACTTGGCAGACGATGAGCTGGCACAAGTAAAGGTGCTTGAAACCTATCTGCCCAAGCAAATGAGCGCCGAAGAACTGGAAGCAGCCTTGAAGGAAATCATAGCCGAGGTCGGTGCCACCAGCGGCAAGGACATGGGCAAAGTGATGGGTGTAGCCAGCAAGAAACTTGCCGGACTTGCCGAAGGCCGCGCCATCTCAGCCAAAGTAAGGAACTGCTGGGATAAAGTATAGCGAAGGAGATAAGGAATATTCGGATTCAATTGCATGAGATGGGCATCTCGTGTTGTATGAGATATACATCTCATGCAGCATAAGATGCCCATCTCGCGCAATCAGGAGCTATTGTTTCATCCGACAAGCAAGATTGGCGCTCCTCAATCAAACAATTCTTTCAAGACTTCAAGAGACTTCAGCACCGGGAAATCCGGCAGGTGCAGACGATAATATTCATTCATAATGTTCAGGCAGCGGGTACGCTCCAACCGACTCATGGTGAAAAGATGCATCGTTTCATAATTCATGCGCATCAGCTGTGTCAGGCGGGCCGCCTCCTCGGGAGCGATGTAATTGGAATGAAGCTGCGGACGCAAGGGAGTGAAACAAGCATTCTGCAAATCGAAGTAATCTCCGGCATGATAATCCTCCAGGTTGGGATACAAACCGAGAAAACGGGAAAGGCGCATCAGGAAGACCAGATGGAAATTGGCAAACCCCTCCCTGCATTCATCCAGCCAGATGACGGAATGATACAGATAAGCAAACAGCGGACGGTTCTCCGCCTCCTCCCGGACGGCGCGATAAAGGAATTCCGAAAGAAACAAAGCGATGGCGGATTTGTAGGGATCGTAGGGAAGCGTGGCAAAAGGATAAAGAGACTTCGCCTCCTTCACCTTATATATAGTGGCATTAGGACGGAAATCGGCTTCAAGTTCCACCAATGCCAGCGGCTGGAAGAGTACCGGCTTCACCGCCGCCTTGCGCGAACGGGGTATGGACACCATGAAGGAAGCCCTGCCAGCCACCTCCGTATAGATGTCTGCAATGAGAGATGTATCCTTATATTTCAAGGTATGCAGTACAATTCCCTGTGTTTTCTGTAACATTCCCGATTTCTTTATCTGGTTTCAATCTGATAACAAAGCTACAAAAAAAGCCCGAAAGAAGAGAAACAAAAGGAGAAGAATAAAAAAACAAGGTAAGGAGTGTAAAAAAAATAAAAGCATATATTACACTGATTTTCAATAGATAACGCTCCATTCTAAGACAAAAGACAACAAAAAGCTATATTTTTTTCTTGCGAATGTTTTGGTAATTCAAAAATAGTTTCTACCTTTGCATCCGCAAACGAGAAATAAAGACTCTTTGCAAGAGCGGAAACGCTCACCAAAGGATGGCCCGTTCGTCTATCGGTTAGGACGCAAGATTTTCATTCTTGAAAGGGGGGTTCGATTCCCCCACGGGCTACAAAATAAAAAATAAACGAATTAAAAAAAGATTAGTCGAGATGGCAAATCATAAATCATCACTGAAGAGAATCAGACAAGAAGAAACAAGAAGACTTCACAACAGATATTATGGCAAGACCATGAGAAACGCTGTTCGTAAGCTTCGTGCTACTACAGACAAAGCTGCAGCAACAGCAATGTATCCGGGTATCACAAAACTGTTGGATAAATTGGCTAAGACTAATGTAATCCACAAGAACAAGGCTAACAACTTGAAATCAAAGTTGGCTATCTATATCAACAAGCTGGCTTAAGTTGACTGTTACACAAAAGATATTACAAGGCTGGACTTTTTTAGTCCGGCCTTTCTCATTTATACCTCTCTATTTACCTGCTTCCACACAAGTTTCTTTTCTGTGCTAAAAAGCTGTAAACTACCCGAATTTATCCGTTTGTTTAGCACCATATCCCGAGGATTTTCACTATATTTGCTCTGTTATTACAATAAGGAAAAAAGATTATGACTGAAGAACAGATTCACTCCAATAACGGGAGCTATTCTGCCGAAAACATCCAGGTACTGGAAGGTTTGGAAGCAGTGAGAAAGCGTCCCGCGATGTATATTGGCGACATTAGCAGCAAAGGACTTCACCATCTGGTGTACGAGGTTGTGGACAACTCCATCGATGAGGCACTTGCCGGCTATTGCGACCACATCGAAGTCACCATTAACGAGGACAACTCCATCACCGTACAAGACAACGGACGTGGTATCCCGGTAGACTATCACGAAAAGGAAAAGAAATCCGCGCTGGAAGTTGTAATGACCGTACTGCATGCCGGAGGAAAGTTCGACAAAGGTTCCTATAAGGTATCGGGAGGTCTGCATGGTGTAGGTGTATCTTGCGTAAATGCCTTGTCTACACACATGACTACCCAGGTTTTCCGTAACGGAAAAATCTATCAGCAGGAATATTCCTGCGGACATCCGCTCTACTCCGTCAAAGAAGTGGGCACAACAGACATTACCGGTACACGCCAACAGTTCTGGCCGGACGGTACCATCTTTACGGAGACAGTCTACAACTATGATATTCTTGCCACCCGCATGCGCGAGCTGGCGTATCTGAACGCAGGCATCAAGATTTCACTGACCGACCTTCGCGTAAAGGACGAAGGAGGAAATGCCAAGAAGGAAATCTTCTACTCGGAAGAAGGCCTGAAGGAATTTGTGCGCTACGTGGACTCCTCACGCGAACACTTCATGAACGATGTAATCTACATCAACACCGAGAAGCAAGGCACACCGTGGGAAGTAGGCATCATGTCAACACTTCTTATAACGAAAATGTACACTCTTACGTAAACAACATCAATACCATTGAAGGGGGTACCCACTTGGCAGGTTTCCGCCGTGCACTGACCCGTACGTTGAAAAAATACGCCGAAGACAACAAGATGCTGGAGAAAGCCAAGGTAGAGATTGCAGGAGACGACTTCCGTGAAGGACTGACTGCCGTTATCTCCATCAAGGTGGCAGAGCCTCAGTTCGAAGGACAGACCAAGACAAAGCTGGGTAACAACGAAGTGATGGGCGCCGTAGACCAGGCTGTGGGCGAGGCCCTCACCTACTACTTGGAGGAACACCCGAAGGAAGCCAAGCTGATTGTAGACAAGGTGATTCTTGCCGCCCAGGCACGTATCGCCGCACGTAAGGCACGCGAATCCGTACAACGCAAATCGCCGATGTCCGGCGGTGGCATGCCCGGTAAGTTGGCCGACTGCTCCAGCAAGGACCCGGAAGAATGCGAATTGTTCCTCGTCGAGGGTGACTCGGCAGGCGGTTCAGCAAAGCAAGGCCGTAACCGTGCGTTCCAAGCTATCCTGCCGCTTCGCGGTAAGATTCTGAATGTGGAAAAGGCCATGTGGCACAAGGCATTCGAGAGCGACGAAGTAAACAATATCATCCAGGCGCTGGGCATCCGTTTCGGCGTGGACGGTGAAGACAGCAAAGAAGCGAACATTGACAAGCTGCGCTACAAGAAGATTATCATCATGACCGATGCCGACGTCGATGGTTCTCACATCGACACGCTGATTATGACGCTTTTCTTCCGCTACTTCCCGCAAGTTATCCAGCAGGGTTGCTTGTACATCGCCACTCCTCCCCTTTACCTTTGCACCAAAGGCAAGGCGAAAGAGTATTGCTGGACAGACCAGCAGCGCCAGAAGTTCATCGACACTTACGGCGGCGGTTCGGAAAACGCAGTACACACCCAACGCTACAAAGGTTTGGGTGAAATGAACCCGGAACAGTTGTGGGAAACCACCATGAATCCGGAAAACCGCATGCTGAAGCAGGTGCATCTTGAAAATGCAGCTGAAGCCGACTATATCTTCTCCATGCTGATGGGTGAAGACGTGGGCCCGCGCCGCGATTTCATCGAAAAGAATGCAACGTATGCAAATATTGACGCTTAATTAATTTAATAACCAACCTCACATCTTACAACGAGGAAGCCCCGGACGGGCAGGATAATCCTGCTGACCGGGGCTTTTCCTTTATCCCTCTTCTCTTCCAAAGAAGAGACCCGTCTCCATACAGAAGAACTATAGGATTCCTTGTTTCTTCATCTCTTCCACTACCAATTCCAACTCTGCATACCAGTCCTCACCAAACTTACGGATAAGCGGCTCTTTCAGGAACTTGTACACGGGCAGATTTTCCTTTTGTCCCAACAACATAGCGGCTTTGCAGACATCCCAACGATGATAGTTCACTGCCTTATAGAGTCCGTAGTTCCCCACCCTTATCGGATAGAGATGACAGGATATGGGTTTGTAGAAGTTGGTCCTACCTTCACGATAAGCCTTTTCGATGGCGCAATAGCAACAGCCTTTATCATCATAGCAGGTAAAGACGCAATCCTTGTTGTTCACAATAGAAGTCACCAGGTCACCTTCACAATCGGTATAGACCACACCTTGCTCCTCTATCACGGTGCGGGCTTCGGGAGAAAGCTCGTCCCAAATCAGCGGAAGCACCTCTTCCAGTTTCTCCACCTCGTCCAGCTCTACGGGAGCACCGGCATCGCCCTCAATGCAACAAATCCCCTGACAGGCACCCAAGTCACACAAGAACTTCTCGCGCAAGACATCGAAAGAAACCACAACATCACCAATCTGTATCATAATCATTCTATTAAAAAAACGACGCGGATTATCCGGATTGCACAGACTCAACTTTAAGAGCATCCGTGGAATCCGTATAATCCGCGTCTAAATATTGTTACGGCCTTGACGCCTTACTTAATCAAATCCTTACCAGTCATTTCGGCCGGCTGTTCCATACCCAAGATATGCAGGATAGAAGGAGCTACGTCAGCCAATACACCGTTCTCAACCTTGGCGTCCTTGTTTGCAGTAACGTAAACGAAAGGAACGGGATTCAGAGAGTGGGCAGTATTCGGAGTACCATCCTCATTCAGAGCATGGTCGGCATTACCGTGGTCGGCGATGATGATTACTTCATAATCGTTTGCCTTGGCAGCTTCAACAGTATCTTTCACACATTCGTCGATGGCTTTCACTGCCTTCTCAATAGCTTCGTAGATACCGGTATGTCCCACCATATCACCATTGGCGTAGTTCACCACGATGAAATCGAACTTCTGGGTCTTGATAGCTTCAACCAGCTTGTCCTTCACCTCGTACGCACTCATTTCGGGCTTCAAGTCGTAAGTGGCAACCTTCGGAGAAGGAACCAAGATGCGCTCTTCAGCATCGTAGGGAGTCTCGCGGCCACCGTTGAAGAAGAAAGTCACGTGTGCATACTTCTCTGTTTCGGCAATGTGCAGCTGGGTCTTGCCATTGGCAGCGAGGTATTCGCCCAAGGTATTCTGTACGTTCTCCTTATCAAAAAGGATATGCACACCCTTGAAGCTGGCATCGTACGGAGTCATGCAGTAGAACTGCAGGCCCGGAATGGTCTGCATGCCTTGTTCGGGCATATCTTGCTGGGTGAGGACAACGGTCAATTCCTTGGCACGGTCATTGCGGTAGTTGAAGAAGATTACAACATCACCTTCCTTGATGGTACCGTCGAAGCCACCGTTCACAATCGGCTTGATGAATTCATCCGTAACGCCTTCGTCGTAGGACTCCTGCATAGCCTGGACCATATCCGTAGCAACCTTGCCTTCACCGTTTACCAATAAATCGTAAGCAACCTTCACACGTTCCCAACGTTTGTCGCGGTCCATGGCATAGAAACGTCCCACGATGGAAGCAATCTTGCCGGCAGACTTCTCGCAATGAGCAGTCAACTGCTCAATGAAACCTTTACCACTCTTCGGGTCGGTATCACGACCGTCCATAAAACAGTGGATGAAGGTATTCTCGATACCGTATTCCTTGGAAATATCGCAGAGTTTGAACAAATGGTCAAAAGAGCTGTGCACGCCACCGTTGCTGGTCAGTCCCATAAAGTGGATATTCTTGCCGTTTTCCTTTGCATATGAGAAAGCAGAAACAATTTCCTTGTTCTTCAGAATGCTGCCATCGGCACAAGCACGGTTAATCTTCACCAAATCCTGGTAAACGATACGTCCGGCACCGATATTGAGGTGACCTACTTCTAGAATTACCCATCTGTCCGTCGGGCAAACCAACGTTTTCACCGCTTGCTTGAAGCTCGGAATGCGGATAAGTTGCCAACAGACTGTCCCAATACGGAGTAGGTGTATTGAAAATCACATCATCTTTGCCTTGATCGCCGATGCCCCAGCCATCAAGAATCATTAAAAGGGCTTTCTTACTCATAATATTAATCGAATTTAATTGTATAATCTTTTGTATGATACAAACGTTCTTTATAGTAGGAACCTGGTTTTTGCGCTGCAAAGGTACAAAAAACAGCTGTTAAAGCGTACTGTTTCAAATGATTTATGTACTTTTGCCACGCTTAAAAAATAAAAACAAGAAATATGGACGATTCAATACCACGAACGTGCAATAGTATTCACCAATAAAACGAACGGAGACGTTGACTGCAATGCCTCTGTTCCAACCTGAAAGGAGGCAAACAATGAGAAAGTATCTCTACAGTGAAAACGGCTTCACTGAAAAGGCCGAATGGCAACCCAACTGCTGGGTCAACGTAGAATGCCCGGACAACGATGATTTCAAATTCCTAACCGAAGAGCTGAAAGTTCCCGAATCATTCCTGGAAGACATAGCCGACGTGGACGAGCGCCCACGTACGGAAACAGAAGACAACTGGCTGCTGACCATCCTCCGCATCCCGATGCAGAGCAACCAACGCGGCGTGCCGTTCATCACTGTGCCCATCGGCATTATCACCAATGACGGAATCATCGTTTCTGTCTGCTATCACCACACGGAGCTGATACCGGACTTCATTCAGCACACCCGCCGGAAGAACATAGTCGTCAACAATAAACTGGATTTGATTCTGCGAATCATCTACTCTTCCGCCGTCTGGTTCCTGAAGTATCTGAAACAGATAAACAACGATGTGGCCACCGCCGAAAAAGAGCTGGAGAAAAGCATCCGCAACGAAGATCTCCTGCAACTGATGAAGCTGCAAAAGACGCTGGTCTACTTCAACACTTCCATCCGTGGCAATGAAGTGATGATAGGACGGCTGAAAAACATCTTTCAAGACACCAATTATCTGGATTTGGAATTATTGGAAGACGTGGTCATCGAGTTGAAGCAGGCATACAATACCGTAAACATCTACAGTGATATCCTGACGGGAACCATGGATGCCTTCGCCTCCATCATCTCCAACAATGTGAATGCCATCATGAAACGTATGACAAGCCTCAGCATTACACTGATGATTCCCACGTTGATAGCCAGTTTCTACGGCATGAATGTGGACATCCACCTGGAGAGTTTTCCGCACGCGTTTATTTTCATCATACTTTTGTCGGCAATATTATCAGCAGTGACATTCGTATGGTTCAGAAGGATTAAGTGGTTCTAAACAGCATCATTGTCCGAAGTTCAGCGACAACTGCCCATCCCCCAAGAGATTGAACGTCAAGCGATGATAGGGTGTAGTGCCCCGCTCAGCAATGGCGGCACGATGTTTCTTGGTGGGATACCCCTTGTTACGATTCCAGTCATAATACGGATATTCCTCGTGAAGGCGGTTCATGTAGTCATCACGATAGGTCTTTGCCAAAATGGAGGCGGCAGCGATGGAAAGGTACTTCCCGTCTCCTTTCACTACGGTAGTATGCGGCAAGTCCCGATATTTTTTAAAGTCGGTTGCCGTCTATCAGCAGATGTTGCGGACGGACATTCAGTTGGTCAACAGCACGGTGCATGGCAAGAAAGGAGGCATTAAGAATATTGATTTTGTCAATTTCTTCGGGAGAGACGACGCCCACCGCCCATGCCAGAGCCTCTTTCTCAATCACTTCACGCAAGGCATAGCGTTGTTTTTCCGTCAGCTGCTTGGAGTCATTCAGAAGTTCATTCTTAAAGTCCGTTGGCAGAATAACGGCAGCGGCATAGACCGCACCGGCCAGACAGCCGCGACCGGCCTCATCGCATCCCGCCTCTATCAAGTCTTTATTCAAATAAGGTAATAACATATATATCGCTATCTTTGAGGCACAAAGATAAATCTTTTTGGAGGGAAACCTGACTTCTAAGAAGAATTAATTAAATTTGCAGAAACAAGACGATGCCATGAAGAAAAACCTATGTCTACTACTCGTATGTCTTCTGTCAGCACTTGCCCCACTGCAAGCTCAAGACATGCAGCAAGCACAGAAATTGATTGACCAAGCACAGAAATGCCTATACAACACCCCCAAACAAGCTTCCTACTATGCTGCTCAGGCTTCTGCCTTGTTTCCCGAAGATGAGCCCAGTGAGGTCCGTGCGCAGGCCATGTTCCTTTATTGCCAGGCAGAACAGCTATTGGGCAACTTTGACCTGAGTATCAAGAATCTATATGATACTCAGAAATACATCACCCCCGCAAACAAGCAACAAAGTGCCCAACTATACTCCCTCATGGGACGTGTCTACAGCAAACTGGGAGACTACAACAAAGCCATAGAACTAAACGACAAGGCAACCTCCATATTCAAAGCCATTGGTGATTCCACTTCTGTGGCCGGATGCTATAACGAACGTGGAGTTATGCACCACTTCATGAACGAATTTACCGTTGCCGAGCGTTTCTTCCAACGTGCGCTGGCCATCAACCGTGCCCAACGAAACCTGAAAGAGATTGCAACCAACCTGAACAACCTTTGTCTGTACCAGGGAAATACGGAAGAGAAACTTTCTTTCATCCAGGAAGCCATCACCATCAACAAGAATCTGGACGCCCAATGGTCTCTTGGCGAAAACTACAACAACATGGGGAAACAGTATTACTATGACAAGCAATACTCCAAAGCCCTGGAAGCTTTGCATAAAGCCTACGAGTATGCCCATAATATCGGAGCCCGCGAACTGATTTTGCGACAATTACGAATATTCGTCCATGGTATATGCAGCTATAGGTGACTATGCCCAAGCCTATAAATACCTGGAGAAAATGCAGCACCTGAGCAAAGAGCTGCAAAGCAGCAACAAGCTGCGTAACATCGAGCAGGAAATTTCCTATAAAAGATACCAGGACCAGAAGCATGCCACTGAAATGCAGGAACAAACCTATGAAATAGAATTGCTGAAACGCAATCTATGGCTCTTGGGCAGCATACTTATTCTCGGTTTAGCTGTCAGTATCTTCCTATATAAATGGTATAAACGCAGAAAAGACCTGCAACTGATTGAAACCCGCTATCAGTTGGAACTCTCCGAACGCGAAGTATCCGAACTGAAACTACAACAGCAAGAAATGGAACTGAAAAACGTGCAGAGTGCTTTGGATGACAGCCGCCAGGAGGTCACCAGCTTTGCCGTATTCCTAAGAAGCCGCAATGAGCTACTCGACAAGATACGTGGGATGATTAAAGAGGGTTATAAGATGGATAACCAAACACTCATTCCCCACCTAAAAAAACGTGAATGCCTTCATCAGCCAATATCAAAGCGGAGATAAGACAAACAGCAGCTTATTGCTGAATATAGAAGAAAAGAACAAAGAATTTCTGGACCGACTTGCATTAAAACACCCTAATCTGACGCAAGGCGAAAAATACTTGGCAACTCTATTGCGCGTCAATCTGTCAACCAAAGAAATCTCCATGATAACCGGCACCATTCCCAAAACAATCAATATGAACCGGTATCGTTTACGCAAATCCTTGAACTTATCCACAGAAGAAGACTTGGTTGAATACCTCCAGAGCTTCTAAAAACGAAGCCGAAGAGAAAAGCTCTCTTGTAGATATATTATATTACAATAAAATATTATATTCAACGTTTATCAATCATCTGTAGATTAATAATAGTGCTTTCAGCCTCCTTTGTAGATATTTATAG
>ENA-OQNM01000050-OQNM01000050.1-human-gut-metagenome-genome-assembly--contig:-NODE-50-length-40371-cov-3.242297_pt1 | contig 40371 bp, 43 predicted proteins | sample MGYA00242632_ERZ504886 | MGnify/ENA primary metagenome ERZ504886 (study PRJEB26092, sample SAMD00036424) | human gut metagenome | host: Homo sapiens | study: EMG produced TPA metagenomics assembly of... | reverse complement strand
GTTATGAATCTGTACCTGAGCGTGATCCGCGACTGTTTAGAGACCGGCATCAGTCCGCGCTGTCATCTTGAGGATATCACACGTTCCGATATTTACGGATTTGTAATTCCGTTCTGTGTGGAACTGATGAAACTGCAGGATGAGTACAAGATTCCGATCAAGGTACGTGCCTGCGACACGATGGGATATGGGGTAAACTTCCCTGGTGCCGTAATTCCGCGAAGTGTGCCGGGAATCATTTACGGTCTGACAACACATGCCGGAGTTCCTTCTTCCCAGATTGAGTGGCATGGACACAACGATTTTTACAAAGCAGTCAACAATTCCACCACTGCATGGCTGTACGGAGCAAGTGGTGTCAACTGTTCTTTGTTTGGAATCGGAGAGCGTACCGGTAATACGCCTCTGGAAGCCATGGTATTTGAGTATGCCCAGCTGCGCGGCACTCTCGACGGCATGGATACGACCGTGATCACAGAACTTTCCGAATATTATGAAAAAGAACTGGGATACAAACAGCCGCCGCAGACGCCGTTTGTCGGAAGTAACTTTAATGTGACAAGAGCCGGTATTCACGCAGACGGATTACTGAAAAACGAGGAAATCTATAACATTTTCGATACCGGAAAATTTTTAAACCGTCCACCTCTGGTAGCAGTATCAAATACCTCAGGTCTGGCAGGTATTGCACACTGGATCAACAATTATTATCATTTGCCGGATGACCGGAAAGTGGACAAAAACTCAGAACTTGTACACCGGATCAAAGACTGGGTAGACACACAATACGATGACGGACGCGTGACGGTTATGACGGATCAGGAACTTGTTGTAGAAATTACTTCCGTTTGTAAAGAGCTTGGTATTGTGTTATAGACAAAAATTCGATATTATATAAGGTGAAATTATGGCAGAAGATCATTATTCATTAAGTGCCAAAGTTTTTCATTCCATTCGGGAAGATATTTTAAATGGAAAACTATCAGGCGAATGAGGAACTGAAGGAAAAGAATATTGGCGACGATCTCGGGGTGAGCCGGACTCCGTCCGGGAAGCACTCCGGCAGCTGGAGCTGGAAGGGCTGGTACATATCATTCCAAACAAGGGAGCGTTTGTAGAAGGGGTTACCCTTCAGGATGTCAAAGATATCTATGAGATACGGACGCTTTTAGAGGGATTATGCGCCCGGTGGGCAGCGGAGCGGATCACGCAGGAACAGTTGGAGGAACTGGAAGAAATCGATTTTTATCCGATTTTCACTATTCCAAAGAAAACTGGGATCAGATACTGGAACTGGATAACCGTTTCCACGAAATGGTATATGAAGCATGCGCAAGCAAAGAACTGACACGTGTGCTTCGGGACTATCATCATTATCTGCAGCGCATCCGTCGGATCACACTGGAAGAGAAAGCACGGGCCCATGCGTCGATCAATGAACACCGGGCAATTGCCGAGGCATTAAAGGCAAGGGATGCCCGGACAGCGGAGGAGTGTGCCAGACTCCATATCCGCAATACGATATCCAACATGGATAAAATCGGTTGGGAAAATCTGATGAAATAAAATAAAGGAGAATGAAGCGATGAGCAAGATTACAATGACAACACCACTGGTAGAGATGGACGGAGATGAAATGACAAGAATTCTCTGGAAAATGATCAAGGATGAGCTGTTACTTCCGTTTATTGATCTGAAAACAGAGTATTATGATCTGGGACTGGAAGAGCGTAACCGGACAAACGATCAGGTAACGGTTGATTCTGCAAATGCAACAAAGAAATACGGTGTTGCTGTAAAATGCGCAACGATCACTCCGAATGCCGCAAGAATGACAGAGTACAATTTAAAGGAGATGTGGAAGAGTCCGAACGGAACCATCCGTGCCATGCTTGACGGAACGGTATTCCGTGCGCCGATTGTCGTAAAGGGAATTGAGCCAAATGTTAAGACATGGGAAAAACCGATCACGATTGCAAGACATGCGTATGGCGATGTGTATAAGGCATCGGAAATGAAGGTTCCGGGACCTGGTAAGGCTGAGCTGGTATTTACGGCAGAGGATGGAACCATCGTGCGTGAACTGATCCATAATTTTACCGGAGCCGGTGTATTACAGGGACAGCATAACCTGGACGATTCCATTGAAAGCTTTGCACACAGCTGCTTTAAATATGCACTGGATACAAAACAGGATCTGTGGTTTGCAACAAAGGATACCATTTCCAAAAATATGACCATACCTTTAAGGATATTTTCCAGGATGTATTTGAGAAGAATTACAAGGATGCATTTGAAAAAGCCGGAATTGAGTATTTTTATACTTTGATCGATGATGCGGTTGCACGTGTTATGAAGTCAAAAGGCGGATTTATCTGGGCATGCAAAAACTATGACGGTGATGTTATGAGTGATATGATCAGTTCTGCATTCGGCTCTCTTGCCATGATGACTTCCGTACTTGTATCCCCGCATGGATATTATGAGTATGAAGCTGCACACGGAACCGTTCAGAGACATTATTATAAGCATCTGAAGGGTGAAGAAACTTCCACAAACTCCGTCGCAACCATTTTTGCATGGACAGGAGCACTCAGAAAGCGCGGAGAACTGGATAAAATTCAGGCACTCTGTGATTTTGCGGATAAACTGGAAGCAGCATGCTTAAAGACCATTGAGTCCGGAAAGATGACAAAGGATCTTGCTTTGATTACGACCATTGAAAATCCGGTGGTATTAAACAGTGAGAATTTTATTAAGGCAATCCGGACAGAACTGGAAGCTTCTCTTTCATAAATAAAAGGATTGGAGGATGAAATTGTGGAAAAGGAAATCTCACAAGCTGTCATCCGTCGTATGCCAAGATATTACCGTTATCTGGGAGAATTGCTGGAGGAAGGCGTTGAGCGCATTTCCTCCAATGATCTGAGTCACCGGATGATGGTGACGGCCTCTCAGATTCGCCAGGATTTGAATAATTTTGGCGGATTTGGACAACAGGGTTACGGATATAATGTGAAATACCTGTATGATGAGATCGGAAAAATACTGGGGTTAAATGAGACCCATAATATTATCATGATCGGTGCCGGAAATCTTGGTCAGGCAATTACAAATTATGTAAAATTTGAACGGTTTGGTTTTATCATTACTGCGTTGTTTGATGTAAAACCATCTTTAAAAGGACAGACCGTTCGTGATATTCCGATTTATATGATGGATGAACTGGATGATTACTGCAAAAAAAATAAAGTAGATATTGCAGCCTTAACACTCCCGAAAGAAAAGGCAGAAGATACTGCGCAGCATCTTGTGAATCTGGGAATCCGTGCCATCTGGAATTTTGCCCATGTGGATCTGGATTTAAGTGATAAAAGTGTGGTTGTCGAAAATGTTCATTTGTCGGACAGTCTGATGCAGTTATCATATAATATCGTGAAGAACTCCAAGTAGCACACAAAGAGGTGATACGATGAAGGATGATGAAGAATTTAAAAAAGCGCTGGCAGACAAACAGGTGCCGATTCTTGTACTTGATGAGAAGTGGCATCGGCTTTTTGCTGTGCATGGCAAGCCGGACGAAATTCATGAAACGGAAAACGAGCTGAATGCTTTGCTTGCCAGACAGGGAAAACTGAATGAAGAGTTAAAACAGCTGAAAAAAGTAAAAAAGCAGCTGATGGAAAGCATTGTCGCAAACATGGACGGAACTACATCCGAAGATATGGATGCACAGCGGGAAAAAAAGCTGGATGAAGATAAACGTCTGATTGATGAAACCAATCAGAAAATGGAAGAAAATGAGGACGAACTGCTGGAAATTCCACGTCGGATCCGTGATGTCAACCGGAAACTGATGCTTCAGAGCATGGGATATTTTTACGAAAAAATACGTGTCAATAAAAAGGAATCCGATGATATTGATGCCTGGATCAATCAGGTTCGTGTGGATTTAAAGAAAAATATCATCCGTAAGCAGAACCGGGATATCAACAATCGTGAGATTTATGCGTATCTGCACGATATATTACGGGCCATCCACTCTGGATCTGTTCGATATTCACTATGAAGATGAAGATGTGGAAGAGGACAGCGCACAAAATAAACAAAACGATACGAAAGAATCACAAAAGGAAGAGGAGAGTTAGAAATCTTGCGTTATCTTGTATCGGGAAAAGAAATGAAGCTTCTGGATCAGAATACATCGCAAGGTGTTTCATGTACCGGAACTGGTATTGATGGAACAGGCATCGATGGCTTTTGTGCAGAAGCTTTTAGTGCTTAAACAAAATAAATTATCGACAGCATTAATTGCCTGTGGAAGCGGAAATAACGGAGGGGACGGACTTGCCATTGCCCGACTTTTGCGGGAACAGGGGGTTTTTGTGTCCGTATGGCCGGCAGGAGAGGAAGAAGGGCACCGGACCAGTCCATCCTATGACACCCAGAAACAGATCTGCAGTGCCTACCGCATTCCGGTCGTGCAAAAGGAGAAAGTTTCCGCGGGGGAGGCATCCTATGATGTGGTCATTGATGCCATGTTTGGAACCGGTCTGTCCCGGGAAATATCCGGAGCACTTGCAAACGATATTGACGTGCTCAATCAATTGTCTGGATGGAAAGTTGCCGTGGATATTGCTTCCGGAATCAGTTCCGATGATGGGGCAGTACTTGGCACGGCTTTTCGGGCAGATGACACAATTACATTTTCATTCGGGAAAAAGGGACAGTATCTGTGGCCGGGCAATGAATACTGCGGAAAGGTACATGTGGTTTCCATGGGAATTACACAGGAAAGCTGGCTGGATGATAAGCCGCATACGGCTGTTCTGGAATCGGAAGATTTAAAAAAACTTCCCTCCCGTATGGCACATACCAATAAAGGCTCGTATGGGAAGTTGCTAATTATTGCCGGAAGTGTTAATATGTCCGGAGCGGCATGTTTTTGTGCAAAAGCTGCATATCGTATGGGAAGTGGCCTGGTGCGTGTATTCACCTGTGAACAAAACCGGCTGATTCTGCAGACAAAGGTTCCGGAAGCTGTTCTTGTCACCGGGCAGGAAAACGAGGAAGAAACTTTGCTGGCAGAACAGCTGCAGTGGGCGGATGCCGTAGTATTTGGCCCGGGAATCGGAACCGGACAGCGTGCACGCCGCATGACATCCACCGTTCTGGAACAATGCCGCGTTCCACTGGTTTTGGACGCCGATGCGTTAAATATCATTGCGGATCAACCAGAACTTTTAGAACAGGCAAAGGCGGACATTATTCTGACACCGCATCCCGGAGAAATGTCCCGGCTGACCAAAAAACCGGTTTCTGAAATTCTGACCACACTGGAGCAATCTGCCGAAACCTTTGCGAAGCGTTTCCATGTGATTTGTGTATTAAAAGATTTTCATACGGTTACTGCCGTTTCGGATGGCATGACGTATGTAAATTTATCGGGAAATAATGGAATGGCAACGGCCGGAAGCGGAGATGTGCTGGCAGGTGTGATCGGTTCCCTTCTTGCCCAGGGAATGAAAGCAGAGGAAGCAGCACCTCTTGGGGTGTATGTGCACGGGCTGGCGGGAGATGCCGCAAAAGAAAAATGTGGAGTCCGGGGAATGATGGCTTCCGATATCATAGAAGGACTCAAAGAGGTAGAAAAATCATGAAAAAAAATCGTGTTTATGCAGGCATTGATTTAGATGCACTGCGCTATAATATGGAATCCATGCATAAAAATATTAAAGAAGGAACCAAAATTGCCGCCGTCATCAAGGCAGATGCTTACGGGCATGGGGCACTGACCGTAGCAAAAACAATCGAGGACCTTCCGTATGTATGGGGATTTGCCGTGGCAACTGCGGATGAAGCGGAGATGCTGATTGCGGATGGGCGAAAGAAACCGATTCTGATCCTTGGAATCAGTTTTCCGGAACATTATGAGCTCATAGTGGAAAAAGAAATACGTCCTGCAATCTGTGAATATGAGGCGGCAAAAGCTCTTTCGGATATCGCTGTCAGAAAAAATAAAACCTGTCATATCCATATTAAAATTGATACCGGAATGAGCCGGATCGGTCTGCAGGTTACCGAAGACAGTGCAGACCTGATTGCAGGGATTGCAAAACTTCCGAATATTGAGATCGAAGGAATTTTTACACATTTTGCCCAGGCAGATGAGTATGATAAAACCCCAACCCAAAAGCAGATTGCACTTTTTCAGAAGATGATAACAATGTTAGAGGAACGGAATGTTAAAATACCGATCCATCATTGCTCCAACAGTGCCGGAATTGTAGAGATCCCGGAAGCAAATATGGATATGGTAAGAGCCGGAATCACTCTTTATGGTATGTGGCCATCGGAGGAAGTGGCACACAATATCTCCCTTCATCCGGTGATGTCCTTAAAGAGCCATATCGCTTTTGTCAAGACACTGGGAAAAGGGCGTAAGATCAGTTATGGTGGTATCTATGAGACACCGTCAGAAAAAAGAATTGCAACCATTCCGGTCGGCTATGCGGATGGTTATGCAAGAGGGCTTTCCAATAAAGGCTATGTTCTTATTCACGGGAAGAAGGCTCCGATCTGCGGCAGAGTCTGCATGGACCAGTTTATGGTCGATGTGACCGAAATTCCGGAAGCAAAAGAAGGTGATCCGGTGACCCTTCTCGGAAAAGACGGCAGCGAATGTATCACGATGGAAGAGCTTGGCGAATTATCCGGTCGTTTCAATTATGAATTTGCATGTCTGATCACACCGCGTGTGCCAAGAATCTGTATACAGGAATCATAAGATTACACAGATGTCTCCTTTTTGAATAACATATAGTATGAAATCATCTTTTTGAATACATGTGAGAAATATGGAAATACTTTTAGTATCACAAAGTATGGGGTGAAAACGTATGTTGATTCAAAGAGGAGATGTTTATTATGCAGATCTGCGCCCGGTCGTGGGATCGGAACAGGGAGGCGTCCGGCCGGTTCTTATCATTCAGAACAATATCGGGAACCGGCACAGCCCGACCGTGATCTGTGCGGCGATTACTTCGCAGATGCATAAAGCAAAACTTCCTACACATGTCGAATTAAACTGTGACAAATACGATCTGGCAAAGGATTCTGTCGTTTTGCTGGAACAGTTGCGGACCATTGACAAAAAGCGGCTGAAAGATAAAGTATGTCATCTGGATCATCAGATTCTTTTGAAAATTGACAAAGCACTGGAGATCAGCCTGGAATTGTATACATAACTTGACGGAATACAGTTCCCATGGTATGATTTGGAGTATTATATACATTAAAGGAGAAACGAAATGGACGATAGTGCCAGTTCCGGCAGGACGAATATTTTAAAAAAATTATAGGATTTTTAAACCCGTCTTCCCATGAGGATGATGTGACCGAAGAAGAGATTATTTCCATGGTAAATGAAGGACACGAACAGGGAGTTCTTCGTGCTTCGGAGGCAGAGATGATTCACAATATTTTTGAATTCGGTGACAAAGAAGCCAAAGATATTATGACACATCGAAAGAATCTGATTGCGATCGATGGGGAACTTTCCTATAATGATGCTGTTCCGTTCATCATTGAAAACAATAAGTCAAGATATCCGGTTTATCTGGAGGACATCGATAATATTATCGGTGTTTTACATATTAAAGACGCATTTGCTTTTGCACAGAAAAATGAGGTATTCCGTACTTCCATCAAAGACATTAAGGGGCTGATCCGGGAGGTGGATTTTGTTCCGGAAACATTAAATATTCATACTCTTTTCCAGAAAATGCAGGCAAAAAAGAGCCATCTGGTCATAGTGGTAGATGAATATGGACAGACATCCGGTGCGGTAGCCATGGAGGATATCCTGGAAGAAATTGTCGGAAACATCGAGGATGAGCATGATGAGGAAGAACAGCTGATTCGCCAGAATACAGATGGAAGTTATACCATGAGCGGGTTCGCAAGTCTTTCGGACGTGGCGGAAACGTTACAGATTCCGGTAAATGATGATGATTTTGACACGCTCAACGGTTTTCTGGTTTCCCTGATGGAAAAAATTCCAAATGATGGTGAAACTGCCAGATTGCAGGCGTACGGATATGAATTTTCCATTCGGAAAGTGAAGGATAAAATGATCCGTGAGGTTCTTGTAAAAAAAACAGATGCAAAGCATCAGCGGCCGGAGGATGACCCACTTGCGCGAAACGGCAAAGAATGATAGAATAAAATACAGGTAATGCTTCTGTACGAATGACATGAAGTATGGATGGTTACAGGATAGAATACAATTTAGAAAAGAGGATTTTAACAATGTCAGGACATTCCAAATTTGCGAATATCAAGCATAAGAAAGAAAAAAATGAATGCAGCAAAGGGAAAGATCTTTACCATGATCGGTAGAGAAATTGCTGTTGCGGTAAAAGAGGGTGGTCCGGATCCGGCAAATAATTTCAAACTTGCACAGGTAATCGCAAAGGCAAAGTCAAACAATATGCCGAATGATACCATCGAGCGCGGTATCAAAAAAGCGGCAGGCGATGGAAACAGTGTTAATTACGAGACAACAACTTATGAGGGATATGGACCAAGCGGCACAGCAATTATTGTAAAGTGCCTGACGGATAATAAGAATCGTACAGCAGCCAATGTGCGTAATGCATTTACCAAGGGGCAGGGAAGTATCGGTACACAGGGATGTGTATCCTATATGTTCGATGAAAAAGGACAGATTATCATTGACAAAGAAGAATGTGATATGGATGGTGATGATCTGATGATGCTTGCACTTGATGCAGGTGCAGAAGATTTTTCCGATGCGGATGACAGCTTTGAGATCACTACCGCTCCGGAAGATTTTGATGCGGTACATAAGGCACTTGAAGAGCAGAACATTCCGATGGCATCTGCGGAAGTAACCATGATTCCACAGACATATGTGACGCTGACCGATGAGGCTGATATTACAAATATCGGAAGAATTCTTGATTTCCTAGATGACGATGATGATGTTCAGGAAGTATATCACAACTGGGAAGAGTAAAATTACATACTGTAAAAATGCGTCATACGCAAAACAGGGTTTTAAATTAGGAGGCAGGTATGAAGAAAATCTTATTTGCAGCATCAGAATGTGTTCCTTTTATTAAAACAGGAGGACTTGCTGATGTATGTGGGGCTTTGCCTAAAACATTTGATCATAAGGATTGGGATGTGCGTGTTGTTATTCCGAATTACAGCTGTATTCCGGAAAAATACCGCAGTCAGTTTGAGTATGTGACCCATTTTTATATGGCATGCGGTTCTTATATTCCAAGTAAATATGTAGGGGTTTTACAATATAAACTGGATGGAGTCACCTATTATTTCATTGATAATCAGGAGTATTTTAACTGTTTCGTACCGTATGGAGATATGCGCTATGATATTGAAAAATTCACGTTCTTCGACAAAGCGGTATTGTCCATGCTTCCGCTGATCGGTTTCCGCCCGGATATCATTCACTGTCATGACTGGCAGGCCGGACTGATTCCTGTTTATTTAAAGAACGAATTTCAGGCGGATTCTTTCTTCTGGGGCATCCGGTCGATTATGACCATACATAATCTGAAGTTCCAGGGAATCTGGGATGTAAAAACCATGAAGGGACTTACGGGATTCTCAAGTGATCTGTTTGTTCCGGATAAGCTGGAATTTAATAAAGATGCAAATATGTTAAAGGGCGGACTTGTTTATGCAGATTATATTACTACCGTCAGCGATACCTATGCACAGGAAATTCAGACCGAATATTACGGTGAAGGATTAAACGGACTGTTGTCTGCACGTCATTTTGACATGCAGGGAATTGTAAACGGAATTGATTATACAACTTACAATCCGCAGACCGATTCCAAGATTTACATGAATTATGATGCGTCCAGTTTCCGGAAAAAGAAGTATGTGAACAAGGAACGGCTGCAGGAAGAACTTGGTCTGGAAGTAGATAAGAAGAAATACATGATCGGACTCATTTCCCGTCTGACCGATCAAAAGGGGCTGGATCTGATCAATGCCGTCATGGACGGACTGGTAGATGAATTTACCCAGCTGGTAGTCATCGGAACCGGGGAACCACAGTATGAGAATATGTTCCGGCACTACGCATGGAAATATCCGAACCGGGTTTCTGCAAATATCTGTTACTCTGATGATCTGGCACACAAGCTTTATGCGGCAGCGGATGCGTTCTTAATGCCTTCCCGCTTTGAGCCGTGTGGTCTGACACAGATGATTTCTTTCCGGTATGGAACCGTCCCGATTGTAAGAGAAACCGGAGGATTAAAAGACACGGTTCAGGCTTACAATGAATATGATAACAGTGGAGATGGATTTTCCTTTACAAATTACAACGCTGACGAAATGCTGCAGGTGATTAATTATTCCAAGCATATTTTCTATGACCGCAAGCGCCAGTGGAACCAGATGGTAGACCGTGGAATGGCAAATGATTTTTCATGGAATGCGTCAAAATTCCGCTATGAGGGACTGTATAATTATCTTCTCGGTGAATAAAACAGAAAATAATTCATAAGATAAGAACGGATACATTTGTATCCGTTCTTATTTTTATGAATGGCAAAGGTGAAAAAACAATGGGAGATACCAAAAAAGAAAATGATGACATTATTGAATTCGGACAGGCAATGTTACATGCAGACCGGAGAAATACAACCATTTATCTGTTATCAATTATCGGAGAAATTGAAGGACACGAATGTCTTCCGTCAACTTCAAAAACGACAAAATATGAACATGTCCTGCCACGTCTGGCAGCGATTGAGGACGATGAGAGTGTAAATGGCGTTTTGTTATTGCTCAATACCATGGGGGGAGATGTGGAGAGCGGACTTGCGATTGCGGAAATGGTCGCGTCGCTTTCGAAACCTACCGTTTCTTTAGTGCTTGGTGGGAGCCATTCCATCGGTGTTCCGCTGGCCGTTTCCACAGATTACTCTTTTATTGTTCCGAGCGGAACCATGGTGATCCATCCGGTACGGATGAGTGGAACCGTGATCGGGGCAAAACAGACATATGATTACTTTAAACAGATGCAGGATCGGATTGCCGGATTCGTGGCTTCCCATTGTCACGTTTCGGAGGAACGGATGACAGAAATGATGATGAATACGCAGATGCTGACCAAGGATCTCGGCACGATTCTTGTCGGGAAACAGGCAGTGTCAGAAGGCATTATTGATGCTGTCGGGGGAATTTCGGATGCATTTGCAAAGCTGTATCAGCTGATAGGGGAAAATAGTTAAAAATAATTAAAAAAGCTGATGGGTGACATTCTGGTGTAAATATGATAAAATAAAAAGAGTTTTGTATGAAGGAGTGTGTCCAATGGCTGCGGGAAACCGTAAATCATCAAATAAAAGAAAAACACAGACAAAAAAAGAGCGTATGGCGGAAATGGAGAAAGCACAGGCATTTCGCGTGGAAGTAACGTTGTGGATTGTTGTTGCAGCTGCGCTGCTGCTTTTTATCAGTAATCTGGGATTCGGAGGAGCCGTTGGCAAAACCGTCAGCGGCTTTCTTTTTGGTATGTTCGGACTTATGGCATATGTTCTTCCGGTGCTGCTTCTTGTGGGCAGTTTTTTTGCGGTATCGAACCGTGGAAATAAGCTGGCAGCCGTAAAATTGATTGCGGCAATTGTATTTTTGGTCTTTTTATGTACATTTATGGGACTGGCCATGAATGGAAACGACCGGATCCATCCACTTGACGCATATACATATTGTGCAGAACGGCATACCGGTGGCGGCATCATCGGCGGATGTCTGGCTTATTACATGTGTCAGGCATTTGGACTGATCGGGTCTTTTATTATTGACATTATCGTGCTGATCGTCTGTATGGTACTGATTACAGAGCGTTCGGCATTGCGTGGAATGCAAAAAGGCGGCAAAAAGGTCTATGAATCCGCAAAGGAAAGCAATGAAAAGTATCGGGAATACAGGGAATACCGTGCACAGGAGCGGAAAGAACGCCGCATGGATCATAAAGTGTCCGGAGTATCCATCGATACACGGATTGAAGAAAAAGGCAAAAAAAATAAAAAGAGAAAATCGGATGAAATGGGAGAACTGTCGGCACCTGCATTTGATATGATGCCGGATACCACAGTATCTCCGATGCCGGAAAAAATTTCTTCTCCGGCACCAGTGGCGGTTTTAGAAGAACCCGCGGCAGAAATACAGCCGGAGATTTCGGGGGATTTTATGCCGGATACTTTTCCACCGGAACCGTCGCAGGCGGCACCGGTTCCGGAACATATCCCAAAACCGGAAAAAGATGCATCAAAGCCGGCAGAAAAAACACAAAAAAAGAAAAACGAACAGGAAATCCAAAACGAAGTACAGAAAGTAGCACAGGAAATGGAGACGTCGGGTTTGGAACACAAACCGGACAAAGCATATGTTTTTCCATCCATAGATCTGTTGAAAAAGGGAGAAGGGAAAAAGTCTGCCAATACTGAACATCAGTTGCGGGAAACTGCGGATAAGCTGCAGCAGACTTTAAAGAACTTCGGGGTCAATGTCACCGTTACCAACATCAGCTGCGGACCGGCAGTGACAAGATATGAAATTCAGCCGGAAATGGGTGTGAAGGTGAGCAAGATTGTCGGGCTGACCGACGATATCAAACTCAATCTGGCAGCTGCGGATATCCGTATCGAGGCGCCGATTCCGGGAAAAGCAGCGGTAGGAATTGAAGTTCCGAACAAAGAAAATGTTATGGTTGCTTTCCGTGACCTGATCGAATCGCCGGAATTTCAGACGGCAAAGTCCAAGATCAGTTTTGCAGTTGGAAAAGATATTTCCGGGAAAACAAAAGTAACCGATATTGCAAAGATGCCGCATCTGCTGATCGCCGGTGCAACCGGCTCGGGTAAATCCGTCTGCATCAATACGATTATCATGAGTATTTTATATAAGGCGAGACCGGATGAAGTAAAGCTGATCATGATTGATCCGAAAGTAGTAGAGTTAAGTGTCTACAACGGAATTCCGCACCTGATGATTCCGGTTGTAACCGATCCGAAAAAAGCATCTGGTGCTTTGCACTGGGCAGTTGCGGAAATGACAGAACGATATGAAAAATTTGCGGAGACAAATGTGCGTGAAATCAATGGATACAACGCAAAGGTAGATTCCATTGAAGTACCGGAAGGGCAGGAGCGCCCGCAAAAGATGCCACAGATTGTGATCATTGTGGACGAGCTTGCAGATCTTATGATGGTAGCTTCCAATGACGTGGAAGAGGCCATCTGCCGACTGGCACAGCTGGCACGAGCGGCGGGGATTCATCTGGTGATTGCAACCCAGCGTCCATCGGTGAATGTCATCACCGGTCTGATCAAAGCAAATATGCCGAGCCGGATTGCATTTTCGGTGACTTCGGGTACGGATTCCCGAACGATTCTGGATATGAATGGCGCAGAAAAGCTTCTTGGAAAAGGAGATATGCTGTTCCACCCGCAGGGGGCACCGAAACCGATTCGTGTACAGGGAGCATTTGTTTCCGATAAAGAAGTTTCCGATGTTGTGGAATTTATCAAAGAACAAAATGAAACTGCATCGTATAACGAAGAAATTGTACAGAAAGTGGACAGTATGCAGGCATCATCCGGCGGTACCACCGTGTCTATCTCCGATGCGGATGCGCAGGATGACGGCAGGGATGCATATTTTGATGAAGCAGCACAGATTATCGTAGATAAGGAAAAAGCATCCATAGGTATGCTGCAGAGATATTTAAAAGTGGGATTCAACCGTGCTGCCCGTATTATGGACCAGTTGGAAGAAGCTGGTATCGTTGGACCGGAGGAAGGAACGAAACCGCGGAAAGTTCTGATGACTTCCGAAGAATTACAGGCAGTAAAAGAGGATTTATAAAAAACATTTCAGGAGGAGAAAATTATGAAGACTGATATTCAAATTGCACAGGAAGCAACATTGCAGCCAATCAAAGAGGTAGCCGCAACAATTGGAATTGAAGAAGAAGATCTGGAATTGTACGGAAAGTACAAAGCGAAGATTTCCGATGAACTGATTGCACGAAGCCACAACAATCCGGACGGAAAACTGATTCTGGTGACCGCCATCAATCCAACACCAGCAGGAGAAGGAAAAACGACAGTCACCGTGGGATTGGGTCAGGCATTTGCAAAACTTGGGAAAAAAGCAATGATTGCGTTGCGTGAGCCTTCCCTTGGACCATGTTTCGGAATTAAAGGCGGTGCCGCAGGTGGCGGATATTCCCAGGTTGTTCCGATGGAGGATTTAAATCTTCATTTTACAGGGGATTTTCATGCAATTACTTCTGCAAATAATCTGCTGGCAGCTCTTTTGGACAACCATATCCAGCAGGGAAATACGCTTGGGATTGATCCAAGACAGGTGGTATGGAAACGCTGTCTGGATATGAATGACCGTGTCCTTCGTAATGTGGTTGTGGGACTTGGAAATAAAATGGACGGAATGGTGCGTGAGGATCATTTCGTAATCACGGTAGCATCCGAAATTATGGCGATTTTATGCCTTGCCGAAGATATGAAAGATTTAAAGAGACGTCTGGGACGGATTATCGTGGCATATACGTTTGACGGCAAGCCGGTAACTGCAGAAGATCTGCAAGCAGTCGGATCTATGGCAGCTCTGTTAAAAGATGCGTTAAAGCCGAATCTGATCCAGACACTGGAGCATACACCGGCGCTCGTTCACGGAGGACCATTTGCCAATATCGCACATGGATGTAACAGCGTGCGTGCTACCACAACTGCTTTAAAACTTGCCGATTATGTAATTACCGAGGCAGGATTCGGTGCGGATTTAGGTGCGGAAAAATTCTTTGATATCAAGTGCCGGAAGGCAGGGCTTCATCCGGATGCAGTGGTACTCGTTGCGACGATCCGTGCATTAAAATATAATGGCGGAGTTTTGAAGGATGAATTATCCAATGAAAACCTTGAGGCATTAAAGAAAGGAATTGTCAATCTGGAGAAACATATTGAAAACCTTCAGAAATTCGGTGTGCCGGTCGTTGTCACATTGAATGCATTTGTTTCGGATACAGAGGCAGAAACCGCTTATGTAGAACAGTTCTGCAAAGAGCATGACTGTGAATTTGCTCTGGCAAAAGTATGGGAAAAAGGCGGAGAGGGCGGAATTGCTCTGGCAAACAAAATTCTCGAGACACTTGAAAAGAAAGAAAGCCATTTTCATACACTCTACAGTGATGATCTTGGACTGAAAGAAAAGATCGAGACGGTTGCAAAAGAAATTTACGGTGCCGATGGAGTTACCTATTCTCCGGCAGCGGAGCGGGAACTGAAACGAATTACGGATCTGGGTATGGCAAACTTCCCGGTATGTATGGCAAAGACACAGTATTCCCTGTCGGATGATGCGAAGAAACTCGGAAGACCGACCGGGTTTAAGATCAATGTCCGGGAAGTATATGTTTCTGCCGGTGCCGGCTTTGTCGTTGCTGTCAACGGTTCGATCATGACGCTCCCGGGTCTGCCAAAGAAACCGGCAGCTTACGGAATTGATGTCAATGATGACGGTGTAATCACAGGATTGTTCTAAGGAGATAAGGACATGGCAAAGATCATAGATGGAAAGAAGATTTCAGCGGAAATCAAAGAAGAATTAAAGACAGAAGTTGCAGCATATGCGGCACAGGGAAAAAAAATGTGCACTTGCTGTCATTCAGGTGGGCGCAGATCCGGCATCCAGCGTATATGTCAGAAATAAAAAGAAAGCCTGTGCATATATTGGAATAGAGTCGCTTTCGTATGAACTTCCGGAAGAAACCACGGAAGAGGAACTGCTTGCATTGATTCAGAAACTAAATGACAATCCAGATGTTCATGGAATTCTGTGCCAGCTTCCACTCCCGAAACATATCTGCGAAGATCATGTGATCCAGGCAATTGATCCGCAAAAAGATGTCGATGGTTTTCACCCGCAGAATGTCGGTGCACTTGTGGTTGGGAAAAAAGGATTTGTCTCCTGCACGCCCGCCGGTATTATCCAGCTGTTAAAACGCAGCAATATTGAAATTGCCGGAAAGCACTGTGTGGTAATCGGAAGAAGCAACATTGTCGGAAAACCGATGGCGCTTCTGATGCTTCGGGAAAATGCAACGGTTACGATCTGTCATTCACGGACCGAAAATCTCAAAGAAATCTGCAAAGAGGCGGATATTCTGATTGTGGCCATTGGAAAACCACGTTATATCGGTGCCGATTATATCAAAGAAGGAGCGGTTGTCATCGATGTCGGAATTCACAGAAATGAAGAAAATAAGCTGTGCGGGGATGTCCGTTTCGAAGAGGCAGAGCAGATCGCTTCTTATATTACACCGGTTCCGGGTGGTGTTGGACCGATGACAATTGCGATGCTCATGCATAACTGTGTAGATGCCATGAAACTTTATTCATAAAACAGATAGGGGATAGATGATGAAGTGTATTTATTGCGGTGAGGAATTAAAAGAGGGGAGTCTGTACTGTCCAAAATGCGGGAAAGCCGTACAGATTGTGCCGGACTACAATATTTACGATGATGATTATCTGAATCAGGTTCTTACGGAAGAATCCCAAAAGATTTCAGGTTCCAGACCGGACAGAAATAAAAAACCGGCACCTGCAGAGACAAAACATCCGGGGAAAAAACACCTCGACCCACGCCAGAAAAAAATTATCTTCCTGGTTCTCGGAATCGTATGCGTGCTTATTTTTGCCCTGTTAATTCTTGGAGCAGCAATCCGTTCCAATCATGCCAATTCCTTCGATTACCAGGTGGGACTGGCAGAGAAAGCACAAAAAGCCGGAGATACCAAAAATGCAATTGCCTGCTATGAAAATGCATTGGCATTGGATAAAAACAGTATTGAAGTCCGGCTGGCTCTGGCAAAACTGTATACCGAAGAAAACGATTATGATTCGGCACTTGTTTTATATCAGGAAGTGATCCGTGCGGACAGGAAAAATCGTCAGGCATGCAAAGGACTGATTGCCATTTATGAGAAGCAGAACAATACCGATGCCATACTTTCTCTCTCCGAGGCTGTGGATGACAGTCTGAAAGATCTTTTCGCCGATTATCAGGTAGAGGGACCACAGTTCAGTTTAAAGAGTGGAAGTTTTGAAAATGCCCAGATACTACAGATGCTTTCCACAAAAGGCTATGAAATTTATTATACGGTAGACGGGTCAGATCCAAAAGAACGCGGATTGCGATACACAGAACCTGTGAAACTGGATGAAAATAATAAAACCTATACCGTAAAAGCGGTATGTAAAAACGAAAAGGGAGTTTACAGTGAGGTAACAGAAGCAAACTATAAAATTTCCATCCCGGCACCGGATGAACCGATTGTTTCTCCGGACGGTGGAGATTTCGGCGTGGTAAACTTCCGTAACGATTACCGTTCCGGGCGGCTGCAGTGCTTACTATACCTGGGACGGAAGTACGCCGACTGCTGCCAGTCATCTTTATACGCAGCCGATCAAAGTTCCGGAAGGAAACAATATTCTTTCGGTTGTGATCATTGATCATACGACGAAATTAAGTTCGGATGTATATAGAGGAAATTTTATTTATTATTCACAGGACTATACAGCAGAAGATGATATAGATGATCCTGCAGACAATGCAGAAGAATAAAATAATATAGAAATTGTTAAAAATCAAACAGGGAGTGTGATTGCCGATGCTTTATAACTGCATGGACATATCAACACTCCCTGTTGTGGAAGAGGTGGTTTAATCTTCCAGAAATTCAATCTCATCTTTTGCCATATGGCTGATTCTTGCAAGGGGATACACATCAAATCCCTGAGAAACCAGTTTTTCATGTCCCGGCTGAAATGCTTTTTCGATCAGGACGCCTACACCTGCAATGGTAGCGTGCGCTTTGCGGATCAGACGGATGGCTCCGGTAGCTGCTTCTCCGTTTGCCAGAAAATCATCAATGATCAGGACATGATCTTTTTCTGAGACAAACTTAGAAGAAAGCGTCAGTTCATAACTTGTTCCTTTGGTAAAGGAAGTGACCTCTGTCTGGAACAGATTGTCGTTTAAAATCTTAGAAGGCTGTTTTTTTAAGATAATCATAGGAAGACCCATGCACATAGCTGTCATAAGAGCCGGAGCAATGCCGGAACTTTCAATGGTTGCAACCTTTGTGATGCCCTGATCTTTGAAGTGTTCCGCAAAAGCTTCCCCGATGTGCTGCATCAGTACCGGATCTACCTGATGATTGATAAAACTGTCTACTTTTAAGATATCTTCATTGACAGCAATTCCATCTTTTTTAATTCTTTCTTGTAATTCTTTCAATTTCGTTACCTCTCTTGTATTTGTTGATTACAGTATATCATTTTTCACTACAAATTTACAGAGAAATATAGTAAAATAACAACATGAAAATAACAATTATCTGCGTAGGTAAAATAAAGGAAAAATTTTATACGGAAGCCGTCAAGGAATATTCCAAACGGCTCAGCCGCTACTGTACGTTATTCATTACGGAGGTGGCGGATGAAAAGACAAAAGAACAGGCAAGCGAAACCGAAATTGCCATGGTCAAAGACCGGGAAGGGGAGCGTATTTTAAAATCCATCCGCCCGGACGGCTATGTGATTGCGCTGGCGATCGATGGAAAACAGCCGGATTCGATAGAACTTTCCCGTGAAATTGAAAAACTCGGGCTTGGCGGAGTCAGCCATATTTATTTTGTAATCGGAGGATCTCTTGGATTATCCGACAAGGTTCTTAAGCGGGCAGATGCACGACTCAGCTTTTCGAAGATGACATTCCCCCATCAGCTGATGCGTGTGATTCTGCTGGAACAGATTTATCGTTCTTACCGTATCATGCATCACGAACCATATCATAAATAAAGAAGAAAGGATCATTTGGTATGCAAAAAGCAATACGTCTGGTTACCCGGTTTTTAGCCAAATGCCAGAAAGACAAAATAAATGCTTATTCCGCACAGATCGCTTTTTTATTATTTTATCCATCATTCCGTTTCTTATGGTGTTTTCTTCCATGCTTCAATATACCAGTATCACGGAGGATATGGTATTTGAAATCATAGAAAGAGTCATGCCGCAGTATGTTGCTCCGTTTCTGGTTACCCTTGTAAAAGAAATCTATACAAGATCCATGGGAATCATTTCGGTCACGGCAATTATTGCCATATGGTCTGCCGCAAAAGGCATTCAGTATATGGCAGATGGTCTGAATGCGGTTCACGAATTAAAAGAGACAAGAAACTGGTTTGTACTCCGATTCTGGGCGGTTATTTATACCATTGTTTTTCTGGTTGCGATTGTATTTACGCTTGTTGTGCTGGTTTTTGGAAACAGTCTGCGGCATTTAGCGGCAGATTATCTTCCGTTTATTGCACATCTCGTAAAAATAATAATCAAATTCCGGGGGCTTATCATGTTACTTCTTCTGATCCTGTTTTTTGACGTGATTTTTACCGCACTTCCGAATACAAAGCTTACCTTTAAAAGCCAGCTTCCTGGAGCCACGGCATGTGCAGCTGCATGGTATGTTTTTTCCTTCGGGCTTTCCATCTATGTTGATTATTTTAATGGATTTTCCATGTATGGAAGCCTGACAACCATTGCCCTGATCATGCTCTGGCTGTATTTTTGTATGTATATTATGATGATGACCGTAGAATTTAATGTATTTTTGGAAGCGTACCGAAACGGATCCCTGAATTTAGAGACATAGGACGGGTTCGCTTTTCATATAGTGAAGTATGAAAAGCCATTCGAATCAAACCAGACACAAAATAAAACAGGAGCATCTCGTAGAACAAATGGAACTGCCAAAAGACATTTTCCTGGGGATGCCGCTTCTTTCCATGGAAGGAAACCGTACACTTTGTATCGTTAACCACCGTGGAATTATAAAATACTGTCCGGAGGTGATCGGAATTGCAACACAATCCTATCATATCCGGATCGTCGGAAGGAGTCTGTCCATCCGGAAATATTCGGCGGATCTTATCGAAATTTCCGGATATATGCAGGAGATCACATTTCTGCCATGATAGAAAGGTTTCTTCGATTCGTCAATGGCAGTCTTTTGGTTTGTGTATGCGGAAGCAACATTTCCCGTTTTTTAAATTTATGTGCACGTCACGAAATTATGTTCTGGAAGATACAGCCGGATTCTCCAACGCAGGTTTCTTTTTATATCCGGTTGCAGGATCTGTATGAACTGCGTCCATATCTGCGGAAAACAAAAACGAGAATCCACATCAGAAAAAGGATCGGCTTTCCGTTTTTCTGGCAGAAATACCGCGCAAGAAAACTTGGAATTTTTGTTCTTTTGTGTGTCATGGCAGGAGTCTGGGTGCTCAGTACGAGAATCTGGAGAATTGAAATCAAAGGGAATTCCTCTCTGGGAGAAGACGCCATTCTGGAATATTTAAGTGCACACAACGTTACCTATGGCATGCCGGCAAAGGAAATCGACAATGATGCACTGGAGCTGTCCCTGCGTCAGGACTTGGAACCGGTGATCTGGGCAAGTGTATACGAAACGGGAACCCGGCTGGTTGTACAGATACAGGAGAAAATTTCTTCTCACGAGGAAACGAAAGAAGCAGAGGGCACCTGTATGGATCTGGCGGCATCTGCGGATGCTACGATTGCATCGGTCATTACAAGGAGCGGGCTTGCCAAAGTGAAAAAGGGTGATAAAGTGAAAAAAGGCGATGTGCTGGTCTGTGGACGGCAGGAAATTCTGGATGATAACGGGGAAGTGCGGGAATACTATTATAAAAGCGCCGATGCCGATGTATATGGATATACGATGCATCCCTATGAGGACTGGATTTCTTCCAAAATGACAGAAAAAAACGAAACCGGTAATAAACACAAACGATATTTCTACAGGTTCTGAATTGGCGTCTGGTAACTCCAGCTTTGCATGCGGAGTATGCATCGGAGCGTTCTGTAACGGATACCCGGCAGTTTTGCCTGCAGGACAGTTTTTATCTTCCGGTTTATTTTGGAGAAATCACAACGTCTGAGCTGCAGGAAAAGACCGTTATGCTGACAAAAGAACAGGTAAAACAGCTTGCCTTGACACATTTTTCACAATTTCTTTCGGAATTGGAAGAAAATGGGGTGCGAATTGTCGACAAAAATGTTATGATTGAACAGATAGATAAAAACTATCATATCTATGGTCAGGTAAAGGGGTGTGAAAAAATCACAACTTTAGTACCAACCGAAATGAAACGAGAGGAACCTGTAAATGAGTCTGAATGAAGTATCGCTCCGGATACCAACGGAACATATGGCAAATGTCTTCGGACAGTTTGACGCCAATATCAAAAAAATAGAACGAACACTGGGTGTAACGGTTGTTGTACGCGATGATCAGTTGAAAATTATCGGTACTCCATCTGCCACAAGCGGCGCACAGGAAGTGTTTGAACAGTTGTATGAGCTTGCAAAACGGGGAAATGTTATCAGCGAACAGAATGTAAACTACGCACTTGCTCTTTTGCAGGAACACAAAGGGTCTGAGATGGTAGAGATTGATAAAGATGTGATCTGTCATACCATACAGGGAAAGCCGGTTAAGCCTAAAACACTCGGGCAGAAGGATTATGTAGATAATATCCGTAAAAAAATGATTGTTTTCGGGATGGGCCCTGCCGGAACCGGAAAAACATATCTGGCCATGGCCATGGCGATCACTGCGTTTAAGAATGAAGAAGTGGGACGCATCATTCTGACACGTCCGGCAATTGAAGCGGGAGAAAAACTCGGATTTCTTCCGGGAGATCTGCAGAGCAAAGTAGATCCGTATCTGCGCCCTTTATACGATGCCCTGTATCAGATTATGGGTGCGGAGTCATTTCAGAAAAATATGGAAAAAGGTCTGATTGAGGTTGCACCGCTGGCTTATATGCGTGGACGGACACTCGACAACGCATTTATTATTCTGGATGAGGCACAGAACACCACACCGGCACAGATGAAAATGTTTCTGACACGTATCGGCTTCGGCTCGAAAGCTGTGATTACCGGAGATGCCACGCAAAAAGATCTGGCCCCGGGAAGTAAATCCGGGCTGGATGTAGCACTTCGGGTTTTGAAAAAAGTGGAAGAAATCGGAATCTGTAAATTAACAAGCAAAGATGTCGTCAGACATCCGCTGGTACAAAAGATTGTACAGGCTTATGATGATTATGAGTCCAGACAGAGCAGCCGGAGTGCGCGTAAGTCTGCCAGACAGGAGAAAAAATGAAACCCAAAGAGACAATAAACCTCTATCGCGTCATATCGCTTCTGGTGATCGCGCTTGTCACTTTTGGAGTGATGGGTGGATTAGGTGCCAAAAGCCACCTGTATCCGGATGAATGGCTCAGTATGTTTTTCCTGACCCTGATTTTTCTTCTGGTCTGCATGTTTGAACTGGAATATGAACGAAAGCAGAAAGGAATATCGGCAAACACACAGACAACCTTTATCCGTCTTTCCGTTACCTATACGGTCAGTGGGGGATTGATCTATGCGATCAGTTATCTTCCGGAATTTTATCGTCCGGTGATGATCCCGGTGATTCTGCTTACCGCAGTGTCAAATTCCATGGTGGCGGTGTCTTTTGGATTGTTTTTCGATCTGGTGCTGGCACTGACTGTCGGGGGAAGTTTTTATGCCCTTGCTGCTTATATGATGCTTACAATGCTTGCTGCTGTACTGGCACAGGCATTAAAAGAAAAAAAATACCGTATGGGTGTATCCCTTCTGACTTTCTTTTTCAGTCTGATGATTCCGGAACTGTTTTCCTATTTATCAACGAAAGAAATGCAGAAATATTCGCTGCTTTATGCTTTTGGAACAGCATTCCTGACTTTTCTGACAGCAGCTTTTCTGTTTCACCGGCTGCTTCATGAAGCGGATCAGGAAATTGAAAACCATCTGCTGGATATCGTGTCCGAGGATTATTCGGAAGTAAAAGCCCTCAAGGATTTTTCCATGGTGGAATACCGCCACGCAGTGAAAGTTTCTGACATTGCCTGCCGCTGTGCAAAAGAAGTGGGATACCGGGCGAACTTATGTCTTGCCGGAGGTTTTTATTACCGTATGGGGCGCTGGATCGGGGAGCCATATATCAAAAATGCGGTCAATAAGGCAGAATCCCTATGTTTTCCGGCGGAGCTGATTTCCATTCTGGCAGAATACTATGGAGAAGAGCAGCTTCCATCTTCACCGGAATCCGCTCTGGTGCACATGGTGGATGCGGTTGTGATCCGTCTGGAAGCGATGGAACAAAATGTGGGACAAAGTGTCTGGAACCGTGATATTGTAATTTATCAGACCGTGAATGATTTTTCCTCAAGTGAAATTTATGACCATTCCGGAATGAGTATGAACCAGTTTTTAAAGATTCGTGAATTTCTTGCAAAGGAGGAATTACTTCGTTGAGTTTTTATTTAGAAGAAACATGTAACATACCGTTTGATTTTGCATATGCTAAGCTTGCAGAGGATGTGATTGCCTTTTGTCTGTCCCATGAGAATTTTCCTTATGAAGCAGAAGTCAATCTGACACTTACAGACAATGAAGAAATCCATCGGATCAATCTGGAATACCGCCAGATCGACCGTCCGACGGATGTTCTTTCTTTCCCGATGCTTTCTTATGAGAAAGCCGGAGATTTTTCTTTCCTGGAAGAGGAGAGTGAAGATGATTTTAATCCGGATACGGGAGAAGTCATGCTTGGCGATATTATTATATCGGTCGATAAAGTGTTAGAACAGGCACAAAGTTACGGACACAGTCCGAAGCGTGAATTTGCATTTCTGATTGTGCACAGCATGCTTCATCTGTTTGGTTATGACCACATTGATTCGAAAGATGCGGCCATCATGGAACCCAAACAAAAACAGATACTCGAAGAGATGCATATCGTAAGAGATTAAAGAATGGATGTGTTTTATGAAAAAGAGATGGAAAATGATAGGCGTTGTCTGTGCGATTGCCATTTTATCCGCCGGATGCAAAAGTAAAGAATCGGAAGTTCCCACACCTTCATCCACACAGGATGTACCTGCAGAAACTGCCGAAACAGAATATCAGCCGGAACCGGTGGAAACCCACGAAGGAGAAGTCCGAAGTTTCTATACGGGAGAGTGGATGGATGAAAAAAAAGCAAAGAATCGTCCGGTTGCCGTCATGACAGAAAACACGCACGTAACCCTTCCGCAGTATGGAATCGGAAATGCGGATATTATCTATGAATGTCCGGTGGAAGGCGGCATTACCCGGCTAATGACAATTTATCAGGATTATGCTTCCCTACAAAAAAGTGGGAAATGTGCGAAGCTGTCGTCTGTATTACGTATACTTTGCCAAAGAATTTGAGGCGGTTTATTTTCATGCAGGCGAAAGTAAATATGCACTTGATGTTTTAAATAGTTCATTCATTGACAATGTGGATGGAATTACGGGAAAAGGCGGAGCCTTTTATTACCGGGACAATAGCCGCAGGGCACCGCACAATCTGTATACAACCGGAGAAAATTTAGCCTCTGCCATGAAGACATACGGGTATGATACAAAGCTTCCGGAGAATTATACATCGCATTACCGTTTTGCAGCGGAAGATTCCCCGAATCTGCTGGAGCAGGGAGAGACTGCAAAAAAAGTATCCTTATACTATGTTGACGCAAAGCCCTGGTTTGTATACAATGAAACGGATGGCCTGTATTACCGCTATGAATTTGGTGATAAACAGATTGACGGTTCTACCGGAGAACAGCTTGCTGTGAAAAATATCATTTTACAGAATTGTTACAGCAGCCTGAAAGATTCCAAAAACGGAACTTTAGATATCGATTATCTTTCCGGTGGATCAGGAATGTACATCACAAACGGAAAAGCTGTCCCGATTACATGGAAAAGAGCATCCGCAAATGATATTACACATTATTATACACAGGATGGTCAGGAAATTATTTTAAATCCCGGAAAGACATGGGTAGAGATCGTCGAAAACAGCCGTGCATCCCAAAATAAAATCAGCGCGGAATAAAAGAAACAAAAGCATTGAGGTTAGAAGATGGGTAAATCAAAGAATAACGGAACAAATTTTCTGGTTCAGGGATCAATTCTTGCGGCCGCTTCAATTATAAGCAGAATCATCGGACTGGTGTACCGTATTCCATTGAACAATATTCTGGGAGACGTAGGAATCAGTTATTATGCATGTGCATTTGACGTGTACAACGTAATTTTGATTATTTCATCCTACAGTCTGCCACAGGCAGTGTCAAAGACGGTTTCCGCAAAAGCGGCCAAAGGGCGGTACCGGTCGGTATATCAGGTATTAAAAGGTGCACTTCTTTTTGCGCTGGTATCGGGATTTGTGGCATCGCTTGTCGTATTTTTCGGAGCCGAATTTTTTACCGGAACACTCTTAAAAACACCGTACAGTGTGTTTGCACTTAAAATTTTAGGACCGGCACTGATTGTTGTTGCGGTTCTTGGCGTTTTGCGTGGATTTTTCCAGGGACTTGGCACGATGATGCCAAGTGCCATTTCACAGATCATTGAACAGATTGTTAATGCCATCATCAGTGTATGGGCAGCTTATGTTCTGTATCGCTACGGAACAAAGATCGGAGCGGTTCTCGGTGATACCGAACATTACGGGCCTGCATACGGTGCAGCCGGAGGCACATTGGGAACGAACCTTGGATCTGTCGCTGCGCTGATTTTTGTACTTTTCGTATTTTTTGCTTATATGCATGTCTTTAAGCGAAGAATGAGACGGGAAAAAGGCGTTAAGGTAGAGCCATTTGCCTATACCATGAAGATCCTCATTATCACAATTGTTCCGGTTCTTTTAAGTACAACTGTTTACAATATCAGCAGTATCATTGACCAGAGTATTTTCAAAAATGTTGCGTTATTGCAGGGATACTCTGAAAACAAGATCGATGTATGGTGGGGCGTTTTTTCCGGAAAATATAAACTGCTGATCAATGTTCCGATTTCCATTGCCTCCGCGATGGCTGCCTCTTGCGTGCCGACACTGACGATGTCCTTTGCACAGAAAGATATGAAAAAAGTCAGGGAACAGATCAATTCTGCCATGCGTTTTATCATGGTGATTTCTTTCCCTTGTGCCATAGGACTTGCTGTATTGGGAGAGCCGATCTGTCGTCTGCTTTTCCCTGGAACGGCACAGACGGCACCTATGGCAGGTACCATGATGTGGGTTGGGGCAATGGCGGTTGTGTTTTATGCAATGTCTACGCTTTCAAACGGACTGCTGCAGGGCATTGACCGGTTAAAGATTCCGGTTATCAATGCAGCGGTTTCGCTTGTCGCACATGTGATCGTACTGATTATACTGATGCTGTTTTTCCGCATGAATATCTATGCGGTCATTATCGCAAATATGTTCTTTGCGTTTTTAATGTGTATTATGAATGCGCTGGCAATACGAAAATACAGCGGCTATCATCAGGAAATTCACAAAACATTTATTGTGCCGGGAATTTCCTCAGCTATTATGGGAATTATTACCTATATCGTCTATCATGGCAGCTATGCGGTCTTAAAAATCAATGCGGTATCTGCCATGCTTGCAATTCTTGCAGCGGTTATCGTATATGCAGTTGTCTTACTGTTACTGCACGGACTGACCGAAGAGGAGATTAAAAAATTCCCGAAAGGAACTCTGATTGTCCGGGTTGCAAAAAAATTACATTTATTAAAGTAAATGGTATAAAACGGAAATAAAATGCAGATGCTACTGTTAGAAGGTGATGATATGAATCAAAAAACAGGCATCTGCATTCTTCTTTGTCTGGTTCTGCTGCTGGTCTTTGGCATCTGGTATCAGAAAAGAGGTGTAGAAAACACAAAAAATACCCAAGAACAATATGCATCCGAAACAGAGCACACCGTTTTGACCGGAACTCCTTACAAAGAAACGGAAAATGCCTATATTATCCGTACACAGGACAGCCGGCTGGTTGTTTTTTTACCGGATGGAAAAACCGTATATATGGAAACCGGGATTCGAAGTGAGAATTTAAGTCAAAAACTGCAGAAACAGGCGGAAAATGGCATTGGATTTGCAGATGAAGAGAGCCTTTTTGACTTTTTGGAAAGCTATTCGAGTTGAATATTTTATACCCATATGATAAAATATTTAACTGGTTTAACAGATAAAATGACAGGTGGACTATGGATAGAAAAAATCAAAACAACAGGATGTGCTCGTGATTGGCGCCGGAGCTTCCGGCATGATGACCGCAATTACGGCCGCAAGACGTGGATTGTCCGTTACCGTCTTAGAACATATGGATAAGCCGGGGAAAAAAATTCTGGCAACCGGAAACGGAAAATGTAATTTTACAAATCTTAAGATGTCTCCCCGGTGTTATTACGGAGACCACGGACTGGTACAGGAAATTTTAAAGCAGTTTACAGTGGAAGATACCCTTGCGTTTTTCCAGGAGATCGGCATCTGGCCAAAAGAAAAGAACGGATATGTATACCCAAACTCCGGACAGGCTTCTTCCGTTGCGGATGCGCTGTCCGCGGAAATGAAACGAAGCGGAGTTTCCCTGGTCACTTCCTGTGACATCCGGCAGCTTTGTGAAACAAAATACGGATTTGAGGTACGGACATCCATGGGAACGTATTGTTCCCACAATCTTGTTTTTGCAACAGGTCTTCGTGCTGCACCGAAATCCGGAAGCGATGGATCCATGATTTCGCTGATAAAATCGTTTGGGCACCGGTTTGAGCCGATTTTGCCGGCACTGTGTGGATTTGAGGCAGAAGGAATGGAATTTTCCAAAGTATCCGGAGTCCGCACGGACGCACTCCTGTCTTTGTACATAGATGGGCAGAAATGCGAACAGGAACGGGAGAACTGCAGCTTGCAGATTACGGGATTTCCGGTATTCCGGTATTTCAGATCAGCAGTCCGGCCTCGAAAGCGCTGTATCAGAAAAAACAGGCAGAGCTTACCATCAATTTTCTGCCGGATTTTTCCGAAGATATGCTTGCGCAGGAACTGCAGCGCAGATTTTCACGGGATGCCGGGATACAGGATGCCGCAGAATCACTTCGTGGGCTTTTAAACCATAAACTGATTCCGGTTATACTTAAGGCAGCAGGCATTCCGGTTCATGAACACACAGAACGGATTTCCAAAAAACAGACCGAAACGCTCTGCAGACAGATACAGACATTTCCTGTCCGCTTAAAAAAGGTAAGGGATTTTTCTGCTGCACAGGTGTGCACTGGGGGAATCCACACAGAAGAAATCCACACAGATACGCTGGAATCACGGATTGTCCCGGGCATCTATTTCGTTGGTGAACTTTTGGATGTCGATGGAATCTGTGGGGGATATAATTTGCAATGGGCATGGTCCAGCGGACATGTCGCAGGAAGTAAAGTAGGTTCATAATGATTAAAATCAATCAGTTAAAGCTTCCAGTAGGACATTCCCAAAAAGATCTGGAAGATAAAATCAGAAAAACACTTCGTATTCCATCGAAAGAAACATTTCATTACGAGGTGATGCGGCGTTCCCTCGATGCACGGAAAAAGCCGTCATTGTTTTATGTATATTGCATCTATGTAACGATCCGTCAGGAAAACAGCATCGTAAAAAAACTGCATCAGCCTTCCGTCAGCCTTGTGACAGAAACCGGTTACCGTTTTTCGGAAATGGGGCAGGAGCGTTTAAACCGGCGTCCGGTGATTGTGGGAGCCGGTCCCTGTGGTCTTTTTGCAGCCTGGCAGCTGACACTTGCAGGATATGCGCCGCTTATTTTAGAGCGTGGAAAACAGGTAGAAGACCGCAGTGCGGACGTTGAACGCTTCTGGAAAACCGGTATTCTGCAGCCGGATTCCAATGTACAGTTTGGAGAAGGTGGGGCAGGAACCTTTTCCGATGGAAAATTAAACACGGTGGTGAAAGATCCATCCGGAAGAAACCGCTATGTACTCGAAACATTCGTGAAATTTGGGGCACCATCGGACATTCTTTATGATGCAAAACCACATATCGGAACCGATATTCTGGCGAAGGTGATCAAAAATATGAGGGATTACCTGATCAAACACGGTGCGGAGTTTCGTTTTCAGACCTGCTTAAAAGACATTCAGATAAAAGAAAATGCACTGCATGCACTTGTGACGGAGGATGATACGGTGATTCCTGCCGATGTTGCCATTCTTGCACTTGGACACAGTGCAAGGGATACCTTTATGATGCTGCACCGGCACCAGCTTCCGATGGAAGCCAAAAATTTTGCCGTGGGATTCCGCGTGGAACATCCCCAGCAGATGATCGATGATGCTATGTACGGAAAAAGAAACGCCCTGCGGCTTCCTGCCGCACCCTATAAGGTGACGTCCAAGTTTTCCAAACGGACGCGGGGTATATTCCTTTTGCATGTGTCCGGGCGGTTATGTCGTAAATGCTTCCTCCATGAAGGAAAAAACCTGTGTCAATGGTATGAGTTATTCGGGTAGAAGTGGTAAAAACGCAAATTCTGCCATTATTGTTTCGGTTTCCCCTGCCGATTACGGAGCACAGGATCCACTTGATGGCATGCACTTTCAGGAAACACTCGAACATAAAACTTATCAGCTGGGAAACGGAAAGATTCCGCAGCAGCTGTTTGGCGATTACCGGCAGAATATCGCAAGCCAAGGATATGGAGATTTTAATTCCCAGACAAAAGGGCAGACCTGCTTTGCAAATCTCAGAGGTCTGATGACAGAGGACATGGAACATTCCTTTTTGCTTGGAATGGAACATTTTTCGAACATTATTCCGCAGTTTGACCGGTCTGATGCGATTCTTTCCGGCATGGAAACACGCACCTCATCTCCGGTGCGGATCATGCGGGATACAAATGGAGAGAGCCGTGTGCACGGAATTTATCCGGGTGGAGAAGGCGCAGGATATGCGGGAGGCATTATGTCGGCAGCGATGGACGGTCTGCGTCTGGCTGATGATGTGATGAAACGTTATCATCCGGTTTATTAGAAAGAGAGAAAAAAGTGAAACAAGAAGTAACACCAATGATGCAGCATTATCTGCAGACAAAAGAAGAATACAAAGACTGTATCCTGTTTTATCGTCTGGGTGATTTTTATGAAATGTTTTTCGAGGATGCCAAAACAGTTTCAAAGGAACTCGAACTGACGCTGACAGGAAAAAGCTGTGGACTGGAAGAACGGGCGCCGATGTGCGGGGTTCCGTTTCATGCCGCAGACGGATATATCAAACCGGCTGGTCAAAAAAGGATACAAAGTAGCAATCTGTGAACAGGTGGAAGATCCGAAACTGGCAAAAGGAATTGTCAAACGGGAAGTCATCCGTGTAGTCACTCCGGGAACAAACATTGATATGCAGTCGTTAGACGAGGCAAAAAACAATTATCTCATGTGTATCGTATATATCGGGGATAAATACGGCATTGCGACGACCGACGTTACGACCGGAGATTTCTTTGTAACGGAAGTGGACAGTGAACGAAAACTGTTGGACGAGCTGAATCGTTTCAGTCCGACAGAAATCATCTGCAACGAGCCGTTTTATATGAGCGGGGTAGATATCGATGATATGAAGGAGCGCATGGGAATTGCGGTATCCGCTCTGGATTCCTGGTATTTCGGGGATGATCTGGCAAAGGAAACGCTGTTGTCCCATTTTCATGTACAGAGTCTGGAAGGGCTGGGACTGATGGATTACGACTGTGGTGTGATTGCCTCCGCGGCATTACTGAAATATCTGTATGAAACACAAAAGAACACCCTTTCTAATATTCTGGAACTCCGTCCGTATTCCATCGGGAAATATATGATCATTGACAGTTCCTCCCGGAGAAATCTCGAACTGGTAGAGACCATGCGGGAAAAACAAAAGCGTGGTTCCCTGCTCTGGGTACTGGATAAGACAAAGACGGCAATGGGTGCCAGACTTCTGCGCTCTTACGTGGAACAGCCGCTGATCGACAAAACAGAGATATTAAAACGGCAGGAACTGATTACAAATTTAAATGATCAGGAGATCACCCGGGAAGAATTGCGGGAATATTTAGGACCAATATATGATCTGGAACGTCTGATTACCAGAATTACATACCAGACCGCCAATCCGCGGGATATGATTGCTTTTTGCAATTCTTTAGAAATGCTGCCTCCAATTAAAACACTGCTTGAGGATTTAAAGGGAGAGCTTGCCACCGGAATCCGGGAACATTTTGACTGTCTGGAAGATCTGTGTGCACTTTTGAAGTCTTCCATCAACGATGATCCTCCGATTTCCGTACGTGACGGCAACATCATAAAAACCGGATACAATGAGGAAGTGGACCGGCTGCGGAACGCATCAACGGATGGAAAGAAATGGCTGGCAGACTTAGAGGGCAAAGAACGCGAAAAGACTGGAATTAAGAACCTGCGTATCAAATACAACAAAGTGTTTGGATATTATCTGGAAGTGACCAATTCCTTTAAGGATCAGGTGCCGGATTACTATGTGAGAAAGCAGACACTGACCAATGCCGAGCGCTATATTACGCCGGAATTAAAAGAACTCGAAGATACGATTCTCGGTTCCCAGGATCGTCTGGTCGAATTAGAATACGATCTGTTCCGCCAGATCCGGGATACCATCGCGGATAATGTTGCACGTATTCAGGCAACCGCACGGGCAGTGGCGCAGATTGATGTGTTTGTTTCCCTGGCACTTGTGGCAGGACAGAATAATTACTGCAAACCAAAGATCAACGAATCCGGCGTGATTGATATCAAAGGCGGCCGTCATCCGGTTGTCGAAAAAATGATTGTCAATGATATGTTTATAGACAATGACACGTATCTGGACAATCACAATAACCGGATTTCCATCATTACCGGTCCGAATATGGCAGGAAAATCTACCTATATGCGCCAGAGCGCACTGATCGTTCTGATGGCACAGATTGGAAGCTTTGTTCCGGCAGAATCTGCCAACATTGGAATTGTGGACCGGATTTTCACGCGTGTCGGGGCTTCAGATGATCTGGCAAGTGGGCAGAGTACCTTTATGGTAGAAATGAATGAAGTGGCAAATATTCTCCGCAATGCCACAGCGAATTCCCTTCTGATTCTGGATGAAATCGGACGCGGAACCAGTACCTTCGACGGACTCAGCATTGCCTGGGCGGTTGTCGAATATATCAGCAATCCCAAATTACTGGGAGCAAAAACACTGTTTGCCACACATTATCATGAACTGACAGAACTGGAAGGAAAATTAAACAGTGTCAATAATTATTGTATTGCGGTCAAGGAAAAAGGAGACGACATCGTCTTTTTGCGCAAGATTGTAAAGGGCGGCGCAGACAAAAGTTATGGAATACAAGTTGCTAAACTGGCAGGGATTCCGGAACTTGTGATTAACCGCGCAAAAGACATTGTCAACCAGCTTTCTGCAAACGATATTACGGAAACCGTGAAAAATATATCCGTGGAAGGACAAGCCTCCGGCAAAAAGAAAAAACCGCATCTCGATGAGGTGGATCTGACACAGATGTCATTGTTTGACACCGTAAAAGATGACGATATCATTCAGGAACTGCGGGACGTGGATATCAGCCACATGACCCCGATGGATGCACTCAATAAACTGTATGAACTTCAGAACAAAGTTAAAAACCGCTGGTAGGATATAAAAAAGGAAAAACGAATGAGCAAAATTGCGTTATTAAGTCAGGAGACAATTGATAAGATTGCAGCAGGAGAGGTCGTGGAACGCCCAAGCTCTGTGGTAAAGGAGCTTGTGGAAAACGCCATTGATGCAGGGGCATCCGCCATTACCGTGGAGATCAAAGAAGGGGCATTTCCCTGATCCGCATCACGGACAATGGATGCGGAATTCCAAAAGAAGAAGTTCCACTGGCCTTTTTGCGGCATTCAACCAGCAAAATCCGCAGTGCAGAAGATCTGATGTGTGTACATTCTTTAGGATTCCGTGGGGAAGCACTCTCTAGCATTGCTGCTGTTTCCAGAGTGGAAATGATCACCAAACCAGCCGATGCCCTGACCGGCACCCGGTACGTGATCGAAGGCTCAAAAGAAATTGCAGACGAAGAAATCGGTGCTCCCGATGGCACAACATTTCTGGTCCGGGATCTGGTTTTACAATACCCCTGCCAGACGCAAATTTTTAAAGACGGCACAGACAGAGGGCACCTACATCAGTGACATGCTGGAAAAACTTGCCCTGTCCCATCCGGATATTTCTTTTAAATATATCAACAACAACCAGACAAGACTGCACACTTCCGGAAACGGGAAAAAACGGGATCTCATTTACCATATTTACGGACGTGAGATTGCGGCGGCACTGTTAGAGGTAAACTACAAGGGAGAATATTTCTCCCTTTCCGGCTATATTGGAAAACCTGTGATTAACCGCGGAAACCGGAATTACGAAAACTATTTTATCAATGGACGCTACATCAAAAGTTCTCTGCTTTCCAGATCGATAGAAGAGGCTTATCATAATTTCCTGATGCAGCACCAGTATCCGTTTACAGTTTTGTATTTCACATTTCCGGGGGATACCCTTGATGTGAATGTACATCCGACAAAAATGGAACTGCGGTTTGGACACAATCAGGAAATTTACAAAGAATTGTGTGATGTTCTCTTCGGACTGCTTTCCCATAAGGAACTGATTCCGGAAGTCCCGGTAGATGAAGCAGAACATAAAAAAAAGAATCTTCCCCCGGCATACAAAGAACCGATTCCGGAACCATTTGAAAAGCGCAGAATCAATGAAATCCGACAGCAGCATCACCAGCCTCCGATTCCGGAAAAACCGGTTTCTCCTGTGGCTTCGCCTGTGCCATCAAAAAAAACACCGGCATTTGAGCCGTATGTGCCACAGCATCCGGATAAAACCATGGTACGGGAATCCTTTGACCCGTTCCCAAAGCGGGAGGAAACAGCCTCTCCTGCAGATATTCCAAAAAAACAACCGGTTGGCGAACAGATGACACTTGCCGCTGCTTCACCGGAATTTTTAACGGATGATGCCCGCAAAAAGCACCGCATCATCGGACAATTGTTTCAAACCTACTGGCTGATCGAATACGAGGATAAATTGTATATCATGGATCAGCATGCGGCACATGAAAAGGTACTTTTTGAACGGATGATGGCAAAATTAAAAGAAAAAGAATTTACATCCCAGGCAGTCAGCCCGCCCATTGTGCTGAGTCTGGACGCCCATGAGCAGGAAATGTTAGAGACGTATCTGCCGGAAATCAAAAAATTCGGGTATGAGATCGAAAATTTCGGTGGCAGAGAATATATGATCTCTGCAGTACCGGATAATCTGTACCATATTGACATGAAAGATCTGTTTATCGAAATGCTTGATGATTTTTCCAACCTGACCGGACGGCAGACACCGGAACTGATACTGGAAAAAGTAGCCACCATGTCCTGCAAGGCAGCGGTAAAGGGAAATCATAGACTGAGCCTGCCAGAAGTGGATGCACTCATGACGGAATTGCTGACGCTGGAAAATCCGTTTTGCTGTCCACACGGCCGGCCAACCATCATTTCCATGTCAAAATACGAAATAGAGAAAAAATTTAAGAGGATTGTTTCATGAAACCACTTGTCATTCTTGCAGGTCCCACAGCCGTCGGGAAAACCGCTTTATCAATAAAACTTGCAAAAAAAATAAACGGTGCCATCATTTCCGCGGATTCGATGCAGGTATATAAACATATGGATATCGGTTCTGCAAAAGTCATGCCGGAAGAGATGGAGGGAATCCCCCATTATCTGATCAATGTGTTAGAGCCGTCCGAAGAGTTTAATATTGTCCGTTTTCAGCAGATGGCAAAAGAGGCCCTGCAGCAGATCTATGCCGCCGGACAGATCCCGATTATCGCCGGCGGAACCGGATTTTACATCCAGTCCCTGTTGTACGACATAGACTTTTCCAAAGAGGAATCCGATACGGCATACCGTACAGAACTTACGGCATTTGCAAAAGAATACGGGGCGCATGCCCTGCATGAAAAATTAAAAGAAATTGATCCGGTTTCTTATGAAACCATTCATGAAAATAATATCAAACGGGTCATCCGTGCACTGGAATTTTACCATCAGAATCATACGCCGATTTCCGCACACAACGAAAAAGAACATCAGAAAACATCTCCGTATCGTTTTGCATATTTTGTACTGACGGACGAACGGGAAAAATTATACCGGCGCATTGATCAGCGCGTGGACTTAATGATGGAGCAGGGACTTCTTACAGAAGTAAAAACGCTGTATGATATGGGATGCCGCAAAGATATGGTTTCCATGCAGGGACTGGGATACAAAGAAATTTTAGATTATCTGGACGGCAGCTGCTCCCTTGAGGAAGCGGTGTATGTGATCAAACGGGAAACCAGACATTTTGCGAAACGGCAGCTTACCTGGTTTCGCCGGGAAAAGGATGTCATCTGGCTGGACAAATCCGAATTTAATGACCGGGAAGATCAGATGTTACAGAAAATGACGGATATTTTACACGAGAAAGGAATCATACAATGAATCAGTTACTGGAAAGAAAAATATAAAGAACTTGGAATTTCCGAGAAAGTTTATGCATTTGGACGAAAAAATCGAACAGGAAATTAAAAAAGCGTTTTGAAAAGATTGATGCAAATGCGGAATACAATCAGATGAAAGTCATTGCAGCCATGCAGAAAAAACCGTGTGAGTGCAGAATGTTTTAATATTTTCGAGTCGGATACGGATATAATGATATGGGAAGAGATACTTTAGAGCGGGGTATATGCAGACTGTTTTGGCGGGGAAGATGCGCTGGTCCGTCCACAGATCACCTGTGGAACCCATGCACTTGCGCTCGCTCTGATGTCCAATCTGCGTCCGGGCGATGAGCTTCTTTCTCCGGTCGGAAAACCCGTACGACACTCTGGAAGAAGTAATTGGCATCCGCCCATCCAGAGGTTCCCTTGCCGAATACGGAATCACTTATTCCCAGGTGGATCTGCTGCCGGACGGTTCGTTTGATTACGATGGTATCCGCAATGCAATCCATGAAAACACCCGCCTGGTAACCATCCAGCGCTCTAAGGGATACCAGACACGTCCAACGCTGTCGGTCGAGCGGATTGGGGAACTGATTACATTTATCAAAAATATCAAACCGGATGTCATCTGTATGGTTGACAATTGTTACGGAGAGTTTGTGGAAGACCGGGAGCCACTTGCAGTGGGAGCGGATATGATGGTCGGTTCCCTGATTAAAAACCCGGGAGGCGGCCTTGCTCCGATTGGCGGATACATTGTCGGTAAAAAGGAATGTGTGGAAAATGCGGCATATCGCCTGACTTCCCCTGGACTCGGAAAAGAAGTAGGAGCTTCGCTTGGTGTGATCCAGTTCTTTTATCAGGGTCCTCTTTCTTGCACCGACCGTTGTAAGCGGTGCCTTAAAGGGAGCCTATTTTGCGGCAGATATTATGAAAAACTGGGGTATAAAGTGGTTCCGGACAGTACAGAAAGCCGCCATGACATTATTCAGGCTGTGGAATTTCAAAACCGGGAGGCCATGATTGCTTTCTGTGAAGGAATTCAGGCTGCTGCACCGGTAGACAGCTATGTCACTCCGGAACCATGGGCAATGCCCGGTTATGACTGTGATGTTATTATGGCAGCAGGTGCTTTCGTACAGGGTTCTTCCATCGAACTTTCCGCAGACGGTCCGGTGAAACCGCCATATGCCGTTTATTTTCAGGGGGGTCTGACATGGTACCATGCAAAGCTTGGAATTCTCATGTCTTTACAGAAACTTTATGAACGCAACCTTGTTAATATAGATGAACTGTGCTAAAATAATATGAGTTTTCATGTGGCTTCGGAAAAGTAGAAAGGAACCTGTTTTGAGTCACATTTCAATGAAAAACCTGCCGGAATCGGAACGTCCTTACGAACGTTTTCAGATTCTTGGAGCAGAGGCGCTGTCGGATGCAGAGCTTCTTGCAATTATATTAAAGACAGGAACAAAGGATTATACGGCTTTGGATCTTGCGCGTGATCTTTTGTCGGAGTGTCAGGGAAATCTTTTGAATCTGTATGAAATTGGATATGAACAGCTTTTAGAACGCAGGGGCATTGGCCCGGTCAAGGCAACACAGCTGAAAGCAATTGCGGAGCTTTCCAAGCGCATTGCCAGAACCGGACGCGGATATCATTTATCCATGAACTGTCCGTCTTCCATCGCCGATTATTATATGGAAGAACTCCGGCACCGCAGGGAAGAGGCTTTTATGGCAGCTTTCTTTGATTCCAAATGCAAATTTTTAGGAGACAGTGTGATCGCAACCGGGAGCATCAGTTATGCATATGTTTCCCCCATGGAACTGTTTCGCAAAGCACTGCTTCGAAATGCTGTTATGATCGTTATCCTGCACAATCATCCGAGTGGAGACCCAACTCCAAGCACAGAAGACAAAAAGCTTACCGAACAGATTCGGGCAGGCGCCTCGGTGTTGGGATTAACCCTTGCTGATCATATCGTAATCGGAGATCAGCAGTATTTCAGTTTTCGCGAAAATAAATTGTTATAACACAAGAAAAGGGAGAAGACAATGAGTAACAATATTTATGGTATTGACTTCGGTACATGTAATTTTAAAGTATTCAGTAAATCCAGTGGAAAAGTGGTATCTGAAAAAAACACCATTGCCATTATCAACAAAACGCAGATTTATGCGTATGGCGATGATGCCTATGCAATGTATGAAAAAGCACCGGAAAGCATCAACGTTACGTTTCCGGTTTCTACGGGAGTGATCGCAGATTACAATTTTCTGCAGACCATGATTTTTGATTATATTGAGAAAAAATTAAAAGGAAGAGTAAAGAATGCAGAATTTCTTGTCGCAGTACCAACAGACATTACCGATGTAGAAAAACGTGCATTCTTTGAACTTTTTTATAAAAGCAAATTTCGTCCGAAAAACGTTATGCTCTGTGAAAAACCACTTGCAGATGCCGTTGGACTTGGGATTGATGTAAATCAGCCTACCGGAGTCATGGTCGTGGATATGGGAGCAGACACAATCGAAATTTCTGTGATTTCTCTCGGAGGACTTGTACTCAGTGACCTGATGCATTTCGGGTCCAATCGTCTCGATGAGTCTATCATCAGCTATATCCGCAGGGAATTTAACCTTGTGATCGGAAAGAAAACCGCCAAAGCATTAAAAGAAGAGCTTGGAAGCGGACTTCCGGGAAGACAGGAAACGATGACCGTTGTTGGTCTGGATGTCGTAAGCGGTCTTCCGGTAGAACGTGAAATTACCGCAGAGGTTGTCTATGAAGCAATCAAAGCAAATCTGGAATCGATCTGTTCGTCTATCAAACTGATTCTGGAGAAAACACCACCGGAACTTGCCAGGGATATTATCTATGCAGGTATTTATATCACAGGCGGCGGATCAAAAATCAAAGATCTTGACCAGTTGTTTACACAGATTACAAATATTAAAGTAAATACCTGTGAGAATCCGGAAGAGAGCGCAGTCCGCGGTCTTTCAAAGATTGCTACGGACTCCAAATATAAACGGATTCCATTCAGCATGAAAAATACTACGTTAAAGTAAGAAACAAGGATTCGAGGATTTTATGAAAAAATTTCGCAGTTTTCGCAATAAGAAAAAGCATCTTTCAAGTAAATATATTTTGCTGATCCTTACCGGCGTGTGTATTGTTGCTTTGTTTACGAGTCTGGTATTTAATCTTTCCGGAGGTCCTTTAAATTCAGTTGCCGGATATGTATTTGTTCCGATGCAGAAGGGAATCAACAATGCCGGTTCCTGGATTTCAGGAAAAGCAAATGACTTTCAAACACTTGGAGAAGTTTTAAAAGAAAACAAAAAGCTTCAAAATCAGGTAGACGATCTGACCAATCAGTTAAACGTCACAAAGCTCGAACAATACGAACTGGACAATTACCGGGAACTTCTGGATCTGGATGATAAATATTCCGGATATCAGAAGGTCGCAGCAAATGTGATCGCCATGGACGGAACCAACTGGTTTTCAAGTTTTACGATTGACAAAGGTTCCAAAGAAGGCATCAAAAAAGGCATGAACGTCATTGCCGGAAGCGGTCTGGTCGGAATCGTCACAGACGTCGGTCCGAATTTTGCCAAGGTGCGAAGCATCATCGATGATTCCAGTAATGTAAGTTCCATGGTTCTGACCACAAAAGATAATTTCAATGTCGGTGGCAGCTTAAAGTCCATGAATCAGGATAAAGTGTTACCATATACAGAACTCCGGGATGAAGATGATAAGGTAAAGGTCGGCGATCCGGTCGTGACTTCTTATGTGTCGGATCAGTATCAGGAAGGAATTCTGATTGGATACATTGCCTCCATTGAAAAAAATGCAAATAACCTGACAAAATCGGGAACCATTACGCCGGTCGTTGATTTCCAGCATCTGCGGGAGGTGCTTGTCATTACGACACTCAAAGACACCGGAGAAAAGGAACTGTCTTCCCAGAAGGCATCCGATACTCAGACAGAAACACAGGACAATACCGAAACACAAAAATCACAGGAGTAGGAAATGCGTAGAAAAATTGTGCTTTTTATTATTATAGCAATCTGTTTTCTCTTACAGACAACCGTTTTTCGAGCTTTGACATTTGCCAATATCGGTCCGAATCTGCTGATTATTGTGGTGTCTTCTTTTGGACTCATGCGTGGGAAAAAAGAAGGGCTGTGGGTTGGATTCTTTTGTGGATTGCTTATCGACATATTTTTTGGGTTTTATCTCGGAGGATATGCTTTACTTTATATGTACATCGGTTACATCAACGGATTGTTCAAAAAAAGATTTTACCCGGATGATATTAAGCTTCCGATGATTCTGATTGGCTCGAGTGATATCGTAAATAACCTGATGATCTATATCGTTATGTTTTTTATGCGCAGCCGGTTTTCTTTCTGGTATTATTTTACATCCATCATACTACCGGAATTTGTTTATACCATGGTGATAACCATCTTTTTGTATTTTATTCTTCTCAAGATTAATCAGAAACTTGAGGAACACGAGAAAAGGAGAGCTATAAAATTTGAGTTATGATATCAAAGATTTTCTGAAGAAATTTTTCAGTTCGCGCCTTTTTGTGCTTGCTGCGGTATTTATCGTATTTTTCGGAATTATCCTTGCAAGAATCTTTACCCTT
>ENA-OQNM01000036-OQNM01000036.1-human-gut-metagenome-genome-assembly--contig:-NODE-36-length-45167-cov-7.963366_pt1 | contig 45167 bp, 33 predicted proteins | sample MGYA00242632_ERZ504886 | MGnify/ENA primary metagenome ERZ504886 (study PRJEB26092, sample SAMD00036424) | human gut metagenome | host: Homo sapiens | study: EMG produced TPA metagenomics assembly of... | reverse complement strand
AGTATATTCCACTTTGGGGATGGACGATGGCGTTTCAGGAGGTAAAACCGGCAACGTTCGCACTTCCGATCTGGGAGAGAACCTGGGTTGGATTTAAGAACTTTACAGATGCATTTAAAGTAACCGTCTGTTCACACAGACATTAATCAACACATTGGGAGTAAGCTTCCTTGACATCGCGGTTGGAACGATCGCAGCAATCGCATTTGCGGTTCTTCTGAACGAGATGTTCTTTATGAAGTTCAAAAAAGTAACGCAGACCATTTCTTATCTGCCGCACTTTGTATCCTGGGTTATCATTGCAAGTATTGCAAAGAATATTTTCAACGACGGCGGTGTTGTTGACAGTATCTTCGGCAAGAACCTGCACCTGATGAGTTCCAACTCACCGCTTATCTGGGTAACCATTATCCTGATTAACTGCTGGAAAGAGGTTGGCTGGAACGCAATTATTTATCTGTCCGCCATGGCAGGTATTGATCCTGGTCTTTACGAGGCCGCTGATATGGACGGTGCAAGCCGTCTGCAGAAGATCTGGCACATCACTCTTCCGGGTATCCGACCGACCATCATCGTACTGCTGATTATGAGCATCGGTGGCGCCCTGAACGTAGGTATGGAGCGTCAGATGCTTCTTAGTAACCCGCTGGTTGAGGATCACACGATGGTACTTTCCTGGTTCTCTTATAAGAGAGGTATCGGAAACAGCAACTACGGTCTTGGTACCGCAATCGGTGTATTCCAGTCTGCAGTCAGCGTTACCCTGCTGCTGATCGCCAATAAGATTGCCGGTCTGGTAGGCGAAGATAAACTTATGTAGGAGGACGCGAATATGAACAAGAAAGCAAAAAAATTTGACTACGTACTGGCGGTAATCTTCGTATTCCTCGTCATCATCACCATTTATCCGTTCCTGAACGTACTGGCGATTTCGTTCAACGATTCTACGGATACCATTAAGAATGTAAACTTCATCATTCCGAGAAAGTTTACATTAAGCAACTATAAATATGTATTTAAAGACGGCGGCATTGCAATGCCGGCTGTGATTTCTGTAACAAGAACCATCATCGGAACAATCGTAGGTATTGTATGTACCTCGATGGTTGCTTACACATTAAGCCGCAGAGACTTCGTACTCCGCAAACCATTCCAGCTTCTGTTCGTTGTTACCATGTATGTCGGTGGCGGAATGATTCCGGAATACCTTCTGATTATCCGTACCTTAAAGCTGGGCAATAACTTCATGGTATACATTCTGCCTGGTCTGATGTGGGTTTATAATATGATTCTGGTCCGCTCTTATATCGACGGACTGCCGATGGCTCTGCAGGAGGCAGCAAAGCTCGACGGAGCAAACGATTTTCAGATCTGGTATAAAGTCGTTATGCCGCTTTGTAAACCGGTTATCGCAACCGTAGGTCTGTACTATGCAGTAGGTCAGTGGAACTCCTTCATGGATACTTACCTGTATGCGAAAAAACTCCCGACTCTGCAGTACAAACTGTATGAGATTATGAACCAGGCGACCATGAAAATGGACGTTCATGCAGGAACCAATGTACAGACGGCCGTAACACCAATGTCCGTACGTATGGCCGTAACGATTGTAGCAACTGTGCCGATCGTTATTGTATATCCGTTCCTTCAGAAATACTTTATCGGCGGTATGACACTTGGTTCTGTTAAAGACTGATAAAAAACAGTATTAAAAAATTTTTAGAAAAAGATGATGTTTATTCCTGCCAGGCGAAAGCAAGAGTGCAGGATGACATAAACCATTTTAAGGAGGGCTTTTATGAAAAGAAAAGTAGTATCACTCATGTTAGTATCTGCTATGGTGGCCGGAATGCTCGCAGGATGCGGTTCCGACAGTGGCAGCAGCAAGGGAGGATCCAGCACAGAGACTGGATCAGCGGCAGAGGCAAGTTCTTCAGGCGAGACAGCAGATGATGCAGATGACAAATCTCCGATTACCTTTGAGTATTTTAACGCTGATGGTAAAAACGGCAACTGGGATAACCCGGTAGCAAAAGCAATCACAGAGGCAACAGGCGTTACACTGGATGTTTCCTATCCGGTAGCATCCCAGGGTGATGCAAAAGAAGATATTGCGCTGATGATCGCAAATGATGAGTATCCGGACATGATTTATGCAAAAGGCTCAGCAACGGATTTGTATCAGGCAGGCGCGCTGATTGATATGACAGACCTGATTGAAAAATATGGTCCAAACATCAAAAAAATGTACGGAGCAGAGATGGAAAAACTGAAATGGAGCCAGGATGATCCTGGAATCTATCAGCTTTCCTACGCAGGTGTAAACCAGAAAACCCTGACAACAGGCGGAAGCTGCCAGATTCAGTGGGCTGCATTAAAAGAGAACGATTATAAATATCCGAAGACACTGGATGAGTATGAAAAAATGATCAAGAGCTATCTTGCAGCACATCCAAAAACAGAAGATGGTCTGGATATGATCGGTATCACCATGAGTGCTTCTGACTGGCACTGGATGATTACCCTTGGAAACCCGGCAGGACTGATCGCTGATGCATCCCCGGATAATGGACAGTGGATCATTGACGACGAGTACAACGTACATTACAAACATGTAACAGATGAAGAGAAAGAATACTTCAAATGGCTGTGCCGTATGTACAACGAAGGTATCCTGGATCCGAACTTTGCAACGCAGACAGATGATGACTATATTGCAAAAGTTGCCAGCGGCCGTGTTGTTGCCATCACCGATGCTGAGTGGCATTACAGCCAGTGCGAAGCTACTCTGGTAGCAGACGGAAAAGTAGATCAGACTTATGTCGGACTTCCTGTAACCTTAAGAGAAGATCAGGTAGAAAAAGCCCTTCTGTATCAGGGAACTACCGTTGGCTGGGGTATTGGAATTACCAAGAGCTGTGAAGATCCGGTTCGTGCCATCAAATTCCTTGACTATCTGTGCTCCGATGAAGGACAGATCCTGTATCACTGGGGTATCGAAGGCGAGAACTACTTCCTTGATGATGATGGACAGCCATATCGTACTGACGAAGAAGTAGCAAAAGCTCAGTCTGATCCGGATTATGCAAAGAACACCGGTATTGACAACTACACTGGATTCCCGATCTACGGAACAGGTTCCTACTCTGAAGACGGATTCCCATACACTCCAACTACAAAAGAGTCTGTTATTGCAAACTACAATACAGCAGAAAAAGAAGGATGCGAAGCGATGGGATTTGAAATGCTGACCGACATGTTTGCACAGCCGGAGGAGTTTGACCTTCTTCCATACTCTGCACTGTGGGCATATCAGCAGCCACAGGAACTGGCTGAGAAACAGACTATTCTGGATGAAATTGCATGGCCAGGACTGGTTAAGTGCGTAACTGGTACCGAAGATGAGTTTGATGCAAACTGGGAGAGCATGGTACAGGAGCTGACAGACAATGGTCTGGCAGATGCAGAAGAAGCTATGACAGAGTTCCTTGCTACCAAACTTGTTGATGTAGAGTAAGTAAAGCAAAAACATAAAAACATAAGGTTTTGCCGTTGAACGGAAGGCGGCACAAAAACATGGTCTGATATTATTAAATGTCAGGCCATGTTTTAAAATACAGCGACAGTAATGGGAAATGTGAAACATTGTAAAAAGATAACAGTATATGGAAAATCTGCAAACAATTTCATGAGACAAAATCATCGGGAGGTTTTTGAAAAATGACAGAAAAGAGGGAGTTTCAGGTAAACAAAAACACACCGTTCTGGGATGCATCACTGACGGATCAGGAAAGAATCGACTGGCTGTTAAAAGAAATGACGGTCGAAGAAAAACTGGGATACCTCGCCAGCTCTTCCCCGGATCTGCCGCGCCTTGGCATTCCGGGCGTCTCTGTGGGCGGTGAGGCGGCACACGGCGTTGAGGGCAGAAACGATCAGAACGGTCTTGGAAAACCGGATGTGACAACATCCTTCCCACAGCCGATCGGTATGAGTGCATCCTGGGATCCGGAGCTGATCAGACAGGCCGGTGAAATAACAGGAACCGAGGCGCGCGTCGTATGGCACCGCCATGAGAGCCATGGACTCAGCAGATGGGCTCCGACCGTTGATCTTGAGCGCGATCCGAGATGGGGAAGAAACGAAGAAGGTTACGGAGAGGATCCTGTGCTGACCGGAAAAATGGCCGGTGCTTATATCCGGGGAATGCAGGGCGATGATCCGAAGTATCTGCGCTGTGCAGCGACCTTAAAGCATTTCTATGGAAACAACACGGAGGTCGGCCGCGGATGGAAAAATTCTTCCATTGACCCGCGGAACAAATATGAGCTGTATCTGGAGCCATTTCGCAGATGTATTGAGGATGGCGGCGCAGAGGGCATTATGACGGCATATAACAAGATCAACGGAACGATCGGTATCCTGAATCCGGAAGTGACCGATATTCTGAAAAAACAGTACGGTCTCCGTCACGTTGTCAGCGACGGCGGTGCGATGGGTCTTGTCGTGACGCTGCATCACTATTTCGGACAGCATGCGGAGACGATCGCAACGGCGCTGAAAGCCGGTGTGGATGCCATGTCTGACGATCCGCGTATGGTAGAGCAGGCGGCACGCGAGGCATATGAGCTTGGCATTCTGAAAGAAGAGGATATGGACCGCTCTATTCGCTGTATGATGGAGACGAAGCTTCGTCTCGGCGTTTATGATCGGGAAAATCTGAATCCGTATGACCGTGTGACCGAGGACGATATCGATTCCCCGAAGGCACGTGAAATCTGTAAAGAGCTGAGCCGCGAATCGATCGTACTTCTGAAAAATGAGAACGGAGCGCTGCCACTTGACAAAGCCCTGAAAGCAGAAGATATTGCCATTGTCGGACCGCTTGGTGATGCATGGTATCAGGACTGGTACGGCGGAACGGCACCATACCGCACAACCTTCCTGCAGGGGATGGAAGCACTGAAGCAGGAGAACATTACATTCGCGGATGGTCTGGATCGCGTTGTTTTCCGCTGTGATGGAAAAGGTCTTGCCGTAGCAGAAGACGGAACACTTCAGATGGCAGATGAGCCAGATGTGTTTATCAAGGAATACTGGGGTGAGGGAAGCTATACGTTCAAGAATGTCCGTACCGGAAAATACCTCGGCGCAAGACTCTCAGAGTCGCAGGGAGAAAAGCCGAAAATGGGACAGATTGCGGCAGACCGGGAGGAAGCCTTCGACTGGTTCGTGATGGAGATTTTCCACGTGGAGCCGCAGGAGGATGGCAGCGTTGTGCTGACCAACCGTTTCCATTACCCTGTTTATAAGGATGCAGAGGGATTTTTCTCCTTTGAGCAGACGGAGGGAATTCCGATTACGATGGAGGTTGTCGAAAACGGAATTGAAAAAGCAGTTGCTGCAGTCCGGGGCAAAAAGCAGGTTTTACTTGCGCTCGGCTGTAACTCCGTGATCAATGCGAAAGAGGAGATCGACCGCAACACACTGGAGCTGCCAGAGGAGCAGGAGATGCTGCTTGACCGGATCGCAGAGGTCAATCCGAATACCGTTCTGGTGCTGTTTACGAATTATCCGTACACACTTCAGAAAGCGATGGAAAAACTGCCGGCGATCATCATGTCTGCAACGGGAAGCCAGGATATGGGAAGCGCAATGGCAGAGGCTGTGCTTGGAATCTATGCACCGGCCGGCCGTCTGAATATGACCTGGTATGAGAGTATCGATCAGCTGCCGGACATTGACGATTACGACATCATCAAAGGAAAAAGAACGTACCGCTATTTCGACGGGAAGGAATTGTATCCATTCGGCTATGGCCTGACGTATACCACATTTTCGTATGAGAACTATAAGATTTCCTTAAAAGATGACCGTCTGCTGCAGATCTCTCTCGATGTGAGAAATACGGGCGCTACCGCAAGCGACGAGGTCGTCCAGATCTACGGTTCCGCTCTGGAATCCTGCGTAAAGAAACCAATCTGCCAGCTGCTTGATTTTGTCCGTGTGAAAAACATTGCCCCGGGCGAGACGAGACACATCGCACTGGAAATCCCGGTGGAGGAGCTTCGCTTCTACGATGTCATCAGCCGCAGACTGATGGTAGAAGAAGGAACGTATGAAATCTATGCGGGCGCATCCTGCAAGGATAAAGCCGTTTCCGCAGAAATCTTTATTCCGGGCGGAAAAAGGGGAGTACGCGATCTGAGTGCATTTACCGCGGCAGACCACTACGATGATTACGAGAACATGTATCTGACGGAAGGCCACTTCAATTTCAAGGCAGTCCGCGTGCAGGATGAGACGAAAGAAGGTGTTCTCGTTTACCGTGACTGTGATCTTTCCGATGCTGCTGTTCTGGCGCTTCATGTGAAGAGCGAACGCGGCGGCAGTGTGGAAGCCTTTGTGGATGGTGTTTCGATGGGAAGCTTTACCGGTGACACAAGAACCTGTGAGTTCCGCAGCGCCCCGAAACTGGACCGCTATGCGGAGGAAGAAGTAAAAGAGCGCAACCGGTACCGCGAGCCGGTTTATGAGGATGTTGAAATTTCCCTCGCAGACAGACCGCAGACTGACGGCGCATCTGAGATCCGTCTCGTCCTGAAGGGAGATATGCGGATCTGCTATCTGCGTGTGCTGAAAAATAAGAGCACAGGAAAAATTCAGATGGGCGTAGCAAACTAACCAGATCATGTATTGTCTGAAAAAAGTATTGACAAATTGTGTGAATATGAATAAAATGTTCCTGTAAAAACAAAATACGGAGATCTTCAGGGCAGGGTGTGATTCCCTACTGGCGGTATAGTCCGCGACCCGCTGCGATATCAAACAGCGGCTGACTCGGTGCAACTCCGGGACCAACAGTTAAAGTCTGGATGAAAGAAGATGAAATAAAATTTATTTGCATGGAAATATTTTTGGTGCCCTGAATTCAAGAAAAGGAATTCAGGGCACTTTTTTTCGCGGGCAACGAGCCAAAGTCCGTGCTTGCACGAGACCTTGGCGACTGCCGCGAAAACGAGTTCAAATTCGTGGAGCGTATTTGGACTCGTTACTTCCGGCAGAACCGGTCAAGATCTCCAGAAAAAAGGAGAAATGCAGTTATGAATGCACAGACAACAGCAAAACAGACATCAAAGATGTCGCAAATCGGAAAAACCCGTTACATGGTACAGGTGGCAATGCTCGGCGCCGCCGCAGTCGTATTGATGTTTTTTGACATCCCGCTTCCGTTTGCCCCGAGTTTCTACAAGATTGATTTAAGCGAAGTTCCGGTGCTGATCGGAGCCTTTGCGATGGGACCTCTTGCCGGAGCTGCGATTGAGCTGATTAAGATTCTGCTGAACCTTGTCATGAAAGGAAGTACCACCGCAGGTGTTGGCGAGGTAGCAAACTTCCTGATCGGCTGCGCGTATGTTATGCCGGCCGCATGGATCTACAAAACACAGAAAACCAAGAAAAATGCCATGATCGGTATGGCAGTCGGAACCGTATTTCTGGCAGCAGCCGGCGGTCTTCTGAACGCTTTTGTACTGCTTCCGGCTTATGCAGCAGCCTTTGGAATGCCGATGGATGCCCTTGTGGGAATGGGATCTGCAGTCAACAAAGCAATTACAAGCCTTCCGACCTTTGTTCTGTTTGCCGTTGTACCGTTTAATATCATCAAAGGTGTTGTGGTATCACTGGTAACCATGCTTCTGTACAAGCACATCAGCAGACTGCTGAAGGGTGAGGCGATGAATTAGTTCATCATTTCCGTAAACGGAGAATCCAATAAATACGTTGTAGAGAGACGGACAAAATGCAGAGAGAAATCCTCTGTTTTTTGTCCGTCTTTTAAAATTTTTGGGGAATGGCGGCAATGGATTGCCCACACAGGTCTTTTAGTAGTACAATGAAGCATAATCGATAAAAGAAAATACGCAGCGAAATTGGAAAGGAGCGCAAAAAAAAGAGATCCGCACATTGGCTGAAATCTCTTTTCTATCACATTTTAATATTGTTATTATGTCTCGAAACTGTTAAGCGCTTTCCAGATGTTCCATCACTTGAACGCCCCATTTAAAAAGGGCGGTTCGCATGGCAAAGGTCAGGACTGCGGTAAGCAGAATCATCACGCTCGTGGTGATGTGGATGTTGAGGTGAAGTTTTCCGTACAGCAGGTAGCCGGCTCCGATCAGGATTGCGCCGACGGTGAGGTCGATGAGGACGGAGATCAGGGAGCGGTTGTTGGATTTTATGGCGGCGGTTTCGTTTTCCCAGTTTAATTTCGGAAATGCAAGGTCAAAAAGGAGCTGTTCATAGTTTACGAACAGGGTAAATAAAACCGTGATCGCCGTGGTGTAAAGAAGGGTCGCCGGGTGCAGACCGAAAACGACCGCGATGATGTTGAAGACCAGAGCGTACGGCAAGGTGCCAAGGAGACTGATCAGGATGCCGCTTACCAGCATGGCACGGATCTGGTCGTGATAGCTCATCGGAATGCATTTCATATAGATGTATTCGCTGCCCTTTCGGGACATCGCTGTGGCGGAGATCACGCAGAACATGGACATCATGACGGCGATTCCGGCGGCGGTAAGGACGGCAACTGCGACAGGCAGTTCCCCTTTCAGGAGGCGGAATATGGTGCCATCGGCGACAAGCCGGGTCCAAAGGCCGGTGGTTTTAGCCATGCCAAGGCTGGAAATGACGGAAACAAGGGCAATGCCAAGCATGAAGACCGGCCAGATGAGAGGCATCAGAACACAATTCATGAACCAGGCCGGGGTTCGGTACAGTTTTTTCCATTCGATCATCGCGTAGGTGCGGATCGGATTTTTGCTTTTGACCGTTCTGGTCACTTCTTCTTTGGATAAGATGCGTTTTTCGCTGGTGGTCTCGCTCATGCCGAGGACAGCCGGAAGGTAGATTTTCCAGGCGAGGGCAAAAAAGACAGCAAGGATGACGGCGGTTGTAGCGATGTAGAGTATCATTTTGAGAAAGGATGCGTCTGCAAGGCTTCCGGTCATCAGGGGCAGGTTCGGAAAAATGGTCCGGAAGGCACGCAGAGTACCCTTCTGGCTTTCCATCAGGTTCATGATATCCTGCATTTCAAAATTTCCGATACTGCGCGAAAAAACGTTGATGCCGATCGCAAAAATCAGGGATGCGGCGAATCCGAGGTAGCTTAAGAAATCCTTGTTTCGGATATTTTTGAAAAGACGCATCACGAGCATCGTCAAAACTGCGGCGTAAACGAGCGGCACAACCGGGAAAATAAGGCAGGCGAGGATCATATTGATCCAGTAAAAAATGCCCATTTTGGCGCTGATCCCGTACCCTAACAGAAACGGAAAGAACAGCAGTACAATAAGATAGTATTCGTTCAGCAGACAGCAGAAGCCTTTCGCACCGACAATCTGCGCCGGGGTAAACGGCAGCGGCAAAAGCTTTACGAGGTCAGAGTCCATGTAATACTCGCTCAGAAACAGCGGCAGGCCATAGAAGAAAATGACCATCATGCCAATGGCACAGACGAACTCGATCAGCAGGGTTTCCAGCCCGAGCGGCTGCAGGAAGGTATAGCCGGAATATCCCAGAAGAAACAGTAAGACCGACACGGGAAGGAGGCAGACACCAAGCAGAAAGTATACAACGATACGTCCTCCGTCCGAAAATGCTTTCTTTTTTCCGCTCTTCTGATTGCTTTTTCCTGGTCCGCTTTTCAGAAGGAAACGGGTGAGAATCCATAAGTTACGCATGTTCGGTGATCTCCAGAAAGATATTTTCAAGTGTCTGATCCGGATAGGCCGCTTTTAATTCTTCCAGAGTACCCAGGTATACCTGGCGGCCGTGATGGATGATGGCGATGCGGTCGCAGAGTTTTTCCGCTACTTCCAGCACATGGGTGGAAAACAGCACGGCGTTTCCGGCATCGGCGTGTTCACGCATCATCTGTTTGAGCTCGTGCGCGGAGCGCGGGTCAAGGCCGGTCAGCGGCTCATCGAGAATCCAGACCGGCGGCTTGTGGATCAGTGCGCCCATCACCATGATTTTCTGACGCATGCCATGCGAGTAGCTCATGATACGGCTCGAAAGGTTCTCTTCCATCTCAAAGCGTTTTGCGGTTTCTTCGATAAAACGCTGACGCTCTTCCGTTCCGACACCGTAGATATCTGCCATAAAATTCAGATATTCAATTCCCCTGACGCGAAGAAACGCATCCGGGTCGTCGGGCACAAAACCGAACTGGCGCTTGGCTTCGAGCGGATCCTTCTGGATATCTTTTCCATTGATTTCAATCGTTCCCTCGGACGGTGCCAGGATGCCGGTGATCATTTTTAATGTTGTCGTTTTCCCGGCTCCGTTTGGGCCGATAAATCCGGTGATCTTTCCATCTTCGATATCCCAGGAAAGATCATCGACGGCTTTTTTGCTTCCATCGCCGTAAATTTTGCTGACGTGGTTCAGACGAATCATGTTTTATTCCCCCTCTTTTTTTCTTGTAAAACGAAACTGTGATTCTCTTGCTTCGTTTCTAAAAACAGACTGCCCTTTTCTCACTCCGAAAGCTCTTATCCTTCCCTGCGCAGGAAAAGGAGTCAGGCAGATCTTCGCAATCCGCTTCGCTACTTGCTTGATTCGGTTAAATTTCGAAGCACGGGCTGTGATCTTGTGTTTTTTTCAGTATGCATTCTTCTGCCAGAACTGTCAATCGTCGGAGCGAAAAATACAGAATTTTGTAAGAACTTGTAAGACTTTTAGAGCGTGTCTGAAAAAAAGATACCGCAAAGTGAAGCCTGCAGATTGCGGAAATGCTTTTTCAGACACGCTCCAGAATCAAATCCGATTTTACCCTCTACTTTTTCAGAATCACATCGATGACTGTATCGACTCCATCCGGCAATACCGGGTCTTCGCCGAGATCAGCGAATGCCATGGTCGGATAATCGCTGTGTACCCAGCTTGTGGAAACCGGGATTTCCGCGCCGGTTGCGACGTAGCGGATCGCCTGGATTTCTTCTTTTTTCACGCCGGGCAGCGGCAGCGGCCCAACGGTATTTTCATAGACATGAAAATACAGATGGTTTCCGTGGCGCGTCACACGGCCAAAGTCCGGTTTCTCAATACCGGCTTTTCCGCAGCCGTAAATGCTCTCTCCGTTTTTCTTCATCCACTTTCCAATCTCAGCCAGCCGTTCGATCGACTCCTCCGGGATATTTCCCCTGGCGTCCGGGCCGACGTTCAAAAGCAGGTTTCCACCCTTCGATACGCACTCGACCAGCTTTTTGATCAGCATCGGTGCCGGTTTGAAGAAGTGGTCGTTGGCACAATAACCCCAGTGATTGTTCATCGTGACGCAGGATTCCCAGGCGATATCGTTTCCATTTACATCCTGGATGCCATTCGGCGGAATCATCTGCTCCGGGCTCACAAAGTCGCCGTGGTACGGGGTCGGATTTCCGGCCGCCAGAGAACCGTAGCCCTCTCCGCTCACCTCGAGACGGTTGTCGATGATGACATCCGGCTGGAGCTTCCGCACCATATTGATCAGCTCCGTCGCTTTCCATGCTTCGCCGCGCAGCGTATCGTAGGAAAAGTCAAACCACAGCACATCGAGCTTTCCGTAGTTTGTGCAGATCTCGCGTACCTGATTGTGCATGTAGGTCAGGTAACGGTCGAAATCGCGGTCATCGTTTTTGTATGCCGGGTTGTTCCGCATCGGGTGGTTCCGGTCGCCGTAATGTGGGAAATCGTCGTGGAACCAGTCGAGCAGGGAGAAATACAAACCGACCTTCAGTCCTTCTGCGCGGACGGCATCAACATACTCTGCAACGAGGTCGCGGCCGCATTTCGTGTTGGTGGATTTGAAATCAGTATACTGGCTGTCGAAGAGGCAGAATCCATCGTGATGCTTGGCAGTCAGAACCATGTATTTCATACCGGCCTCTTTCGCCGCCTTGGCCCATTTCCGCGGCTCGAAATCAACAGGATTGAACTCCTCAAAATATTTCATGTAATCTTCTTTCGTAATCTGCTCGGTACTCCGCACCCATTCTCCGCGCGCCGGGATGGCGTAAAGCCCCCAGTGGATAAACATGCCGAAACGGGCGTCGCGGTACCACTCCATCCGCCTGTCATAGGCTTCTCTGTCAAATTTGTACATCGTTTTGCTTCCTCCTGTTTTAGTTTTATATTGGTAATGATTCAGAGTACCATTTCGCATGGCTCTGAATCGTTACGTCAAGCGGATATTCGCAATCCGCTTCGCTGCTTGATTCGATTAAATCTTAATTTTCACCCATTTTCCCTGTTTGAATCGGATCGTTGCAAAGATAAACCGTGACATCTGATCCGCCAGCACGCCGAACCAGATTCCGACGATGCCAAGCCCCAGCGTGTAACCGCCGAGATACGAAACGATCGTACGAATAAATGTAACGCTGATCATAGATGCAACTGCCGTATAAAGCGTATCTCCCGCACCGCGCAGGCATCCCATGTAAATAACCTGACAGATCTGGAAAATGACGACGAAGATAATGACATGGATGATGCTGACACCGATTTCAATGATATGCTGTTCTTCGAAAAACAGGCTGTACAGCCATCTTCCGCCGAAAAGATAAATGGCAACGAGGCATACTGCGATGCCCGCGCCGATCAGACGGCACGTTCTGCCGTACTCCTTCGCAAGATCTGGCTTTTTTGCGCCAAGGCTCCGGCCGATCAGTGCAACCGCTGCGGACTGGAGGCCGTCGCCGAACGCAAACGAAAGCGACATAATATTCATGCCGACCTGGTGTGCCGCCATCGCATCGGTTCCCTGTTTGGCCGCCATGATCGCCGTCATCATAAAGCCGATCCGCATGAAAACCTGCTCGAAAAACACACTGTACCCGACCCTGACCAGGCTGATGAACGCTGCAAGCGTCGGTTTAATTTTGTTCTTCAGAATATAGCCAAGATTCAGGAATCCGTCTTGCTTTGTGATGGAAAGGATACTCATCACACATCCGACAACCGTTCCTGTGACGGTTGCCAGTGCCGCACCCTGAATGCCGAGTGCCGGGAACCCGAAATGGCCGTTGATCAGAAGATAATTCAAGATAATATTAATCGTATTTGATGTTACATTTGTGCGCATCGTGATTTTTGTATTGCCCGCACCGCGCTGTGCCGAGTTGATCCCCATCTGGATACAGTTAAAAATCATACCGCCCATGATGATACGGAAATATGTTACTGCGCCATTATGAGTCTCCGCCGTTGAACCGCACAGATGGATAATCGGACTTGCAAACGCCACAAATCCAACACTGAATGCAGCTACCGCAAGGATAATAAATACAAGCGCAGTCACCAGGGTCTCATTCGCCGCACCCTGCCTCTGCTCTCCGCGCCGCCGCGCAACGAGAGCAGAAATCGACACATTCAGCGCAAAGAAAAACGCCAGGCCAAGCAGCTTCGGCTGTGTCGTCAGACCGACCGCGGCAACTGCGTAGGAGCCAAGCGAGCTTACCATCAGCGAATCTACAAGACCCGCAAATGCAATGAAAAACGACTCCACGATCGCCGGCCACGCCATGTTGACGGCGGTCTGGAATGTGTCTTTGTGGTATTTCCCCTGTAACTTGTTTCCTAAGTACCCCATCTCTTTTCCTCTCTTTCGTCCCAATATCAATTTCTATTTTACTTTGTTTTAACAGAAGGGTCAATACGGTACCGGCAGAAAAAAGCCAGCCGCAAAAGCAAAATTCTTTTCGCTTTTTGTGGCTGGCTTTTCTTTTATCTTTCCGTAGCGATTCAGACCCCCATCTTGATTCCGCTTACGCTACATCCCAGTATTGCTTCTTATTTTTTCAGCACAAATTCTGCCTTATTCTCTGTCGTGCTGTCGCTTCCGATGAAGACTTCGAAAGCACCGTTTTCACTTTCTACACGCTCATTTTCTGTCAGGAAGCGAAGCTCTTCTTCTGTGATTTTGAAGATGACTTCGGTTTCTTCTCCCGGCTGAAGGGTTACCTTGCAGAAATCTTTCAGCTCTTTCACCGGGCGTACCACAGATGCGGCTACGTCGTGGATATAAAGCTGTACGGTCTCGGTTCCCTTTGTATCGCCGGTGTTTTTCACGGTTACGGAGGCTTTAATCTCATCTTCCATGCCAAGCTCTGCCTTGTCCAGTTTCACATCTGAAATTGCAAAGCTGGTGTAGCCAAGACCATATCCGAACGGGAACAGTGGTGCGTTCGGGATATCGAGGTATTTGGAACGGAAACGGTCTTTGTCCTTGCCCGGCACATGCGGTCTTCCGGTGGAATATTCGTTGTAGTGAACCGGCACCTGGCCTACAGAGTACGGGAAGCTCATGGTCAGCTTGCCGCTTGGAGCGTATGCACCGAAAACAACGTCTGCGATTGCATTGGCACCTTCGGTACCCGGCATCCACACTTCAAGAACGGCTTTTGCTTTCGATACGACATCTCGCAGGTCGAGCGGACGGCCATTGAAGAGGACAACGACAACGTTTTCATTGACTTTTGAAACGCGCTCAAGCAGTCTCTGCTGGATTTCCGGGATGCGGATGTTCGCGTTGCTGGTTGCCTCACCGGACTGCAGACGATCCTCGCCGATCGCAAGAACGACAACATCAGCCTCTTTTGCTGCGTTTACAGCCTCAAGAAGCATTGCTTCTTCCTCTTCCGGCGTGGTGGACTGCTCCATCGCCTCGCCGAAGCCTTCCAGACGGATGTCGGAGCCAAGCATCGGAGAGCCTGTATGGAAGCTCATGTTTGTCGTATCTGCCTGCGCTTTTACGGCCTCTTCCAGATTTGTCACATCCTTTGCATCTCCGATAAAGGACCAAGCGCCCATCAGGTTTCTGCTGTGGACATACGGTCCGACCCAGGCAATCTTCTTCTCCTTGCCAAGAGGCAGGATTTTCTCTTCGTTTTTCAGCAGGACAAACGATTTTCTTGCGGCTTCTCTTGCCAGATCGCGGTGCTCTTTGCAGAGAATGACTTCTTTTTCTTTCGTCTCGTCTGCGTCTTTATACGGATTTTCAAACAGTCCCAGTTTGTTTTTCAGTTCCAGAATACGCATGCAGGACTCATCGATCAGATCCTCGGAAATCTTGCCCTCTCTTACAAGACGGCACAGGTTTTCGCAGTAAATACCGGTCATCATATCAATGTCAACGCCTGCCTCGGCGGAGCGGACAGCTGCCTCCTCACGGTCTGCGCAGTAGCCGTGGTAAATAATCTCCTCGATTGCCGCCCAGTCGGAAATCAGAACTCCGTCAAATCCCATCTCGTCACGCAGGATGCCGCGCATCAGTTTCTTGTTTCCGGTTGCCGGAACACCGTTTACCGTGTTGAAGGAAGTCATTACCATCGCTGCGCCTGCATCGATACCGGCTTTGTAGGATGGCAGATAGAAGTCACGGAAGGTATGCTCGGAAAGCTCTACCGTATTGTAGTCTCTTCCTGCTGTCGGAGCACCATAGCCTGCGAAATGCTTCACACAGGAAGCAATCTTGTACGGCTCCTTCAGATCGTCTCCCTGGAATCCGCGCACCATTCCGGCACAGAACAGACCGTTCAGATAAGGATCCTCACCGGTAGACTCCATGACACGGCCCCATCTTGCATCGCGGACCAGGTCGGTCATCGGTGCGAAGGTTACGTGAAGGCCGGAAACAGCTGCCTCTTTTGCAGCAACTGCCGCACACTTTTCGGACAGCTCCGGTTCAAACGTTGCGCCCTGTCCCAGCGGAATCGGGAAAATGGTCTTGAAGCCGTTGATGACATCCAGCATGAACAGCATCGGGATGTGATGCGGGTGCTGCTCCACAAAATCCTTCTGGATTTTCTTTAACGTTTCTGCACCCATGCTGCCCAGGATGGAACCGGAAAGCGCTACATTTTCCGGCGTAAAGCCTTTATCCGCCATCGGTCCCATGGCTGTGATGTCCATATCTTTATTGAAGAAGGCGCCCACCACCTGGCTCATCTGGTTTACTTTTTCTTCCAGCGTCATGTCGGCCAGAAGCTCTTTTAATTTCTGCTCGGTCATTTTTTCTCCTCCATACCTCGTTTTTGCTGTATCTGCTTCTTCAGAAACCCCTAAAATGTCAGAAAAATATCGTTTTTCCGTTTTTTCTAAATCTTATACTGAAATTTTACCACATCTGACCTGAAAAAAATATCCCCTGATCCGACCTTTTTCTTTCACTATTCCGACCTGTTTGTTGCTGTTCCGGTGCGTAAGAAAGTGATAAAATCCTCTGTTATTTCCCGAACATGTGAAGGGGGGCTTTCCGCTATTTTTCACTAAAGCTTCTTCGGTATTCCAGCGGTGCGTATCCCGTATTGTCCTTAAACATCTTCGTAAAGTACGAGAAATTGCTGTACCCCACATACAGCGACACTGTATTGATCGGCAGCGTGCTCTGTGTCAGAAGCTTTTTTGCCTCCTCCACCCGCTTTTGGATGATATAATTACTGATCGAAATACCCTTTTCTTTTCTAAAAATCCGGGACAGATAATCCGTATTCAAAAAGACAAGCTCCCCAAGCTCCTCCCGGTGAATCTCCTCCCGGTAATGTGCATCGATATAAGCGCATACCTGACTCGTGACCGAATCTGATTTGTTGATGTACTGTCTGTACTGAACTGCTTTCCGAACCAGTACCCCGGCATATTCCATCATCTCTTCTCTGCCATAAAGGGAATTCCGATGCAGGTTTTCCATATCCGCATCTGCAAACAGTGCATACGCCTTGATCTCCCGTTCCGAAAGCCATGCATACACCACCTGCGTCAGATCGGTACGGAGTGCTACCAGAAGCTCCCTGGTAATCATTCCTTCCCGCTCCGTCCGGTCAAGGTATTTCTGCAGCCGCTCCAGCAGCTCCTCCGGTTTTTCCTCCGAAAGCAGAGCTTTCCACACATCCAGCTCCTTATTTTCGTAGCTGGTCTGCGGAGCCTGAAATTCGTTCAGAAACAGCACCTCGTTCCGCACGGAAAGGCTTCCCTCCCGCATTTTCTGAAGATTCCGGCTCTGCTTTTGCATCCCCAGTACAGATTCCCACTGTCCGGCACCGCACCACAGCTCCGGATAAATTTTTTCATTCATCCACGCAACAAACTGCCTCAGAATTTCACAATCCCGCCCGCCGTCCTGCGGAAATGCTTTTTCCTTTGACTGTGTAACAATCCAGTAGATGCCCGGTTCCTGGTAAAAAACAGTATCTACCGCAATATCCGTTTCCTCATACAGTTCCGACAGCACATTTTCGATCACAAATTCCATGGTCGCAGTATCCCACATCTCCCGCTTATTGCTCTTTATTTCCGGCATCAGACAAATCAGCCGGAAATAGTGTCCCGGTCCGTATGGCAGCTGGCGCTGTGCTGCCGTTTCGCAGAACTTCTCCTCGGAGAAGCCGTCTTTCAGCACATTTTTCCAGATATCCTGCTGCAGAATTTTTCTGTTCTGGTTCCACTTGATGCTTTCCTGCCTGAGATCCTGTATTTTCTTTTCTTTCGCAACGGATTCCGCCGCACGCTGTACGGCCTCCTTCAGCTTGTCAAAATCGATGGGCTTTAGCAGATAATCGACACTGTTCAGCTGAATCGCTCTTCTGGCATAGTCAAACTCCGCATAGCTTGTCAGGAATATGACCTGGACCTTCAGCTCCTCTTTTCTGACCCACTCCACAAAGTCGAATCCCGTTCCGCCCGGCATCACGATATCGCTGATCACGATATCAATGTCCACCATTCCCATGATGTTTTTCGCCTGCTGTACGGAAAACGCAGTGTACACCTCGCTCACCCCGGTCTCTGTAAGATCGAGGTTTCTTTTGATACTTTCAATCACGTACTCTTCATCATCCACGAGCAATAGTTTCATGTTCTTCTCCCCCTGTCCTGTATGGAATATGGATATCTACAATCGCTCCGCCGAGCGGACTGTTATCGAAATGAATCTCTCCGGAATCGCCATAATAATAGCGGAATCGTTTCAGGCAGTTTTCAATCCCGATATGCTTTCCATGCTCGGAAATGTCTTCCCCTGCTTTCAGCCTTTGCAGCGTCTCTTCCGGAAAGCCGTTTCCGGTGTCCGAAATATAAATGTTGACATACTTTTCGTCTCCGCGGTCCTCCGGGTAAACCGTCACGGAAATCAGCGGAACCGTCTCCAGCGTCAGGGCATGTTTTGCCGCATTCTCTACAAACACCTGAATCAGGAACGGGAAGATTACTGCGTTTTCCACCTCTTCATGAACCTCAAAATAATAGGTGAATTTTTCCGGATAGCGCAGCAGCAGAATTTTGAGGTAATTTTCACAGTGGTTCGTCTCCGCCGTTACCGGCACCATCTCGCTTGTATTCCGGAAAATATACGCAAGATAATCGGACGTAATACGGCTCATCGACTTTGCATGGTCGTACTGACCGAAGTCGATCATGCTGTAGATAAAGTTCAGACAGTTCATATAAAAATGCGGGCGGATCTGGATTTTCAGGTAGTCCATCTCGATTTTCTGTTTTTCCAGCTCCTGCTCATACAGCGTGATTTTCAGCCGGCGGATCTGGTGAATCATGTTCCGGAATTTATCGTCAATCTGCTCCAGCTCTACCAGGTTTCCTTCCGACATCTGATAGGTGAGGTCCCCATTGTCATATTTCTGAAGATTTTCCATAAACATACCGACCGGCTTTAGGATTTTTGTTTCCAGGTGGAACAACAGCACGGACCCGGCAATCACCATCAGAAAAGCAACGCCAAGAAGGGCAAACACACTTCCCGTCATCAGATTTAAGACTCCCGTCCAGGAGATTTTAATCCGGATTTCAAACGGCGCCTGTGAAAGTTCCTGCCGGAAGGTGTAATTGCCGGTATTAATTTTCGAATTGTCCGTTACAATTCCTTTTTCCGTCAGTGTTCCGATGCTTTTCCCGTTCTGGTTAACGAGACTGACATAGCCGCTCTTTCCAAGAGACAGTTCAGAGAACGGTTCCAGAATTGTCTTCAGATTGACATAGCAGCCGAGTCCGACGCCCTGACTCTGCGCTACCTTGAGCATATAAATATCGTCTCCCTGGCACATCACGGTCCATTTTTTCTTGACTGCATACGCCTGCTGCGACAGGCTTTTGATCCTGCGCTTCAGCGCTTCCTGCAAATAGGGATCAACGGCGTAAAGCCCGTCAGAGGAAATGCTCAGCTGATATAAGCTCTCATCCTTCTTCGTATAGAGAAAAACATTGTAATCCGTTCCAAAATCCCACGCCGCAGATACATAGTTTCTTCGTAGCTGCGTAATAACATATTCCTCATACTGATCCTTCTCCATCAGATCCATATATTTCCAGAAAGCAGAGTCCGGGTTGGTTCTGTCCATTACGGTTGAAAGCAGATTTCGGCTGATCCGGAAGAACCGGTTGTCCAGCTCATCCGTATACAGCTTTGAAATCTCTTCCAGCTGCTCATATACCTGCCGCTGCGTCCGGTTCAGAATAAGCACGCTCCCAGCCAGAAAAAGCAGCAGCATACTCAGCAGGCAGATCAAAAGATAACGCCCCTGCTGCGCCAGTGTTGTTTTTTCGTCTGTTTTGAAATACGCATGAAGTTTCCTCCTTTTTTCTGTTCCGGTACGCTCGAAATTTTTCCGTGTTTGATTTTACGAACTGATCTTTTTTCTGAATATAATACAGCAGAAAAACAGTACACCTCATGTTTCCATGAGTCTGTACTGTTTTTCTGATTTATGTCGGAAACACCGAAATGTTTCTCTTTTTTATTCCTGCATGGAAAATCATCCCTTTACCGCACCAAGTGTGATACCTTCTGCGAAGTATTTCTGAAGGAACGGATAGATGATAAACAGCGGCAGCATGGCGATAAATGCGATTGCCATACGGATCGAGGTTGTCGGCAGCTTTGCCACCTCGGCACCGATATTTCCGGTTACTTTTCCACTTGCCAGGTACTGAATATCGGTGATCATCTGGTTCAGCAGGTTCTGGATACTGTAAAGCTTCTGGCCTTCATTTCCTGATAAATAGTATAAACCATTTGTCCAGTCATTCCAATAGCCAAGTGCGGAAAACAGTCCCATGGTTACCAGAATCGGTTTTCCAAGCGGCAGTGTGATGCTGGTGAAAATCTTCATGTGTCCTGCGCCATCAATTTTGGCCGCCTCGAACAGCGCGTCCGGGATACTGGTGTTAAAGTAGCTTCGGATCATCAGCACGTTGTTTGCACTTAACAGGAAGCCCGGAACAATCAATGCCCAGATCGTGTTTTTGATGTGAAGATACTTTACATACATCAAGTAGGTCGGCACCAGTCCGCCGTTGAACAGCATCGTAAAGAATACGAAAAAGGTAATTGCTCTGCGGTACGGCAGCTTTTTAATCGAAAGCGGATATGCCAACAGAGCGGACATCGCAAGGTTTGCAACTGTACCAACGATGGTTACAAAAACGGTGATTCCGTACGCTCTCAGGATTTTCTCACCCTGACGGATGATATAGGAGTAAGCATAGAAGCTGAATTTCTCCGGGAAGAACGAATATCCGTTGCGGATCAGTGTGTTTTCATCGGTCAGCGAGGAAATAAATACGAGTACAAACGGCAGTACAATGGATAACGTAATCAGAATGAGTACTACATTAATCCAGAACTGCAAACGTTTTGCTTTTTTTGAATTTGTCATACTTCCATCCTCCTAGAATAATGCCTGGTCTTTGTCTACTTTGCGGACAATCCAGTTACTCAACATTACGACACAGAAGCCTACCAGAGACTGGTATACACCGGCTGCAGATGACATACTGATATTTCCCTGCTCAATCAGGGCACGGTATACGTAGGTATCGATAACGTTTGTGGTCGGGAACAGAACACCGGAGTTCATTGGTACCTGATAGAACAAACCGAAATCGGAATAGAAAATTCTTCCGATGCTGAGAAGCAGCAGGGTAATGATGGTCGGAACGAGGCTCGGCAGTGTGATTTTTGTGATCTCCTGCCATTTGCTTGCGCCGTCCAGTCTGGCAGCCTCATAGAAGGAAGGATCGATACCGATCAGCGATGCGATGTAGATCAGGCATCCGTATCCTACGCCCTTCCAGCAGTTCGCGATAATCAGGATCGCCGGCCAGTATTTCGGTTTCTGGTACCACTGAATCGGGTCAATGTGGAACAACGGAAGGATGGAGTTGTTGACAAGACCATTTTCTGCACTCAGAAGCGCATATACGATGTAGCTTAAGATAACCATAGACATCAGGAACGGAAGAAGAATCGCACTCTGATATATCTTTTTGAGCTTTGTGTTTCTTATCTCCGTAATCAGAATCGCAATGGCAATTCCGACTACCATGTTTACAAGAATAAATGCAACGTTATACAGCAACGTGTTTCTTGTAATGATCCATGCATCCTTGGAAGCAAACAGGAACTTGAAGTTTTTAAGTCCTGCCCACGGGCTTGCCCAGATACCTTTCGCAAAGTTCAGTTTTTTAAACGCAATCACCATACCTGCCATTGGGATATAGTTGTTAATCAGCAGATACAGAAGTGCCGGAAGCATCATCAGATAAAGCGGCCAGTATTCCTTCAGCGCGTTTTTCTTTTTTCCTTTTTTAACCTCTGCTTTTTTCATAAAGCGTCTCTCCTTTTATGAGGGCTGTTTTTTTCAGGTTCTTTCACAGAGAAAGCTCCACATCTTTTCTGGTAAGAGTGGAGCCTTCGGTTGCTGTATCACACCGGATTTTCTTCCGCTCCGGTCGTGTTCTTTTTACAAATTATGGTGCCTATTTCTCTGCAAGAAATGCATCCAGCTGCTCCTGCTTTGCAGCAATGACATCATCGATTCCCGCATCATCCAGCGCCTCAAGGAACTGCGGAAGCAGTTCGTCCGGATCTCCGGAGCCGCTGTAAAGTGCGCCGCTGTACTGGCTGATTACGTTGTTCAAAGCTGCTACCTGATCCACATATTCACTGTTGTCAAAGACAAATCCCAGTGCTTTCGACTTAATACCGGAAGCGTTGAATTCTTCCATTTTTTCCCAGAGCTGCGGGTCAGATCCATCCCATTTGTATGCGATAAACTGGTTCGGAAGCTCCCATCCGCAGTTGTAGCTGTAGCCTACGTTGTCTGCTGTTACACCGTCCGGGTAGTTGATGATTCCGTTTTCTTCATCTTCTACTACGTAGTCGATTCCCTCTTCGCCCCAGTTCAGAAGGTTCATGACTTCCGGGCTGCCATAGATGTAATCGAGAACCTGCATTGCTTTTTCCGGATTCTCGGAGTTCTGTGCTAAAGAATAAATAACTGAGCCGTAAGAGGATGAGTTGATGATCTGCTCATCATAGAACGGTACAATTTCAAACTCATATCCTGTAGAGCTCTGGAACTCAACCGGGGTACCCGGATGATAAGCGTAGAACAGGGAGAACACGTTTCCTGCTTTGCATACGGTTCTCCAGCTTTCTGTGTTTGTTCCGGCATCCTTGCTGATATAGCCTTTCTGATACCAGTCATACAGCATGCTTGCGGTATCTTTGAACCAGTCTGTTGCAAAGTAGTTTTCTACGGTTGTGCTGTTGGTCTGATCCATCAGAACGCCGGTGTTGGTATCGCCGAGTCCATCACCACGGAACAGACGTCCCAGAGGCGTATCACCGCCGTTGCAGGAGAACAGCATAGTCATATCAGGCTCGCCTGCCTGTACGGTCTCAAATACTTTCTCCATATCCTTCGGCTCTTTGATTTCGTCGGTATTGATATTATACTTTTCTACCAGGTCTTTTCTCATGAAGATAGCCGGAATGCTGCCTCGCTCGATCTGACCTGGAACGCCATAGACAAATCCGCCAACCTGATTGGTTTTTGCAATATCCTCGCCATAGATATCTTTCAGGTTTGTGCCGTATTTGTCAATCAGTTCAGACATATCCATGATCTGTCCGGAGTGCATGTACTGAATTGCTGTTGTTGCACTTGTGTACAGAAGATCAATTTTCTCATCGCCGGAAAGCATCAGCTGTAACTGCTGAGATGCGCTTGCCCACGGAAGAACAACGATATCGAGCTTTGCATTCAGCTCCGGCTCCAGAATCTCGTTGATTTTTTCTTCGATTCTCTCTTCATCCGGCTGCTGGCTGCCCTGCAGTACCATAGTTACAGTGTACGGCTCGCCTTTTTCCTCTGTCTTTGCTGTGCTTCCGGAAGCTGCGGAGGAACCGGAATCAGAACTGGATCCTGTGCTTCCGCATGCTGCCATGGAAAATGCCATAGTTGCTGCAAGAATGCCTGCTAACACTTTTTTCTTCATACTTTTTCTCCTTTTCACGTATCGTGTTGTGTGACCTTTGATGATTGTATTATAGCAGAATTTTGACTTACAACTCTATAACTGATTTGACTTTGAAGTATCACTCTTCCGACCTTTGTGTCTTTTTTCTGTCATCCCCATCCAACGAAAAAAATGGCTCCTCCTCCATCTGTTTTATGAAGGAAAAGCCATTTTCCGTCAAAAATCTTCCACCATCTTTGCCCCTTCTGCCCCATCGAGTTCGGTCACGGTTCCATTCATGACACGGTAGACTCTCTGGCAGAGGCCGAGGACACTCGGACGGTGCGTCGTAACGATACAGGTTTTGTTGGGACGCTGACGGATGATGTTTCGGAGGACGTTTCGTTCCGTCGTGACATCCAGTGCCGAGGTGGCTTCATCCAGAAGCAGCACCGGGGCATCGCGGAGGACGGCACGGGCGATGGCAAGCCGCTGGGACTGGCCTTCGGAGAAACCGCGACCACGTTCCCCGACGCGGCTGTTGATGGTATCCGGCAGATGCTGGACGAAATCCCAGGCGCAGGAGATTTTGAGCGCTTCGATGATCTCCTCGTCGGTCGCATCCTCTTTTACCATGCGCATATTTTCGGCGATTGTGCCGGAAAGGATCGTATTTCCCTGCGGCACATAGGCGAAGAGATGACGCGTTTCGGCGTTCATGGGAACCGTTTTTCCGTTTGAGGCAATGATCACGGTTTCCCCCTCCTGCGGGCGGATAAGGCCGAGAATCAGGCGGATCATCGTTGTTTTTCCCTCGCCGGACGGGCCAACCAACGCTACAATCTCGCCGGGGGCGGCCTGAAACTCCGATTTGGTGATTACTTTGTTTCCTTCTATATAGGAAAATTCTACCCCATGCATCTGTACCCGGAAGCCATCCTTTGCCAGTGGATCGAGCGCGGCACTCTCCGGGATATGGACTTCTTTTGGCAGCTCCACAAGCTCACGGATCCGGTGCGCCGAGACGGAGCTGTTGAGGAAGGACGGAATAATTGAAATTACGTTTCCAAACGCGCCGGAAAGGTTACTCCGCTGCTGCAGGAACAGTGTCATGGTTCCATAGGTAATGTCGTGCGTCCACAGACGGAACAGACAGTATCCGAATGCCGTAAATTCCACCGCACTCCCGAGTATAGACATTACGATATTGGTTTTAATCGTAAACAGATTATATTTCAGGCTGATGTCCTTGAAAAGTCCCTGCCACCAACGCATCTTTTTACTGTAATACGGTGCGATGCCAAACGACTTGATCGTATCAAAGTTGTAGAACGCTTCTACCTCAAAGCTCATCAGATTACTGCTCATCTCGCGTACTTCTTTGCTATATTCCCGCTGACGGCGGATCATAAAACGGGACATCAGAAGCAGAAACGGTGCGCTTAAAAAAGCAATCAGCGCCATGACCCAGTCATAATGCAGGATTACGAAAAAGGTGGCAATAAACCGATACACAGCAATGATAATCGTCGGGAGCCAGCTGATTGCGTTGCCGCTGACCGTTCCAATGTCGCCGTTGAAACGATTGAGTACGTCACCGTTTGCGTATTTGCTGATTTCCAGCCAGTCCGCATCAACGATTTTGTCAAAAATATCCGCCTGGATGTCGTTGTTGATGGCGATACCAAGCTTCGTTGAAATGCGGTTGATGACACTCTCAAACCCAAGGCTGAACACGGTGCTTCCGATCATGATGCAAAGCAGCAGCGGGAGCTTCTGTATCTGGTATCCGGTGATGATATCGATCAGGTATTTTCCTGCCACGCTGCCGACAAGCCCAAGCGAAGTGCTTAAGATACCGAGAATCGTATAAAAAACAATCGCACCCTTATAGCGCGCGCTGTAGCCAAAAATCCATTTCCAGTCATCGATGATTTCCGAGAACGTTCCGTTTTTCCATCGCTCCGACAGGATGCGGAGAGACTCGAAGGGAGCGTCTTTACTTTTCTCTTTGGATTCTTCCTGCATGCGCGTCTCCTCTCTTTTTCCCGTCTGCGGTACGGATCATATCGTATTTTTTCAACAGCTCGACACGTCCCGCACCCACTTCAATGCTCGATTTCTGTTCTTTTTCTCCCTGCCCCAGCCATTTCAGGATTCGCTGCACGTATGCAGCCGGGAGCAAAAACGGATACCTCGCCGCATAGGGATACTTGTTTTTCATATAGGAAGCTTCCGGAACCAGCGATTTCCAGATTCCCCCGGCTGTGTGCTTTTCCGCCCCGGTCTCTGCCGCATACAGGGTAATGTTTGCACTGTGGATCCGTCCCGCGCTCGATTTTCCGAACGAACCGGCATCGAGGATATCGATCAGAAGCGCTTCGGAATCCGGGTGAAGCTTCTTTGCGGCACGGACTGCCCCACTTGCTTCATAGGAAAAGCCCAGATACCGCTCGCCGATATCCAGCAGATTGATGCAGAAGCACGTCATGTGATACTCTTCGCACAGCTGCCAGAACATTTCCCAGTCTATTTTTCTTCCATATACACGAATCATCTGTACCATATCACAGATCTGACGGATCCCGACACCGCCGTGAAGAAAGTGCTTGAAGCTGTGACAGAGAAGATAGAAAAGATGATGCGTTTCTTCTAAGGTAAAGATGCTCTGCCCCTGCACTTCCACTTTGGATGGATGCGCGAAAACATCGGAAAATGCACGATTCAGATAACCATAGGCAGAGGATTCTGTGCTGAACAGCCTGGTATGTATTTCATAAAAGGCTCCTGTTTTCGGATGAATATAGCCCATCTCTTCCGGGACATCACCGTCTTTGGCACCATTTGGCATTGCGGTTTCTTTGTCCCGCACAAAGCCCTTCCTCATAAAATAGGCATCCACTGCTGCAAAATCCTTTTCCGGAATCAGCAGATCCTCATCCCCGGACGGGCGCAGATCCGGCTTCGGATAGAGACTTCTGCACACAATCCCTTTCATCACCAGCGGCTGCACGCCCAGCTGCTCCAGCTCCTTTTCATCTGTAAGAAACAGCGCGGTACGCGAAACCTGCTGCAAAATGCTCTGCATCGCCTGCGTTTTTACCTGTCTGCGAAGCTCATCCGGAAGCTCTGCAAATTCCGGTGTTTTGCCCACAACATCGTAGACCGCTGACAGCAGCGAATGCTGTGCCGCGAGGACAAACAGATGATTCCATTGTTTTTCTGTCAGCGCCGCAAGTTCTTCTAGAGCTGCTTTTTCTTCCGTCAAAAACGCACGAACCACCGCAAGGAATGCGGTTTCTGTTTCTGTAATCATGTTTTTTCCCTTTCGTTTTCCCTGTGTGCGGGTCTTTTTCCCTGTAAAAGGCGATAGATCCGGTTTCCCATCGGTCGAAGCGGAATCATTCGAATCCAGACCTTCTCAAAAAAGCCCCACCAGAAGCTTCCCGGCGCAAGCCTTTTTCCTTTTCGTTCCACCTGTGTCACCCGTGCAAAAATCTGCTCCCGCCGCACATTATGTTCGATTTCTGTCTGTCCGTCCCCGATCAGGTCGTAACTTTCTCCATGAACACCACAGATCCGGTGCACCACAAACTGTCCGCCCGGCCGCTCATAAAATACGATATCGCCCTTTCGCAGCTCCCGCTCCGGGGCACGAAAAAAAATGCTGTCCCGCCCGTGGATCAGAAACGGTGCCATGCTGCTCCCGGAAATCACCATCCGCACTTCTTTTCCCTGCTCTACCAGCTCTTTTAGCATTCCGACATAGGCGCGGGTGTCTACCAGCCTCATGCTTTTTTCTCCATTTTCCGCATCGCATTTTTTTGCAGGAAAGCCGCAGCTGCTGCTTCTTCGGACGAATCCCTCATAAGCTCCTGCTCCAGCGTTTTCACCGCATCCTCCGAAATGTCACATGCCAGATGATAAATTGGTACCTTTCCCACCAGACGCTCGAGAAGATCCAGGTTTTTCACCAGTCCCTCCCGCTCCCAGCGGTTCATGGTAATCTGTCCGTACAGGCTTGTAAATGCCTCTGCCGGGCGAAGCCGCCATGCCTGGTTCAGCTTCGCCTGGCTCAGCATCACAATGCATCCGATTGGCAGTTTTTTGTTTTCGCAGACCTCCGACGTTCCGCAGACCGGCCAGCCATTTGCTGTCCACGTTTTGCCGTCATATTCAAGCAATGCCTTATCACCGTTTACAGTACGGCTTCCCCGGTACTGCTCCCAAAGGCCCGCCTGCGTAGTTTTGCCCGTTCCAGATGGTGCTGAAAAGAGCATGGCCTTCCCCTGATACTCCAGATATGCACAGTGCAGAATCAGGCATGGCCGCTCCGACAGGCGGCGTTCCAGTGCAAGAAGAGACAGAAATACAACCTCATATTTTGCAACTCCATCCAGATACCATCTCCCGACAAACACCTGTGCATGCTTTTGTGCCGTCTCACGATACAGTGCATAGGGACGCTCTTCTCCTTTCACACCGATCAGGCGGCTTTCCAGTCCTTCTCCGTTACGAAACACCTGCAGATCGACCCGATTTACAAGCAATTCGCCTTCCACCTCCGGAAGTGTATCAACAATGGTAATGGTATAGGTGTAGTCTGCCGACTCCTTTTCCACCGCAAACTTTTCCATATCCGCCGGAAGAACCAGCTCCTCCGGAAAGCGCAGCCGGAAGGAAAAGCTCCCTGTCTGAAATTGTTTTTTCCATAAAACTCCTTCTTTTTTTCTCTGTAATCTTCCATTTTCCACACATCGTGTCACGATCCCTTTTTCCGCATTTATGATAGCAAAAAAAAGATGCTCCGTCAATTGTTTACTCCTCTTATGTAATGTAACTTGTAATTTTTTACTTCCTTTTCTTTCCTTCTTTTCCTTGACTTTTCCTCTTTTTTCTCTTATAATTACCTGTAATGATAACTGTAATTGCACTTCTGCGCGCTTTTCCTATTTTACCGGTTTGACGGCAGAAATGGTGTTCGCCCGAAAAGGCACGGCACTTTGCAAGAGGAGGTTTTGATGGAACCAATGGCTTCTCCGACCAGGTCGGATCTGTTACAAACGATAAAAGAAAAGAAATATCGTGTCAGCGCCGATTATCTGCTGCGTGAAATCGCAGGAGAATACGCGATCATTCCCGTCGGGGCTGCGTGTCAGATTTCGAATGCTGTAATGGTTCCAAACGATACCGCCGTATTCCTCTGGAATGCATTTTTGCAGCCGCATACCATTTCGGAGGTCGTTGCACAGGCGGCAGAAGAGTATGAGGCTCCGGAGGAAAAAATTCAAGATTCCGTATTAAACTTTGTGCATGATACTTTAAAATATCAATTATTAGAGGAGGTTGTTTCATTATGAGAAAAGAGTGGATGGAACCTGTAATCAAGGTTCAGGAATTTGTTGCAAATGAGTATGTGGCGGCTTGTGAAAGCGGAATGGTTTATAAATTTGAGTGCAATGCTCCTGCAGGAGATTTGTACTATTATCCTAAGAGCGATGGTAAAATTGATGGAACCTACAATGGCTCTGGAAGAGCAAGACTTCTAGGTTCCTATCACCCATGCGGGACTAAACACGATGCCAGTGCAACAAGTGATTTTTACGATGGATTTATTGATTATGATGGGAATGGAATACAGGATCCTAATGAAGGAGTCATTGTATGGCGCGGTCCATGGGGTATGAACGGACATGCAACCAAAGACTTAAACATGAGTTCCTGGGAAACCGCAAAATCCTGATTGTTCCCACAACATCATATTTTTTCAAACGACTGTAAAAGGATCGAACCAACCGTTTCGATCCTTTTCTTTCTGTTCCCATGCAAAGCGGATATTCGCAATCCGCTTCGCTACTTGCTCATAACCGAATAGCTGCTTCGCAGCTTGTATCAGGAGTGGCTTATACCACTCCTGATACAAGCAAATCCCACCCCACTGCTTATTGCTTCACGCAATAGAAGCAAGGGACTTGCCTGATTCGGTTCATCTCTGGTCCTCCGGAGCGTGTCGGAAATGATTTTTCAGACACGCTCCGGACCGGTTTTTGTTTTTTCGGAGGAATTTTTATGAACTATATGGACGACGCTTCGACCTTTGAACGTTCCCTTCTCCAGAAAGCCCGCCAGAAGCACATTCCCGTTACCGGTGCGCTTGAGCTTCTGCCGCTTTGCAATATGAACTGCGACATGTGCTATGTCCGGCTGTCCCGCTCGGAAATGGAACGGCAGGGACGGCTTCGCACGGTGGAGGAATGGGTTCGCCTTGCAGAGCAGATGCAGAAGGCCGGTACCGTTTTTCTTCTTCTGACCGGCGGGGAGCCGCTGCTCTTTCCGGATTTTAAAACGCTGTATCGCAGGCTTCGAAATCTGGGCATGATTCTCACCATCAATACAAACGGAACCCTGCTGGACGAAGCCTGGGCTGATTTTTTTGCCACATACCCGCCGCGCCGCATCAACATCACGCTCTATGGTGCCGATGCCGCTTCCTACGACCGTCTGTGCCATTTTCCGCAGGGCTTCGATCAGACCCTTCGCGCAGTCCGGCTGCTCCGCGCACGAAACGTGGATGTGAAGATCAGCTGCTCCGTGACCAAAAAGAATCCGCAGGATTTTTCCAGAATTTTTGCCCTCGGAAAAGAGCTCGGTGTCCCTGTTCACGCCGATCACTACATGATGCCCGCCGTCCGGGAACGCTCTCTCCCCTTCGATGCACAGGTACGCCTGCTCCCAGAGGACGCTGCTGCGTTGGCCTTTCAGGCACTGAAGCTGCAGCTGGACGCCGATATTTTCCGGCAATATGTCCGGGAATCCGTCCGCCGTGTCAACGACCCTGCTTTCCCGCGGGGCGACGGCCACATTTCCTGTCTTGCCGGGAACTGCTCTTTCTTTATCAACTGGCAGGGACGGCTTTTCCCCTGTGTCATGCTTTCAGAGCTGTCGGCGCCGGCCTTCGATCTCGGCTTTTTGGCAGCCTGGGAAATGGTTTCCGCAAAAGCCCGGAGTCTTTCACTTAGCACAAAATGCCGGCAATGCCGTTTCCGGCCGATCTGCCGCACCTGTGCAGCAGCTTCCTTTTTAGAGACCGGTTCGTATCAGGGCGCGCCTGATTATCTCTGCCGCTATGCCGAACATTATTATAATCTGCTGCTGGCTGAGCTCGCTTCCTTTTCTTCCGATCCGTCATAAGTTATATCTGCGCAAAAGCGCCGGGCACATATCACTCTGCCCGGCGCTTTTGTGTTTATTCTTCTATTTCCTGCAGACGCTCATCCAGTACTATGGTCTCGCCCGCTTTCAGTTTTACCGTGCGGCGCACGCTGCCGTACACGATTTCCCCTTTATACGCCTGATCTGCCGTCACCCGGCACTGCAGCAGCCTTCCGTCTTTCCATGCAAGCGCAATTCCCGCATTTCCGACCAGCCGCAGGCCTTTTACTTCTCCCTGCTCCCACGCCTTTGGCAGCGCCGGAAGCAAAATCACTTCCTGTTCCCTGCTCTGCACCAGCATCTGCGCAATCGCCGCGGTCACGCCGAAGTTTCCGTCTATCTGGAACGGCGGGTGGCGGTCAAAAAGATTGGCATAGGTGGATTTTGCCAGCATCTGGCAAATGTTCTCCCACGCCTTTTCACCATCCCACAGCTTCGCATAAAAATTGATGATCCATGCCCGGCTCCAGCCCGTGTGGCCGCCGCCGTTTGCAAGGCGTACACGCAGGGTTTCCGCAGCCGCGGCGGCAAGCTCTGGTGTTTTATCCATCGAGATCTGATCGGACGGATACAGGCCGTACAGCTGCGACACATGGCGATGTCCCGGCTCTGCTTCCTCGTACTCCTCCATCCATTCCATGACTCTTCCTGTGGAATCGATGCGGATCGGCGGCAGCTTTTCGAGCGCCGCATTGATCTCCTTCTGTAATTTCCGCATATCCGAAACGTCTGGAATTTCCGCCTCATCCACAGCATCCCCGAGAATCTCTGCCGCTTTTTTGCAGCCGGTAAACAGCTCGCGCAGAATCTCCAGATCCATGGTCGCTCCCATGCAGCAGCAGCCCTGCTCACCGCTTGGCAGAATATAAACATTTTCCGGCGACAGGGACGGGTTTGTTACAAGATAGCCGTCCTTTTCCTCCAGAAAGTCCACGAAAAACAGCGCCGCTTCCGCCATCACCGGGTAGGCCCATTTCAAAAATTCCAGATCCTGCGTATAGGAATAATGCATCCACAGATGCGTGCAGAGCCAGGCAGCTCCCATTGTCCAGATCGTCGCCGGAATCCAGTTGTCCTGTGGCGCGCAGTCTCCGTAAAGATCGGTATTGTGATGCGCCATAAGGCCACGGCAGTCGTACATCCTGCGCGCAATACTCCGCCCGTGCTCCCTCATCCGCCCGATCAGATCAAAGAGTGCCGTGTGGCATTCCGGCAGTGCGCAGACCTCTGCCGGCCAGTAGTTCATTTCCGTATTGATGTTGATCGTATATTTGCTGTCCCACGGCGCCATGAAATCCTTGTTCCAGATGCCCTGCAGCGTCGCCGGAAGATCCCCCGGGCGGCTGCACCCGATCAGCAGATACCGTCCGTAGTCAAACAACAGCTTTGCAAGCCCTTCGTCCGTACCGCCGCTTATGATCCTCTGCAGACGCTCGTCGGTCGGAAGCGCGGCATTTTCCTCTTTTTCCGGCAGAGATAATGCCACACGGTCGTAAAACTCCCGGTAATCCTTCTCATGCTCCGCCAGCAGCCCGCCATACTCCCGTGCCATCGCACGCTCCAGCTTTTCGGTAATTTTCTCTGCCAGCACCTCCTGCACACGTGGTTCCCACGAGGCAACGTCCGCAGACGCATAACGGAAGGTGCTGTCCGCACCAAAGTAAAGCACGGCCTCATCTGCTCCCTCTACAACCAGGGTATGGCCCATCGTATACACGCGTCCGCCCTTTGCTTTCGCAGACAGGCACATGGCAAATTCCAGGGCATTTTTTCCGAGGTTTCCGCTCAGATAAATCGTGTGATCGTTGACCTTTCCTGTACGGTCAAAATATTTTGCACGGTTCAGCATCACCTCAACCGACACTTTTCCCTTCGGTGCACGAAGATGCAGCACCATACAGTCCGCCGGTCTGGAAATGAAGCAGGTTCGTTCAAATGCTTCTTTTTTTGCATTCTCATACTGCACACGGCAGACCGCGCGGTCCAGATCGAGTTCGCGGCGGTACGCGGTGCATTCCTCCTGTGATGGATCATTTAAATATTTCATCTCGATATCGCCAAGTGTCTGATAGCCTCTCTGTCCATCCGGTCCCGAGATGAACGCCAGACGGATCAGATGCTCTGCCTCCGAAATCCGTCCCTGCCGGACCAGTTCGCGCAGTTTCGGCAGATTTTCCCGCGCATCCGGGTTCAGGCGGTCTTCCCATCCGCCGTACCAGATCGTCTCCTCATTAACCTGGATCCGTTCCTCGCGCAGATTTCCAGCGATCATCGCACCAAGCCGTCCATTGCCGAGCGGCAGTGCTTCCTCCCACTCTGCGGCTGGTTTTGTATACCATAATGTACTCATATCCTGTCTCTCCATTCTGTCACCAAAAGAGGGAGGCAGACGATTCCACTTCCCTCTTCGTTTTTCAATTTCTATCTATAGCAAGACCCGAAAATAATGCAAAAAAGGCAGTGCTGCAGAGCGCGAATTGCAAGGAACAGATTTGAAGGCGTACCGGGGTACGACGAAAATCTGTGACGCAGTAATTCACGCTCTGCGGTGCTGAATTTTTTGCATTATTTTCGGGTCTTGCTATAAAAACAGGGAAGAAAAAAGCTCTGTCCATTTGGGCAGAGCCTTCTTGTTTTCCTTCTATTCTTCTATCTTCCCTCTCCAACATTTCCGCACCAGTGCAAACACCAGATACCCGATGGCTGCTCCAAGCGTATTCGTCACAACATCATCTAACTGGCAGTAGCCGCGCTCTGTTAAGAGCTGCACTGTTTCCAGCATCATGCTTGTGGAAAACGCCGCATAGACGCAGCACCATCCTTTCCGAAGAGACGGAACCGCCGCCGGCAGCAATACGCCGAACGGGAGAAACAGCAGAATATTTTCCACAAAATACCGGTCCGGCAGCCGCTGGTTTCCCCAGGTTTCAAACAGCTTCACATCCACGCCCGTTCTCGAACCCGGTTCTCTGGAAAACAGCGTAATAGAAAGCATCATCGCAAAATAGACTGCTACCAGAAACCACAGCAGAAGCTGGGTGCCAGGAACCGCATGCGCATGCTCCAGCCGTTTTTGTTTCTTTATCATCTGCTGGTTTTTCCACGCTGCTGCAACCGTCACAAAGCCGACACCGACTGCAACGGCATGCGGCAGATACCGGAATGTATCAAAAATATCCTGTTCAATCGTCGTCAGATAAAGAGGAATTGCCATCTGCATCACCTTCCATATTTTCTCGGCCGGTCTGAAACACCTGCCAGATAGTCGAGACTGCAGTCATACGTCTTCGCCAGCAGCATCAGCGAATCCAGCGGAATCTCACGAATGCCTTTTTCATACCGGTTGTAGGTGTCCGGGTGACTGAAAATCTTCCGCGCCGCCTGTGTCATCGAGTAACCGCGTTCCAGACGGAGCTCTTTCAGCCGGATCAGCATTTTCTCCCGCTCCGGCGTTTCTTCTATTTTTCTGTGCATTACTTTCCTTCTTTTTCCTGCTCCGTTTCCGCCGCTGCTTTTTCTGCCTCCGGCACATACCCCGGATTGTCGTCGTATCCTTCCAGGAAATTGTGGCGGATGCCGTGCTGCTTGTAGCCGACCACGGTGTCAATGTTGACATTTTCGACACTGCGGAAAATATTGCTCTCCACGAACGGATTCACCTTTTTCAGGTTTTTGATCAGTTCCTTGATCTCCACGCGTTTCGAACGATTCTCCTCGTTATTGCAGGTCGTGCAGGTATCGGTAAACTTGCAGGCACACTGGATAAAATGCAGACCGTTATAATCTCTCCACGCCTTGATATCATCCTCGCGCACCAAATACAGCGGGCGGATCAGCTCCATGCCCTCGAAGTGGATGCTGTGAAGCTTCGGCATCATCGTCTGCACCTGCGCACCGTAGAGCATTCCCATGAGTATTGTCTCAATGACATCATCGTAATGATGGCCGAGTGCAATCTTGTTGCAGCCGAGCTGCTGTGCAAAATGGTACAGATGGCCGCGGCGCATTCTCGCGCAGAGATAACACGGGGAATTTTCCACATGGTAGACCGAATCGAAAATGTCTGTCTCGAAAATGGTGATCGGAATGTGGAGGCTCTTTGCGTTGTCCTCGATCACTTTGCGGTTCTCCGGGCTGTATCCCGGATCCATGACAACGAATTTTACTTCGAAATCAAATTTATTGTGAAGCTTTAACTCCTGAAAGCATTTCGCCATCAGCATCGAATCTTTTCCGCCGGAAATACAGACAGCAATTTTGTCGCCCGGTTTTACCAGCTCGTACGTATTGATCGCTTTCGTAAATTTGGACCAGATCGCCTTTTTGAACTTCTTGCGGAGACTCTTCTCGACATCCACTGCCTTGTCCTGCTCCTCCGGCGCGCTCATCACGTCCATCAGCCAGGCGATGTAACCACCCTCCAGGCTCACAGCGTCCCAGCCTTTTTCCTGTAATTCTTCCGCCGCTGCGACACTGAACCGGCCGCGGCTGCAGCAGATAATCGTCTTTTTGCTCCGGTCAATCGCATCACTTGTCTCGATTTCTTCTGTCTTCATCACAAGCGCTCCCGGAATCGCGCCGTGGGAGATCTCTACCGCATCGCGGATATCGACGATCTGATAGCTTGACGGATCGAGCTCTTTTAGTTCTTTTATTGAAATACTGGTACTCATGTAATTTTTCCTTTTCTAATTTAAAATGCCTTACTTTTCTTCATTCTTTCATTGTATCGTTTTTTCTGTGACTGTCAAGAAAAAACGCGCAAAAACGGGGAGTCTCTGAACATTCGTTTCAAATCCTCCCCCACTTTTTTATTTTTTCCGAATATCCGCCATCGTCTTCTGCAGAAGTTCTTTCTTCCAGAAGACCAGCCCTGCACTTGCGAGCAGAATCGCGTAACGCAGGATTCTGTACGGGAAAATAAGATTGCAGATGATGCTTGCTCCAATCAGAAAAACGGAGCACGCCACAAGAAATCCTGGACTCATCAGATTTTCCTGGATTCCTTCGTTCACCAGAATCCGTTTGCTCACAATATAATGGCCGACCGAATACAGCATATAGCATGCCAGCGTCGTGTAACCGGCCGCGATGTAACCGAACAGGCGGATAAAAATAAAGTTCAGCACCACATTCGCTCCAGCCGCCGCCATGGATGCAGCCATCAGAAACTGTGTTTTTTCATAATAAAACTGCGGCATCGAGAGAATATTATAAATGAAGATAAAGAACACACTCGCTGCCACCGGCGGAATGACGTACACCGCCTCGCGGTACTTCGGTGATCCGAAAATCAGCACCAGCTCCGGGCTGATCAGCATCAGCGCCACGGCTATACCGACCACTACAACACTAAGAAGCTGCAGCACCTTCCGCATTGAACGGATGTCGCCCTTTTTGATCTTGCTGTACATCCACGGTGTCAATGCACTGTTCATACCACTGATGAAAAGCTGCACCAGCATACCAATGCTGTACGCCAGCCCGTACAGCGCAACCTCCGTCTTTCCGACCATCTTGTCGATCATGATGCGGTCGCCCTGATTCAGGATAATACCGGACAGATAATGCGGCACAATCGGAATTCCGATCCGCAGTGCGTAGCCCCAGTATTCCTTCGAAAAGAACTCTTTCCTTTCGCAAAACTGGAACACAATAATCGGCACACAGATGCAGACCTGCACCCCGACGAATACCTAAGATCCGCATCATGGCCGTACCGCCGTTGATACGGATCAGCACCAGGCTCGCGATCGGGTTCATCAGCGCCTGCAGAATCGTCACGCAGACCAGAATCCGGTACCGATACTACAAACCGCTGCCGCCCCGACCAGTAAGAAAGCGCCGGACTCAGCAGCGCTTCCAGAAACATCAGCAGAATCATGGATTTCGGCAGATTTAAAATCTTCTCCCAGAAACCCGATGTAAAACAATACAATGCAAAAACCGCACCCGTAATCACAAGCGTCAGTCCCTGCATTGCAGATGTATATTCATCCCGCTGCTTCTCGTACTTTGCCATCGCATTGTCATAAACACCATTAAATAAATACAGCGATGTCATAATCGTCAAAATCTGCAGCCAGGACAGATAAACCGTATAGGTTCCGTACTCCTCGGTGCTCATCAGACGCGTGAAAATCGGAACTGTGATGAACGAAATGCCCTTCTGTAAGAAACTGCAGATCGTAAACCAAAGCGCCGCCTTCGCCTGGACGGAGAGAGAACGGTATTTTGAAGTAATGTTCATGTAAAATAGAACTCCTTGCTGTTGGTTATTTGCGGTGTTTTATGGTAACACAAAATGGGGGGGGACTGCAAGAGGAACATCCATTAAAATCCCCCATGGTTGAACGCTTCCATTCAACCATGGGGGATTCTCACTGCTTTATGTGTTTCGATTCCCAAATGTCATAGGTATCCCTTCTTATTTTTAAATCTTTAATGGATACCCATTCATTTCCAGCCAGCATCGCTTCTTTCACACGATTCTCCAGAACCGTATACAATTCATACTCCGTTCCGCTGAACTCATCGCCTTCATCGGCCCCGTATGTATCAATCCCGGACTCATCCTGCTGTGGTTCCATGGGTTTAATATCGCCCGTCGGCAATGTAACATCCTCATTTTCGTCCGCAAACGCCTTTTGCGGCATCACAAAAATGGATGCCGCAAGCAGAAACAAAAATGCTGTCAGTTTAACGATTCTCTTTTTTCTCCTCTCCATGCGCTTTTCCTCCCTGCAATTCTTCTAAATACAGTTTTGCATCTTTTAAGAAGCTGACCGCAATCATCACGATCACAATGCCGATCGGAAATGCCGCTACGATACTGACAGACTGCAGACTGTTCATGGAACTCTCTGCAAAAAGAAGTGCAATCGGAAGCAGGATCAGCAGGATACACCACATCAGCTGAATTCCTTTTGCCGGCTCTTCGCCGTCTTCCAGTTTCCGGTAGCTGTAGCACGATGCCGTCAATGCGATCGAGTCGAACGATGTCGCATAAAATGCAACCATCGTAACTAATACAACAACCATAATCAGCGGTGCACACGGCATGGTTTTGATCATCGACACGATCAGATGATATAAATCCCCATTTTCATTATACTGCGAAATGAAATCAATTGCACCTGAAATCTGCTTTCCCATCGAATAATTTCCAAGAATAATAAAGCTGACAAGCGTGGAACCCACACCAAAACCGTATCCGCCGAGAATTGTCTGGCGCACGGTTCTTCCGCGGGAAATGCTGCCAATGAAGAACGGTGCTGCCACACACCATACCATCCAGTATGCCCAGTAATAAATGGTCCAGTTCTGTGGGAAGTTTGTCGTACGCATCGGGTCCGTATACGTCGATAAGCCGATAAAGTTCTGAATCATTTTTCCAAGAGAAGAAAATCCAGTTTCAATAATATACCGCGTCTCTCCCCCAAACAGCAGGACGAAGGCAAGAAGTCCGAAAAACAGATAAATGCACACCTTGGCCAGAATGCTGATTCCTTTGAATCCATGCAGAAGAGAATAGGTATAAACACAGCAGGTGATCAGAAGAATGATAATATTAATCACAGTTCTGCTGACTTCCATATGGAACAGCTCGCCGATGATTTCCGCCATCAGAGGAGTTGCCACACTAAAAGTGGTAGCAGTTCCGGCCAGCAGTGCAAAGACAGCCAGAAGGTCAATCAGACGGCCGCCAATTCCATCTGTCTGTTTTCCCAGAATCGGACGGCACGCCTCGCTGTATTTCTGACGGTTTCGTTTTCTTACATGAAGCATAAAGCCAAACGCAACAGCCAGTACCAGATAGAATCCCCACGGGATAAAGCTCCAGTGAAACAGTGGAAATACGCCTGCCCAGTCCTGAATGCTGCCAAGTTCTGCGATGTGAGGATCTGTTGCGTACAAAATCCACTCAGAGAACGAATAAAACAGAATATCTGCTGCCAGACCACAGGTAAACATCATGCATCCCCATGCAAAAAAGGAATATTTTGGCTTTTCATCCGGCTTTCCAAGCACAATATTTCCGTATTTGGAGCCTGCCAGAAACAGAGACAGAAAGAAAATGCCAAGTCCGATGACCAGGTAATACGTTCCAAAGGTGTCTCCAAACAGAAATCGAATCTGGCCAAGTACCTGATTCGACTGCTCCGGTGCAAAGAAAAATACGATACATAGAGCAACGATCAGCGCCAGAGGCACCAGCGTGATCATCCAGTCGATTTCTTTTTTCTTCTGTTGGTTTTTACTGTTCATTTTCTTCCCTTTCTGCGTAATCCGCATACGATGCATCGAGTGCAACAAGCTCGCTGAAATTGTCTACTTCTATGATATCCTCTGCCTTCATTGGCCGGATGCCAAGCTGATACTCTTTCGGATAACAGAACATTGCCACATCGTCCCAGTAAATCTGACGGTTTTTCTTTACTTCAAACTCCTGCTCCAGATGGCCTTTCAGCCGCTTTCCATCTTCTGCTGTCCATCGGGAAATGCTGTATAGCTGCCATCCGCCCTTTCCGCCGGTTCTGCTACAGCCTGTCACAATGCCGTTTTCCACGGTCTGCAGCCACTCGTCAGTCTCATCATCGGTCCACACGCTGTTGTAACCGGATCGCTCAAACTCCGGTGCCAGAATTTCCGGATGATAGATGATCTGGTCACCGTCAAGAATAATCGCATTTTCCAGATGTTCCCGCGCCACATACAGCGATGCGATGTTGTTGCAGGTATCGTACCACGGATTGTCGATCAGTTTCAGTCCCGGGTACTCCTCTTCCAGTGTCTGGAACTGTTCTTTGAGGTAACCGATTACCACGTAAATTTCTGTGATTCCGTTTTTGTGCAGTCCATCGATGACGGTATCAATCATCCGCACACCGTTTACCCGGACCAGCGGTTTTGGTGTTTTTAACGTTACCGGCTTCATCCGGTTTCCGAGGCCTGCCGCCATAATAATGGCGCGCTCTACTTTGTACATATTTCTTTTCCTTCCTCTCCCAGTTGCTGCTGGACAATTTTGTAATAATCTTTTGCGTAACGGTACTGCCGCAGGGAATATTCTCCGAATTCCACGCCTAATTTCCGTTTATATTCGTCACCAGTTGCTCCAGAGCAGACCGCAGCTGCGATGTAGCAGTAGATTTTTATGCGTGTTCTGTCGTCACAGTTTCCTTCAAAATAAAGATCAATCAGATGGTCCACCTGCTCTTTTTTGAAAGTGAATAGATACAGAACATCGCAATATCCACATGCGGATCCTGCATTCCGGCGTATTCCCAGTCGATCAGGCGGATCTCCTCTTTTCCGTTTTCTTCCACAAACAGAAAATTGTCCGGCACGGCATCAATGTGAGTGAGCACCCACTCTCCGGCATTTGCTTCGATGTAATCCTTTAACTGAAGCACATGCGCTTTCGTCTTTTCGTAATCTTTATATGCTGACGGAGTTCCTTCCCAGAGGCTTTCATAGTATTCCATCTGTCCGAACAGGTCGAAGGAATGGTCTACTCTTAATTTCTGCCCGTGAAACTCCCGCAGTTTCTTCATGCATTTCTGAAGATCTTCCTCATTTTCTGCATCGCAGACCCGCGCACCTTCGAGATATTCTGTGATTTTGTAGCCGTTCTCCGGGTTAATATAGGCAATCTCATCACAGATCCTGCGGCCGGCGATCGTCTGATATACAGCGGCTTCCTGCCTGCGGTTGATCAACTGATCGGTTCCCTCTCCCGGAATTCGCATAATGTATTTTTTATCTTTACAGGAGAATAAAAAGGATCGGTTTGTCATTCCTTTTTTCAGAACTGTAATGTTTGTTACTTCGTCCTGCTGTGCTCCAAGTGCTTCACAGATCACCTGAATGGCATCCGTCTGCAGCTGGCTGGAATCGCTGTCGATCTCACGCAGCTGCTCATAAGTATTAATTTCTACGGCATCTGCTGCATGTACAACACGGGCGGTCACAATCATTCTGTCTTTCCGGTATAAGGTTTCCTCCCAGAACGCTCCGTCGTATCGGGAATCTCTTCCCAGTTCTTCCAGACGCTCCCGCACGATCTCCGCTTCTGTTTCCAGCAGATAACAGATGCCGATCATCGCGTTTCCGCCTGCCTGTTCTTTCTGTACGACCAGCTCCTGCTTCCGGTTTACGCGGACGGTACTGTCATCATCCACCAGATCGCTGACCATGTACCAGGAATATAATTCGTTTCTGCTGTATGGATTCTTTTCACACCAGATATCACAGGGAATGATGTAGCTGTTTGATAAATGGGCTGCCGCCGTTTTCAGGGAATGCAGATTGTTTTTCGACACATAGTCCGGAGCGACGATCAATTCTACGCCGTATTCATCGATCAGATATTCATACTGCTCTTTCATAAATCCGACAACGACGTAAATCTCTGTAATGCCGACTTCATGAAGCTGACGGATTGTGCGCTCTATCAGCCGCTCTCCCTTGATTTCCAGAAGTCCTTTCGGTGTCTCTGTATTAATCGGAACCATCCGCATACCAAATCCGGCGGCAAGGATAATGGCGTTTTTCGGCGCTTTCTCTTTTGCCTCACGCAGTGTCTTTTCCGTCGGACGGATCTCTTCATCCAGGTAACCTTCTGAAATCAGTTCCTTGATCGAACGATTGACGATTCCAAGCGAATGGCCGGTCTGTGCGGCAAGGATACGCTGATTGATGAAGGGTTCTTTTATCAGGTTGTTCAATATATCTTGTTTTGAGTTGTTCATATACTTCCTTCTTTCATTTTTCATGAACTTTTGTTTTCGATTATACCATAACTTTATAGCTTTTTCAATCCCCTGTGTGTTAGGTCTGCTCGAACGGTACGCCTATTTTGAAATCAGCGGTACATTCATTCTGATTTAGCGGTATGCGTTTTCTGCTCAAAGCGTAAACGGTAGATAGGTAAACGGTAGATAGTCTGTACCTATACAAAACTGGAGCAAACCTGTATGATAGAGATAGATTTGCTCCAGTCTTATTTTATTTCACTTCTTTAGCGGGTTTCCGGCAGTTCGCCGGAAGCTTCGGTGACCAGGGAAGCAAGTCATCCAGAAAGCTTCGGTCCGTGTCGTCCAGATGCTTCGGGATTTCGCTGAGCAGATGTTCGAAATAATCATACGGTTTCAGGTTGTTGGCTTTCGCGGTTTCTGCAATGCTGTATATAATGGCGCTCGATTTTGCCCCTGCAACCGTATCAATCATCACCCAGTTCTTCTTACCGATACAGAATCCACGGATCGACTGCTCGGCGGCGTTGTTGTCCATCGGCACTTCTCCGTCATCCAGGAACACCTTCAGATATTTTTCCTGGTTCATCGAGTATTGAAACCCTTCCCATGTCTTGCTTTTCTGTGGGACTTTCCGGATCGTTTCCTTTGCCCACGTAAAATAAGCCTCCACCAGCGGGCGTACGCTCAACTGGCGGCGGAGTTTCCGTTCTTCTGCCGGGATGCAATTCAGGAAGATTTTAATTATAAACGAGTTGTTTTAGGACGTGTTTCTGTACAGGAAATTTATAAGCTCATGGACGAGTTCGGTGACCGGCTCCTTGAAAAAAATATTCGTCATTATTTAGGAATTAAAATTGTAAGAGGGTCTGGTAACTAGCATGAAAGAAAGTAACTCACGAGTTACTAACTCGTGAGTGTATTTATAGGAGGCAAATCGATGAGCCAGTTTTATTGTCGTGAAGAGGAACCCCTGTGTGTTAGAATAGTTGTCAGTGAAAGACCATTAATTTTGTGGTAGTATATAGCTATCACAGGAAGGGAGTTTTCACTATGAACTATAGTCCAGAATTAAAGGATGCACTCCTCAGGAGGATGCTTCCACCAAACAATGAATCTATTACCAAGATATCCAAATTTGTGTTCATAGGGTCTGGTACCTATTGGGTTTATCTTCTTTTCGTTTTTTCAAGCATCCTCCACCAAAAACCAATATAATGCTAATATCTCTTTTCTTAATCTATTTTCAAAGAAGTTATTTTTTATAGAATAAAACATGCTAAAGACCTAAACACCTTGAAAAAACGAAAAATTTCAATAACGAAAGGAAAATTCACAATGAAAAAAGCACTTATCACCGGTATCACCGGACAGGACGGCTCCTATCTTGCGGAGTTTCTCTTAGAAAAAGGTTATGAAGTTCACGGTATCACCCGTCGTGCTTCGCTTGCAAATACCGCTCGTATTGAGCACATTCTGGATAAAATCACACTGCATGACGGTGATCTTTCTGATTCGTCATCGCTGATTCGTATTATCAATATTGTCCAGCCGGATGAGATTTACAACCTGGCTGCACAGTCTCATGTACAGGTTTCTTTTGATGTTCCGGAGTATTCCGGCGATGTAGACGCACTTGGTGTTCTTCGTATTCTGGAAGCATGCCGCATTCTTGGCCTTACCAAGAAGACAAAAGTTTACCAGGCATCTACTTCTGAATTATATGGAAAAGTAGAGGAAGTTCCGCAGCGCGAAACAACTCCGTTCCACCCATACAGCCCGTATGCGGTTGCAAAACAGTATGGCTTCTGGATCGTGAAAGAGTACCGCGAAGCATACGGCATGTTTGCTGTCAACGGTATTCTGTTCAACCATGAATCCGAGCGCCGCGGTGAGAACTTTGTTACCCGTAAAATCACACTGGCTGCCGGAAGAATCGCAGAAGGTATTCAGGATCATCTGGAACTTGGAAACATGGACTCTCTGCGTGACTGGGGTTATGCAAAAGATTATGTGGAGTGCATGTGGATGATTATGCAGCATGAAACACCGGAAGATTTCGTCATCGCAACCGGCGAGCAGCATACCGTACGTGATTTCACCGAAAAAGCATTCGCTGCAAACGGCATTACCATCCGCTGGGAAGGCACCGGTCTGGAAGAAAAAGGCTACGATGCAGAAACCGGCAAAATGCTGGTATGTGTCAATCCGGAATGGTTCCGTCCGACCGACGTTGATAACCTCTGGGGCGATCCGACCAAGGCCAAAACCGTTCTTGGATGGAATCCGCAGAAAACAACGTATGCTGAATTAGTAGAAATTATGGCAAAGCATGACCGTCAGCTTGCAAAACAGGAAAAAGCCATGAAAGCCGCACTTTAATTTAGGAGATGCAAATATCATGATGGAAAAAAAATAGCAAAAATTTAATGTAGCCGGACACCGTGGAATGGTTGGTTCCGCGATTGTAAGAGAACTGAAACGCCAGGGTTATGAAAATATCATTACCCGTACCCACAAAGAACTGGATCTCTGCCGTCAGGATGCTGTCGAGGCATTTTTCGCAGAGGAAAAACCGGAATATGTCTTCCTCGCTGCTGCAAAAGTAGGCGGCATCGTTGCAAACCAGGAAGCACTGGCAGATTTCATGTACGATAACATGACACTGGAAATGAATGTCATCCACTCTGCGTGGAAAAACGGCTGTAAAAAACTGGAATTTCTTGGATCCTCCTGCATTTACCCGCGTATGGCACCGCAGCCGATGAAGGAAAGCTGTCTGCTGACTTCCGAACTGGAAAAAACAAACGAGGCTTATGCACTTGCAAAAATCTCCGGCTTAAAATACTGTGAGTTTCTGAACCGTCAGTACGGAACTGATTATATTTCCGTTATGCCGACCAATCTTTACGGACCAAACGATAACTATCATCCAACCCACAGCCACGTACTTCCTGCACTGATCCGCCGCTTCCATGAAGCAAAGGTTAACAATCTGCCGGAAGTTACCTGCTGGGGCGACGGCTCTCCGCTGCGTGAGTTCCTGTATGTCGATGACCTTGCAAATCTCTGTGTCTTCCTGATGAACAACTATTCTGGAAACGAGACCGTAAACGCCGGAACCGGAAAAGAACTGACCATCAAAGAGCTGACAGAGCTTGTTGCAAAAGTAATCGGTTATAATGGAAAAATCAACTGGGACAGCACAAAGCCAAATGGTACTCCAAGAAAACTGCTCGACGTATCCAAAGCAACCGCTCTTGGCTGGACCTACAAAACCGAGCTGGAAGACGGCATCCGTCTCTCCTACGAGGATTTCCTGAACAACCCGATGCGTGCAGAAAGATAACGGAGAAACTTTATGAATATCGTTTTATTATCCGGCGGCTCCGGCCAGCGCCTGTGGCCGCTTTCCAATGATATCCGTTCCAAGCAGTTTATCAAAATTTTCCATACGGCAGATGGTGAACTGGAATCCATGGTACAGCGCGTTTACCGTCAGATCCGTACGATCGACAAGGATGCAACGGTAACCATCGCGACCTCAAAATCACAGGTTTCCGCCATCCACAATCAGTTAGGGGAAGATGTCGGCATCAGCGTTGAGCCTTGCCGCCGTGATACATTCCCGGCCATTGCGCTTGCCGCAGCCTATCTGAAGGATGTAAAGGGAATTTCCGAAGGCGAAACCTGTCGTTGTCTGCCCGGTTGACCCTTATGTGGAAATTGATTATTTCGACGCACTAAACTGATTTAGGTGCCAGAGCTGCCATCAGCGAATCAAATCTTGTATTAATGGGTATCGAACCAACTTACCCGAGTGAAAAATATGGATACATTATTCCTGATACTTCTTCCAAAATCAGTACAGTATCCATGTTTTAAAGAAAAAACCTAACC
>ENA-OQNM01000026-OQNM01000026.1-human-gut-metagenome-genome-assembly--contig:-NODE-26-length-50072-cov-8.441145_pt1 | contig 50072 bp, 39 predicted proteins | sample MGYA00242632_ERZ504886 | MGnify/ENA primary metagenome ERZ504886 (study PRJEB26092, sample SAMD00036424) | human gut metagenome | host: Homo sapiens | study: EMG produced TPA metagenomics assembly of... | reverse complement strand
ATGCAGCAGAATATACGAAAAGCGGTAAGATTTCACTGGAATTCAAAAAACGAAGCGCTCATACACATCAATTCATACTAACTGATACGGGAACGGGAATTCCGGTTGAAACGCGTGAAAGACTGTTCAAGCCATTTGCAAAAATACGCGATTTAACACAAGGGAACGGACTAGGGTTGCCTACCTGCAGCCTTATCGCTTATAAATTAAATGGCACACTGACTTTGGACACTGATTATAAAAAAGGGACCCGGTTTATACTGGAACTTCATGTATAATAGTGTACATTCTCACATATTAACACGGATTATTCATTTTGACAATCAATAAATTTGATGTAATCCATGTTAATATGTGATGATTCCTGTACCTCTCCGCTAGTGAGATTATAAATAATTAATGAGAAGAAAGAGACAACACATCCAATCCTGAAGGAATTTGGAATACCCTTAATCCAAATTCGGGAAGAACAGCCAACAAATGGTCAAAAACCTCTGCTTGCAAACGTTCGTATGGAATCCAGTCTTTATTGGCTGAGAAGAATAAAGTTCTATGGGTAATCCTTGCGGCGTAGGTTGTAATTGACGCACCATCAAAATCAATTCTGTATTCACCCGAGGATTATGACGCAAATAATATTCCAGATAGTGACGAAATACATAAAGATTCACCTCCTCCTTTCCTGTCTTTTCAAAGCCTGACATCCAGACTTGTTTTTCAAATTTTTTCATTTGTTCCGGTGTACAGAAACGGACCGTATTCATATCTATATTAATAGAACGTTTCACTCTGCGTCCACCACTTTCCCTCATGCCACGCCAATTCTGAAACGAATCACTGACCAATGCATAAGGTGGGACTGTAGTTATAGTATTATCCCAATTGCGTACCTTTACAGTGGTAAGAGTCACTTCTATTACTGTACCGTCCGCTCCGTATTTCGGCATGGTAATCCAATCTCCCGGACGGAGCATATCATTGGCAGAAAGCTGGACTCCGGCTACCAGCCCCATAATCGTATCTTTGAAAACCAACATCAAGATAGCTGCAGAAGCACCCAATCCGGTAAGAATATTCACAGGATCTTTATCAATCAAGGTACTGACTATAATGATCACCCCTACACAAATCACAATCAGTTTTATCATCTGATATACCCCTTTCAGAGGATGATTCTTTAGTTTCTCATGTTCGCTTGAAATGGTATAGAGGGAAGTCAGAAAAGAACAAATCAACTTCATGGCTACAGCCGTGATATACACCCAGCATAGCTTCAGAATGAATGTCAAAGTCACAGGTTCATGCGGAAAAGCAAAAGGAAGCAATACATACAATATAATAGGTGGAATAAGATGACACATATTATCTAATACAGCATCATTGAATAAATAATCATCCCAAGTAGCCTGAGTCCTTGCCGTCAGTTTCTTTATAGTAGGAACTACTATTTTTCTACAAAAATAATCTGCCACAAAAGCAATGATCAGAATCCCTGCTATAATGACAATACGCTGGGTTATGCCCAGGCTTTCCTTATGCACACCCATCTGTTGCAATAAGTTAGTAATATCGTTATTTATTGTATCCATATTTCCATGTGTTTGTCGCAAAGATACACAAATTCACCACAGATAACGCAAATCCATACAGTTTTTAAATCGAGTTGTCCGTATAAATCTGACCAATCTGTGGTGAAACCAAACAATTATTTTTTCTTAGTCAGCCATTTTTCCTGAATATGCTGCATCACTTCATACCAGTTAGGAATATAAATGGTAGCAAAAATTGTATTCACAGCCATACCGAACACCACTGCCGCACCCAGTGCCACACGGCTGCCTGCACCGGCTCCTGTGGCAAACAACAACGGCATCACACCCAGCACGAAGGTAAATGAAGTCATCAGGATAGGACGCAAGCGCACATGCCCTGCCTCGTATGCCGCCTCACGGATAGGATTGCCGGCCTTACGGTAATCACGGGCGAACTCCACAATCAAGATACCATTCTTCGCAGACAAGGCTATCAGCAGAATAATACCGATCTGGGTATAAATACTCACCGGAACCCCCATCACCCAGCAGCCCAACATCGCTCCCAAAATAGCAACCGGAAGCCCCATCACGGCAGCCACCGGACTTGTCCAGCTTTCATACTGTGCCGCCAGTACCAAATAGGCTACCAACAAGGCCATGATTAAAATAATTGTAGTAGTATTACCTGCCTGAGTTTCCTGATAGGCAACAGAGGTCCATTCATATCCAAACTCACCACCTAGCTGATTTTTAATCAAACTCCCCATAGCCTCTATCGCCTGTCCGGAACTACTGCCCGCAGCCGGCGTACAAGTGATGGAAGCAGCCGAATACATATTATACCGGTTTATCTGGTCCATCCCCAGTTTTTGTTCTATCTGCGTAAAACTGCTGAAAGGCACCATCTCTCCCTTCGAATTGACCACACTCAGTTTTAACACATCATCAATCACTTTTTGGGCTTGTTCGCCAGCCTCCAATTTCACTTGGTAGATACGGCCGAATTCCACAAAATCATTTACATAAGCCTGCCCCATGTAATACCCTAATGTAGAAAAGACCTGATTCAACTGCAAACCCATCAACTGAACTTTATCCCGGTCTATATTCAAAAAATATTGAGGTACATCCGCTTGATACATACTGCTCATGGAAGCGACAGCCGGCTCATTATGATAATTAGCCAATAAAGCCTCAACTGCCTTTTGCAGTTCTTCCGGACCCAAAGACTTACGATCCTCCAGTTCGAGTTGTAAACCACCCGTATTGCCCATACCTGGAATAGCAGGAGGAATAATACCAAAGACTTGGGCTTCCTGTATCATGGCATATGCCTGTCCGTTAAAACGATTGACCACCGCTTGAGCGGTATGCTCTTTACCCGCACGCTCTTTCCAATTCTTCAGCACCACAAAATAGGTAGCCGCATTAGGCAACTGACCACCTCCCATGATACTGAATCCGTTTACGCCCAAATAAGTCTTCACTTCGGGATACTCTGACAAAATAGCATCAATCTGCTTACCCACCATCTGTGTACGCTCTAAAGAAGAAGCTGCCGGAAGCTGAATGGCAATCATAAAATATCCGTCATCTTCTTCAGGAATAAAGGTGCTGGGCCATTTTACAAACATCAGAATAGCAATGACTGAGATTACGATATAAGAACCGATAGCAATGACCGGCCGTGCCAACAACCATTTTACCGAAGCGTCATAAACCCGCTGCATCCAGTCATTCATCTTGTCAAACCAGAGGAACAAACGCGCTTTATGCGTCGGGGTGGGACGGAGCAACAGAGCGCAGACTGCCGGAGTCAAGGTCAATGAGTTGAAACCACTTATCACTGTAGAAGCCGCGATGGTCAAAGCAAACTGTTTATAAAGCTGCCCGGAAATACCGCTAATCAGCGTAGTAGGAATAAATACGGCAAGCAGTACCAGCACCACTCCGACAATAGGTCCGGTAATCTCCCCCATAGCCTGCTCGGTAGCGGCACGGGCGTCCAGCTTCCCTTCATCCAGAATACGGGTGGCATTTTCAGTCACCACTATGGCATCATCCACTACAATGGCTATAGCCAATATCAAGCCGAACAGTGTCAATGTATTGATGGAAAAGCCTAAAGCAGCCATTACCGCCAATGTTCCGATAAGGGACACAGGGATAATAAGACAGGGGATAAGAACCGCCCGCCAGCTTTGCAGGAAAAAAAAGATAACCAGCACCACCAGAATAATCGCTTCCACAAAGGTCTTCATCACTTCATCAATGGAGTCGTGTACCACATCGGTAGTATCCAACGTCACATTGTATTTCACCCCGGCCGGAAATGTTTCAGCCAGTTCCGCCATACGGGCACGGACGTGTTTAGAAACATCCAGCGAATTACTTCCCGGCAACTGGTAAACAGCAATAGCAGCCGTAGGTTGCCCTTTCAAGCGGGAAACAACTCCATACCCGGCACTGCCCAACTCAATTTTTGCAACATCTTTCAGACGGAGCACTTTTCCCTGGTCTTCCACTCTCAATATGATGTCGCCGAACTCTTCGGGAGTAGAAAGACGTCCTTTTACATTCAGCGTATATTGAAAATCATTATCGGCCGAACTGCCGATGGGTTGTCCCACATAACCGGCAGACACTTCCATATTCTGACTTTGAATGGCAGCATAAACCTGCTGCGGGGTAATATTGCGGATACGCATGGTTTCAGGATTCAGCCATACGCGCATGGAATAATCACCGGCTCCCATGACATCCACCGCTCCTACCCCTGGTACACGTGTCAACTGGTCTACCAGATTCAAATTGGCATAATTGGTCAGATAAAGGCCATCATAAATACTGTCACCACTCAGTGTAAGCATCATCACAATATTGGATGACTGCTTCTGCACCGTCACTCCCTGTACCTTCACAGCTTCGGGTAAAGAATTCAATGCTACACTGACACGGTTTTGTACCATCACAGTTGCCATATCGATATCCGTTCCCACTTCGAAAGTCACTGTCAGCGAATAAGCGCCCGATGCAGAGGAATTGGAACTCATATACAACATTCCGTCCACACCGTTTACCTGCTGTTCAATGGGGATACCGACAGTTTGAGCTACAGTTTCAGCATTGGCACCCGGATATACCGCACTGACTTGCACGGTAGGAGGCGTAATATCGGGATATTGCGCCACGGGCAATATATTCAGGGTTACAAGTCCGGCCACCACGAATAACAAAGCCAGCACCGTGGCAAATATAGGCCGTTCTATGAAAAATTTTGAAAACATAAGGCTATTGAAGTTTATTGGTTTGTTCTATCGGTTTAATTTTCATGCCTTGACGCACTTTCAACAATGCCTTGGTGACATAACGTTCGGAAGGTGACAAGCCACTTTTTACAACACGCATATTATGATCCGCCAACTGCCCGACTTCAATATGCCGATAATTCACTATATCACTGTCATTCACTACATACAAATATTTACCCAACTGGTCTGTTCCGATAGAAGCATCATTAACCAACACTGCATTCCGCGCTTCACCGTATGGTAAGGTGACACTGACAAATAATCCGGGACGAAGCATCCCGTCAGGGTTATCCAATTCCGCACGCAAACGGAGAGTACCTGTAGTTAATGTCACATTGGGAGAAAGATAATCCAGTTTCGCTTTCCATGACTGTGGTGCCCCGTCAGTTCCCAAACGCAAGGTTACAAAATGAGTTTCCGCAGGAATCTTGCTGGCAGCCTCCTGGGCCAGCTCGTATGTCAGATATTGGTTATCTGCAATATTAAAATAGGAATACATACGGTTATCCTTATAAACAGTAGCCAATTTAACCGGTTGCAAAGCACCACCAATATACGCCCCGACAGAATAAGCCGAAACATCAACCACTCCGTCACAAGGAGCCTTGACATAGCAATAACTCAAGTTGGTATGCGCAGTTTTCAAAGCTGCTTCAGCATTACTTACGGCAGCCTCACAAGCCGCCACATGACTTTCCGCCTGTAAATATTGTATACGGCTCACCGCATCACTTTTTATCGCTTCTTTCATACGTTGATAACTACTGACAGCATATTCAAGATTGGCTTTAGCCGTTTTTAATTCAGCTTCCGCTTGTTTCACTGAATTTTCATAAAGTGTCGGTTCTATAACGAACAATACCTGTCCCTGACGTACCCGGGAACCAGGTGCAAAATTCTTGGATTGTAAAGTTCCATTTACTCGTCCCACCAAATCTACAGTAGATTCCGCTTCCAGATAACCGGGATAATCTTTGGTCAGCGTCACATTTTCCACCAAAGGTTTCGCAACATCTACAGGCAATGCCTGCATTTCTGTCTGAGAAGGTTTATTTTTATCGCAGGCGGTCAACACACATACCGTCCATGCGAAAGCTATCATTATTTTTTTCATATCTTGGGTTAGGTTTTTATTATTTCTATAGTTCAACAGCTTTTCCGTCGCAGCCTACCAGCCTCCTCCCAATGCCTGATACATCTGAATCAGACAAAGCAATGAATATCCCTGTGCCTGCACCAATGAATTCTCGTATGACAGTAACGAACGCTGTGCATCCAATACATTTTGGAAAGGGCTCAGCCCCTGTTTGTATAAGTCCAATGAAAGTTTAAATGCCTCTTTCCCCTGATTCAACATCTCACGACATGCTACAATCTGTTTGATGGAATTCTTATAACTACTCATGGCATTATCCACCTCCTGCACCGCTGTAAGAACCGTAGTATTGAACTGATTGATTGTTTCATCCAGTTGTGCACGCTGCAAGCGTACATTATTCGCACGCTGGCCACCATTAAAAATCGTCCAGCTCATAGAGGGAGCGATACTCCATGTCATACTGCTACGTCTAGTAAAATCTTTCATATCATGTGAAGCATAGCCGAAGGAACCATTCAGAAAAAATGAGGGAAGCCAATCGGTCTTGGAAGCTCCCAACAAGGCTGCTTGTGCATTGACTTGACGTTCGGCAACCCGTACATCGGGACGTCGTAAAAGTAATTGTCCGGGAAGACCGACCCCTACCGGCTCTATATAATCGGGTAACGGTTTTCCCGTTTCCAGTGCAGCCGTCACATCCTGAGGATAAAGCCCGAGCAATACAGCCAACGCATTCATATATTGAATAATACCGGATTCTGTAGCAGGAATAGAAGCCAATGTACTATAATAAACCGATTTAGCCTGAGCCACATCCAGTTTGGAAGCCAGTCCGGTATTATAACGCACTTCAGTTATATCCACCACCGCCTTTTGAGATAAAGCATTGCGCTGTAACACACTAAGTTCCTGTTGGGTCTCACGCAAATTAAAATAGGCTGACGCCACTTCTGCACAAAGACTTACCATCGTCGCATTGTACTCTTCACGACTTGCCGCAAAATTTTCTTTCTGCGCTTTCACCCGTTGGCGGATGGAACCGAACACATCCACCTGCCAGCTCATATTAACCGTTGCATCATAATACCCCACTCTGGATTGAGGCTGTCCCGTACCGGTATTGCCACTAGTCTGTTGGCGGTTCCACCCGGCATCCAATGACAAAGCCGGATAATAGCCTCCTCTGGCTATCCTCAGATTCGCTTTCGCCATATCTATACGATTCAAGGCTGTAAGGACAGACGGATTCTGCCTGACAGCCACATGAATCAATGAATCCAGTGTGGCATCCTGAAATACAGTCCACCAATGGTCATCCACCGGAAGCAGTTGTTGAAACATCGCATCCTCTTCTTGCCAATGTTCCGGCAAGGGTACATTCAATAATTTTTCGGCCCGCTGCTGGGCATTCAGTGCCAAAGGAATGATTAAAAGGAGCCATACTCCCCATCTACGTATTTTCCTCATAAGTTTATCACATTAAAAAACATTAGGAAAACACATGAAACAACGTTTTGTTTAACCCTTTGACTTTCAAAAACAAGACAGCCTCTCCTTCTGAGAAGAAAAGGCTGCACCATACAATATGAAAAGAGAAGTTATTTCCCAAACATATTATTTATTAATGACATAGAACCGGTCAGCATACTTCCCAAGACATCCTGGTTGAATGCAATGGAATAGTTTCCGGGAGATAACTGTATATCCATTTGTACGATACCGTTTTTGCCGATTTTCTTCAATTCTTTAGCCTTTATATTATAATAGGCAAAACGGCGGAAACTTTGATACACATCACTCATCTCCACATCTACATGCTGCAATACAGAAGCGCCGCCTGCTACCGTAGGCAGCTCTAATGCCTTTCCATTATCCAACGTCAGGACACACTTACTGTCATTAGGAATTTCCACCTCATGCCCCGACCCGATAGTAACAGCCAGCGAATAACGTATGGTACTTTTATACTGAAATCCAGCGAGTGCCACATATACGTCCATATTATTGGAAACACCCAGATTCATACCCTCGCATACCACTGTACGCACTCCGGTCTGGTTGGTTTCATCATAAATTACCTTTTGTGCCATAGCTCCTATACCCAGAAGCAAAAAGGCGAATAAAAACAATACTTTCTTCATAATTCCTTTTTCATTTATTTTAAATCATAACAAACAAAACGCTATAAATATCCATTAATTGTGCCGAAAGTTACAAAAAAACAGCAAAACCATTGCGCAAACAGCATAACTTTGTGCATATTTTCTCCTCATATCCTTTTGTTGCTCAAATTGTTTAAGTAAATTTGTCGCCAGAATATTACTAATACCAAATATATTAAAGTATATGAGTTTAAAAATTGTAGTACTGGCAAAACAAGTTCCCGACACACGCAATGTGGGGAAAGATGCCATGAACGCTGACGGTACTATCAACCGTGCGGCACTTCCGGCCATCTTCAATCCGGAAGACCTGAACGCCTTGGAACAGGCACTCAGACTGAAAGACACACATCCCGGTTCTACGGTAACTATCCTGACCATGGGTCCCGGACGCGCTGCCGAAATCATTCGTGAAGGTTTATACAGAGGAGCAGACAATGGATATTTATTGACCGACCGTGCTTTTGCCGGTGCTGACACGTTGGCCACTTCATACGCCATCGCTACGGCTATCCGCAAAATAGGCGAATGTGACCTGATTATCGGTGGCCGTCAGGCTATCGACGGTGATACCGCACAGGTAGGTCCGCAGGTAGCAGAAAAGCTGGGATTAAGCCAGATTACTTACACCGAAGAAATTCTAAACGTGGACGAAACTGCCCGCCGCATCACCGTAAAACGCCACATTGACGGAGGGGTAGAAACTGTGGAAGGTCCTCTGCCTATTGTACTGACTGTAAACGGAAGTGCAGCTCCCTGCCGTCCGCGCAATGCCAAATTGTTACAGAAATACAAACGCGCTCTCGGCGCACAGGAAAAAGCAGCCATCACTAAAGACGGTTCTGAACTGCCTTACGCTGAACTATATGAAAAATTCCCTTACCTGAATATCACTGAATGGAGTGTGGCCGATGTAGAAGGCGACACCAAGCAGTGCGGTCTGTCAGGCTCTCCCACCAAAGTGAAGAAGATTGAAAACATCGTCTTCCAGGCAAAAGAAAGCAAGACCATGACAGGAAGCGACCAGGATGTGGAAGGATTGATTGTCGAACTGTTAGCTAACCATACAATAGGATAACGATTATGAATAATGTATTTGTATATTGCGAGATTGAAGGCACAACAGTGGCCGATGTGAGTCTCGAACTTTTAACCAAAGGTCGTAAATTAGCTAATCAGTTAGGCTGCCAGCTTGAGGCAATCGCTGCCGGAACCGGCCTTGCAGGAATTGAAAAACAAGTATTGCCCTACGGAGTAGACAAACTTCATGTATTCGATGCTCCGGGTCTGTTCCCTTATACTTCACTGCCCCACACTTCCATTTTGGTGAATCTGTTCAAAGAGGAAAAACCACAAATCTGTCTGATGGGCGCTACTGTTATCGGCCGCGATCTGGGACCGCGTGTATCTTCCGCATTGACCAGCGGACTGACTGCCGACTGTACCCAGTTGGAAATCGGTACCCACGAAGACAAGAAGAACGGCATCACCTATGAAAATCTGTTGTATCAGATTCGTCCCGCCTTCGGTGGTAACATCGTTGCAACCATTGTCAACCCCGAGCACCGCCCACAGATGGCGACCGTTCGTGAGGGAGTGATGAAGAAAGAGATTCTGGATGAAAATTATAAGGGTGAAGTGGTGAACCACGACGTTGCCAAGTTTGTTCCTGAAACAGACTATGTAGTCAAAGTCATTGACCGTCACGTAGAAAAAGCCAAACATAACCTGAAAGGCGCACCTATCGTGATTGCCGGAGGCTATGGCATGGGATCTAAAGAAGGTTTTGACAAATTGTTCGAACTGGCCAAAGAACTTCACGCCGAAGTAGGTGCCAGCCGTGCAGCTGTCGATGCAGGTTATGCAGACCATGACCGCCAGATTGGCCAGACGGGTGTAACCGTCCGTCCCAAACTGTATATTGCTTGCGGTATCTCCGGACAAATCCAGCACATCGCAGGTATGCAGGATGCAGGTATCATCATCTCTGTAAACAGTGACCCGAACGCTCCGATCAACACCATTGCCGATTATGTGATTAACGGCACTGTGGAAGAAGTCGTTCCGAAATTGATTAAGTATTATAAAAAGAATTCAAAGTAGTCAGTAGTAGTCATAAGTAGTCAAAGTAGAAAAAAATGAAAAGTCAATCCTTTGAACAACTGATTGTTTGGCAAAAGGCACATTCGTATGTATTGGCCATTTACAAAATAACCAAGCAATATCCCAAAGAGGAATTATTCTGCTTGGTTAACCAGATGCGCCGTGCAGCAGCCTCTATCACTGCAAATATAGCGGAAGGATATGCTAAAATCAGCTCAAAGGACAAACTGCGTTTCTATAACATTTCACAAGGTTCGTTGGAAGAAACACGCAATTTCATTATCCTGTCGAAAGATTTAGGATACATCACATTGCAAGACAAAGAACAATTAGGCATACAAGCGGCCGAAATCAGCCGCCTGCTAAACGCCTACTGCATAGCCTTGTTGAAAAATGTATCGCCACCCACTACTTAACTACCCTTAGCTACTATTAACCACTCTAACTACTAAAAATTATGGCAAACTTTTATACCGATATACCGGAACTCAAGTATCACTTGAACAATCCGATGATGGAGCGCATCTGCCAACTGAAAGAGCGCGACTATAGAGATAAAGACGAGTTCGACTATGCACCGCAGGATTATGCCGATGCCATGGACTCTTACGATAAAATTCTGGAAATCACAGGTGAGATTACAGGTGAAACCATCGCTCCCAATGCCGAAGGAGTGGACGAAGAAGGTCCTCACTGCGGAAACGGACGTGTGGAATATGCTTCAGGAACCAAACAAAACCTGGATGCGATGGTCAAAGCCGGACTGAACGGCATGACCATGCCCCGTCGTTTCGGTGGCTTGAACTTCCCCATCACCCCCTACACCATGTGCGCGGAAATTGTTGCCGCCGCCGATGCAGGTTTCGGAAACATCTGGTCTTTGCAAGACTGTATTGAAACGCTGTATGAATTCGGTAACGAAGACCAGCACAGCCGTTTCATTCCCCGTATTTGTGCAGGTGAAACCATGTCTATGGACTTGACCGAACCCGATGCCGGTTCCGACCTTCAGTCAGTAATGCTGAAAGCTACTTTCGATGAAGCCAACAACTGCTGGCGTCTGAACGGTGTGAAACGTTTCATCACTAACGGTGACGCTAATCTTCACTTGGTATTGGCACGTAGCGAAGAAGGAACCAAAGACGGACGTGGTTTGTCTATGTTCATCTATGACAAAAACGAAGGAGGTGTAGATGTACGCCGCATCGAAAATAAATTAGGTATCCACGGCTCTCCTACCTGCGAACTGGTTTACAAGAACGCGAAAGCCGAACTTTGCGGTGACCGTAAGCTCGGTTTGATAAAATACGTTATGGCATTGATGAATGGTGCGCGTCTGGGTATCGCTGCCCAGTCAGTAGGTTTGTCACAAGCTGCTTACAACGAAGGATTGGCATACGCCAAAGAACGTAAGCAGTTCGGAAAAGCCATCATCGATTTCCCGGCAGTATATGACATGCTGTCTATCATGAAAGCCAAACTGGATGCAGGCCGTGCATTGCTTTACCAGACTTCACGCTATGTGGATATTTACAAAGCATTGGATGATATTGCCCGCGAACGCAAACTGACTCCTGAAGAACGTCAGGAACAAAAAGTCTACGCCAAGCTAGCAGACAGTTTTACTCCGCTTTCCAAGGGTATGAACTCTGAATATGCCAACCAGAATGCATACGATTGTATCCAGATTCACGGTGGTTCAGGTTTCATGATGGAATATGCTTGCCAGCGTATCTATCGCGATGCACGCATCACCAGCATTTACGAAGGAACGACCCAGTTGCAGACTGTAGCCGCTATCCGTTATGTAACCAACGGTTCTTATATCGCAACCTTGCGTAATTATGAAGCTATTCCTTGCAGTGAAGATATGCAACCGCTAATGGACCGCGTGAAAGAAATGGCCAACAAATTTGACGCATGCACCAATGCGGTAAAAGAGGCCCAGAATCAAGAGTTACTTGATTTCGTTGCACGCCGTCTTTATGAAATGGCTGCCGTATGTATCATGTCACATCTTCTTATCCAAGATGCGACAAAAGCACCTGAATTGTTCGCCAAGTCGGCCCATGTATATGTAAACTATGCAGAAGCTGAAATAGAAAAGCATTTCAATTTCATCCGTAAATTCAAAGCAGATGATTTAGCTGACTATCGTTTGTAAACTTCATTCCATTCTATAAAACGACGTTCTATTCTTCACGGAGTAGAACGTCGTTTATAGTATAAGATTTACTTTTAAACACATACTGATGCAAAATCAAAAACGCCCGTTTCACAACGAGCGTTTTCCTTATAAACAAAGCCTCAGCCGACCTTATTTACTAACAAACTTATTATTAACGTATTTATAAACTGCCTCTTCATATCCTTCCTACAACTATATCAATCCCTCTATCCAGACAAACTAATAATCCGTCTACCTTTCTACTACCCGATCTTGATTCTCAAACTTTTTCTTTTTCCAAAAGTAAAATTAAAGCTTTATCATCATTGGAACAAGAGTTATCGACCAATCTCCTTATTTCATCTATTAACACCCGTTTTTGTTCCTTATCACACTATTTCGAACTTTTCTTTCCACCTACTGTTATGAGAGAAACTTATTAAAAACCTTGACTTATGAAAGAATTAGAATTAACCAGTAACGCCGCTTTGACGGATGCGGTATATGAAACCGCCCTGAACGGCTCATTTCTTGAAGTTAAACTTGTAGCAGGTTCCGTGGGCGATGACGAACCTAGAGGAATACAACCGGAATATGAATGTTATCACATCAGCTATCCGGACAAAAAAGACACAATTTTGTTCGAGCAACCTTTGGATGCTGCCGATGACAAAGTAACCGTATATGATTTGGGAAAGAAAATCAAATCCATAGAAGGCTGTTGCCACAAGACACTGACAAAAGGCGAAAGCCGCACAGCCACAGCACGTAAAGTAGTTGCTCATGGTCCTATGTGGATTTATGTGGCTATTGCTGTCGGGATGGATAAAGCAGGCACCGAATCACCTTTTATGATCGTCCAAGGAGCAGGCACTTACGGTTCTGAAGATACGACCGAGAACGAAATGATAGGTTATGCTAACGGACGTATTCATGAAATGACAGCTTTGCTTGTCCGCCGTGCGCGTTTGGAAAAACTGCATCTGGCAAGCATACGCGCAGGCTACAAATATTTATTCGTAGAACCGGGAAGAATAGGAAAGGCTAAAGTCAAAGAAGGATAAGCCCCCTTGTCTTCACTGATAACCATCATTTTAAAAGCCTGTTGCCTTCTTTCAACAACAGGCTTTTATCTATTATAAATTATTCTAACGCATCTACCGGCAAATCAGACTCTTTACGATACCCCGATGAAGTAAATACAGCTATCAGCTCCCCCTGTCCGTCTGTTATCTTTACTTCAACAAAAGGAATACGATGATGATTAAATACTTCAACAGCCTCAGCATACACGTAACCCAACTTAGCAGGACGGAGAAAAGTAATATTGGCATTCACAGAAAGTGTAAGTTTCTTACGGCTGTTCGCTACAGCTGCAAAAGCCAGATCGGCCAATGTAAACAAGGCGCCGCCTTGACATACTCCTCCACCATTCAGATGCCGGTCGGTCACCTCCATACACGCACGGGCATACCCCGGCTTTATCTCAAGAAGTTCCACTCCCGCACAAGTAGCAAAACGATCCGCTTTCAAAAATTCTTTTAATGTTGCCATATCACAATTTATATGAATAAGAAAGTCTTAATGAATAATCACCATGGTAGTCCCGAAACCATATTCACGGAACGAAGCATCCTGACTTTCATAGTTTTTATATTTATATTTTAACTCCTGCAGGATAGCTTTGCGTAACACACCATCCCCCTTACCATGAATAAAGACAATCTTCTGTCCCTTCTTGTTCTTGCATTCTTCCAAAGTCTTACGAAAAACGTCCAATTGATAATTCAATATCTCGCTGTTGCTCATACCGGCAGTCGTATCCAGTAACTCATGAGCATGGAGATCAACCTCCATGATATCGTTCTTCACCTTTTTCTGCTGGGGCTGCTTCGCTACCTGCGGTTCCGGCACTTTTTTTTGCAATAATGCATCTTTTATATCATCTGCCGAAACAAACACCTGTTTTACCGGAACATCATTTTTCACTATATCGTAAATAAGTGACGGCTCCTCAAAGAAAATACTCTCACGGAAAGTATGCAATTTATAAAACTTCACTGTATCTATGCGCAATTCCACAGACACGGCAGGCTTGAACAGAAAACTCTTGTTATCCTTAAAAGCGATAAGCTGCACGGCCACCCGTTCCAATTCATTCAAAACGCTTTTCTCGAACTCCTCGATATAAAACTTCGTATTCGGTTCCACCATGCCATGGCTGCGCACCCGCCAGTTACTACCTTCGGCTGTAAGATAAGTAAAGTATAAGGTGAAATTGCTGTCGTTGATAAGATATGCATCAAATGCCGTTGCAGAAATAGCTTTGAGATCCTGTGGCACAAAAGCCAGCATCACATTCAGAATATCCCCTCCCTTTCGCTCGGCCGGGCGATAAGTGACAGGACGTTCATCCTCCTCTTCATCCGGACGCACCTTGACTGACGCTCCTTTTGCCTTTGCACCGGCAACCTCCTGTTTAGGAGCCGGAGCAACAGGTTTACGCTTCATATTATAATCATCCGTGTCAATCACCACACACTCCTTTATGGGCATCGGAATATCGAAGCCATCGGCATCTTCTACCAAAACCATATCTTTTCCTTGAAATCCGGTCACAACACCGCCCCTACCTCACTAAGGAAACGGACTTTATCTCCTATTTTCATACTCTTTTCTTTTTTAGTTAGCGCAAATATCGGTACTTTTGCGCAGAAAAAGAAATAGATTCAGATGGAAGATACCAAACATATCAAAATAAGTGAGTTCAACTACCCGCTACCCGATGAACGGATCGCCAAATTCCCCCTTGCCACGCGCGACCAGTCCAAACTGCTAGTTTACCGCCACGGCGAAGTGAGCGAAGACATCTTTACGTCTTTGCCACACTATCTGGAATCCGGAGAACTGATGATATTCAATAATACCAAAGTGATTCAAGCCCGTCTGCATTTCCGTAAAGAAACCGGAGCATTAATAGAAGTATTCTGCCTGGAACCTGTCCAGCCCAATGACTATGTGTTAAACTTCCAGCAAACACGCCAATGCAGCTGGTTATGCATGATAGGTAATCTGAAAAAATGGAAAGAAGGTACGTTGAGCCGCATAGTAAATGTAAAAGGCAAACAAATAGTCCTGTCCGCCACCCGTGGAGAGTGCAAGGGAACCAGCCATTGGATTGATTTCTCATGGAATGATGACACAATTACCTTTGCCGACCTGCTGGAAGTGGCAGGTGAACTGCCCATCCCTCCCTATCTGAACCGTGAGACACAAGAAAGCGACAAGGAAACTTATCAGACGGTTTACTCCAAAATAAAAGGTTCTGTCGCCGCTCCCACCGCAGGACTTCATTTTACGGAAAGAGTACTGGCAGCGCTGGACGAACGGGGAATTGACCGGGAGGAACTGACTTTACACGTAGGTGCAGGAACTTTCAAGCCCGTGAAAAGTGAAGAGATAGAAGGACATGAAATGCATACGGAATACATTTCTGTAAGCAAGCATACCATTGAAAAATTAATTGCCCATCATGGAGAAGCCATTGCGGTAGGAACCACTTCGGTACGTACCCTGGAAAGTCTTTATTATATCGGCGTCCTTATCAGCCACAATCCCGATGCCACTCAGGACGAGTTGCATGTACAGCAATGGATGCCCTACGAAGATAAGAATGACCTGACTCCGGTGGAAGCACTGCAACAGATTCTGGATTATCTGAACCGACACGAAATGGAAGCGTTGCATAGCAGTACTCAGATTATCATCGCGCCGGGATATACATACAAAATAGTCAAGAAGATGGTTACCAATTTCCATCAGCCGCAAAGTACATTGCTGCTATTGGTTTCCGCCTTTGTGAAAGGAAACTGGCGAAGGATTTATGATTATGCACTGGGCCATGATTTCAGGTTTCTGAGCTACGGAGACAGTTCGCTGCTGATACCCTAAGACTTCATCACGGATATAAAGCCTTTTTTCCGTATCACCAAGGCTTTTTATATAAATGTTTACTACATCCTACGACAGCAGGATGTATATCCTATTGCAATGGGGCGTCTTAGTATTCTGTATAAAAAAGACTTAGTCATCCGTATTATGCCCAAGAAGCAACTTGGAAAAAGACATTGGTAAACGGAAATAGATTTTTAGTCAACGAGAAAAGAATTTGAGAATAATCCACTATTTTTGCATTTAAGTAAAAGACTATACGCAATATGACTAAGAAACGAACAATGAAAAAACCAATATGACAGCAGAAGAATTAGGCCAGATGATATGGAACGTGAAGGAACTCCTTCGCAATGTATATGACAATAAGGACGTGGAGGATGTAATTCTTCCGTTCACTCTCCTCCGCCGTCTGGACTGCGTACTTGTAGGTTCAGAAAGCCGTGTGGCAGCTAACATGAAGCAACTGGAAGAACTTGGTCAGACCTCACAAGAGGATATCGACAATATGATGCCGATGCTCATGGATGCTGCCGGCTACAAATTCTACAATACGAGCGGTCTGTCACTCTCTAAGTTGATAACAGTTCCCGCCGACCTGACGAATAACTTCAAGACCTATCTTGAAGGCTTCAGTCCGAACATCCGTGAAATTCTGAAAAACTTCACCGGTAAAGGTGAAAATGCGAGCCTAAGCGATATCTTCTTAAACCTTGCCCGAAAGAATCTTCTGCTTCAAGTGACTAAAGCTTTTGTGCTGAACATCGACCTCAGTCCCGACAAAGTAGACAACCACATGATGGGTACTGTCTTCGAAATTGTCATTCGTTATGCAAAAGAGTCTGTAGGTATCGGCGCCGGTCAATTCTATACTCCTCGCGACATCGTTCGCTTGATGACAGAGATTACTCTGCTCGGTCAAGAAGATAAGATTTACCAAGATGGTAAGATAATCTCTGTGTATGACCCCTGCTGTGGTACGGGCGGCATCCTGACGTTGACCAAAGATACTATAGAGGAAACGGCGAAGGAGCGTAGAGTGGATGTAACCGTCAACCTGTTTGGTCAGGAATTAAACGACAAAACATACGCACTCTGCAAGAGTGATATTATCATGAAGGGTGACGAGGCAAAGGGTATCGCTGTAGGTGATACCCTTCTCATCGATGAATTCCGCGATCAAAAGTTCAACTTTATGCTGGCGAACCCTCCGTACGGCGTGGACTGGAAACGTGAATACGATTCTGTTTCTGCCGAAGCGGAAGATAAAAGCAGTCGTTTCGCTCCGGGACTGCCCGACAAGAGCGACGGCCAGTTACTATTCACCTTGCACATGCTTCATAAGATGGATCCCAAAGGCAGTCGCGTAGGCATCCTCTCTAATGGCTCACCACTGTTTAACGGTGGTGCAGGTTCCGGTTGGAGCAATATTCGCAAGCACATGCTTGACAATGATTTACTTGACGCTATCATTGCTTTGCCCGGCGGTTTGTTCTATGGCACAGGTATCGCTACCTATCTTTGGATATTTGATAACAAGAAGCCCGAAAGCCACAAGAATAAAGTGTTACTGATAAATGCAGCAAAAGACGAGTACGTCCAGCCTATGCGCAAGAACCTCGGTATGAAGAATATCTTGGTCAGCGATTATGGTCGAAATGAAATATGTCGTATCTACCATGCTTTTGAGACTTGCGACAATGCAAAACTTATGGATAAGGATGATTTCTTCTACACTTACATTACTGTTGAACGCCCTCTTCGTCTTATATATAAGGATGTGAAGACAAAGTATGCTGCGCTCGATGAAAAGAAGCGGAGCGAAGCTTTGGCAAACATCGTTGCATTGGACGATATTGATACAGAACGCACCGATGCTGAGTTCTTTGCTTACTTGGAGTCGAAGAAGATAAAGACTACCGCAAAACTTATCAAAGATTGTCGCACCTTCTTTGGTGAAGTGTCTGAAACAGCTCCCGAGGTTCATGTCATACCACTTGATGATAGCAGCGACTTGGTAGCTGACACTAATTTGCGTGACTATGAATCGATTCCATTCAAGACGGATATTCAAGAGTATTTTCAAAACGAGGTGCTTCGCTTTGCTCCTGATGCATGGATGGATAGAGAGAAAGACAAGATAGGTTGCGAGTTCCCCATTTCAAAACTGTTTTATGAATATCAGCCGCTGCGTTCAGTAGAGGATATCCTTGCGGATATTCGGGCTCTCGAAGAAGATGAGGAACAGAGCATACAATCACTAATTAATGATTAAAAGCTATCATGAAAACTTACGAAGAATATAAAGTCAGCGGAGTAAAGTGGCTGGGTAAGGTGCCAAAACACTGGGAAATATGCCGTTTCAAAGATTTTATAAGCCTACAGACACAGACTTCACTCTCTGAAAATAAAATAGGCTTAGAAAATATTGAATGTGCGACAGGAAAATTCATCGAAACGAATTCAGAATTTGAAGGAAATGGCATTGCTTTTGACGTAGGGGATGTTATCTATGGGAAATTACGCCCCTATTTAAAAAAAGTGTGGTTATCTACTTTTAATGGCAATGCTGTTGGAGATTTTTTTGTATTTAGAGCAAAGAATACAAACTCTGCTTCTTATATAAGATATGTTATGCTTTCTGATGGTTTCACAAAAGAAGCCGATGGCTCTACATTTGGCACAAAAATGCCTCGCGTTTCTTCAAACTTCATAATGTCAATGCGGTATTTTCTTCCCCCTCCTTTCGAACAACAAGCCATTGCAGACTACTTGGATGCCAAGACGGAGAAGATGGACCAAATGATTGCTAAGGCAGAAAAGAAAATAGAATATCTTGGTGAACTTAAACAATCACTTATTACTCGTGCCGTAACACGAGGACTGAATCCCAATGCACCACTCAAAGATAGTGGAGTGAAATGGATTGGCGATGTACCCGAACATTGGGAGATTGCTCCATTAAAGTATTTCACACATATAAAAACAGGTTCTACTCCTCCTACACTCAATCAAGAATATTATGAATCAGAGGATATAAATTGGTTTACTCCGGGGGATTTTGAATCTCTCACATTGAAGAAATCAGGAAAGATGATATCTAATAAAGCTAAAGATGATTATGCTTGTAAAATATTTCCAGCCGGGTCCGTTTATATCGTAGGTATTGGTGCAACAATTGGAAAAGTAGCAAGCTGCAGTGAGTCTGCCTCATGTAACCAACAGATAAATGTACTTATTCCTATCAAAGATAAAATAGACTGTAGGTATTTAGTATATTGCATGAATAGCCAAAAAGAAGGCATATTGCTTTCGGCAAATATGGTTACACTTCCTATCATAAACCAAACTAAGATGGGGCAATTACCTATCCCTATACCATTATATGCCGAGCAACAACAGATCGCCACCTACCTTGACATAAAATGCTCAAAGATAGATTACATCATTGCTGCCCAAAAGAAAAAAACTTGCTTATCTTCAAGAACTAAAACAAAGCCTTATCGCCAACGTAGTGACAGGCAAGATTAAAGTAAGCTGATACATTATAGAATATAAGACCATGAAAGCAAGCAATAACAAGGAAGAAGAACCTCATTTCGTAAAGCGAGATAAATTTGCCATAACCGCAGAATATAAGCAATGGTTTGCCGATATCAAATCTCGTTTGCGAAACAGTCAGATAAAAGCAGCCATCAAAGTAAACGGTACACTGCTGGAATTCTATTGGAGCTTAGGTCGTGACATTGTAAAGATGAAAGCGGAACAAGCATGGGGAAGTGGTGTTTTGCAACAGCTCAGCTTTGATTTGCGAGATGAGTTTCCTGATATGAAAGGATTGTCATACACCAACTTGCGATATGCGGCACAGTGGTTCAGATTCTATACAAGTGATGATGAGTCAATTTGCCAACAACTTGTTGGCGAATTATCCATGCCACAAAAATTCGCTCTTGTGCCCTGGGGACATCACATTGAAATCATGGCCAAGAGTAAGAGTGTGGACGAAGCATTGTTCTATATAAACGAAGTGATTGCCGGCAACTGGAGTCGCGCCACCCTGATGAATATGCAGAAAGCAGGCCTTTATGAAAGACGAGGAAGAGCGCAAACCAATTTCAACAACAAGTTGCCACAACCGCAAGATGAACTGGCACAAGAAATATTGAAAGACCCTTATAACTTTGATTTCCTTACGTTGCGAGAACCATATAATGAACACATGCTTGAAGAAGCCTTAGAACACAATATCCGTCGGTTTCTGCTGGAATTAGGTACAGGTTTTGCATACGTTGGGAGCCAGATGGAACTCCGTATGCCTGGTGGAACCAGCTACTTTCCGGATATGGTATTCTATCATACAAAACTGAAATGCTATGTCGTGCTTGAGCTTAAAGTCGTGGAATTTGAACCTGAGTTTGCCGGTAAACTCAACTTCTATGTATCGGCGGCAGACCATCTTTTAAAAGATGACAATGACAACCCCAGTATAGGATTGCTGGTATGCAAGTCGAAAAACGAGACCGTGGTAAAGTGGGCTTTTGAAGGCATTGACCGCCCGTTGGGAGTAGCAACCTATGAACTTGATGAAGTACTGAAAAAGACACTGGCAGAGAAACTGCCAAGTATTGAAGACATAGAAAATGCAATAGAAGAGTAAATTGTGCGGAAACACTGCACGGTTATACACGAGCTTTGCAATCATAAAACGAAAAATATGAACCGATATGTTTGAACTACTAAACGAAACTCTCTTTGAGAAACATATGGCAGAATACCTTGCAGGAAGCAAGATGTACAATCAACGCACACCAAAGGATTTCAATATTCAAAAGTTGGTGGACTCAGATATGCTTTTACAATTCTTACGCGAGCAACCTATATGGCAGAAACTTATTAATCAAGGTTTTGCTGACGAACAAGATGCGCTCAACATTGTGATTGAAACCATCAATACGAAAATTAATCGTGGTGAGAGTTTGCTGTCACTGTTGAAAAACGGCTTCATGCTGCAAGGTCGACGCATCCGATTGGCGGCTTTCAAACCGGAGATGACTCTCGATGATGATGCCGACCACCTCTACCAGAAAAATATCTTCAGCGTGGTTCGTCAGATGAAGTACAGCACCTTGGGCTTCGATAAGGAGAATGAACTCGACCTCTGCATCCTGTTAAACGGTCTGCCTATCATTACTCTGGAGTTGAAGAACGAAGCTACCGGTCAGACTGTGGTGAACGCCATGCACCAATATCAGACCAACCGTCACCCACAAAACCGTATGCTTCGCACCTGTCTGGTTCACTTCGCCATGGATAACAACCGGGTGATGATGACCACCAAGCTGGCCGGCAATAATACACAGTTCCTCCCATTCAACAAGGAAACAGTGAATCCACAAGTAGAGGGAGATTATCCGACCTGCTATATGTGGAAAGAAGTGTTACAAGCTGATTCTTTACTAAATCTCATTCAGCATTTCATTAAACGCATTACACCTAAGAAAGGTGAACCGTTCTATATATTCCCCCGCTATCACCAATTGCGTTGCGTTCGTAATATCATTAGCGACGTGCGAGAGAAAGGCGTAGGTCAAACCTATCTTGTGCAGCACTCAGCAGGTTCAGGCAAAACAAAGAGCATGTCATGGCTGGCCTTCCAACTGGCAAACCTTCAGAATGCAGATAACACCCCGGTGTTCGATTCGGTTATCATGATAACCGACCGTATTGTACTCGACCGGAACATTGCCGATGAAATAAAGGGAATGGAAGAAGTAGCCGGTACTGTAAAAGACATCCGCAAAGGTTCACGTAATCTGGCAAAAGCATTAGCAGAAGGCGGTCACCGCATCATCATCTCCACTGAACAAAAGTTCAGCTTTGCATTACCTAAGTTGAAGGAGGCTGCCGGTTCACACTTTGCTGTCATCATAGACGAGGCGCATACAGCCTTTGGCAAGCAAGCGTCGCACGATGTGCGTCAAGTTCTCACCGACAAGAGTGAGCTTCGCGAAACGGTAGAAGAGTTCGGTATTGAGAGTCGTGAAGCCGAGAACAATATGCAAGACCAAATGTTGGCCGAACTGCAAGCTGCCCGCAGCATCAATAGCGGTCATATCAGTTACTTTGCTTTCACAGCCACGCCAAAGTCACAGACTTTTGCACTCTATGGCCGTAACGGAAAGGCATTCGACACCTATTCCATGAAACAAGCCATTGAGGAAGGCTTTATCCTTGACGTGCTGAAAAACTATACCACCTTCCAAACCATGTTTGAGCTGGTAAGTAAGGTAGATCTTCCTGAAGACACACCTGAATACGAAAAGCAGAATGCACTCCGCTTGATGATGCAATATGTGAACCAGCACCCATACGTCATCAACTACAAAGCCAATATGATGGTAGACTACTTCATGCAGCACTCTGCCCAAAAGATGAAAGGGCAGGCAAAAGCCATTGTAGTGACTTCCAGCCGCGCCAACGCCATATTGTTCCACCAAGCCATCACACGCCGGTTGAAAGAGAAGTACAATGGCGAGGTAAAAGCCCTTGTGGCATTCAGCGGTGAAGTAGAAATCAATGGTAACAAATATACCGAGGAAAAAATAAACGGCTTCGGAATCAAAGACAATGGCATTGCCGTTGAATTCAAACAGCCTAATCAAAGATTCTTGGTCGTAGCCGATAAGTTCCAGACCGGATTCGACCAGCCTTTACTCCATACCATGTTTGTAGACAGGAAGTTAGGCGGTGTGCAGTGCATCCAAACACTAAGTCGTTTGAACCGCTGTCATCCCGACAAGCAAGATACCCTGATTATCGACTTCGTAAACAAACACGAGGACATAAAGGCAGCGTTCGAAGACTATTACGATGCCACATGGTTACAAGGAAACTACAACCCATCAAACATTTATGAATATAAGAATGACATTGAGCGCAGGAAACTCTTTACACAGAGCGATGTAGATAAGGTTGTAACCTTATTGCTATGCGGAGATGAACAACAGATAGTCGGCATTCCATCTATCTTAGGACAACTGGTAAACGAATATGTGAAGCCTTTACCTGAAGAAGAACAGGAACTCATCCGCAAAGAGGTGAACCGTTACATCCGCCAGTACGGATTGCTTGCTCAGCTAATGAAATTCCTTGACCCTGACTTGGAACGTTTCTACATGTTCTGCAAGCTCTACTACAAATATCTGCCTTATACCAAGGAGACTTTGCCACTGGACATCTTGGAAAAGATTGACCTTGACAAGTATCGTATTCAATTAGCAGAACAGGGCTGTATCACATTAGAGGGAGAAGGTGGCAAACTGACACCTCCAAGTACTGCCAGCATTAGCGGTGGGGAGAAGGAGTTTGACAATCTCGATCATCTCATCCACATGATAAATGAGCCTTATGAAGGTTTCCTCAACGAGAATGACCAAATAATCCTTGAGTTGCTGCGTCAGTTGAGGAATGACCCGAACGTGAAGCAAGCATTCAGCGCAGAAAACTCCCACTCCAGCCTGTTGAAGATGGTAGAAAAGGAGTTCAACAAAAAAGTCGCGACACAGTTAGGCAAGTATATTAATTTGAAAAAACTGCTCAATAGCAATCAAGCTTTCAATGAGGAATTCTTAAACATGCTAGTAACCTTCCTGGGGCAAAGTTTCCATACAGGTAAGGTGCTTGAATATAATGAGGAGTTGCTTAAAGATGTGATGTTTGAGAAACTTGAAGATACTTTCAGTGAACTCTGCGGGCATGGCTATCGTGAACTTGAAGAAGTGCTCGATTGTCTTTTCGCCATCTTGAAGACCCATACTGTAAAGAACTTGGATGGGCTGAACACCATGATTCCAAATCAACTGAACAAGTTCTATCGTGGTGAGAACGAGCCGGTAGACTTGAAAGTGATATTTGCGGCATTGTTGCCCAAGTATGAGGCATTCCTCCACAAACTCTATTACCTAAAAGAGGGAGAACAATTTGTGTCTGCAAGCGGTGTAGCTGGTTGGGTAGCCATCGTAAAGACTTTCCATGAAATAGATAACCTCTATTACAACCATGGCAAAAATCCGAAGTTGAACACTTTTGAAACCTACTACAAGTGTATTTCAAAGTGGAGAAACGAGAACGTTCACCTTGCTCCGGAACTCCCCGATGCAGAGGTTGCTCCAGCCATCCACATGGTGGTCAGCATGTATATCTATGCCGTAATGGTCAGCATTACAGACTTGGAAATGGCAGGTTGTGAACTTGACAATTCGGGAGTTACTGTTCCTGATGTATGTCCTTCCGCTCCTATAATCCCTTATAAAATGACTACAATGGCTGATTTGGGCAGAGATGATTCTAAAGACCAAAAGGTAGCGGATCATCCTATTGACAAGATGAACGAGGCAGAAAAGATGGACCTCTTGAAGCGCAGTATTCTGAAAGCACAAAGTTACACTCCGCTATTCACCAAAAAGCGTCATTGGATATCAATTTACAAAATGGCAGCACACAAGAACATCATCATCGATGGCGACTACGCACACTTCGTACAGCGTATCGGCATGATGGATCTGAAAAATATGCCTAGCGGTTTATCTGAAAACTATCTAAGCCGCATGAACAAAGGCGTTTTCGCTGATGATCTCAGCGAGTGGACAAGCATTGGCTTGAGCGGCATAAAACTCTCTGAGTTCACCGATATCAAGGAAACCGCAGAGAAATTCGGTAAAATCATCGACGAAATTAACTATAAGGAATAAGCCTGGAAACTAGTTTAAACAAAAAAGATGGCAACAAATAAAAATGCGATTGTTCGATACAGAGCTTTGGATAAATGCTTTAGTAGTAGAACTAGGAAATATTACATGAACGACCTCATTGAGGCTTGTCGTATGGCACTTGAACGCCAGAATGGTGATAGCGGTTCAAAAGGTGCCGAAGGAGTACAACGTCGTCAAATCTTTGACGATATGAACGACATGGAACTGATGTACGGAGTCACTATCGACAGAATCCAAGACGGTCATAAAAAATATTACCGCTACGCAGTCGACTCAAAAACAATGGCCGAAGCGGGTCCTTCTCAAGAAGAAATGGATTGCATACTTGAGGCTGCCGCCATCATGAAACGCTTTGAAGGAATTCCTCAGTTCGACTGGCTGGACGATCTGGAAAAGAAACTTTATACAACTTCAAAACTAGGTAGTGCAACTCTAAAGGCAGTTAGCTTCCAGCACAACCAATACCTTACAGGTATAGACAAGTGGTACAAGCCTATATTTGAAGCTATTGTAGCAAAGAAAGTAATAGAAATAAGTTACCATCCGTTTGGTAAAGATGTTAAAACAGTTGTGGTGAGCCCTTATCATTTGAAACAGTACAACAATCGTTGGTTCTTGATAGCGAAACGCAAGGACTTTGACAAAATGTCCAACTATGCGATAGACCGAATTAAAGAGATAAAGGAAACGACCAAAGTATTTGAACCCCTAGACGATGACTTTGATTTCGAAGAGTTCTTTAGTGACGTGGTGGGCGTTTCCGTGCTTGAAGGCGCACCCGTGGAAAATGTTATTCTGCACGTTACCGACAAGGCGTGGAATTACATTACAACAAAGCCGCTGCATGAGTCTCAATCAGTACTAAACAGCAAACAAACTGACGGTAAATGGGAGGTTCGACTGAAGGTACAAGACAACTATGAATTACGTTCGCTTCTACGTTCCTTTGGCGACAGTGTTGAGGTTATAGCTCCAGCCACCTTACGCCAAGAAATGAAAGAAATGGCCCGGCGTGTTTTCCAAATGTATAACGACTAAACCTGTATACTATGAAGATACTATACCTGCAAGCGACAATTATCACTATTCTATTAGTATTGAATAATAATTATTTTACTTAAAACAAATCCGGAGAGCCTCCCATAGCACATGCCATCGCTGTATTTCTAAAAATCAACAATATATTATACTGAGTTTATATAACTTTATGTCACTAAACATATCTCCAAACCCATAGTATTCCAATCGTTTTGCTATCTTTGTGACAAAACACTTACATACTATGACTATCACTCTATCTACTGATTTACCTGCCTATCCTACATTCACGGAAGGCATCCGCCGTGCTCCCGACCGGGGCTACCGCTTGACACCCGCCCAAACGGAAACGGCATTGAGGAATGCATTGCGATACATTCCGGTGGAACTGCATGAGCAACTTGCTCCCGAATTGATGGATGAACTGCTCACCCGGGGTAAAATCTACGGTTACCGCTTCCGGCCCGAAGGTGACTTGAAAGCAAAGCCCATTGACGAATATAAAGGAAACTGTATCGAAGGAAAAGCGTTTCAAGTAATGATAGACAACAACCTTTCATTTGATATCGCCCTCTATCCTTACGAACTGGTGACTTACGGCGAAACCGGACAAGTTTGTCAAAACTGGATGCAATACCGGCTTATCAAGCAGTATCTGGAGGTTATGACGAATGAACAAACCCTGGTCGTAGAAAGCGGCCACCCGTTGGGATTATTCAAATCACATCCCGAAGCTCCCCGTGTTATTATCACCAATTCCATGATGGTAGGCATGTTCGACAACCAGAAAGACTGGGAAATAGCCGCACAGATGGGAGTAGCCAATTATGGACAGATGACCGCCGGAGGCTGGATGTACATCGGTCCGCAAGGCATTGTACACGGCACGTTCAACACCCTATTAAATGCCGGCCGCATGAAATTAGGAGTGCCGCAGGACGGCAACCTGAACGGCCATCTTTTCGTATCCTCCGGATTGGGCGGAATGAGCGGAGCCCAACCCAAAGCAGCCGAAATAGCCGGAGCAGTGGCCATTATAGCCGAGGTGGATTATTCACGCATAGAAACCCGCCACCGCCAAGGGTGGGTACAGCATATCACATCCGATTTGTCTGAAGCCTACCGGCTGGCTGCCGATGCCATAGACCGACGAATCCCCTGTTCCATAGCCTACCATGGCAATGTAGTCAATCTGTTGGAGTATGCATTGCATCACAACATCCACATCGAACTTCTCAGTGACCAGACTTCCTGCCATGCCGTTTACGAAGGCGGCTATTGTCCTGCAGGCATTTCCTTCGAAGAACGTACCCGTATGCTGAAAGAAGACAGAGAAACTTTCGATGAAATGGTGAACGAAACTTTGCGCCGCCATTTCCATGTTATCAAGGAACTGGTGGCACGGGGCACTTATTTCTTCGATTATGGCAATTCTTTCATGAAAGCGATTTATGACGCCGGAGTGAAAGAAATCTCACGCAATGGAACAGACGAGAAGGATGGATTCATCTGGCCGTCCTATGTAGAGGATATCATGGGGCCTCAACTTTTCGATTATGGTTACGGCCCCTTCCGCTGGGTATGCCTGAGCGGGAAAAAGGAAGATTTGATAAAGACCGACCGTGCCGCTATGGAGTGTATCCCTAAAGATCGCCGCGGACAGGATATGGACAACTGGATATGGATTCGCGACGCCGAAAAGAATAACCTAGTGGTAGGGACCCAAGCACGCATTCTGTATCAAGACGCACTGGGACGTATGAATATCGCACTGCGTTTCAATGAAATGGTACGCCGGGGCGAGGTAGGTCCTATCATGTTGGGACGTGACCACCACGATGTAAGCGGTACCGACTCTCCTTTCCGGGAAACCTCCAATATCAAGGACGGCAGCAATGTAATGGCAGATATGGCTGTGCAATGCTTTGCCGGAAATTGTGCCCGGGGCATGAGCCTTGTCGCTTTGCACAATGGAGGCGGTGTAGGTATAGGTAAAGCCATCAATGGCGGATTCGGAATGGTATGCGACGGCAGTGAACGGGTAGACCGTATTCTCCGCTCATCCATGTTATGGGATGTAATGGGAGGAGTGGCACGCCGCTCGTGGGCACGCAACCCGCATGCCATGGAAACTTCGGCGGAATTCAACGAGAGCCATGCCGATGGTTATCACATCACCCTGCCGCATATAGCGGAAGATGACCTTATTAATAAGGTATTGAAAAATAAAGGAATCAACTAACCAAAAACCGGAACACCATGGATGCAACTGTTTCATTCATCCGCATCCATGGATGTTCCCTATAAACCAAATTCTAAAGAGTATGAGCTGGACAAAAATTATGGAATGCGTCCCCAACTTCAGCGAGGGACGTGACTTACAGAAAATAGACGAGATTATATCTCCGTTTCGTGCCAAGGCAGGCGTAAAATTATTGGATTATAGTAACGATGAAGACCACAACCGGCTGGTAGTTACCGTTGTTGGAGAACCGGACGCCTTGAAAGAAGCCGTGATAGAAGCTATCGGTATAGCAGTAGAACTGATTGACCTGAACCATCACCAAGGACAGCACCCCCGTATGGGAGCTGTAGATGTAGTTCCATTCATTCCCATCAAAGGATGTACCATGGAAGATGCCATAGCGGTGTCCAAAGAAGTGGGGCAACGGGTGGCCTCTCAATATAATCTCCCTGTATTCTTGTATGAAAAATCAGCTAGTGCACCACATCGTGAAAATCTCGCTGCCATCCGTAAAGGAGAATTCGAGGGAATGAAGGAAAAGATTCACCAACCCGAATGGCATCCCGATTTTGGTCCTGCGGAACGTCACCCCACTGCCGGAACTGTAGCCATCGGAGCCCGTATGCCCTTAGTGGCCTACAATATAAATCTCAATACTCCCAGCCTGGAAATAGCGCATGACATTGCCAAGAAAATCCGTTTTATCGGTGGCGGACTGCGCTATTGCAAGGCCATGGGCGTAGAACTGAAGGACCGGGGTATCACCCAGGTATCCATGAATCTTACCGACTATAGCAAAACCGCTATCTACCGGGCATTCGAAATGGTACGTTTTGAAGCCAAACGCTACGGAGTAAGCATCATCGGCAGCGAAATCGTAGGACTTGTTCCTATGGAGGCCTTGATAGACACTGCCTCTTACTACCTGGGATTGGAAAACTTCTCCATGCAACAAGTGCTGGAAGCGCAGATTATGGAATAATATAGAATAGAACGCAAATGACACAAATGACGCAAATAGCAAGTCAAGAAGATGTAGATAAAATATTAAAAGCATTTTATCTAGTGTACAACACATTAGGATATGGATTCTTGGAAAGGGTTTATCAAAATGCCCTCTACTTTGAATTGATAGAGCAAGGTTTTAAATGTGAAGTGCAAAAGCAAATCAATGTATTTTATAAAAATCATAAAGTGGGTGAATATTATGCCGACATGGTGATCAACAACTCCATCATATTAGAACTGAAAGCGGCTGATGCTTTACGTCCCGAACATGAATTTCAACTGATAAACTATCTGAAAGCCACAGACATAGAGATAGGCTATCTATTAAACTTCGGAAAGCATCCTGAATTTAAAAGAAAAATATTCAGTCACCATTGATATTTGTGTCATTTGCGTCATTTGCGTTCCATTAAAACTAACAACTATGAGCAACAACTTGATTATCATCAATGCCCACATCGTTACTCCGCAAGGCAGAACCGCCCGGAAAGGAGAAGCCATGAACGAACTTCTCAACATTCCTTGCGGAACGGTAAGAGTAACCGACGGCATTATTACCTATGTTGGCGAAAACCGTATAAGCCATGAAAAGCCCGGCTATAAAGTGCTTGATGCCAGAGGGAATGTATTGTTGCCGGGATTCGTTGACTCTCATACCCATTTGGTTTTCGGAGGATTTCGCCCCGACGAATTCATCTGGCGGCTCAACGGCGACAGTTATATGAGCATCATGGAACGTGGCGGAGGCATTATCAATACTGTACGTGCCACCCGGGAAGCCTCCTTTGAAGAACTGAAACATAAAGCCGAATGGTTTCTGGATACCATGAGCCGGATGGGGGTCACCACAGTGGAAGGAAAAAGCGGATATGGCCTGGATCGTGATACAGAACTGAAACAGCTCAGTGTCATGCAAGCTATCAATGAATGTCCCGACCGGAAAGTAGATATCGCCACCACTTTTTTAGGTGCTCACGCCTTACCCGAAGAATACAAAGGGCGAAGTGACGCATATATTGATTTTCTGATTAACGAAATGTTGCCCATGATCCATCAGAAACAATTGGCCGAAAATTGCGATATTTTCTGTGAAAAAGGAGTATTCACTGTGGAACAGTCTCGAAAGCTATTGAAAGCTGCGCAAGCTCTAGGCTTCGGCGCCAAGCTACACGCTGATGAAATTGTCAGCTTTGGAGGAGCAGAACTGGCAGGAGAATTGAAGGCCCTCAGCGCCGACCATCTGTTGCAAGCATCCGATGAAGGCATAAAAGCCCTGGCACAAAATAATGTAGTAGCCACTCTGTTGCCACTAACTGCCTTTACACTAAAAGAGCCCTACGCCCGTGGCAGGAAAATGATAGACAGCGGCTGTGCCGTAGCCCTTGCCACCGATCTAAATCCAGGCAGCTGTTTCTCCGGATCCATCCCGCTGACTTTTGCTCTGGCCTGCATCTATATGAAACTGACCGTTGCCGAAGCTATCACAGCCATCACACTGAACGGTGCGGCAGCCCTCGGACGCGCCGACCGCATCGGAAGCATAGAAGCCGGAAAACAGGGAGACTTTGTTTTACTGGGAACCGACAACCCCCATATATTACCTTATTATACAGGTATGAACGCAGTGAAGCTGACCATCAAAGGGGGACGTATTCTACATTCAAATTAACCAATTAAATACTAATAGCCATGTTAACAGAACTTACCATCAAAGAATTTATCAATAAAGTACTCAGTAATGATCCTGTCCCCGGTGGCGGCAGTGTCTCGGCACTCAATGGAGCCCTTGCCACCTCACTGGCAGCTATGGTAGCCAATCTTACCATAGGCCGCAAGAAATATGTAGAAGTAAACGAAATTATGGAAGATCTTTCTGTGCGTTTCGAAGAGCTCACCCGCCAGCTGATAACCGATGTAGACCGTGATTCGGAAGCATACGACCGTGTTTTCTCTGCATTCAAACTTCCGAAAGAAACGGATGAAGAAAAGGCTATCCGCAGTGAAGCCATACAGAAGGAAACCAAATATGCCGCCCAAGTGCCTATGGAGGTGGCACGTACCGTCCATTCCATTCTGCCCATGATTGATGTGGTAGCCAGAAAAGGGAACAGCAACGCTGTAACCGATGCCTGTGTATCCATGATGTGTGCCCGGACTGCCATTCTGGGAGCCTTGCTGAATGTACGTATCAACCTCACTTCTATCAAAGACGAAAAATTCGTCAAAGAGATGAGTGAAGAAGCCGATATGATAGAACAGACGACCATTGCCGAAGAACAGAAAATACTGGACTATGTGAAAACCATTTTTTAATCCCAACCTCCGCGGTTAAAAAAAGAATCAGACCATGAAGAATGTATATCAAATAGGTTCGGGTGACCTCACTTTTGACATCATCGAACGTATTATCAATGAAAATCTGAAATTGGAACTGGCTCCTGAAGCCAAAGACCGGATTCAGAAATGCCGGGATTACCTGGACAAAAAGATCAAGGAATCCGATGTCCCTCTCTATGGCATCACGACAGGATTCGGCAGCCTGTGCAACCGTAATATTTCTTCCGATGAACTGAGTACTTTGCAAGAGAACCTGGTGAAAAGCCATGCTTGCAGTGTAGGCGCAGAAATGCCCCATGTCATTGTGAAGCTGATGTTTTTATTAAAAGCTCATGCTCTTTCTTTGGGACACAGTGGCGTACAAGTCATTACTGTACAGCGCATTATCGACTTTTTCAATAACGATGTAATGCCCATTGTCTACGACCGCGGTTCATTGGGAGCCTCAGGAGATCTTGCCCCGCTCGCCAATCTCTTCCTTCCGTTAATCGGCGTAGGCGACGTGTATTATAAAGGCAAACGCTGCGAAGCTATCAGCGTGCTTGATGAGTTTGGTTGGGAACCAGTCAAATTGAAAAGCAAAGAAGGACTGGCCTTGCTCAATGGTACCCAGTTTATGAGTGCCAACGGAGTGTATGCCATACTCAAAGCCTTCCGTCTTTCCAAGAAAGCCGACCTCATTGCCGCCATCTCCCTGGAAGCCTTTGACGGCCGCATCGATCCGTTCATGGACTGTATCCAACAAATGCGTCCGCATAAAGGCCAGATAGAAACCGGAGCCGCATTCCGAAGAATACTGGAAGGCAGTGAAATCATCGCACAGCCCAAACAACACGTACAAGACCCCTATTCGTTCCGTTGCATCCCACAAGTTCATGGTGCTACCAAAGATGCCATCAACCACGTAGCTTCAGTACTGTTGACCGAGATAAATTCAGTTACCGATAACCCCACTATCTTCCCCGATGAAGACCTTATCATTTCAGGTGGCAACTTCCACGGACAGCCCCTGGCACTGGTATATGATTATCTTGCCATTGCTATGGCCGAACTGGGAAACATATCCGAACGGCGTGTGGCACAACTCATTATGGGACTTCGCGGATTGCCCGAATTTCTGGTCGCCAATCCGGGACTTAATTCCGGTTTCATGATTCCCCAATATGCAGCTGCCAGCATGGTAAGCCAGAACAAAATGTACTGTTATGCCGCCAGCAGCGACTCCATAGTATCCAGTAACGGACAAGAAGATCATGTAAGCATGGGAGCCAACGCCGCCACCAAGCTCTACAAAGTGATGGACAACCTGGAACATATACTTGCCATCGAATTAATGAACGCCGCACAAGGACTGGATTTCCGCCGCCCGCTCCGCAGTTCACCGTTTATTGAAAAGTTTCTCGCCACCTACCGCAACGAGGTACCTTTTATAAAAGAAGATATTGTGATGTATAAGGAAATACATAAAACAGTAGCTTTTTTAAAACGGCATCAAGTAAATTATTAAACGGCATTTCGGACTCGGATTATAAAGGTCTCACATCCCTTTTTACTATTAAAGACTATAAGATCCATATAATCCGAGCCCGAATTCATATCTTTGCAGTAACAAAAAAATAGCGAAGATGAATTACGATAATAAAGAAGAAATGTTTCCTATAGTAGATGAACAAGGAAACATAACAGGAGCTGCAACCCGTGGAGAATGTCATAATGGAAGTAAATTGCTACATCCGGTAGTCCACTTACATGTATTCAACAGTAAAGGCGCTGTGTATTTTGAAATAATTACACCGTTGTTAATGTATGAGCAGTTGTTAGCCTCATATGCAGACGCATAAGTCGGATCAAATGCGGCATTTACATCGGCAGAAAGACAGGTGCTTTTCGAAAGAACACGGTAGCCGTCAACACCGTCCTGCTTTGCAAGGTCATAGATGAAGAAGCGGAGGAAGTCGCTCTGCATACCTGTGTTGCCGTCACTGCCTGTTTCTTCTTTGTCTGTAAGATATGTGATACAAGTCTGCTCGGGCATTTCAACATCAAGAGCCGCCATAACAGCCGGATAAGCACAAACCTTATCATCGTGACCGTAACCGCCGATCATGCTTCTGTCAAAACCGATATCTCTTGACTTAAAAGACGGGATAAGGCAGAGCTCAGCCGAAAGAAAATCGCCCTCGCAGATACCGTACTTCTCATTGAGTACAGCCATTACATTGAGCTTTACAAGGTCTTTTTCGTCGCTGTCTGCATCATACGGACGAGAGCCGAGGATAACATTGAGGTTTTCGCCCTCAATTGCCTTTGCCATTGGCTTTGACGCCTGCTCTCTTGCAAGGTGCGGAAGAAGGTCTGTAATGCAGAAACAGCTTTCGTTCTCATCATCGCCCCAGCAGATGTCAACTCTTGTACCGTCAAGCTTTACAACTGAACCGTGAAGTGAAAGCGGAATTGTTGTCCACTGATATTTTTTAAGACCGCCGTAGTAATGAGTCTTAAAGAAAGCAAGATTGTTTGCCTCAAAAAGAGGATTCGGTTTGAGGTCAACTCTCGGGGAATCAATATGAGCGATTGCAAGCCTTGCACCGTTCTTAACACCGTTTTTACCGATTACAACAAGAGCAATAGCCTTGTCACGGTTTACATAATAAAGCCTGTCGCCGGCCTTATATTCTTTGTCCTGCTCATACTCTGCAAAACCTGCTTTTTTGGCAAGCTCAACAGTATAGCGAACAGCCTCACGCTCAACGGGTGAGTTATCAAGAAACTTTTTGTAACCATCGCAAAAGCTGTCTGCCTTTTTAATTTCTTCCTCCGAAAGAGCCTTAACGCCCTTCGGTTCGGTCATCATAATTTTTTCCTTTAATAAAGTTGTCTTTGACTTTTCTTCAGCCATAATAACCGTCCTTTCTGTGCCGTAAAACACGGCAAAACCATTTTATTTTGAAATCCGCCGCCAAAGGCATCGGAACATCTTTGCACTTAATTAGATTGTGAATAATAAAGTTTTATATACATTTCCTTGGCACTTTCAACCTTGTCAACATAATTCTCTGTTTCGGGATACGGAATGGAATCAAGATTTTTTCCGTCCGAACTGTAATTAGTATCGTTGAGCCAGTCGCTTACAACAAAGCCGGCATTATATGCGGCAATTGCCGAGCGTTCCGTGCCGTAATAATCGTAAAAATATTTTAAAAGATAACTTCCGTAATCAATACAGATTTCGGGGTCAAACAGGTCATCCTCGGTGTACTGTCCCGCACAACCTCTTTGCTCCTGCAGCCACTCAAAGGACGATGGCATCATCTGCATAACACCCTTTGCTCCGACGCCCGATTCGGCTTTCGGATCAAAGCCGCTTTCCGTGTGGATTACGGCATATATCAACGCAGGATCAAGGTCATAATCCTTGGCGGCTTTTTCAACATATGTGCTGTAGGTGCGTGGATAATTCATCTCATCAAGCTTTTTCTTTGTGTCCTCGTAAAAGACCGAAACAAACACAAATACTGCCGCCGCAAGAATTGCAAGCACAATTATCCATGCCAAAATCGCCTTTCCTGCACTTTTTTTCTTTTTATATCGCCTTGATTGGGGCATCCTATCACCTCATCAGGTTGTTAATAGCCTCTGCCGCCTTTTGTGCGGCAAGCTCGACTTGCTCTATCGAAAAATTGTTTTCAATGACAATGTCGCTGTGACTTCTGAAAAATTCCTCGTCAAGCTGTGCAGACATTCTTAGCTCTGCACGGGAAATGTCAATGTTATCCCTTTTGCAGATTCGCTCAAGCCTTATTTCTTTTTTAGCGGTAACGCTTACAATAAGGTCGCAAAACACATCGGCACCGCTTTCAAAAAGCTGAGGAGCGTCATAAATCACAACGCTTTTGCCGTCTGTCTGAGCCTGTTTCGCCATCTGCATAAATTCATATGTAACAAACGGATGAACAATTGAATTGAGCAAATGTGTGTTTTCCTTGCTTGAAAATGCCCTTTTGGCAAGCAACGGTCTGTCAATGTTGCCGTCAGAAAGGATAATATCCTGACCGAAAACACCCGAAACAGCCTTTAAGCATACGGAACCGGGAGTGTAAAGATTTTTTACAATCTCGTCAGCATTTATAACGCACATTCCGTTTTTGGCAAAATATGCCGAAACCGTGCTTTTTCCCGCACCGCTCTGTCCCGTAAGACCGACAATTTTAATTCTGTTCAAGGTTAATCACCTCAAAGCCTGCCGCTCTTATAAGTCGGTTGTAAACAGCCATTCCGACGCCGTTCGTTTTTGGCAGTCTTGAATATACAACCTTAACGCTGTCGTCCTCATCAATTCTGCGAAGCTCGTCAAAAAGCGTGTGAGCCTGTCTTGTATAGTCGTTTCGTTTTCCGAGAGAGAAAACGGGAGTTTTCAAAAGCGGAATATCCTCGTCGCAACAGAGTGCCGCAACTCCTTCAGCCGCCTTTTTGTTTACATAATCAATATATTGCTCATCGTTGCAATTAAGAAGTATTACTCTCGCCCTTGGCGCATAGTGCTTGTACTTCATACCGGGGCTTGCAACCTTAACATTGTCTGCAAGTTTGTGCAAAACCGCATCATCAACTTCAACCTTGCCGAGAACGCTTTCAAGCATTTCAACAGTAATTCCGCCGGGGCGAAGTACCCTCGGAACATCTCCCGCAAGAGTGATTACCGTGCTTTCAAGACCTACCTCACTTGCACCGCCGTCAAGAACAGCGTCGATTTTGCCGTTCATATCGTTCATAACATGCTGTGCGGTTGTCGGACTGGGTGAGCCCGAAATATTTGCCGAAGGTGCGGCAAGAACCGTACCCGATTCACGGATAATCGCCTGTGCGGTTTTGTGGCTCGGAAAACGGATTGCAACCGTGTCAAGTCCTGCCGAAACTTCATTCGGAATAACATCCGACTTCTTCATAATCATTGTGAGCGGTCCCGGCCAGAACGCATCGGCAAGTTTTTTTGCCGTGTCGGGGATCTTCGTCACAAGGTTAAGTCTTTCAATATCGGAAAAATTGCAAATGTGGACAATCAGCGGATTATCCCCGGGTCTGCCCTTTGCTTTAAAAATCTTCTTTACGGCCTCAGGGTTGAGTGCGTCAGCCGCAAGTCCGTAAACTGTTTCGGTCGGAATTCCTACAACACCGCCGTTTTTAAGCAGCTCTGCGGCGGTCTTTATATCTTCCTCTGTATTTTTTAACAACAATGTTTTCACAATTATCACCGGATTATTTTTCCATACTTTCTTTGAGCTTTTCGGCTCTGTCAGCGGCAACAAGTGCGTCAATCACTTCGTCAAGGCTGCCGTTGAGAATTTCTTCAAGCTTGTAAAGGGTAAGACCGATTCTGTGGTCGGTTACTCTGCCCTGCGGATAGTTATATGTGCGGATTCGCTCACTGCGGTCGCCCGTACCTACCTGCATTTTTCTGTTTTCGGCAATTTCACTCGCCTGTTTGTCCTGTTTTTCCTTGAGAAGCCGGCTTTTGAGAACTTTAAGAGCCTTGTCCTTGTTCTTGTACTGACTTCTCTCGTCCTGGCACTCAACTACCATACCTGTGGGCAAGTGAGTGATTCGGATTGCGGAACTTGTTTTGTTGATATGCTGACCGCCTGCACCGCTTGAACGGAAGGTGTCAATTTTGAGGTCATTCGGATCAATTTCAAGCTCAACATCTTCTGCCTCCGGCAAAACCGCAACGGTTGTTGTCGATGTGTGAACTCTGCCCTGACTTTCGGTTTCGGGTACTCGCTGAACACGGTGAACACCGCTTTCGTACTTAAAGCGTGAGTATGCACCCTCGCCCTCAATCATAAAGGAAATTTCCTTGTAACCGCCGATTTCGGTTTCATTGGCATTGATAATCTCGATTTTAAAGCCCTTTTTTTCGGCATACATCGAGTACATTCTGAACAGAACCGCACTGAACAGAGCCGATTCCTCACCGCCTGCACCGCCACGGATTTCAACAATAACATTTCGTTCATCGTTCGGATCCTTCGGCAAAAGCAGGATTTTCAAATCTTCCGCAAGTTTTTTGATATTATTCTTAGCCTCGTCAAGCTCGATCTGAGCAAGCTCTTTAAGCTCTTTGTTGCTTGTTTCCTCAAGAATTTCAAGGCTGTCTTTTTCGGTCTGAACAGCCTCTTTGTATTTACGATAGGTCAAAACGATTTCCTCAATCGACTTGATTTCCTTCATAATTTTCTGATATTCCTCGGGGTTGCCCGCTACTGACGGCTGGTAGAGCCTTTCGGAAAGCTCGGAGTACCTTTTGTCAAATATTTCAATTTTTTCAAACATATATATCTTACTCCGTCAAAATTTTTTTAATATTTTTTTCAATCTTTGCACGGGGCGCCATAACCTCTCTGCCGCATTTTTCGCATTTTATCTTAAAATCCATTCCCACACGCAGAATTTCAAAGGTTTTGCAACCGCATGGGTGCTGTTTTTTCATCTCAACTCTGTCGCCAACGCTGATATCCACAAAAAATCACCCTCCTGCAAATTTTTTACATTTTTCACATTTTGAATTTCTATGATTATTTACATCACTTTAGAGATGCAAATAATCTGCACTTAGATTATACAACAGAGATTTAAAAATATCAACCAATGCCGATAATTCCGAGAAGTCCCGTGTATTCAAGCGAAAGGGCAACGGGAATTGAAATCAGCAGAGAAAATGCACTCTGTTTTACATCCTTGAACAAAATTCCGATGCTTGCAAGCCAAAGTATAAATTCGGGGAAGTACAGAATTCTGAAATCGGCAAAGTTGAGATTAAATGCAAAGCAACAGAATATTGCTATGAGTACGGAAGAAATTCCGATTGCAAGCGCACCCCGTCCCCTTGCATACCAAATCAGAAATGCCAAAAACGGCGATACAACAGCAAGAATCAGCCACCTCATAAGGTACGGAATATCGGGATAAAAGCCTGCAAAAACACTTGTCCACACATAGTACCCTATTAACATTCCCACAAAAAACGCAAAACATAATCCTGCTTTTAAGGGGATTTGCTGAATACGGCAAGGCACACGCGAATAAAAGTCCACGTGCTGTTCTGCCAAAAGTTTGACAAATCAAGCCAATCGAGAAAGCTCGGCAGTCTGTTCAAATCAAGAAACTTTGCGACAATTCCCATGCCACCGCCAAAAAGCAAAGCAAAGAATGTTGTCATAATTTGTTTCGGTACGGACATTTTGCCCGATACCTTTCGGGTTTTATTCAAAATTTTTAACATAAAATCCTCGTTTCATCTACATCAAAAGGACTTCTCAAAAAAGAAGTCCTCTTTAATCTTAATTATTCCGCACTGTTTTGCTCACCGAAAACCTTTAAAATTTCGTCCTTGTGAGCCATAATCGCATCGTAGCCCTCCTGAATGGTTTCGTCAACGCTGTCCATTGAGAAAAGCTGTGTGTTTTCGTTCTTGATATCAATTGCGAGGTCAGCCATTTTCTTTGACTCTCTTGTGCCGTCAATTGAATAAACATCAAGCGCACGCCAAATAACCTTAATAAGACCACCAAGGCCTGCGTCGGGGTTGTAGGTCATAATATCAAAGCCGATTGCAAGAACCTTGCCGACGCCCATATCACGCAGAATTTTTACGGGCAAATTGTCCTTTGAACCGCCGTCAATAAAGTTGTACTTGTCATAAGGACAGGTTGTGTAAATTGCAGGGAACGACATACTTGCACGAACAGCAGTTTCAAGCGGAGCGCCTGTTATGTAGTGAATATGCTCGTTTTCAAGATTTTCTTCCTTGGTTGTAAAAATACATTCATCGGTTGTAAGCGTGTCAACCGTACAGATTGAAAGGTTAATCGGAAGATTTTCAAAGCCTGTTATACCTTTTTCATTCATAATGTCACGGATAACATCTTCAATCAGTTCACCCGACTTGATGCCGTCTTTCTGAATCTTTTTATTTAGAATAAGCTGTGCAAGAGATTTGAAAATAAGGCCGTTGTCGATTTCGGCAAGAGTTTTCCAATGCTTTTTTGCAACTCTTTTCATTTCATCGGAATCACAGCCCATTGCAACGATTGCCGCCATTGCCGCACCCGAGCTTGTACCCGAAACATACTGTGGATGGATTCCGAGTTCATAAAGAGCCTGAACAGCACCGATGTGAGCAATACCTTGAAGTCCGCCGCCCGAAAATGCTACACCGATAGAATTTTTGCGATCGATTTTATCCGAATTCATTTTAAACACCTCTGTTAATAAAAACGATAAACATTGCAATACGACTCGGTTTCAACAAAATAGTCGTACCAGTTGTAGAAATCTTCAAAGCTGTAATCAGCCTGAATAAGCTCATAATTCTTAAATTTTGTGTTTTCCGTTATGTATTTAAGCACATCATCTTTGTCTGCAAGGCGGGAAACATAAACCGTTACCTCGTCAAGTGACGCAAGCTTTTTGTCCGTTTTGAGCTTTTCCATGCTGTCGGTTTCCTGCTTATTTGTGTCGCCGTTAAACATAAATGCCTCGGCAAGCGAAGAAACCTTTCCGTTGGTAATAACTCCTCGTTTTTCGGCAAATTTTTCAAGCTCATCACCGAGAGTCGGAGAGAACTTTGAACTCTGAACAATCATTGTGCTGTCGTAGTTCATAAACTTGTCAATACACTTGTTCCATTCAAGCATTGCAGTTCCGACAAAAATGCAGTTGTCTGTCTTTGGCTCATAGAGATTTGTTTTGCCGTATGTGTAATAGGGCTTAACCGTAACAAACGCTGTGACTGACGCAAGCAAAATGCATACAGGCACGGCAAGGCGTATCTTCTGATTTTTGAAAAGTGTGAAAATTCTGATGAACGAGAATGCAAAAAGCATCGCAATCAGCGGAAGTGACGCCATAACATAGCGGTCGCTGTTAAACGGTGAAACAAGTGAAATGCCGATGAAATAGCAAACTGCCGGAACTACGGCAAACATCGCCTTTTTAGGGATTTTTACCTTTTTCACAAAACGGAAATAAATTCCGAAGCCGATAACTGCGGCTGTACAAAGTCCGAGCAGCCAAACCTGATTGATGAACATATCCTTTGCAAGAATCTGAACATAGGTGCAAAGCTTGTAGAAAACATAGGTCACAACCGTAACCATATCAAGCGCCGACATATCAAGCGAACTGAGTCCACGGTTGCCGCCGAGTACATTCGAGATTATGTACGGATAAATGCAGAGTGCAAGTCCTGCCCCCACAACAGCCGCAATAATGTACTTGATAAGGTCTTTACCGCACTTTTCCTTGATTTTGAGCACAAGGAAAACAAGTCCCGTAAGTCCTGCAAAGAGGATGAAATAATACTGGGTAAGCACACCGCAAAGCACTGTAACTGCAAGCAGAATGCAGTCCTTTATGCCGACGGTGTTCTTTTTTTCATAGAGTTTTATGCTCATATAAACGAACGCAAGCACCCAGAAGGTAAGCGTTGCGTACATTCTGAGATAAATTGTCGTGGTAATACACGCAATACTCAGAGCATATGCCCCCACACCGATCAAGGCGTAAAGATTGTTGCCCGTGATTTTCCGTCCGATTTTATAAAGCATAATCAAAATGCCTGCCATGGCAAGCACATTTATTGAATAGGCAAGCCATTTTGAGAACACGCCAGGAAAGAATGAACAGACCGTGTGAACAAGTGCGTAATAGAGAGGCGGATGCGACGCATCTATAATCTGATTTTCATATACCTGAGCATAGTCGAATCTGTCATCGGACGACACGGCAAGATACTCGTTGAAATCCTCGGGACTGTTCCAACCTCCGTCAACATTAAGCTGTTTTGAGGAATTTGCAAGGTTATAGGTCAGAAGCTCGTCCTCGTGAAAGCCCTGTTTTGCAAACATATAAACCGTGCTTATGACAAGGCTCACCGCAATAATAACCGCAAGAATTATTCTTGCATTTTTGTTGTCGATTTTCATATAAAATTCTCCGTAATAATCAAAATTAAAATCAGCCGACAATTTTGTGCCGTTCAAACGGCAATTTTCGGTATTCCGCATTTAGATGATTATACCACAAATACGGTCACAATAACAATAGACTTTACAAAAATTTTGTATGTAATGCGTTTTCGGGCAAACAAAAATGCCGACAGAAAAATCCGTCGGCACAAATGATTTGTAATATTTTGATTATTTTTTCGCTGTTGTTTTCTTTTCGGCAGACTTTTCAGCTTTTACGGTTTTGCTTTCAGCCTTTACGGCAGTTTCTGTTTTCTCGACTTTTTCAGCCTTAACTGCTTTTTCTGTTTTTTCAGCTTTTTTCTCAACCTCAGCAGGAGCAGGAGTTTCCTCCTTAACTGCTTTTACTGCCTTTTTAACGGGCTTTTCGGGAGCGGGTTCGGCTTTCTTTTCAACCTTTTCAGCGGTTGCTTCTGCCTTTGCAGACTTTGCCTCAACCTTTACTTTTTCTGCCTTATCTTCCTTTTTCGGAGCAGCCTTTGCCGATTTCTTTGCCTTTTCGGCTTTAAGCTTTGCAAGAGCGGCGTCCTTTTTTGCCGTAGTCTTTTTCTTTACGGGAAGAGCCAGCTTCTTTTTAAGCTTGAAATACATAACAGCAAGCGGCGGAACTGTGATTTCCATTGAATAGTTGAGCTCGTGGTCTTTCTTCTTTTTAGCCTTGAGCTCGCCCTCGTTTCTGATTCCGCAACCGCCGAATTCTTCAGCCTCGGAGTTGAACACTTCTTCGTAAATGCCGTATTCGGGCACACCAACAACATAGTTATCGTGCTGAACAGGCTGGAAGTTACATACGCAGATGATTTCACTGCCGTCATAAGCAATTCTGCGGAACGAAATGATGCTGTTCTTGTAGTCATCAAGTGCAATCCACTGGAAACCGTCCCAATCATAGTCGTTCTCATGCATGGCAGGAACATCACGATAGAACTTGTTTACCTCAGCAAAGAAAAGGTTAAGCTGACGGTGCTTTTCAAATGAAAGAAGGTTCCATTCAAGCTCCTCGTTCGCATTCCACTCGTCAAACTGACCGATTTCACTGCCCATGAACATAAGCTTCTTACCCGGGTGAGCCATCATATATGCCACAAAGCCTCTCACACCGCTGAACTTCATGTCATAGTCGCCGGGCATTTTATTGATGAGAGAACCCTTGCCGTAAACAACTTCATCATGAGAAATCGGGAGCATAAAGTTCTCGGAAAAAGCATAAACCATGCTGAATGTAAGAGTGTCATGGTGATAATTTCTCCACAACGGATCAAGCGAGATGTACGAAAGCATATCGTTCATCCAACCCATATTCCACTTGTAGTCAAAGCCGAGTCCCATATCCTTAATCGGATAGCGTGTAACATTCGGCCATGCCGTACTTTCTTCGGCAATCATCATAGCCTCGGGGTGGAACATATGTACAACCGTGTTGAGCTTCTGCAGGAAATCTACGGCAACAAGGTTTTCTCTTCCGCCGTATGCGTTTGCAATCCACTCTCCGTCATTTCTGTTGTAGTCAAGATAAAGCATTGATGCAACGGCGTCAACACGGATACCGTCAACATGATACTTGTCAAGCCAGAACATTGCAGATGAAAGGAGGAAGCTTGTTACCTCATATCTGCCGTAATTGAAGATATATGTACCCCATTCCTTGTGTTCGCCGATACGGGGATCTTCATATTCATAACAGCCTGTACCGTCAAATCTGCCAAGACCGTGTGCGTCCTTCGGGAAGTGGGCAGGAACCCAGTCAAGGATAACGCCGATGCCCTCTTCATGACATCTGTCCACAAAATACATAAGGTCTTTCGGCTCACCGTAACGGGATGTTGCGGCAAAGTAGCCTGTAACCTGATATCCCCAGCTGCCGTCAAACGGATATTCTGTAAGAGGCATAAACTCAATGTGAGTGTAGCCCATATTCTTAACATAAGGAATAAGCTCATCAGCAAGCTTGCTGTAGCTGAAAACATTGCCGTCCTCATACTTACGCCAAGAACCTGCGTTTACCTCGTAAACATTGACAGGCATATTCTTGTGCGGATGCTCTTTTTTGTAATCATACCACTTTTCATCATGCCACTCGTAGCCGTCAATCTCGTAAACACGGGATGCGTTGTCGGGACGAGTCTGGCAATGAAAAGCATAAGGATCGGTTTTGAGCCTTCTCTCATGCCACGGGGTTTCGACACAATATTTATAGCAGGCAAACTCGGGAATTCCCTCAATAAACAACTCCCAGACGCCGCCGTCCGAGATTTTGTACATAAAGTTTGCGTCATTGTTCCAGTCGTTAAAATCACCGACCACCGAAACGGACAATGCGTTCGGTGCCCATACTCTGAAAACAACGCCCTGACGGCCGTCCCAGTTCACAAAGTGTGAGCCTAAAAATTCATAAGCACGAACAGATTCGCCTTGTAAAAACTGATCAAGCGGCGCTCTTTCGTCATTGATTTTAAAAGCCATAGTAACCCTCTTTTCTGCGATTGTAGGCAGTTCTTCAATAATACAAGTATAGTATAATATATTTTCACCAAATATACAAGTGTTAAAAACGATTTTTATGTAAATAATTTTGTCGGTTTGTCTGAAATATTGTCAGTTGCTGTGAAAATCATTCCAAAAAATAGTCATGGAATGCGTGTTTCATCCGTAATTTTTATTTTTGACACACTTATCCCATACTGTTATAATATACAATAACGAAAGCATAAACAAGCGACAATTACGCTACTTTCGTTGGAAAACCGACTAATTTTAAAATCAGGTGATTATCTTTGGACATAAGAGTTATGAAAAGCAAGAAAAGTATTTTTGACGCATTTATAAATCTGCGTTCAAAAAAAGAACTGCGCAAAATTACCGTTAAGGAGCTTTGTGAAAAAGCACTCATCAATAAATCGACCTTCTACACATATTATGAGGATATGTTCGACCTTTCGGACAAAATTGAGAGTGAGGTAGTTGACGGCATTGTAAGTACCATAAGCAATCCGCAGATGATGATTGACGAGCCCCGTAAAATTTTATCGCAATCTTCTGGGTGCAATGACCGAAAACAAGGCACTGACAAACACGGTTTTTTCCGGTTCACAACATCCCAATCTTATAGTAAAGCTTTCAAAATCATTGAAAAATATGATTTTCGAGAACTGCCCGGAATATATAAACGATAAGAAATTCTGCACACTTCTTGACTACGCAATCTACGGCGGATACTATGCCTTTGTTGAAAATCAGGAGAACACGAACGATTATTCGGATGAACTTATTGAATCGGTTTCAGTGATTTCCGAGCATATGACAAAACTCATAAAAGCAAGCATTCCAAACCTTAAAAGCAATAATACATAAAAATACTTTTTGCATATTTTTCAAGCTGTATTATTCATTAATTTGTGCAAAGTGCGATTTTTGTCGAACTTCAAAATATTTATTTAAAATTGCTGTCGATTGTGATAGAATATATTCGGTTTTATAAGAGAGAAAGGAGAGTCGGTCAGACTGCCGTTTAGGAGGCGTTTGAAGTCTGTCCGAAAAAGAAGTTATGGAAATTAACACACTTGATATTCTGAAGAATCTTGCCATAATCCTTGTTGCGGCAAAGCTTCTCGGTATTGTTGCCAGAAAGCTCGGCGCACCGCAGGTTGTGGGTGAGATTATTGCAGGTCTTATCGTAGGACCTTGTATGCTTAATTTTGTTTCGTATGACGGGTTCATCTCAGGTATGGCTGAAATCGGCGTTATATTGCTGATGTTCTCGGCAGGTCTGGGAACGGATCTTAAAGAGCTTATCAAAACAGGACCTGTTGCCTTGCTTGTTGCGTTTGCCGGTGTAATCGTTTCGGTTGCAGGCGGTGCGGCTGTTTACCTTGTATTCGGCTTTGGTGACGGTGACCTTGCAATGCTTGAGGCTGTATTTATGGGAACAATCCTTGCGGCAACCTCGGTTAGTATTACTGTTCAGGCTCTTAAAGAAATGGGACACCTGAAAGGAAGGGTTGCAACAACAATTCTTTCAGCCGCAATTATAGACGATGTTATCGGCATCGTACTTCTCACCGTTGTAATCGGTTTCAAAAGCCCCGATGTTCAGCCTGCGTCCGTTTGCATCAACATTGTACTTTTCTTTGTTCTTGCATTTGTACTCGGCTTTGCACTTTATTTTCTCTTCAAGTGGCTCGACAAGCTCTGGCCGCACTCAAGAAGAATTCCGATTTTCGGTCTTGTTCTCTGCTTTGCGTGTGCATATTGTGCGGAAGAATTTTTCGGAATTGCAGACATCACAGGCGCTTATGTTGCAGGTATTATCCTCTGTAACATCAAGGATTCACAGTACATCGAAAGAAAGATGGATGTCAGCTCGTACATGATTTTCGGACCTGTATTCTTTGCAAGTATCGGACTTCAGACAAGCTTTAACGATTTCAACCTTTCAATGCTCTGGTTCTCAATTGCACTCGTTGCAGTTGCACTTTTGACAAAGGTTATCGGCTGCGGCGGTACGGCAAAGCTTTGCAAATTCAATATGCCTGACTCGCTCAAAATCGGCGTAGGTATGATGAACCGTGGTGAGGTTGGTCTTATCGTTGCCAAGAAGGGACTTGACACAGGTCTTATGGCACCGCAGTTTTTTGCTCCTATTATTATTCTTATCATCGTTTCATCGCTTGCAACACCTATTCTTCTCAAGGTGGTTTACAAGAAATGGCCGGGTAAAGAAAATGAGGAGGCAGACAACCGTTCGGAAAAGCTTGCCGAAAACGAAAAGTATCTTACTCAGGAAGTTGTCGGTGCAACCTACAACATCACAGAAGATAATTTCAAAGATAAAAGCAAAGACGAATAATTTAATACAATAACCTAAAAGGACAAATGACCATCAAGTCATTTGTCCTTATTTTTATATCTGTAAATTGTCAATCGTTATCGTAAAAATCTTCTGCACAGGGCAAAAAAGCCTTGTCAAATTCACTTTTCGGCAAAAGCCACAGCTTGATGTACATTGCAATCGGTGATGCAGGAGGCAGAACTGTTATATTAAGCCTGTCAAATTTCAGCTTGCTTTCGTAATAAAAGCCCTTGCACGCACCCGTCAAAAATACGGGAATATTCATTGCTTTTGCTTTTTGACAAAAGTCGTTCAAGGCCTTACCGTCTGTATTCAGCGTACCCGAATGGAATCCCTCAAGTAAAACGGCTTTTACATTTTCCGTAATTTCAGGATACTGCATACCAACCGTTGCGGAAATTTTCAGCACATTGCTGTTATCCGAAAGTCGGACGCTTTCATCAAAAGTGAACTTGCTTTTTAATGCCTTGTAACGGATGTTCTTCACAAAAATTCCGTTCTGAATTTTACCATAGCTCTCGTCAAAAATACTGTGCAGTTCGTCGCTGTATGCCGAATGTGCAAGCAGTCTTGACGCTCTGTGAATTGTCATGGGCAAATCAGCATTTTTATACGAAACAAAAACACCGTTTCCGCTGCCTGATTTTATAAAGTCAATCGCACCGACGAAATTTTCAAAGCCGTTTGAACGGCTGTCATCAAGCGGATAATTTGCCGAAACAAGCACAATCGGCACATTTAAGCCGTCAAAAATATAAGCAAGAAATGCAGAGGTATATTGCAAAGTGTCCGTTCCGTGAGTTACAACAACGCCGTCATAGCTGTTCAAATCATAGCTTTGCAGACAGTCGGCAAGCCTGTTCATGTGACAGCCCTCAAGATTTTCGCTGAGGACGGTATAAGGCTCAGCCGTGTCAAAATCAACATCGCCGTACCTGTCAAGATACATCTGCGTGAGCATATATTTCTGCTCATTGTCGGGCGAAAGCACCTCGCCCTTACGCACACAGCCGATTGTACCGCCCGTAAAAACAACAAGAATTTTCATATACTCACCTCTTTCATATTCTGCCCTTAAACAATTATAAATAAACTATTTATTTTCCTTGCCCGTGATTTTTTCGATTGTGATTTCATAAACGCCTGTCATACTGCCCGATTTCTCTATGCACCTTTTTCCGCTTTCGATAAATTCGGGAGCATATTTTTCAACAATCAGTTCAAGACCTCTGTTCTTGTTTTCAACCGATTTTGCAATCGTACCAAACACAACCGCACTTTCGTATTTTGAAGTCAGTTTTGCTCCGTCAATTCTGTTGTTTTGAACCGTGCAAAACGAAACCTTGTTGCTGTATTCAACATTTTTCAGTTTCAAGCCCGAATTCGGAGCGCAATGGAAATAAATTTTGTTGCCCTCAACGGCAAAATTTACAGGCACACCGTAGGGATAGCCGTCCTCGCCGATTGTTGACAAAATGCCGTATTCACCGTTTTTCAGGATTTCATAGGCTCTTTCTTCGGTAGTTTCCCTGTCTTTTCTACGCATCTTTTCGTTCATTATTCAACTCCGATATCGTTCATAACCATGCCCGTAATCATCTTCGGATAGAAATATGTTGACTTCTGCGGCATCTTTTCGCCGGCGGCGGCAACATCACGGATTTCGGTTACTCTTGTCGGATTAAGCACAAACGAGCATTGGAACTTGCCGTTGTCAACGCCCTCAACAGCCTCTGAGAAAAATTTGGTGTATGTAAGGTTAATCTGATTTGCCATATTTTCCTTATCAATGCCGAAAATTCTTTCAAGCACAAGTGAATGGAGAACGGTAACATCAAGCTGTCTTGACGGTTCGCTCAATTCGGGAAGAAGCTTGTCCATAATATCAAGATTTTTCAGCACAAGCCTGTACCATTTTCCGTTTCCGACATAGAATCCGAATGCCTTTTTGCCCTCGTCATAGAGCTTTGCAAGCTCGCTTTCCATATTGTCCGTACCGTTCATTTCGGTAACATCAAAATATTCCCTGCAACCGTCAAGAACTTTTTCAACATTAAAGTCCGGCAAATCACGCACAAGGCGGTGTGTCGGGAATACAACAAGTCCCGGATGCTCCATGTCAACAAGGTAAATCATCTGATAATCACAAGGATCGCCAACCTTTGAAAGACCGTTTTCACGGCAGTAGTTTCGATAGTTTAAAGCGGTTTCATAGCGATGGTGACCGTCTGCAATATAGAGCTTTCTGTCGGCAAAATCTGCACAAAGCTTTGCGATTACATTTTCATCCGTAACAATCCAAAGTCTGTGAGTAACACCCTCACCGTCGGTAAATTCAAGCTTTGGTGTGTCCTTTGACTCATTGTCAATTGTTGCGAGGGTTGTATGCTCGCTGTCCATATAAAGGGCATAAATCTGACTGAAATTGCAGTTTGTTGCCTTCATAAGATTAAGTCTGTCCTCTTTAGCCTTTGAAAGAGTGAACTCGTGCGGAAGAATGATTCCCTTTTCAAACTCTTCAAGATGAACACGGGCGATGATACCCTTGATGCTCTTGCGTTCGCCGTAAGCCGTAAATTCTTCCTCATAAACATAGATTGCAGGCTTGTCCTCGCTCACAAGAACACCCCTGTTCCGCCACATATCAAGGATTTCTCTTGCTGTCTGATATGGGTTTTCGCCCTCTTTCGGAAGCTCAAGCCGAATGATATTATACTCGTTTTCACTGATATAACCGAGTCTTTGTTCCTCGCTTATGATGTCATAAGGCGGACAGCAAAGCTGAGAAATTTCGCCTGCTTTTTCCGTGTTGTAACGCATTCCTCTGAACGCTTTTATTTCTGCCATATTAAAAACCTCCAAATTATTTTTCGGTCAAGTGTATCTTCACCGTCCGTATAAGGCAATTATAACACAAGCAGTTGATTTGAACAAGTGAAAAGTAAGTTTATTTAAATTTACTGTGCAAAACCACAATGAATATTACGGCAGAAAAATCATTGACAATCAAAGGAAAGTTTGATATAATATTTTTTGCGTAAGCTGATTACGATATTTGACATTGCATAAACGATTTGTCAAATGAAAACAGAATACGCGCCAATAGCTCAGTTGGTTAGAGCTACCGGCTCATAACCGGTCGGTCCGGGGTTCGAGTCCCTGTTGGCGCACCAAAGAAGAAAGTACCCAAACGGGTACTTCTTTTATTTTACCGTTATGCGTGAACAGGGACTCGAAGACGAGCGTTAAGAAAACAGTCCGGCGGACTGTTTTTAGCGAGAGCGTTGATGAATTTTTAGCTTTGAACAAGCCGCAACAAGCGAGGTAGAATAACTTAGATAGATAAAACAACCTGTTGGCGCACCAAAAAACGAAAAGTAACTCAAACGGGTACTTCTTTTTGTTTTACTTCTATCTTTTCTAACAATACTTTTACTATAAATACTGCAATTACGGTTATATCTTCTA